>JAABUQ010004588.1_pt1 | contig 23357 bp, 26 predicted proteins | sample 5560001 | NCBI WGS metagenome assembly JAABUQ01 (sample SAMN10711888, study PRJNA513371) | rock metagenome | isolation source: Antarctica rocks | place: Antarctica: Victoria Land, Finger Mt nord | collected 2015-12-18 | reverse complement strand
TCAGATACTCCTCAAGGTTGTGGTGGCAGGGCATTTCATGGCGCTTGCCGCCCTTCTCATGCAGCCGCACCCATAGCCGGCGGTTCTGTATGAACACGTCCTCGATGCGCATCGCCAGCGCCGCGCCAATGCGCGCGAACGAATAGACCATCAACCCGATCAATGCCCGGTCGCGCAACCCGATCGGCACGCCCACGTCGATCGCGTCGAGCAATCGCCGCGCCTCGTCGGGCGCGAGCACCGGCGTCTTGCCGCGGCGAACGCTGTGCGAGGGACCGCGGACCGACGCGGCCGGGTTTACCGGCACCACCTGGCCCGTCACCAGCCAATCGAACAGGTGACGCACGCCGGCGAGCTGCTGCTTGACGGTCGGTGCGCTCACCTCACGTCCCTGCGCCTCTATCCAGGCCGCGACGTGAAGCGGCTGCACCGCCGCGATCGACGTCACGCCCCGCGCCTCGCACCATCCCAAAAACTCGACCGTCGCCCGCGCATAGGCGCGGCGCGTATGCGGGTTGCGGATCGTGACGGCAAAGAACTCCAGGAACCTGCGCTGCGCTTGGCTGTCGGCCGCTGCGATCAACACCGGCAATGCGAACGCGGGCGAGGGCAGGGAGACGAGCTGGTTCAAGGTAGGAAAATCAACGCTTGCGCGGCTTGGTTTTCTTGGGCTTGGCTACACGATACCGTTCGGTGAAAACAGCGGCATCGCAATTTTCGTCAACGCGATCCTGAAAGGCTCGCGCGAGCATCTGGTTCGGGAACACCAGACGATGATAGCCGCGCGCCTCGAACCGCTCGTCGGTCTGAGCGCGCATTGCAGTGAAGCCATGCGGACCCAAGTAATTGGCCTGCCGTCTCGCGTTATCGGCAAGCGCGACTGGGTTGCGGTTCGTCTTTCCGACTTTCACATACACGGCGGTTCGCATCGGCTGCTCCTGTTCTCTCGCCCCGGCCCTAGGAAATAACACGAACGCTACATCCGATAAAGGACATTATCATGCATACGGTCACGCGTCGCTTCCCGGAACCCGTCCGGTCTCGCTCCCTTTCGGGAGGGCGAAACCGGGGAGAGTTCCGGGAGATGATGATGGCTCTACGGAGCTGGATCGGCGCGATCCACGCACCCTCTCGCAATCGACAGTTTCAAGGACGTTCGGTCCGCTCGCTACGCCCAAAATAAGGTTTGCCGGCGAATAAGCCTTAGAGACAAGCTGGCAGCGCATCGGCTCCCTCCTCAACGCCTTCCCGCCCCACGAGTGCGCCAACTACCTCAAAGGCGCAGGCTACGTTTCAGTTCAGATGGATCAGGCGCTCTAGCTCAGAGCCGATGAACGATCAGTCAACTACCGCTACCGGGCCGCACTGCTGAACGAGAAAAGCATGGCTTACGGTAATTGACATGTTTAACGCCATTAATCACGCCATGCTCTCTCTATTTCACTAGCCAGCTTAGATTCGCCAAAGTGCGGTAGCTGCTGAACTTCTTTTCTCGCATCATTAATCAAACTAAACAATCCAGGTCGAGGCTGTACTCCATAGTATAGTTCATCCGGGCTGGTTAAATCATTAAACCAATTTTCTCTGCCACCGAGTTCCACATTATGTGCAATTTTAGTAGAACTTGGCCAAATCCAATGTACGTAAATACAGAGTAAACCATCGCTTCTCTCAACAATGGAAGCACGACCAAAGCCATCCTCAGTGACATAAACCTCTTTTTCTTTTTTCATCATAGTATCTCCAATTATTGACCAGGATAAGCTGTTACTACCTCTCCTTCTCCCAACCCAGTTGGCCGAACTACAACGGTCATTGTCTGAGTGAGTTCACCTTGCTGATCCTCCCCTACCACAAAGTTTAAAGTTGCTTGATAAAAGATGTTTCCATTTTTCTGAGGAACTCCAACTGTACTAGTTATCGCTTCACCAACCAGTCTGTATATCTGGGTAATATTTCGGTACTCGCTTGCAAACCGGCTTGTGTTCGGAAATGGAAACCACGCGTGCCAAGCGAGAATATGTCCGTATCCCTCAAACGTTAGTTGAATCTGCCGTACATGCGTTGGCCCATGCATATGGGCATAAACTGTGACTGTTCCAGGTAAATCTCCATTCTCCGGCGTAGGTTTTGTCGAGGTGGCTACTGTAATCGGAGGCAGTGTACCAGATGCCGGCTTTGGCTGCCGTTTAGCGGTGACAGTGACCGTATTGTCAGGATCACCATCGTTCTGATTGCGCGACATCCCTGGCGAGCTGAACTGTGCGCCAGACACTAAGCCTAAGCCACCATATCCACCGCTACTGCCGCCACCGCCTCCCAGATCTGCCACTACTACGATCCAATTTCCACTAGGATCACTGAAATTCACCGGATCACTACCGGCGTAGTTATGCCAATTCAGCCCATCGCCATAACCGATCGGGTCTGTCTGCATGAACCGGCCGAGTTGGGGCGAGTACATGCGCGCCTTGTAGTACCAAAGCCCGAGCTCGGGTAGCCAGGTCTGCCCGGTGTACCCGAACCGCCCCTGGTTGCCGGACGCGGGATTGCCATACTCGTCATAGCTGTTGACCGCCAGCGTCGAGCCGTCCGCGCGCTGCACCCGCACCACCGAACCGCGCTCGTCGGTTTGAAGGAACCGCTTGTCGCCCGTGCCTGAGCCCTCGTACCAGACGACTGGTTCGTCCGGGTTAGGGCCGTACACATAACGACGACGAATGGCGTTGTTGCCGTCCAGCTCGGTCAGGAGCTGCCCGCCGTCATAGTCGAACCGGGTCTGAGCGACGTTGCTCCACTCCAGCCGACCGAGGCTGTCGTAATAGAACCAGTTCCCGGCGTTGAACCCGCCGTTATACTCGCCCAGCCGGTTGAACGAGTCGTAGCCGTAGCTGCTACCGTTCAGGCTGGTAAGGTTGCCATGCGGGTCATAGCCGACCGCGGCACCGCCGACGCTAGTATACTGGTTCAGCCCGTTGACGGCATAGCCCTTGCTGGCGTTCGCCGCGCCCGTCCAGGCATAGGCGTCGTTGCTGTTCTGCCGCTGCCCGATCTGCCCCGCCGAGTTGTACCCGCCGAACGTCATGCTCGTGCCGCTGTTGCCCGCGAGGGTCAGCGCGCTCAGCCGCGCGAACGAGTCGTACCCGTACTGGGTGCACATCGCCTGATTGCCGTTGGGGCACATGGAGGTCCGCAGCCCGTCACTGCTATAGCCCAGGCTGAACAGCTGCGCGCCGTTGTTGTCGGATGCTCCGGTCATCCGGCCGGCGTTGTCGTAGCCGTAGGTGACGTAGAACCCGTCTTGCCAGGTCAGCTTCGTGCGACGGCCGGCGAGGTCATAGCCGAACGCCTTGGTGCCGCCAAACGCCGAGCCCTCGCTGACCTTCCTCCCAAGCGCATCATAGCCGAAGCTCGCCCAGTTGTTGTTCTCCTCGTTGGCATAGGTGAGTTCGCCGAGGTTGTCATAGGAGTAGCTGGTATTGCGATCGGTCGTGTTGAGATGCGGCACGGTGATGCCGGTTGGGCGGTTCAGGGCGTCATAGGCGATGTCCTGATAGTTGCCCGTGCCACGCAGCCACTTGCGGGTGAGATTGCCCGCCGCGTCATAGTCGGTCTGCTCATAGTCGCTGGTCGAGCTGCCGCCCCCGCTCGGGTTGGGATAGTAGGTTCGGTACAGCCGGTCGAACCCGTCATAGGCGTAGCTGGTGACGTTGCCGTTCTCGTCGGTCACCGATTGCGTCTTGCCGTCGGGCGTGTAGCTGACCTGGCTCGCCGCGGCGTCGCCGGTGCGGTAGCCGCTCCACGCCTTGCTGACCCGGCTGAGCGCGTCATACTCGTTGCGGCTGATCCGGTCCGGCCCGAAGCTCCCCTGGGTGCCGAGATCGCACGCGCCCGGAAGCGGCTTGCTGTAAACATCCGGGTTCATGCGTAGCGCAGTGCAGTCGAGCCGGCCCGCGCCGTCATAGCTGTACTGGACCAGCGAACTGGTTATGCCGCCCGCCTGGACGGTTTCCTGAGTCTTGCGATCCGCCGTATCGTACACGGTCGCGACCTGGTGATGGCTGGAGAAGTTGCTCCAGTCGCTATCGGACTGGCTCGCCACGGTGCCCTGCTCGGCGAGCGTAACCCGCCCGCGCGAGTCATAGGTCATTCGTACCGCGGGATTAGGGTTGCCGCCCGCGCCGTCGGGATCGGGGCCGACCGCGCCAACCATCTCGCGATCGGCATCGTACCGGTAGGCGGTGACGTCGCCGAGCGGGTCGGTCGTGGTCGCCGCGTTGCCGACCGCGTCATAGGTCACCGATGTGGTCGCGGTCAGCGACCCGTCGCCCGCGCCGGCGCTGGTTGATATGGGGAGCAGGTTGTTAGCCGACACCGAGCCATAGCTGGTGTTGGTCACCACCTCGTCCGACGTATTGGCGCATTGTTCCGCCGGATTGTCGGGATTTTTCCAGACCTTGGTCTTGCACGCCGACGTGCTGGTCGGGCGATATACCGTGCCTCCAAAATAATCAGTCAGCGTGGTATAGCCGTAGCGCACCTGCGGTTGCACCGCACCTTGGGTCGGCGCGGTCGAGGTTACGGTCAGCACCCCGCCATGGGTCGGGTCATAGGTGTAGTCGGTCTCGTTATGGTTGGCGTCGGTGATGCTGGTCGGCTGGTTGCAGATCAGCGCGTTGTCGCAGCTCGTCGGGTACACCGCGCTGGTCGTGATCGTGTCCGAGCCCGACTTGGCGTGCAGCACAGTGCTGATGACGTTGCCGCGCGTGTCATAGCCGTACTCAACCGAGTTACCATCCGGCGCGGTCGCGGTCTGGACATGCCCCGTCCCGTCTGGCGTATAGGTCCAGCTGGTCACATGGCCGAGAGCGTCGGTCACCTTGCTCATCAACGCCGACGCGATGTCAAACACATAGGTGGTCGGCTGCGATGCCGGATCGGTGACGGTCACCGTGCGCGCGCCGCTCGCGTCGGACGAAGCATAGCTCCAGGTGCCGGCCGGGGTCGCGACGCTGCTGACCCGGGTACCCGTATAGCCGACCGTTACGTCCTCGGACCCGCTGCCCGGCTTCGTGATGCCTACGACCTGGCTTCCGCTCATGCGAAATTGACTCGTCCGCCCATTCGCATCGGCGATCCCCAGGACGCTGCCCCCGTTGCCGGTGAACGACGTCGCGAACGTTTCGGACGAGATGGGCGACCCGGCCGCCTCCAGGTTCGTTTCCGTTACTCCGGTCGGAGACGACCAGGTTGCGAAATCAGGGCCGTTGTCGATGTCGTTCTGGTCATATGGCTCGATCGCGCCATAGTTGAAACTAAGCTGGTAACCGTAGCTGTTGGTCGCGGAAGCCAAGCGGTAGGCGTACCCGTGACCCGTGCAGATCAGCGATCCATCCCCGCTGGGTTTGGCGCGGGTGCAATAATAGATGCTGTTGTAGCTGAACCGCACCTGCGCCCTGGACGGCTGCACGATGTCGGTCGCCCGGCCTCCATTCGCATAGAACGGATAATCGGTGCTGTGCGTCCGGTCAAAATGCACCACGGTGCCGTCGGCGCGCGTGTAAGTGAACACACTGCCGCTCAGGGACAGCGTGGCCCCGTTGCCCTGGGTGGGCGTGTAGGTGGTCCCCGACACCGTGAAGCTGTCGGTCGTCCCGCCCAAGGCGACCGTGACCGCGTTGCCACTCTGATTGAGCGCCGCAGTGAGGCTATCGGTCCAGCCCATGCCGCGATTGAGCTGATGATAAGAGAGACCCTGATCGCCTTTGCCCATGCTGATGCCGGGCGCATCGACGTTCATGGTACCCGCGAACAGGTCGACCCCGTTCGCGTCGACCGACTGGCGCACCGGCGCGGGCGCGGCGAGCTGCGCGAACGCGGGCGCGGCCAGCCCCGAGCAGAGAATGGTGGAAACGGAGAGAAGCGCGCGGCGCGCGAAGCGTCGCCGCCGCTCGACAGGGGTCGAGAGCGTCATGGAATGATCCTTGGAAAAAGGGAAGGCGAAGATCGCAGGCCACAACCAGCGCGTCGGCTAGCCGCTGGCGCTTAATCGCCGCTACTGGTCAGTGATGGCATGATCGACTGCGCCGACGGTAAGTAAGACGTGGCAAGCGGGCTATCGTGAGCTTAGGACGCCAAGGCAGAAACACGATGCTCCAAAGTGGTCGGCCTCACATCTGCACAAGATCAATGATACAAGGATCACCTTGGTGGAAATCGATGCGGCTGAGGCGTGTCCCGCTCAGCTTGGCGGAAAGAAGCAAGCTCATCACGTATGGCGGGTCGCCGACGCTCGAGTTAAGCCGCAGATATGCGTAAGCGCCGCAAACCGCCGGGATATCGGGAGAGTGGATATAGATCTGACCTCCCTGCACACCGACCTCAGAGATCGTGACCGGCCCAATGGTGTCGGCACCTGCCATCTCAGGCGACAGGCCCCCGAGTAGAGCGGCGGTCAGAACGGCGAAGCACTTGGCTCGAGAAAAGCACATGGGATTTTCCTTAGATTGATGTTGTTTTTGGTTGAGAACATGCTGGCCACCACGGCTAGGTGCCCCCTCGCGGATCGGATCAGCCACGCGGCCGAAGCGGGATGACCGTAAGCCCGTTGAGCGGAACCACGATCAGTTGAGGAACGGCGCCGGTGACCCGGACGCGCGTGCGGTTATCGGCGGCGTCGAACTGGTAATTGGACGTGACCCCGCTGGCCGGTCCGCCAGCGTGCGCGGCCTGCGTCAGCCGGCCCTTGGCGTCGTAGCTATAGGTGACCGTCTCGCCGGCGAACGCGGTCGCCGGCAGCAAGGCCAGCCCGGCCGCGATGATGTGCTTGGCCCGCATGGGCGCATCTCCCGTGTCCGGCGGGAATGGGAGCGAGGGGTGCGGCTCCCTTCATTCCCGCCGGACAAGAGCTTATCTGGCGTAACTTGTCCTACATGTGTCCTACAAAGCGCACCGCCGCTTCGATTAGTCCTACAGCGTCAGCGCAGCTCGCGCGCGAACCACACCACCCGCGCCAGCACGTCGACGCTGCCCGGCGCGCAATCGCGCCAGCTGGGATAGGCGGGGTTGTCGCTGATGATCGCGAGCGCCCCCGCGCTGGGGGTCAGCGCGACCCGCTTGACCATCAGCTGATCATCGCGGCGAAGCACATAGATGCCGTCGCGAACGCCTCCCGCGGCATCGGCCGGGTCGACCAGCACCTCGTCGCCGTCCATCAAGGTCGGCGCCATCGAGTCACCGCTGACGGTGATGATCGACAGCTCGCTCGGCTTGCCCCGGCATATCTTGCGCAGCCAGGCGCGATCGAACCAGCGCGCGCCGATCGCCTCCTCGCCATCTACTACTCTGCCCTGTCCGGCCGATGCCTGCACGCCAAGCCGGGGCACGCGCACCGCGCCCGCGCGCTCGGGGTTGGCGGAAGCTGGTCCGCCCAGCAGCTCCTCGTCAACGCGGAGATAGCGCGCGAGCACGTCGCGGTCCTTTGCGTCGAGCTGCTTGGGCGAGCCGCGCTCGACGAACTGCTGGAGGTAGGCCCGGCTGCGACCGATTAATGTCGACAGGCTGGACAGAGACTCGCCGCGCTCCTTGGCGATGCGCTTCAGCGCCTCGCGCGGGTCGGAGCCGCTCATCGTGTGTAGGACAAAACTGACATCGGCGTAGGATAGAAGCGTGAGCCGCTATCGACAAGTAGGAAAACGGGTGAGAACACAACGGGAACGAAGAATCGGAGCGTTCCCATGTTGCTGCGTCGCGTCGAACACCACCTCAGGCAATACCGGATATCCCCCGCCCGGTTCGGGCGCGAGGCGGTCGGTGATCCCTCGTTCGTGTTCGACCTGCGCGACGGACGCCGCCCGCGCGCGCCCACGGTCGCCAAGGTCGATTGCTACATCGCCCAGGTCGAGCGGGAGCAGCCTTCGTGCTGATCGGCTCCGACCCAAACCGGAATTTGGCGGCGCGGATGGTGCGTGATGTCGGTTCGCGGCTGCCTGCCACGTTCAACGGCAACTTCCAGCTCTACGGACTCAACCTGTTCCTGATGAGCGCGTTCATGTGCCTGGGCGGGCTGATGGCCGCGCGCATGGCGCGGGCGATGTGGAACAACCACGGCCTGGACCACGCCCGTGCCCCAGTCACGGTCTGGCGGCTGGCCTGGTTGTTCGCCGGCACTGCCGCGTTCCTGCGCTGCGGCACCGAGGCAATGACCCTGTGGGCCTGGAACCCGGGTGACGCGGCCACGACCGCGCGGGTGCTGATGGCCAAGCGCTGGATCGACCCCGCCAGCCTGGTGTTTGCCGGCGGCTGGATGACCCTGGTCAGCTTGTCGAACGCCGGCATGACCGAGCAGCTCAGGAAGCAGCCGTTCCCCATTCCGATGCTGGCGAGCCTGCCGTCGTTGCGGCGCCCGCTCGCCATCGTCCTGCTCAGCCTCGTCGCCGCCGTCGGCGTCGCGGCGACCCGGTGACGACCATGGGCAAGATCGCCATCCTCACCGGCGCGACCGGCCCGGTGCTCTGGTCGCTGCTCGGCTACCAGTTCGAGGCCGCCTCGATGATCGCGGGGCTGTGCGCGTGCCTGATGGTGCGCATCTGGGTGTCGCTCAACGATCGCTCGCCCAGGGCATGGGCCTGGGGGGTCGACCTGACGGTCACCGCCATCGCGCTGCTGTTCACCGCCGGGTGGATCGCGCTGCAGCGACCCGCGCCGTTCTACGCGCTGCTGTCGGGCACCGGGTTCGGGGCGCTGGGCGCGGGCATCATCGCGGTCGCGCTTGCCTGGGTGAAGCGGATCGAGCCGTTCGGGGCCGATCTGCCCGCGCCGGTTCCGACCAACCCCGCCGACGCGCCGACGCCGCAGCTGCTCACCGACGCGCGGGAGAACGGGCATGGCTGACAGCCGCGATCTCGCCGACCTCGAGCCGACCGTTCGCGCCATGGCCCAACAGCTGCTCGCGCGCTCGGCCGCGGCCGGCGTCCCGCTCGAGGTGACGTTCACGTCGCGCGACCTGGCGACACAGGACGCGCTCTACGCGAAGGGGCGTACCTGCCCCGGCTGCGTCGTCACCAACGCGCGCGCGGGCTACAGCTTCCATAACTACGGGCTGGCGGTCGACGTGGTGCCGACCGAGCTGCTGGCGCTGCCCAACTGGGGCGATACGCCCGCCCACCAGGCACGCGCCAACACGCTCTGGGCCAGGGTCGGCGCGCTCGGGAAAGCGCTCGGGTTCCGCTGGGGTGGCGAGTTCGCCCACTTGCGCGATCGGCCCCATTTCGAGTGGTCGGGCACGCTCACGCTCGCCGACCTGCGCGCCGGCAAGCGGCCGGTCGCGCCCGCATCGTCCGGCCCCGGTTCCATCCCTCACACCATCACCAACGAAGGAGACAAGGCATGAAGATCAATTTCGGCAAGCTCGCGAGCATCCTCGCGCAAATCCTGGTCGCCGCGCCCGGGGTGATCGCCGCGGTCAAGCCCGTGGTCGACGCGGTGAAGAACAAACCCGCGAAGCCGGGCGGGTGAGACGCTTTCCTACCTAGCGGGGCTGTTTGCCCCACCACAAGGGCGGGGTGGGCGGGACAAATAGCGCGGCCGCTCAGCGGCGTCCTTATGCTCACCGTAGCATGTGTATAAAGAACACCACCCCGACCAGCGACCCCAACCTTACCGGTGCGAGCCAGGCAAGAGCGACCGCCAACGCCATCCACGGATGGCCGCTGGCCAGAAACTGATTGATTGCCCGCGGCTCGGGCGGGAGCTGAAACCGACGTCCGGTGTCGGTCGGGTTGGGAGATAGCTGCGTCACAAGACCCTCACGTGATTGCACGCCGCCGCCTGCCATCTGCCCGCGTGGATTGCAGGGTCGTTTTTCGTAAACTCCCGACGATTTGTCGGCACCGCGCTGTTGTAGCGCGCGGCCGGACAACAGCGGGCTTCCGCTGACGGAACCCTACCTCCCCGGACCGATCCTGACCGTGCATCGCACCGGCGCGCGCGCCTTCGCCGCCGCTTTTTGACAGCGCTCGAGCGCCGCCTGGTTGCCTTGGCCGATCACCGCCCCCGCCACCATCTCGTTCCATGCCTCGGAATTGCTCACCCCCGCCAGCCGACGCGCGCTGTCCCACATCGACCGGTCGAGCGCGCGCGCGGCGCGCTGCTCCGGCCAATGCCAGCTCTCGGGCATCGCGCGCGCGATCGGACCCGCCAGCGCCGCCCACAGCGCCAGCCCGAGCACCACGCCGCCGAGTCCGGACCCCGCCAGCCACAAATTCTGCTCGTCGCCACGCCGGGCGGATCGGACGACGCCGACCAGCTCGCGCGTGGCCTGGTCGAACGCGGTTCGGGCCTGCGCGAGCATGTTGTGGTCCTCGCGCCGCGCGGAGCTCGCGACCGTCGCGATCTGATGACCCATCTGGTCGGGCGTGACCGGCAACGCGGGGCTTTTCGCCAGAATATCGACCCGCTGCGCGATGACGGTGATGTTGTTGAACATCCGCCCCAACGTCTCGGAGTAATCGGGCTGCTCGGGCGCGTCCGCCCGCTCGGTCGCCAGCCGCTCGACCGCGCGCCGCAGCAATGCCAACTCGCCGCGCATCGCCTCGAACGCCTCCGTGGCGGCGTCACTCCCGTCATGCTCGTCCTGGCCCGCCATGCGTCTTGCTACCGGCTCATGCCGTGGTCACGCCCACGCCCGATGTCGAGCGACCGCGTCAGCTCCTGACCGATCGAGCGACCGCGCCCGATGCTCAGCTCCAGCTCGGGCGCGCGGCGACGCAGCACGGATTCAAGCTGGGGATCGCGGTGCAACGACCCGGTGACGTTCTCCATTTGCTTGCCGATCTTCTCCGCGCCCATGTGGTCGCCAGTTCGGGTGAGATCCGCGCGCGTCTTCGTCATGTCCCGCCAGCTCTCCAGGAACCGCTCGGCGCGAAGCTCGGGATCAGCGCGGACCGCGCTTTCGAGCATCATACCGTGCTGCGCGTTGCCCACCCTGCCCTCGGCCGCCTCGCGCGCGAGCCGGGGACTGCGCTCGAACGCGCTGGCAAGGTCGCGTGCGCCATCGTGCCGCGCCTGGTCGAGCGCGTCGCCCGCGCGCTTGAGCGCGCTTTCCTGATGCGGGAGTACCGGCAACCCCTTCCCGCGCATCCGTTCGATGTCCTCCCAAGCGCGCGCGTACTGCCCGATCCGGCGCGCTTGGTCGGCCGGGGCCGAAATGGTGGCTACGGGCAAGCGCCCCGCGCCCTGTTCCGGCGACGTCGCTTTCTCCGACGTCGGCTTGGGCCGGAACCCGGCGAACATGCTCCGGGCCTTGGCCTCTACCCTGACGACCATCTCGCGCGCGAGTTCCGAGAACCGGATCTCGCGCCGGTCAGCGAACGCCCGTGCCCGGTCCTGCTCGTCCCGATCGCGCGCATGATCGCTCGCCATGTCCTTCGACCGATCGCGCGACAGCGTGCGGACGAGCTGGCGATCGTCGGCGAAGTCGTCGCGCCCGTAATGCAGCCGTACCCCATCGCGGTGCCGCGACAGGCCCACATAGGCTGCGTGGCGGTCCATGCCCGGCGTGGCGAGCACATGCGCCTGGTCGACCGTCACGCCCTGCGACTTATGCACCGTGGCCGCGTAGCCGTGATCGACATGGGCGTAGCCCCTGGTGGCGAACGCCAAGCTCCGACCGTCGTCCAGCGTCACCGCCATGCCGGTCGCCGATACTCGCTCGATCGTGCCCAGCGTCCCGTTCTTGACCCCAAGCCCGCGCTCGTTGCGAAGGAACATAATCCGGTCGCCGGTCGCGAACGCCCGCTCGCCCCGCTCCGCCTTTACCGTCACATCGTCGCCAAGGTCGCCGGTCTCGCGCAGCCGGGCGCGGGCTTCGCCGTTCAGCTCGCGCACCTCGGCGTTGGTATGGGTGAGGATTATGCGCGTCTTGCCGGGGTCGGCCTGGCGCTCGCGGTCCCAACCGTTGACCAGCGCTTCCCGCGCCGCCTCGCGCGTGTACGCGACATGCACCATGCCCCGTGCGTAATACGCATCGATCGCCTCGCCGGTCCGGCCGGTCGCCAGCCCGCGCGTCGCGTCACGCTGCCACTCCTCCCGCTGCCGGCGTATCTCGGTGATCTCGGCCGCGCCGTGCCGCTCGATCAGCGACCGGAACGCCGCTCCCGCCTCGATCGCCTGCAACTGCTCGGGGTCGCCCACCATCACCACCTTGGCACCCGCATCATGCGCCTGGGACAGCACCCGCTCCATCTGCCGCGTGCCGATCATCCCCGCCTCGTCCACCACCAGCACGTCGCGGGGACCAAGCTGCTCGCGCCCCTGCCCCATGCGTGCTCGAGACTGGCGATCGTGCGCGACCCGATGCTGGACCCGCTCTCCAGGTTCTCGGCCGCGATGCCCGACAGCGCCGCGCCGCGCACGGTGTAGCCCTGCGCCTCCCACGCCTCGCGCGCGACCCCCAACATCGCCGGCTTGCCGGTTCCGGCATAGCCGACCACCGACGCCAGCCCTTCCCGGCCGGTGATGTGGTCGAACGCGTCACGCTGCTCGTCGGATAGGACAAGCCCTCTGCCCTCGGCCGATACCAGCGCAGCGCTCCGGTGTTGATCAGCGACGCCATAGCGCTGCGTACCCGCCAACTCGTCGCCAGCGCGCTCAAGCCACCCCTCCACCGCGATCATCTCGCGGCTGGTGAACCGCTCCTGCTCGCGTCCGTCCCGCCCCAGCACGACCAGCTCGGGGCTAGCGCGCACCGCGCCCATCACCTGGTCGAACTGCTCCTTGCCGTCGCTGTGCCGGAACGCGAACGTCGCCAGGTCGCGAGCGGTGAACGTCGCCTGCGTCCGCGTGATCGCGTCCAGCGCCACGCTAGGGTCCGCGATGATCTTCGCGCCGTTGTCGCGCGCGATGCGCGAATGATCCTCGATCCGCTCCGCTTCCAGCCCCTGTTCCGGACGTCGCGATGCCGCCGGCCCAATCTTGTTCTGCGGCTCCAGCGCGATGCCCTGATCGGCATAGGAGCGATGGTCGATCCGCGCCTCGATCCCAAGCTCCGCCAGCCGCTGGTTGACATGCGCGCCCCACGCCTCGCGCCATTGCTGCAACAGCGCCGGGCTGTTCCACTCCCGCGCTTTCTTCCCGAACCCGTCCTCGTCCACCTCGCGCATCGCCAGCATCACGTGCGCGTGCGGCTTGGGGCTGCCGTCCTCGGCCCGGTCAAAATGCACGTTGAGGTCCGCGACCATCCCGCGCTTCACGAACTGCTCGGCCACGAACTCGCGGGCGAGCGCGACGCTCTGCTCGCGATTCAGCTCGCGCGGGATGGAAAACTCGATCTCCCGTGCGAGCTGCGCGTCCTTGCGCTTCTCCCCCGCTTCAACCTCGTTCCACAAGGTCGCGTGGTCACGCAGCCGTTCCGGCGCGCTCTCCGGCAACATTACTTCTGAGTGGATCACGTCCGCCTTGTTCGAGAAGTCGTGATCGCGCTGGAGCCGCTCGTCGAACAACTCGGATGCAGAACGATATGCCGCGCTCGCCACCGCACTCGACCCGTTCGCGCGGCTGATCACCTTAGCGGAGAAGTGGTAGATCGCCATCGCTACCGCACCGTTTGGTTCAAGCGCTTGCTCATGAAATGGCGCTTCGCGCCTCCCGCGAAGTCGTCCAGCATCCCGAATGTCTCGTAACCCTGGGATTCGTAGAAACCCGGTGCCTGGAAGCTGAACGTGTCCAGCCAAACGCCGGTGCAGCCGCGCGCGACCGCTTCCTGCTCTGCTCGCCCGATAATCTCCGCGCCCATGCCGCTTCCCCGCAGCCGAGGCGGAAGCCATAGATACTCAACGAACATCCACCCGCCGCCGGTTCGCCCGGTCAGGCCGCCAATCACCTGTCCGTCATCATCGTGAACGAAAACCGCGATCGGCCGCATCGTCACCCCGGCTATCGCCAGATTGTAGGCGCGCAGGCCGTCAAGGATGCCAGCCTTGCCGGCATCGGATGGCGCATCCGTGATCTCAATCCGCAAAGCCGCACCCCCTCCACTCTCCACATTCAAGGGAGCGACTTTCTTTTACCTTTCTGAGCGCACGTCGGCAACGACGTATAAGCACGCACTCACAATCCGCTTCGCTCCTGATGATTGACTGAGTGTCACTCTTGGTTTGATCCGGCTTCCCCGCTTGGTCTCGGTCAGCTATGGCCTTCCCTCGCGGTCATAGCCCGCCGGTGCTCGTGTGGAAGAATGGATGATGCGTAAGGTTCGGGATTACGACGCGGAGCTGAAGGCGCTTACCGACAAGGCGCGCGGTCTCAAGGCGAAACGAGTCGAACAACTGGGCCAGCTCGTTGCCGCTACCGGTGCCGATATGCTCGATGTGGAAACCCTCGCTGGCGTTCTGCTCGATGCGGTCGGATCGAAGGACGCGAGCGTGAAGGAGGCGTGGCGTGCGAAGGGCACTGCGTTCTTTCAACGGCGCGGTCGTAAAGCTGGCGACGATGCTGGCGGCGACGGCTCGGCTGCTCAGGCTGAACCGGAGGGTAACGCTGCGGGCGGAAGCGGCGCAACGTCGAACGGATAACCGGAGCTGGGTCGTGCAACGGCGCGAACGCACCCGCCACCTGATCGAGCTGGGCGGGCTGGTCCACAAAGCGGGCCTGGTCGAGTTGACTGATGACGATCGCGCCACCCTCTATGGCGCGCTGCTGGAGCTGGTCGGACGTGCTCGCGGCGATGATGCCGGCGACGTACTGACGCTCTGGAAACGGCGCGGGAAACGAGCGTTCGATGCGGAAGCCGAAGACGCCTCTTCTGTGCTCTCGGAAGACGCCTGACGTGCGGGCGTGGCGCGCGTATCTCTCGATTTGCCTCTCGCGATGGTAGCCGGGCGCAACCCGCTATGGGCCGTCGTAATTCTTCTCGCTGCGGCGTTACCGGCTTGCCACGGGGATGATAGCGACCGCGAACGGGGTCATGGCTCGGGAGGTCCTGGTCAACCGGCCCCGGCCGGGTCGATCTATCTGGCCGTGCTGGCGAAGCCGCTCGAAGTCTATCCCGCCGCCAGAATGGATGGCGTCTATCGCGTGCGTAGTGGCTGCGCGATGCTGAACGACGATCTGCTCGTCCTCGATGCGGGTGCGGCAACCAAAGCCGGTTCCGGTTGGGGCGTGCGATATGGGGACAATGTGGCGAAGCGCCTGGTTCCGGGTTATCGAATCGTGGGCGGCGGGGGCGGTTATTCCATCGCCTCGCTCACCGCGAACATGAACCTGGCGATTGCCGAGCCGGTGCCGGCGCGATGCGCCGCCATAGCGCATGGGGCGGCGCTTGTGGCCCCACTGGAGCGGGTCGCGCCGCCAAGTCCCTATGTCGACAAGCTCTACGCCGCCGTTCAGCGGGAGAACCTCACTCCTCCGACGCTCGCCCCGCTGTCCGGCCGGTTGGGTGTGGTGGATCAATGCCTGACGCTGGGCGGCCGGCTCCTGGCGCTGCCGGCCGGAAGCTCGGTCAAGTTCTCCGCCGATGGCTCGCTCGTCATCCGCATTGCCGCCGCGCGTTACCTGGAGACGGTGCTCGCGAAGCCGGGGGACGTCGTTTCCGGCACTGACACACCTCTGAGCGCGGAAAGGGAAACGCCGTCACCGATGGCCCGCCCTCTCGTTAAGCCCATACCCGCCCGGTGCCGGAAACCCGGGCAAGCCGCCGTCCTGCTCAACCCAGGTCCAAGCGTCATCCGTGCAGGAAAAACATCCTATTCCGATCCCGGATCGGCCGAGATGATGGTCACACCCCCACCATCGCCGCCACGGCCGCTCAGGAACACCGCTGATTGTCCAGGCGGCTCCCGCCTCACCTTCGGCATCTGCCGCGAACCGGACGGCTCGGCCGTTCCCCCGTTACCCATCGAGTCCTCCCCCGCCCATCACGGAAACGCCTGACGCGTCGGGCCTCTCGTTCGGGGCGCAACGCGTCGACCGATCGCTCCTCACGCCCGATGAGGTCCGCACGCTGCGCGCTGATCGCCAGCTCCTGTTCCTCACCGGGCAGCACTTGATCGTCGCCGTCAAGCTGCACTACTTCGCCGATCGCGAGTTCGCCGGCCGGTTCGATCCGGCGTGATGATCCGCGAAAGCACGAATAGCGGCGAGGAAGCCGGAAGCGGCATGGTCGATTTAAGCCCCGCTGGCGACGTTCGCCGCGATCGGCACCCGGAACCCGTCGAAGGCCCTTCCCTGCCCTCACGGGCGCGTCTGGGTAGACCTAGTGGGCAATCCAGTTCCCACTGTCCCGATTCTCTTCTCGCCTAGCCTGCGGCGCTCGCGCCGCTCCGGTGCCGCCTTCTGCGGCACGCAGTGATAGCGCATCGGCCGCTAGGCCGATTCCATTGGTCCTCTTTGTGCTCTCACGATTGGTTGCGTTCTAGTGTTTGCTATCGGGGTTTTGGCCCCTGTCGAACAAGCATGGTGTGGGTTATCCACAGACCTAAGCCTTTAAGAAGAATCTCCTATGTAATAGGAGGTTTAAGTATCTTACGGAGCGTTTTCGACTTGTATGTTCAATGGGTTAGGAACTTTTTTAGGGGCCAAAACCCCGTGACTCGCGGGGCCAAAACCCCGTGATTTGTAGGGGCCATTCCCCCGATAGTTTGAGCCTCTGCACTATCGGGGTTTTGGCCCCTGGCGATCAGTCGGCCGGAAAACCCATTGGAGCGCGCGGCAAGCGCTTGAACTGAAACCCTGGGTGATCGGTCGAAAGCTGGCATCGCTCTGTGAAGTTAAGAACCTCCTCACCTTCATCGTTCCTCACCAATTCGAGCCAGTACCCGGGTAGCCGCTGTCGCTCGACGGCAACCCGCAGCTCCTTGGCGAAATCGGCTAGGCGCTGAGTGCTGCCGCTCTTGTGGTGGAGCTGCTTCATGGTGAAAGCCCAACCCGCCGCCTGATGGCCGCCATGTTTACGGACGACGCGGTAAAGCCACCGCTCGATCCCGCCGGTCAGCTTGAAGTAGGCGCGATCGATGCCGAGCACGAGGCGGTCGGTCAGGACGCCTTCGTATAGCCAATCGGATATGGTGAACTCGACGCCAGTCGATCGCCCCAGGTCGTCGGTCGGTGCCGAGTAGCGCTCTATCCAGTGGAAGCCTTCGGGCCTTTTCTTCTTGCCTTGTCGGATGTTGGTGCGGATCAGGGTGGCGCTCAACCGCTCCAGCGCCTCCAAGATGCGACGGTACTCATCGCCCCCGGTCGGCCGGTCGATGCCGCGTAGCAGCTCGTAGAGCGGAACCTGGAAGTGCGGCGTCGTAGGCTGTCCCGCTGCTTTCGCAGCCCGGAGCTGCGACACCGCCCATATCAGGATGTCGCAATCCCATATCGTCGCGATGCCGATTTCGGCCGGGGCCGTGACATTGACGGTGACAGTCGTGGTGCCGTTCTGAACAGAATAGTCGATCGGCTCGCTGCGGCGCTGCTTGGAGAGGCTAAAAAACGGCCGCTCCATCATCTCCTGCTCGTCGTGGGTTGGTATGTCGCCCGGCAGCGTCACAAACAGGTCGAGCTGGTCGAGCACGCCGACTAAGTTGCCTTCTTTCCTTCTGTCCTTCTTAGTCATAAAGGCTCCAAGGTCAGCGACGTGATCGGCCGCTCGGCACGCTCGCGGCGACCGCCTCCAACGGCTCCAGCCCGCGCGTCTCTAGCAGCCGGTTCCATGCCTCATGTCCTAGCTTCTGCAAGCTAAGCCCAGTGTCGAGGCTAAGCTGGCGAAGCCGTTTCCGATCGCGCGGGGTAACTTGCACATTAATCGGCACGATTGTGGGTGATGCGCTGTCCCGAACGGGCGCGGCGTTGGGTGCCGCTGCGACGGTCGGGGTCGCGCCCGGCTCCTCGTCCAGCTCGCCCATCACGTCGGCGAGCGCGCGTCCGGTGCGCTTATTGCTCATTTCTTACCTCCTGAATCCAATCCCAAACCTGACGCAACTCGTCGGCCGCTTCGCGCGCGGCATGGCCGCGCATTTCGGTCACGCCCCTCCCCTCAAGCGAGGCGTCCAAATAGACTGTTCGATCGGACAAGTGAGTCGGGCAAACCGGGACCGGGTAGCGCGACAGCGCGGCGCGCGCGGCGGTCGCCCGTGAATCATTCTTAGCTGCATTGACGATCACGACCGCGCGCTGGTCGAGCCGGCGGAGGATTTTCAACGTCTCGCCAACCGCCTCCAAGTCGTCCGGCGACGGCCGCACCGGCACGATAACAAGGTCCGCCACGCGCGCCGCCTCGGCCTCGGGTTCCTCGACGGCCGGGCGCGTGTCGATGAACAGCGCGCCCTCGGCCTTGCGCCTGAGCCGCTTGGCTGCGTCGGTCAATGTGGTGCCGTCTAGGTCGACTAGCTCGGGGCGCTCGAACGTCGGCTCGACCTGTTCGCGGCGCGTCCACCATTTCGTCGTCGTCCGCTGCGGGTCGCGGTCAATGATAAGGCTCGGCTCCGTCTCGCCCGCGAGGACCGCGAGCTGACGGGCAAGGGTACTCTTCCCCGCTCCGCCCTTCTGGCTAATAAGTGAGTAGATTTGCACCTTCGCCCCTTCTCGCCTGTTACACTGTGAAGGTAATCAGATAAAAAGTAAATACCCTTTGTACCTTCTCGTGTAAGCGACCGTCACGCGCGCAAGTGCCGAGCCGCCGGTACGCGGCTCGGTCGGAGCGCAGCGGAGATAGAGCACGGTCCCGCATGGGACACGCCCACCCATGCAACTATTCCCTAGGGCTTGGGTTTTTGATATGTCGGCCTATGCCTGTCGTCTATCGCATCGGTGGCTTGCGGATCGTGATCTGGCCCAACGATCATCGACCGGCGCATGTCCATGTGATGGGCGCGGACGGGGAGGCGGTGTTGAACCTGAACTGTCCCGACGGTCCGCCCGAGCTGCGGGACAGCTACGGCTTCAAGGTGCCGGACGTGAATCGGATCGAGGACGCATTGGTGGAACTGGTGCCGGCATTGTGCGCGGAATGGAGGACGATACATGGCGATTACTGAGCAGGAACTGGCACAAGCCGAAGTACGCATGGAGGCGATCCGTACTGCGGGCCATGCCGTGTCCGCTCGCTACGATCGCCGACGGTCGCGGGTCGTGGTCGCGCTGAACACCGGGGTTGAGCTGACATTTCCGACGCAGCTCGCCGAAGGGCTGGCCGATGCGTCGCCCGACAACCTTGCTGTAATTGAAGTCAGCCCGGCGGGACTGGGGCTCCACTGGCCCAAGCTCGATGCGGACCTCTACGTGCCCGCGCTGCTCCAAGGCGTGTTTGGCTCGAAGCAATGGATGGCCCGCCAGCTCGGCGCGGAAGGGGGGCGCTCCCGTACCGCTATTAAGGTCGCCGCCTCGCGCGCGAACGGCCGGAAGGGCGGTCGGCCACCAAAGTTCGCAGCGGCTTGATCCAGCACTACTGGCCTTCTTGCCTATGACACTGAGAAGGAATGTAGGCGAGTAAAACCATAGGGCGAACTTTCCGCTTTCGTTCTTCTCGGTCGTGACTCATAGAATCGTCATGCCGATCGCGCCCGAACACCATTGGCTATACCCGATCGACTGGCCCGAACTGTCGAACTTCATCCGGTTCCGGCGCGCCAAGGGGCGTTGCGAGCATTGCCAGCGTCCTCACGGCCGCGACGTGCTCCACCTCGGTGACGGGACCTGGTGGGACGAGGGTGCCGCGACCTGGCGCGACGGCCGGGGCAAGCGGCTCCGCTACGTTCCGGCTCCCGGCGAGCTGCCGCCACGGCAACCCGGGTTCGACGGCATCGGCGCGCCTTCGCCGCTGCTCTCCACGCGCGTGGTGCTCGCCAGCGCGCACCTGAACCATGATCCGGGCGACAACCGGCCGCGCAACCTCGCCGCGCTCTGCCAGCGCTGCCACATCATCCACGATGCGCCCGAACATCGCCGCCGACGCTGGTTCAACGCCTTCCGGCTGCGCGCGATCGGCGACCTGTTCGCCTGAACTGGCCGGGCCATGGGCCGGCCCCGGGGTTGGGGGTGGGACAAAGGCGCGGCCGTCCCTGGGACGGCCACTTTCCAGGCGTACCGTGGGGAAGGGACCATCGCCGAAGCGACGGCCCCCGTACGGTCCTACTCGGCCGCGACCGCGAAACGCTCTTCGTCGTTGGCGGGATCGTACTCGAGATAGCCCTCGTCATCGCCGTCCACGTCGGCGATGGCCTCGAACTCCTCGGCTTCGTCGACCTCCGGCTCAAGCTCGGGGGTGCGAAGGATAGGAGGCAGCCAGCCGCGCCCGGGAATGCGCTCGGCGCAAACATGGGCAAGGTCGCCGTGCTTCAACTTCGCGCAATTCTCGGCCGCCGGTTGCCCGCAAGCCTCCGTCAGCCCCGCCAACAGCGCCTTCTTGCCGAGTCCGCCGAAAAACTCGACGCCGCCTTTCCAATGCTGGCGCATGTCGAGGTTGACCGCGCGGGCGATACGGTCGGCCGAACGCAACCGGCTCCGGTCGGCGAACTTGCCCTCGGTCGCGTCGATCAACCCGCCCGCGCAGGCGGCAAGCAACCTGGCGGTCGCGTCCGTGTCGAGCGACAACAGCCACGCGAACCGGGTCTCGGGCTGGTCGGGCACCTCGGCAAGGATCGCCGCCACCCCATCGAACGGCGATGCCATCCGAAGCGTGTTGCCCGCGTGGACCTGCGCTGGCTGCTGGATGCCGGGTCCGGCGCGAAGCTGGACCGCGTGGGACGGCGCATGGCGGTCGCGAACGATCGGCAACAGCGCGTCGAGCAACACGGCATTGGCGACCCGCTGGTTGCGCGCGACCTCGGACTGCAGCGCGGCCGTCCTGATCCGCGACAGCGCCTCAATGGACTGGGCACCGTAGAGCGGGCGGGGAAGGGGGGTGCCATGCGACTCGCTGGGCGCGGTGCGCTTGGCCTTCCTGGTATAGGCGATGGTCGCGGGGGTGCCGTCGCCCGCCACGGTGATCAGCAGCACCGCGCCCGCCTTCGTGCCCTCGGCATAGCCTTCACCATCGTCGGGGTAAAGCTGGTGCCACTGGTAGCTTTCATACGGGGTCTGCTCGGACGCGATCACCTCGCTCCATCCCGCCCCCTCGGCCTCGCTCGCCAGCGCCGCGAACCTGGCGTCGGCAAGCCGCTGCACCAACGCCGGATCGTCGGCGTAGCCCTCGCCCTCGTTGGCGAACAGGTCGCGGGTGATGCCGCCACCCGCCTCGGCATAGGCGTCGGCCCCGATGAACCGGAACAGCCGGTGGCCGGTCGTGACCTTGGTGTCGGTCAGCAACCGCCGGACCTCGTGCGCGCCGCGCGCGACCCGCAACACCTGCTCCTGCCGTTTGTGGTCATCGGTCAACGTGAACGCCTGCGCGGTTGCCACGTCGATCCTGTCGGCGGCAAGCGCGTTCAACACCCTCCGGCTAAGGCTGGCGAGGGTCAGCATCTTGCGAACCTCGCGCGGGTCGTAGCCGTAGCGGTTGGCGATAGCGGCCTCGTCATGGCCCTCGCTGGCGAGGGTAGCGAACGCCCGGATGGCGTCGGCGGGGTGCATGGCGACCCGCTGCGCGTTCTCGGCATAGCTGATCGCGGTCGCATCCTCACCCTCGCGGACCTCGCACGGGACATGCGTGTCGCGCGGCCACGTTCCGGCCCGGACCAACTGGATGATGGCGCGGCGGCGTCGCTCGCCCGCGACCACCTCGGACTTGCCGTCCGCGCGCGACGTGACGGTCAGCGCGTGAAGCAAGCCGTCGGCGGCGATGCTCGCGGCCAGGCTGTCGATCCCGGCCTTGATCTTGCGCACGTTGCGCGGGCTGGCGACGAGGTTGCTCCAATGGATATGCTGGGTGGTCATCTGACTGTTCCTTCTAGGGTCACCGCGGGGTTGCAGGCGCTCCTGCAACCTTGCCTCGTGGCGAACAGCCGGAGGTGAGGGGGGCAATGGGAATCCGACGGGGTGGTGCGGGCGCACCGAGCGCAGCGAGGGAGCCACGGCCCGGCTGATTGTCGTTGCTGGGGAGAGGGGGCGGCGCGCCCCTTTCCCCGACCATGCGAGGGATCTCGCCGGCATCGCCGGTGTCCGTCGCGGGGCTCGCCCCGCCACGCGCGAGCGATCGTGACCCGCCAGGGACGAGACGCCGACACGGCGGCTCGGTCGGAGCGCCAGCGGAGATAGAGCGCGGCCCGACCAGGGCGCGGCTCGGAAAATAGCGAGAAAATTAGGCTACGGCGAACGCTTCGGCTTATGGGACGTTGCGTTCTCACCCGACACTCGTTGGGCAGACCAACACCGGGCACATCCGGCGTTGGGCACGCAGGAGAACAACAATGGCGACGACTTCCAAGCACGCGTCCAGCGATACTCATCACAACGCTGCGGCGCATCATGAGGCAGCGGCCCACCATCATCGCCAGGCTGCGCATCATCACAATACGGGCAAGCATGACGAGGCCAAGGTGCACGCGGAAACGGCCAAGGAGCACAGCACTCAGGCCCACACGCACACAACTACCGCGCACGAGCAATCGCAGAAGTAGCGCTTGGTTTGGATAAGGGAATGCCGCCGACTGGTGGCATTCCCTTATTTACGGGCCGTTCGCGACGACGCAGGCCGGGTTCAACGCGCTCGGCAATCTGAAACCAGAGTCGTCGGACACCTATGAACTAGGCGTGCGCGCGGCGCGGCATCCTACGCGCATCGGTGGCAGGATATTACGTCGATTTCCACAACCGGCTGCTCGCCTTTTCCAACGGAGCGGGCATCATCGACAATCCTGCAGAACGTGGGTTCGGCGCGCTCCTACGGCGTCGAGGCGACGGCGGAGCTACAGCTGCCGCGCGGGTTCGGCGGATTTCTGTCCCGTGCACGCGGCAGCCGACGACCTCGACATGATCGACCATCGCATCGCCGACCTCGCCGCAGCGGCCGACGACGTGAACACGCTAGCATCGAACGTCCGTTCCGATGCCACCCTCGTCCAGGACAGCGCCCAGGCGATCGACGTCGCGCTGACTGGTTTTTTCGAACGCCTCCCTAAAGATCGGGCCGGCTAGCGATTTGCTACCAAAGTTTGGTATTCACGCCCTTTGACGGCGACACGGCGAACGGCAGGCACGAAATAGCCGTCCACCACGTTTCTACAGCGGCGGTTGTTGGCACGTTGCGGAAGAGGTCCCTTTCGCGACACGCGCCAGCTAATGACCTGATTTGGTCGTCAGTTGCCAATAGGCGGGTGCTGTCGCGGAAGTGGTTGGAATTGGTCGGCGGCGTTCTCCGGCGGGTTGAGGGTAGCTGGTCAGGCGGCGAGGTCAATCGGTTGAAGAGCTGGCTCGGCAAGCGTTTTCCAGCCGTTGACCTT
>JAABUQ010004587.1_pt1 | contig 23365 bp, 23 predicted proteins | sample 5560001 | NCBI WGS metagenome assembly JAABUQ01 (sample SAMN10711888, study PRJNA513371) | rock metagenome | isolation source: Antarctica rocks | place: Antarctica: Victoria Land, Finger Mt nord | collected 2015-12-18 | reverse complement strand
CCTGATGTGCTGCTCGCATTCGTTGAACTGTTCCCAGGCACGACATTGCCAGAGGTTGGGGGGTTGCTGCTGATGCATGTGGCAACGGCCTGCATCTGCTTAGGCACATTGTCGAGAGTGAAATACTAAAGCTCTTTTTCATTGTTTGCTTCCTGGTGTGAAAGCTACTCTTTCGAAAGCATCACGTGAGATGGCCGAGAGCTGTCGCTCACCAGTGTTTCTCGTCCGTTTAAGTTAGGAGGATAAATATGTCACAAAGGACCAGTCAGAAACCGATGCGATCCTTGCCCACGAATCATGTGATAGGAGTCATCGATCAGTTGCAGGAGGCGGAGCAAGCCGTTCAGTCACTGCAAAACGCCGGGTATGCTGCCCAGGATATACTCCTCATTTCCAGTCAAGCCTTCATTGAAGCCATCCAGCAAAGACGGCAGCAGTCGTCTTCCTTCAAACGAGCGAGCCATGCCTTCCTGGTATCAAGCGACGATGGCTTCCCTGCGGAGCTGTATTTGCAGCAGGCACAGAGAGGTTCTCACGTGCTGGCAGTGTACGCGTCCACAGGGGAACAAGCCCAACAGATCGTTCAAGAGCTTCAGGCATATCATGTACATCATTTGAAGTATTTTAGTCAGTGGACAACCACCGACTATCCTTCATCAGCAGGGTCGTAGGACGTGTTCAGCTAAGCGAAGAGCTCGCTCTCCTTCACCCTGCTTAGAGGTTCGTGTATGAAAGGACATCAGCATCGCCAAAGCGGGGAATAACCATGGCACGCATAAGATTCCTCCTATAAAAGGTATGTGTAGAAAAGGCTTTCATGAAGGAGGCATTTTCCGCCTCAATTTGGAGGCCGTCTTTGCTTCAAGTGGAGTACAGATCATGACATTCACCTCTGGATGAGACCATTCCAAAACGGGAGCTAGCTCAACAACTGCTTTTCTCTGAATCCCACCGTCCTGGTAGTGGATCGTGCGTGAACTGACCCGTTCGCGCACCAGTCTCACGGAAGAACGCTCGCGGGTCATTGCTCGCCTGCAGAAAGGGTTGGAGGATGCCAATATCAAACTGGTCTCGGAATCTCACGGTTAAAAGCGTCGGTGACCTCTATCTTCTGATGACATGAGTGCAAACAGGAGTACATCCTCCGCGGGCAGGCGTAAGGATGCATCATCCTTATAGATGATTTTTCCGGGCAGGAGGTTATAGCGGGCTATAAAGCTGGCAACGAATGGCGAGGTTGGTCGTGTGTAAACGTTGCTCGGCGCGTCATATTGTTCGACCCCACCATCATGCATGACGATAATGCGATCAGCCATACTCGGGGTCTGTGGTGTAGAGGAAAGGAAAGTGGTTTAAGGAAAAGCGGTCATACAGGCAGAAGAAGAAGCTCGTTTTATTAAACATTCGTTAACAAAAATTTAGCATTCTCATAATATATTTCTTCTATGCTTTGTTTGATAGAACAGCTTATGATATCTCTTTCTAAAAAAGCGATCAAAGGAGTATGGTAACGCTATGATTATACTGTCCCTCTTCTCCCTCATCGATCATAGTGTGACCTTAAAAAAGCTTTGGGACAAATAGCATCACAACAACAAAACCTCTGTGGAAATTGTGGCACGTCCAATGCTCCAGGTGAGCAATTCTGTGCTCATTGTGGCTATTCCCTTCTCCATGGTTCACCCCAGCCGTCTCTTCTTCCTTCGTCTTCTAACATACATACGTCGGCCCCACAGAACCCTGATGCGTCCCGTATAACAGGTATGCTACAAAAGGGTGAGGGAGTTGGGACACGCTATCGCATTATCCAACTGGTGGGCAAAGGTGGCTTTGGCGCTGTCTATGAGGCTCTGGACGAACACTTCCAATCGTGTCGAGTCGTCGCCATCAAAGAAATGGGCGATGCGGGCTTGAGCAGCGCCGAACGCCTCAAAGCACTGCAAGATTTCCGGCACGAAGCCGACCTTCTGGTAGAACTCAGCCATCCCAACCTTCCTCATGTCAGCGACTTCTTTGAAGAGGGCGATAAGGCATATCTTGTGATGGAGTTCGTGCAGGGAAAAACCCTGGCGAAATTGCAGGAGGACACTGGTGGCCCCCTTGACGAGCGCATGGTGATGGAGTGGGCGTTGCAACTCTGTGCTGTGTTGAATTACCTGCACACGCGCCCTCAACCGATCATTTTCCGCGATATGAAGCCGGTCAATGTCATGCACACTCAAGGCGGCCAGATTAAGCTCATCGATTTTGGCATTGCTCGCAGCTTCAAACTGGCGTCGCAGAATGATACAAACGCTTTGGGGTCTCGAGGCTACGCGCCGATGGAACAGTATGGTCAGGGTCAAAGTGATGCCCGCACCGACATCTATGCTTTGGGAGCCACGTTATATGATCTTTTAACCAATACAATCCCGCTCGATGCTCCCTCACGGTTTATCAACCCACAAGCGTTTCAGCATCCGCGCCAGATCAATCCGCGCATCGCTGAGTCGACCGAGCGCATTCTCCTCAAGGCTATGGAGCAAAGCCCACAAGACCGTTTCCAGACCGTTGCGGATATGCGCCAGGCGATCAACGATAGTAGCACAGTTTCCCAGGCGAAACCTGCTGCTCGGCCGCCTGCACCGCCAGCGAACAAAAAGGGGCCTGTTCTCCATCTACCACTGGTGAAGCATCTGAAAAGTCGACGACGCTTCCCCCCTTTTCCACTGCTTGCCAGCCTTCTCATTCTGGTTATCCTGCTCGTGGCTATCGTTCCCAGTATCCTGGTCGGCACTCCCTCCCCCCCAACTGCCGGGAACAGCACCCTCGGGGGGCCGAGCAGTATCGGGGCTAATGGTATTGGTGTCTCTACAGTCAAGGGAGAAGACATAGGTATCAGTGACGGAAGTTATGCCCTCGATACAAAATCGGACCGCAAAGGCAGAGAGCTAAAAATACAGGCGAGCGCAAATTATAGAGCAAGAGATGTGAGTGCCGCTGAGTCGCTCTGGCGTGCTGACCTTCAGATAGATACGAACGATGCTGAATCGTTGATCTATCTGGAAGATCAGCGTGTACTGACGTCGGGCCAGCCAAACATCACACTGGTTGTCGGCGTCCTACTGGGAACCCAGACCTTTGATGCCTACAGCCGTGATTATTTGCAAGCGGCGTATGTGGCGCAGAAAGAATTTAACGATGGGCTGAAGCTTCCTGATGGTATAAAAGTTCGTCTCTTGATTGCTAAGTCGGGCAGCGATCCGCAACGGAGCGCGGATATTGCCCAACAGATTGTGAAAGCCGCACAATCTGATAAAACGATTGTTGGCGTGATGGGCTGGACAACCAGCGCAACCTCGGTTGATACTGTACCAATCCTGGCAAAAGCGCATATTCCTATGGTCGCAGCAGGCGTCGCCAGCGATCAGTTGACAGGCATTTCGCCCTACTTCTTCCGCGTCGGACCACCCAATAGCGTCACCGTCAAACTCCTCACAAAATATATCGAGTTGAAACTCCATCCGCGGCACATAGTACTTTTTGAAGATCCCACAGAATCGTACAGTCAGAGCCTCGCACAAGCTTTCGCCGCACAGTATACAGCAGACGGCTACGGGAATCTCCTCGCGCCTACCGTGACATTCAAAACAGGTGGACCGACAGCGACACTATCCCAATCCATGCTGGACGTGCTACACCAACCACAAGTTCCTGATGTTATCGTGTTTACCTCGAACAACGTGAATGACATGACAACAGTGCTCAACACGATTCCCGATACCCCGCAATACGCGCAGCTAAAGGTGGCAATGGGTATTGCCGGCTATGAAGTGACCGAATCGGACAAGCCGTTCAAAGGATATAATCGTCTGATCTTTGCCTCGGCAGCTTTCCCCGATGAGTGGAGCTTGTTTTCACCGCGCAGCCAACCCATGTTTTTCCAGGATTACGCCAACACCTATGATCCACAGAGGAAGCATCAAGGCACACCCTACTACTTTACACGCCCAAATTCATTCATCATGCTTGGCTATGATGCCATGCTCGTTTTGCTGAAGGGAAGCCAGGTTGCTCTTCAAGCAGGGAAAACCCCCTTAACGCCCGATGAACTAAGACAAACATTACCATACATCAATTTAGCGCGGCCGCTTATGGGTATTAGCGGAGAGATAGCCCTCGGTTCTGATGGCAACCCTATCGACAAAATCAATTTCGTCCTGAGCGTTGATAGCCACAACTTCACCCACATCGCCGCCGACGGGGGCTGTTTTGTCCTAACCCATTCCTGCGACCCCAATAAGATACAGTTTTTATGAGCACTCGAAGTCTCTCCTGACCGCGAACTCGCTGGATGAAGCAGTAGGCGTCTGTGAGTTTTTTTCCGTTCGTTGCGAGGGGAAAGACATTTCTTTCCACCTTCCTGTACCAGAGAGGCGACACAACGGCCATGCTCTTTTGCACAGGATTGTTTTTCTTTTCCCAATAACGTATGCTTTAAGCGAGTGCAATGCCTTCCTCAGTGGGAAACAGGAGTTCCCTCACGTTTCCCCGCTTGAGGAATATGTTCATAGGTTCAGTCGAAACCTGGTCATCTCTGGGTCGAAGCACATTCCGTATGAGAAAGGGCACGACAAAGACGGGTGTCTCAAGGAGGGTATCATCATGTATCCAGAATACAATACGCTTCGGCGAACACCGGGCCTCGTGACGTGGCTGCTCTGGGTCGTCCTGACCATCAGCGGGGGCAGCCTCGGCACCACCATGACTCTCCTCAACCCCAACTCAACCTCTTTCCTCAACCAGATTCTCATCTGGTTCTTCCTGGTCTGGCCTCTCTTCTTTGTCGCGCTCGGTCAGTGGCTGCTCCTGCGCCGCTTCGTTCCGCGGACGGGGTGGTGGCTGCTCACAAGTGTGCTCGGCTTCTTCTTTGTCATCCCCTATCTTTTCTATGGCTTCTCAGCCGAGTTTACTGACGGAAAGTCACTGATCTTTGGGACCTCGGAGTTCTGGGGAGCGACGCTCTTCCTAGTGATCCTCTCGCTCATCTTTGGAAGCATCGTGGGACTGGTTCAGAGTGGACTGGTGATCTGGCGCTTTGGCAAGAGACCAAGACGACGGCTCTGGTGGGTCAGTGCCAGTGCTCTCGCCTGGGCCATAGGTTTTCCCCTGGGCCAACAGGTTCTCGGAAGTCTCTTCTGGCTCAAGTCAACCCCATCCTCACTGATTGCAGCATGGGTGATGGAAGGGACAACCTGGGGGATCATCGGCATCATCACAGGCGCTGTCTTGGTCTGGCTCGGACGCACAACGGTGTCTAGTCAGTAATGCGGGCGCATTTCTCCGTATGAACTTTGCAGAGAGAGCGTGCCGTTGACGGGCACGGTGAGAAAGGACCTCTGATGCTTCCACTGCTCTTCGCTCTTGGACTCCTCGCTCTCGGAACGCTTCTGCTCGTTGTTGGTGCGGATTGGTTTCTCGATGGGGCCAATGATCTTGCTCGCGCCCTCGGCGTCAGTGCCTTGGTTCTTGGGGTGGTTCTGGCAGGGCTGGAACCAGAGGAAATGCTGACCGCCGCCATTGCTTCGGCCCGTGGTGCCCCAACACTCGCGGTGGGCAACGTGATTGGCACGAATGTCACCATAGTCACGCTTGCACTTGGTCTTTCTGCACTTATCTTTCCTCTCAGCATTGACCCACGTGTGCGACGACAAGCCTTGATCGCGACCCTCGTCTCCATCATCCCTGCTGTCCTGCTCTTTCTGGGCATGGTCACGCAACTGGAAGGGATCCTCCTGTTGCTCGTGTTTGTGGGCTATACCATCTTTTTGTTTCGGACAGACCGGGAGGCGGTCAAGCGCAAGGCGGAATCTGAAGCAGATGACGGTGATGATGACGACCAGAAGCTACACGCATGCACTCGTCTTCGGTGGAAACCTGTGGTGCTGACTTTTGGAGGGCTTGCTGCAATGGCGGTGGGAGGTCCGGCCATTGTGGAAGGTGCCATTCGCTTCTCACATATCGTTAGTCTGAGTCAAAGTGCGGTGGGAGCAACCCTTGTCTCACTGGGAACAGGAGCAGAAATGATTGCTCTTGGAGTGAGTGCCGCTCGAAAGAAACAAGCGGATATTCTGGTCGGCGGTATTCTTGGCTCCTTTGCCTACAATCTGCTGGTCACCCTAGGACTCGCAGCCGCCATTCACTCCATTCCAGTAGACCCGCATGTAACCTTCATTGCCTTACCAGTCATGATAGGTGTTCATCTCGTCCTCTTGGCTCTTGTTTGGTATGGGAAGATACCTCGTGTGATGGGTGGTCTTCTTGTGGGAGTCTACCTTGTCTACCTCATCGCTGTTGTGCTGGCTTAGACATGTACAGCAGAATGCAGAAAATTTGTCTACAACCCCTTCAGGAATGTCAATATTGCCTCGTTGACCTCTGAAGCACGTTCCTGTTGTATCCAGTGACCGCAGCCTGGAAAGGCCATCCGGCGGACGTTGGGGACAAATTGCTGCATTTGTTCGATCCACTTCCTCGTGCCTGGCGCCTCAAGGATGGGATCCTGGTCACCCCACAGGAAGAGGGTGGGCTGCGTCACGCTGGCTCTACTGTAAGGGGTGAGCAATTCCCAGTTGCGGTCTATGTTGCGGTACCAGTTCAGGCTACCGCGAAATCCCGTGCGTTCAAACTCGGCCACATACATATCGATATCTGCCTCGCTTAACCAGGGTGGCAGGGATGTGGGATCACCAGCCGCGTTGAGTGGGTCTGCCTGCGGATCTGGCAGAATAGGGTGCCAGCGTTCGGCGGGCAGCGCGTTCCCCGAAAGTCCATAGAGAAAGCGGCGCATAGTTGTGCGAACGTCGCGCGCTAATTCGGCTTCGGCGATACCTGGCTGCTGAAAATAAGCCATATACAAGAAATGATTGCCTGAGACCTGCTTCCAAGACTGCGTTGGTGGCACAGTCGCTCTCGCTCCGTGCAGCGGACCACGAGGAAAATAGGGGCTGCTCATCGTGATCAGAACCGGAAAACGGTCGGGGCGCATGAGCGCAGCATGCCAAGCCAGGACACTCCCCCAGTCATGGCCGACCAGAATCGCCTCCTGCTCGCCGAGTACGTCGAGCAGGCCGACCAGATCACCGACGAGGTGGAGCAGCGTATAGACTCCGGCATCAGCGGGCTGGTCGGTCTGGCCGTATCCCCGCAGATCGGGTACAACGACATGGTAGCCAGCTTTAGCCAGCGCGGGTAACTGGTAACGCCAAGAATACCAAAGTTCAGGGAAGCCGTGGCAGAGGAGCATAAGGGGGCCGATACCCTGCTCTGCGATATGCATATGCAATCCGTTCGTTTCGACAAACCGATGTGACACGGTGTCCGTAGTAATATTCGTAGTAACGTGTTCGGTTGACATTAGACCTCCTGATATGTCAGACAAAACAATGTTCTCTGCTGAGTTCTCGCGCCAGATTTTTCAGGCCACATGTAATAAGAGAAACTTCCTGTTCACGCGTATCATGCTTTCGGTTTTCACCGGAGGTTATCTGTAAATCACTTTTTTCAATGGGTCAAAATCACACAATTACAACCAGAACCCAGGTACAGGCTCGTCGAACAGGGAACACAGGCGAAGTCAGGAGCGATCTTGAAAGATCGTGTGTTTCTCGGCTTCTAACTCTTTGCCGTCCTGTACGCAGTCACAGCCGCTTTGCCGTGGATGGCGCTGGCTGTGATGGTAGCCGCTTCAGGCTTGATCTCGCTCTCGCTTGAACGGAGATTTCCCGTTCAAGCAGTGCGAGACAACAGGCGAACGTAAAATTCGCCTCAGACGTTTCTGAAAATGGTGCTCTTCTTGCGTATCGAGTATTCGAGAAACTTTTTGTGTAAGAGGCTCAAGCTTGCGACACAACCCCTTTCTTGAGCACCTCACCTGTTGAAGGGTCAAGGTACAACGTGTTATGAACATCTGCGTGCGAGAAGTTGAACAGGTTGTTCATACTTCCTGCCTTGGCGTCAAATGCCTGATCCCCAATCCGTCCCAACCTCCAGTTGTCCTCAATGAAGCGCAAGATAGAGGACTGGTCCGTTATAGAGTGATCTACAGCATTTTGCTTGGCATAGGGCGAGACGACCAGCAGAGGAAGTCTCGGACCATAGCCACAACGATCCTGGTAAGCACCCGAGCGGGCAGTACCACATTGACCTGAGCCAGAAAGTGCGTCGTTTTCTGCATCGTTGGACATGTTCACGATAGGACTCATTACATGATCATACCAGCCATCGGAGTCATCATAGGAAATCACTATCGCTGTGTCTTTCCAGGAAGGAAGTTTCTGAAGCCGATTGATGGTTTCGACAAGAAAGCGCTGCTCGTCAAGAGGATCAGAGTAGCCAGCATGACCATCCTGATACTTTGCGGCTTTGAGGAAGCTCACATTTGGCAGATATCCAGTGTTTGCAGCTGACCAAAAATCGGTTAGGTCGTACTGATGGTTGGCTTGATCCGTCTTGCCAACTCTAGATACTGATGTAGGAGGGAGATGTTTTGGATTGGCTGTTGACTTGTAGTACTGAAACGGCTCGTGATGAGCACTATAATCTGTTACTGTCGCTCCACCAATATTTTTATGAGCAGTGCCGCAGACAACCTTTCCAGCAGCAGTTGAACTAGGCTTAAAACCACCCTGGAACCATCCCCATGTAATATTCTGCTGATTCAAAAGATCGCCTACGTTCTTTCCGCTTAATGCCACTGACTTCCCTGTGGAACAGGCATCAAATGTCGGGTCGGGGTCGCCGATGACGGTTCCGTTCGCCACGGCACCTGGAAGGGCAGCAGGTGTGGCTCCATGTGTCTGACCCGACACGAGATTGATGGCACCTGGGGTGGAAGGTCCAAACGTGGTGCCATAAGAATTATCGCTCATGGCAAAGTGCTGGGCATAGTTCCAGAGGCCAGTAACAGTGTTTCCATCGTAGTAATTCATAACCTGAGATTTGTCTTTGCAGCTTCCTCCACTTGCGTACTGAACAAACTGATCCATCAACCCATGATCAAAGGCTTGTTGCTCAGCCTTGTAGTCATGGTTTTGGTCACAAGTAATCGCTTGAGTGCGGTCAAGCCGCTGCGGATTCGCAAGGTTTGGGTTGTGCATCAACAACTCGCTGTTGAGTCCATTCACTGAAGGTGTTCGTGGTGAAGCGGTAAAGTTTGGCTCATTCTTTGGGTTGAGCGCAGAGGGATACGTGCCGAAGTAGTGATCGAACGAGACATTTTCTTGAAATATGACAACGAGATGTTTGATCGGCGTGGTCGTTTTCACCTCTGATCGTGTGATGACTGGGGCGGCTAAGGCGTTCCCTACAAGGATTGTTCCCAGAGCTAGTGCCATAATTGCCTTGAGCAGAAACTTCATGAGAGAGTCGTTCCTCCTTGCTTAACTATCTATTAGGAAAAGATTTCCATTCCCATTGATAGTATAACGTTGAAAGGTTAAAAAAATGCTAAAAATATGTTAAGTATATATTTCTGTTCGTACAGATGATACGAACTTACTTTCATCACAGCAAGATATACAAGAGGGTAAAAGCAGTACTTACTTACTACGGATACTGTTTTTACCCTTTGAAAATCGGAATAACTCACGTTACATATTTACCGCTCGAACTGGATAACAAAGGGAATGGTCATTGTAATCTGCCCCTATATCTCCCGTGCGTGTATGCCAATCCAGGTACATGCCTCTTTGTGCATCTCCGCCGTGATTTCGTGCATGTCTAAGATGATCAGCAACGCGAGTTGTGGCTGTCTACGATCAATGGCACGTTGATAGCGTGCGAAACAGGCCAGCATGCGTGCCTGGAGGTCGAGCCATTGTGTCCATGTGAACGCGCTAAACGGCACATCATAGCCCATCTCTTCATCGCTGCCTAACATGCTGCGTAACTCCGTCACTGTCATCGTCTCTTCACTCATTGTACTCATTCCTCCGACTCCTGTATAGCAGGTTCTTTGCCGATAAGAGAAGTATACCACATATTTTTGTGATTATAAAGTCATAAAAATAGCCAATTTGTCATAAAGTATGTGAAATTAATAAGATGGAAAAATGAGTGAAGATGTAAGCTTGCCAAATATGCCTGGATATGTTTCCATCAAAGAAGCCGCCAAGATACTAAATATTTCAGCAAACAGGGTATATACCTATGTCGAAGATGGGCGTCTTTCAGGCGTAAAGGCGGCTCACGTCATTATGATTCCTCTGGAAGAAGTGAAAAATTTTAAACCGAACATTTCAGGGCGTCCACGTATAAGTATCCCCAAGTGGCGTATCTCTCCCACGGATAATACCTTGCTAAGAACCTCTATAAGAGTGCATGTGAGGGCAGGGCAACAGGCAAGGTTGTTCGAGCAATTTGAGGCGATTCGTCAAAGCGACCAATTGCTGTTTCCAGGCACCGTAATACGCTATGTCGCGGGAAAAGAGAAGGCCCCACAGAGCATAGAGATTGTGCTGATCTGGCGTAGCAGTGTGATGCCGGATGAGGCCGAACGCGAACGAGAGTTAGAGGCATTCCGGCAGGTGTTAGCAGATGTGGTGGATTGGGACACAGCCCAGTACGAGGATGATGTGGTGTATATGCATACGTAGGGTGATGACCAGATGAAAATGTATAGGCGGAAGGGCTGGGCGGAGGAGGTGGGATTTGAACCCACGAAGGCTTGCACCTTACACGATTTCCAGTCGTGCTCACTAGACCACTATGAGACTCCTCCACGCGGAGAGAGTGGGATTCGAACCCACGAAGGCTTGCACCTTACCGCTTTTCGAGAGCGGCACATTCGACCACTCTGACATCTCTCCGCCGAGAGTATAGCATATCTGCTGTGCTGTGACAAGCATTAATTTTCGTTGATTTCGCCTTGCTCATACAGCCAGCGCGCAAAGTGAATGCGGCTGTCGTCTGCCAGACGCTGCTGCATCTCGACATTTTCGTAGAGATGCGTGCGCTGGTACTGTAGCTTTTGTGCCTCATCCCATGTGAAGCCCAGGCTCAATAAATATTCTTGCTGTCTCTGTTCTTCCTGCATTCCACTTGTTGACGTGTTAATATCCGTGCATTGCCCCGGCTCAGAAACATTTCCCTGGAATGGCTGCGGTCTATTTTGCATAGCAAGTTCTCCTTATTGATGTAGGCAATGATATCGTATTGCCTTCCCTGCTATTTTTAATCGACCTTTCCAGGAGCATCTGTAGGGATGATCTATATTCTCAATAGGCGACTACAAGAGTTGCCTGTTGGTTAAATGTGTTTGTTTCTGAATTATGCTAGTGCCTCTAGCAATTCGCGTAAGAACAATTCGGCATCGGTTACGAGACCTGCAGCCTGAAAGGTTCCTCTATCGGCGAGCTTTGTGACAACGGAGGGGTTCATATCAACGACGACGGTTCGCACAGCGGCGGGCAAGAGATTGCCAGTGGCGATGGCATGCAGCATCGAGGCAACCATGATTGCCATCTCGACGCCTTGCTGCACCTCATGGCGCATGCGCTTCTGTGCCTCTTGCATATCGTCAATGACACTGGGCATGGGGCCGTCATCACGGATAGAACCTGCGAGTACCATTGGGACACCGCGTTTAATGGCCTCATAGGTGATGCCCTCTTTGAGTAGCCCTACCTCTATCGCCTTTTCCAATGAACCTATGCTCCGTATAGCGTTAATTGCGCGTAGATGATTACGATGTCCACCCTCAACCTGCTCACCCGTTTTGAGATCGACACCTAGCGAAGTGCCAAACAAGGCCGACTCGACATCATGCGTCACTATCGCATTACCACCAAAGATAACCTGCACATAGCCACGGCGCAATAATTCAGCGACATAGCGACCCGCGCCTGTATGAATGACTGCGGGACCAAGCACAAACAGAATTTTACCATTGTGAGCGCGTACATCTTTCATCTGCTGCGCAATCTGGTGAATGGCAAGCACCTTGACACGCTCAGACGAAACATCGCTTTGCATAAAGGCGAATGCCTCGCGGTCACGCCCACGCTCGAAGGGCTGTACACGAATACCGCCATAGCCGACAACCACCTCATCGCCAATTTTTACATCGTGCATGGGCCGACAATAAGCACGTTTCTTAGCCTTTTCGATGATAACCGCGACATCCATTTCGATGCCTTCAACCGTGACCCATTGTCCATCAATACGCACCTGCGTAGGCAGATTTGTGGTGGAGTAAAACTTTGCTGGCAGCACGCCGTTCTGCTCAACGGCAACCGTCGCCGCATCTTCTTTGTGGACGAGCACGGCTCCAAACTGCTGTAACTCTGTCAAAATGAGTTCGAGTGTTTCGTCGTTGGGTGCCTCAACTTTGATACGAGCATAGCTGCTCTCCGTTTTGCTGATGCCGACACGCATCTCCTCCACGGCGAAGTTGCCACCACGATCCATGATAACGTCCCAGGAGCGCGGAAGCGTCCAGGAGTCGATGATATGACCACTTAATTCAATAACTTCACTTGGCATAAAAAATACCTCTTTCCTCTATTTTCCGTGCCCTACTGGACATACAGCTTGATAAGAACAAGCGCGGCATTTGGCGATGCGCTGGCGTGCCAATGGCGGCGGTTGTTGCTCGGTACACTTTGCCATCTGCTCTAAATTGCGAATAACCTTCCTTTTGAGCGCGGGTGTATAATCAACAGTAAATTCGCAATCCGCATAGCGCAGAATACCGTGCGTGGGCGGAACTTCGGGAAAATACTCTTCCAGGATAAGACAATAAGCCGCGAGTTGCACTTCATGATTGCTATAGGGTATTGTAGCACCTTGCACATTGAGTTTTAGCTCTATCGGCACGGGTCGGCCATCCGGCAATTGCACTACATAGTCAGGCTTGCCCACAAGCGGATAGTGGTTAGAGCTAAGCAGCTCTCCCTGTCCGTCTGCATCTTCATAGACAAGCTCACCAGGAGGCAATCCCAGTGCACGGTGTCGCTCCTCAAGCAGTCGTCGCTTCTGATAGCGTCGATCATTAAACAGCAGGATGAGCAAGACCAGCGCAAGCACCAAGAGGCACAATCCAATGGGAATAAGGACATTTCCTATCATGTCTTCTTGCTCTCTTCTCCTACCGTAATGCTAGCGCAATCAAAATCAACACTACCGCTATCACAACGATAATGACTGCTGCAAGCAGTAGAGGTCGTGTGAGCGTACTCATCATGGGAACGCTCACACGCTCTTCTTCGATCTCGGCGACCTCTTCGGCATGGTCGATGTGCTGTTGACGACCCATTTCAAATGCGTCACGTTTGACGAGGAGTTGCTCAATCATCTGATACTCTGGCATAGCCGTGGCCTGTGTATCATGTTCGTGTTCTAGCTCTACGAGGCGCGCGAACAGTTCTTCGTTATCTGCATGTGATGCTGGTTCGAATTGTTCATGCCACCAGACAAGGGGACAGTATTCAAACTCTGCCACCTCACTTGCAGTAAAGAAGCGCTGCGCCTGCTCTCGTTGTTGTTGTGGTCTTTGCTGTTGCATAACTATTGTGTTATGGATATCCTATCCTGATTGTGTCTGCGTACAATAAATTGCAACCCCTACCAGTCTTATCCCACTGTGGGTGATGCTTGTACACCGGCTAAGCCGAGTGTGTCAGCAATGCTCGACATCGCCTGCATCACAAATGCAATATGTTCATCTAAATCGACGCCGAGTTCAGCCGCACCCTTCACCAGGTCGTCGCGGTTCACACCAGCGGCAAAGCCCTTGGCCTTCATCTTCTTGCGGACCGAGGAGACCTCTAGCCCAATAATGCTCTTGTTCGGACGTACAAGAGCCGTTGCCGTAATCATGCCTGTCACCTCGTCACATGCATACAACCCCTTCGCGAGAAGCGTGGTGCGTGGATACTGCTCAAGATTGAGGTCGTTGTGCGCTAAAATAGCATAAATAATTCGCTCATCATAACCAGCGTCACGAAGCCACTGCGCTGTTACTTGAGTATGCTCGTGCAGGTCAGGATATTCCTCATAGTCGCTATCATGTAGAAGTCCAGTGATCGCCCATATTTCCTCATCTTCACCATATTTACGTCCGTAGAAGCGCATCGCGACCTCTACTGAGAGCATGTGTTTTTGCAAGTTTTCGTTTTTTACATGGCTTGTCATTAATGTATAAGCATCTTCGCGTGTTGGCATACTATACTCATCCTTTATGTGTGCAATTTGTGCGGATACAGCCGCTATGACGCCTATTATAGCATAGTCTCGATGAAGAACCGTCATAATCAGAAAAAAATCTATCCCTTAAAAGAAGTTAGGGTTTTAGAATAGCTAACTTATAGCTCAAAAATAGCGTCCTTTCCTTGCTAAGGAAAAAATAACACACTTACATCATATGCTACTATGTACATGTCGGGGCTTCCATCGACTAGCTTATACCCTCAGCAGGAGAGCACACAATTTCATGACAGCAGCAGTTACTATCCTGGGACTCGGTCCAGGTAACATACACGATCTTACGTTACAGGCGCGTACTGTGCTTGTACAGGCAGCCGAGCAGCAGCAAACCGTCTACTTTCGTACCGTCATTCATCCAACCGTTGAACCACTCAAAGCGGAACTTCCCGCATTACAGATAACCTCGTTCGACTCCCTCTACGAAGAGTCTGTGGATTGGAGTACTCTCTACCAGCAGATTGCCGAAGAGGTTTGTACGCTTGCGGCACAGCAACCAATTATCTACGCCGTGCCTGGACACCCACTTATTGGCGAGTCCTCGGTACAAATCGTACTTCGCCTCGCCCAAGAGCGTTCCTTGAGTACTACCATTGTCGCGGGACTTTCTTTTATTGAGCCAGTCTGCACCGCCGTTGGACTTGACCCATTTGATGCTGGAACCCAACTGATCGATGCTACAACGCTTGCCGCCTTACGTGCTGACGAAATCGCAGGTAGAGTCATTCCTACTATTCCTTTATTGGTCACACAAGTCTACAACCGCCGTCTTGCCAGTGAGGTCAAACTTGCCCTCAGCGAATGTTATCCTGACGAGTGGCCTGTAAAGCTGGTGCGAGCCGCCAGCGTTATCTCCCCAGAAGACGATGCAGATGAAACTGTGATCGAGATGCCTCTCTATGAGCTTGATCGCAACATGTACGCGAACCATCTGAGTACGCTTTATGTACCACCCACTGACGAAATGCAAGCACTACGCCTTCCTGAAACGTTGCGCTACCTCATCATGCGTCTACGCCGAGACCCAGATGGATGTCCATGGGACCGCACACAGACACACCAAAGCTTGACACGTTACGTCGTTGAGGAGACCTACGAGGTCGTCGAGGCGCTCGAAGAGAACAACATGGACAAACTCGCCGAAGAGCTTGGCGACCTGCTCTTGCAAGTCTATCTGCATGCCGAGATTGCGCGACAGGAGGGTGAATTTGCGCTGGGTGATGTCTACGAACACATCAACGCCAAGATGATTCGTCGCCACCCGCATATCTTTGGCGATATCGAGGTAAGCGAGGCCAGTCAGGTCGTGCAAAACTGGGAGGCTATCAAACGTGAGGAGCGCATAAAAGCTGGTAAAGATGTGCAACGCGAGAGCATCCTCGACGGTGTACCACCAGCCTCACCCGCGCTCATCATCGCACAAGAATATCAGAAATGTGCCGCGAAAGTGGGCTTTGACTATGACACACTTGAGGATGTGTATAAGAAGCTGGAAGAGGAATTGCAAGAATTGCGTGAGGCTCACACGCCTGAACATCAGCTAGAAGAAATGGGTGATGTCCTCTACATGATCGCACGCATCGCACGTTCCCACAAAATCGACGCGGAAGAAGCATTGCGTAAAGCGAACCGTAAGTTTCGTCATCGTTTCCAAGCAATGGAAGAGATCGCACGTGAGCAAGACCGGAAACTCTCGTCATTCAGCGATCCTGAATGGAGCGCGTTGTGGCAGAGAGTGAAGGCAAATATCCATTGAACATGCATGGTAAAATGTCCTTATGCGAAACGAATTACTCTCCTGGTTTGCTCGTGAGGGCTTACTACTGACCGATGCTGTACTTGCATCTTCTGATGGAGAAGGCGATGAGATCAAGATCACTGTTAAGGCACCGATTGTAGCCCTGAGCCGTGCTAGCCAGGACTTCCGTGAATGTCCTGATCCTGTGCTGTTCGGCTATCCCGAATCAAGCCTGGATATGATGCTGCTGGACGACATGCACCAGTTTGTCTATCAATGGTTTGAGAAAGCGGTAGGGGCAGGTCGGGCATACTGTTTTGTCTGCAATCGGATGTTGACCATGGGCGATGATAAGCCGTGGGACGCCGTTTTTGTCACGACTGAACTATACTGCTGGCTCGTCGTTCACTTCGACTGCAAACGCTATCTCAACCGTGACCTTAAAGGGCGCAACCCGTTTGAGGTCACTACGTACCCACCCGAATTTTTTGATTTGCGCTTGACGTGACATGCTATAGATTATGTTAGCCGTGAGGTTGAAATGGACAAAAATCAGATCGTCAATCTCTTAGAGGAGATTGCAACTCTGCTCGCGCTCAAGGAGAAGAGTAGTGTCTTTGAGGTACGTGCCTATGAGAATGCTGCACGTGCCCTCGGCTCTCTCGATGGCGATGTGGCTACACTCGTTCACGAGAACAAACTCAAAGGCACACCAGGACTGGGACCAGGAACGATCAAGCGCATCGAAGAGGCCGTTGAGACAGGACACATCACTTTCTATGACGAGCTGCGCGCCAACACTCCACCCGTCAAACTTGACATGCGGCGTATAGCAGGTATGGGCCCTAAGAAAATTAATGCAATTTATGAGCAACTGCATGTCAGCAGTATCGCTGAACTAGAGCAGGCATGTAAAGACGACAAAGTGGCGCACCTTCCCAGCTTCGGCAAAAAGACACAAGACAAGATACTACAGGGTATTGAACTCCTTGCCCAACATGTAGGACGCTTTTTGTATCCAGTCGCAGAGGAAGAGGCGGAGCAGATACGGGTCGCGCTTGCAACTCTTCCTGGTGTTGTGCGTCTGCAAGTCGCGGGCAGTCTGCGTCGTCGGCGTGAAACGGTGAAGGATATCGACATGGTGTTAAGCGTTGCCGATGACGCAAGCAATGAGACACGCATAGCAATCATGGATTTTTTCACGCAACAACCGTCTGTGCAAGCAATCACTGGCAAAGGTGATACTAAGTCGAGCGTGGTGCTAAGTAGTGGCATTGCAATGGACCTGCGCCTCGTCAACGATAGCCGATTTCCCTATACGCTACACCACTTCTCTGGTTCGCGTGAGCATCATATCGCGCTACGTCGCCGCGCCTTGAGCATGAACATCACCATTAACGACTACGGCCTGTTCAAGGGCAAAGACCCACAGGGCGAACTCATTCCTTGTAAGAATGAGACCGATATCTACGCTGCACTTGGTATGGAGTACGTCGAGCCTGAATTGCGCGAAGATATGGGCGAGATTGAAGCAGCGGCGCAGCATAAGCTGCCCAAGTTGCTTGAGGCTAGCGACATACGTGGTATTCTCCATGCACATTCAACATGGAGTGATGGACAAAACAGTATCCGTGAAATGGCAGAGGCGTGTATGGAACGTGGCTATTCCTATCTTGGTCTAACCGATCACAGCAAAGTAGCCGCCTACGCGAATGGACTGAACGAAGAACGCTTGCGCAAACAAGGTGAAGAGGTTGACCGCCTCAACGAAGAGTTTGCAGGCCGTTTCAACATTCTCAAAGGCACTGAGTGCGATATTCTCCGTGATGGGTCAATGGATTTTGACGACGAAACGCTTGCGAGCCTTGATTTTGTTGTTGCCTCTATTCACAGCAACTTCAATCTCCCGCCCGAAGAGCAGACACAGCGTATACTTCGTGCTATCGCTAATCCTTATGTCGATATCATTGGACATCCCACGGGACGTATTTTGCTGGGTCGGGCAGGGTATGAGCTTGATATGGAAGCTGTGATTGACGCAGCGGCAGCGCACGATGTGTGTATCGAGATCAACGCGCACCCCTCACGCCTTGACTTAGACTGGCGACTGGTGCGTAGAGCACGCGACAAAGGCGTCAGAGTTCCCGTTGATCCTGATGCTCATGCGCTTGCAGGATTAGACGTAATGCGTTATGGTATAGGAATTGCACGCAAGGGTTGGTTACGAGCCAGCGATGTCCCCAATACACTAGAAATCGACGCACTACGAGAGTTTTTCCGCACAAGAAGAGCAAAAAAAGAGGCGCGTTGAGCATAAGAAACGTATCAATGGAAGAGATAGCTAAAAAAGATGGGTTGTATTACCCCTTTGCACAAAAAGAGTAAGGGTGTATACTTGAGAAAAATTTAGTCGTTCGTCAGAAAGAGGAATAACCAGGATGGCAGATAGAGTAGAATTAGAAATAGCCCCACGAGAAATTCTGGGCAAGAAAACAAAGCAACTTCGTAAAGCAGGCATTATTCCTGCGAACATTACCGGCCACAATGAGCCACCACAGGCAGTACAGGTCAATGCAGTTCTATTCGATAGAATGCGTAGAGCGCATCACTCGACCAATATTCTCACACTTAAGATGCCTGATGCCACCACACAAACGGCCCTCATTCGTCACGTTGAGCATGCACCCAAGTCTGGCAAGATTATCCATGTGGATTTTTCTCGTGTCAGCCTGAACGAGCGTATCGCCGTAAAGTTGCCACTAAGCTTTGTTGGCGAGTCGTTAGCCGTGAAGAATGATGGCGGTGTCCTGCTTCATCTAGTGGAAGCTCTGGACGTTGAGTGTCTAGCATCTGATATTGTCAGTAATGTTGAGGTAGATATCTCAGCAATCACAGAGATTGATGGCGTGCTTCATGCCAGCGACGTGAAACTCCCCCAGGGGTTCACGCTGGTAACTGATGCAGAAGAGCCTATTGCGAAGGTCGCCTCAACACGGGCCGAGGTTGCGGAAGCGAACGCTGCTACCGAAGCTGCTGCTGCTGCTGCTGAGGAGGCTGCGACACCAGAAGCTGCTAGCCAGACTCCCGCAGAATCATAATAATGAGTTTTTCAACGTTGGATATCCACAAGATATCCAACGTTGAAAAACTCATGTAAAAATACTTTAGAGAAGTGAGCGATAGCCATGCGTATTATGATCGTGACAGATCAATACCCACCCATGATCGGCGGTGTTCCGACTGTGACACATAGCCATGCTGTCGATTTTGTGCAGCGTGGGCATCAAGTATGGGTCGTCGCTCCCAGTTATGGCATGCGTGATGCACGTCGTCTGGAACAAGGGGTGCGTGTCTATCGCTTCTCTTCGTTTGAATGGCCCGCTTATAAAGAATTGCGTATCCCATTTCTTCCATTTATGCCGATGCGCAACCTGATCAAAAAGAGTGAACCTGATATCATTCATATTCACTCTCCCGCTGTTCTTGGCAACATCGCACAAATTCTAGCGGGCGGCCTCCGCAAGCCAGTCATCGCGACAAATCATTATCTTCCCATTAACATGAGCCGTTCGCTCACCTCTGATCCTTTGATCGGCAAACATTTTAGTAATGTGACCTATTCCTATCTGGTCAATTTTTGCAATCGCTGTGAGTATGTGACCGCGCCAACCATGACCGCGCTGAAATTGCTCTACGATCACGGACTGCGTGCACCCGCGAAAGCTATTTCTAATGGTATTGACCTGACCAAATTTACTCCTGGTGAACCGAGTTCTAACATTCGCAGGCGTTTCAACTTGCCAGAGGATAAGCCGCTCATTCTCCATGTCAACCGTTTGAGCGAGGAGAAACGTGTCAATGTGTTGATTGATGCTGTAGCCAAGATGCACAATAACGGACATGTGGCCCTCATAAGTACAGGGCCTGCCGAACAAGAGTTACGCGCACAAGTCGCACAACTCAATGTAGAGGATCGTGTCAGCTTCCTGGGCTACGTTCGTGATGCTGATCTACTCGCGCTACGTCGTTCCTCAGAACTTTTTGTCATCCCTTCCGAGGCGGATTTACAGAGTCTCGCTACAATGGAGGCAATGGCCTGTGGACTCTCCGTAGTTGCCGCAAACGCATATGCACTGCCCGAACTCGTGCATCACGAAAAGAATGGTTTTCTCTTCAAGCGTGGAGACAGTGCTGAAATGGCACACTACATGGATGTATTGATAGCCGATGCCGATTTACGCGCGCGCATGGGTGCCGAGAGCTTGAAGATTATCGCGAAGCATGACCGCACGCAAGTCCTCGATCAATGGGAAGAGATCTATCATCGCCTCTCTTTAGAGTTTATCGAAGCAAAAATGCGTCGTATGCAGTGGCGTATCGAGCGTAAATACCCCAACTACGTCCCCAGACCCTCAGATCGTCTTCCCATCAGACGTACAGGTGACCTCGCTCTCTAACTCAACAATAAAACCTCTGTAGTACTCTGTTACAGTTCATATGAATGGTTGTAGGGACATATTTTATTCTCTGTTAGTTGGGTTTCTATCCTTGCGGATACTCCCATGAAAAAGGATGGAGGAAAGAACAAGCATGGGAAAGAAGTGTAAAAGGCAAAAAAGGGACAAAAGAGAAGCCAATACCATCAAGCAGTTATTGGATGAGCTTGCTCTCCTAGGTTAGGAGGAAAGACAAGGGGATGCCAAGCGTGGGTCAAATTCTCCCATACGTGCTTCGCCGATGTCGGCGAGCGACAGACAGTGGTGCTTGAGAGGCATCCGGATCATACTGTTGGACAGGCTCGTAGCACTAGCATCAAACCGATCTCTGGCATTATCTTCCTCGAGAGAAGTGTACCACTTTTTCATGGGCAGTGGTGCGCCAGTGGCGCATGAATTACTGCTGGCGAAATCGAAAACCATGCACATTTTGAGCGTGAAGCCATTGGGTATTGAGCGTGAAAATTGCATTCGCCAGCAGTATCCTTGCGGTCTCCCTGTTTCCCCCCAAGGATGGAGACTTATTGACAAAAAAAGTACTTTTACAGTATAATTTGTAAGCAGTTTGTTTAGAGATTTTGGAATAGTCTATCTAAAAAATACGCATTTTTACTTGTGTAACTTCTTGCGATTTGATTACAATCGAAGTGCTATAGTCACTGTCCAGGGGGAGTCTACATGAGTGTTCCAATGCTTCTCTGTCACACCTGCATATTTTGACTCTGCATCAGCCTGGAGCGATGGTTGAGAGCAGAGAAGGGGGGAATAGTTATGGTGTTAGGAGGCGAGAAGAAACCAACTTCGATATCAGCATCGGATACGGTTCGGCGAGGGGGAAGTACGGTTCGTGACAAGTATGGCGTTGACTACTATCGACGGATTGGGAAAAAGGGTGGTACTGCTCTTAAGGAAAAACGTGGAAGTGACTATTATCGCACCATTGCTCAAAAGGGAGGCCAGGCCAACGTAAGTAAGTATGGCCTCGATCATTTCTCAGAGATGGGCAAAAAAGGCGGTAACAAGACGAAAGAACAGCAAGACTCCGACTTCTACAGCCGGATCGGAAAACTTGGCGGAGCCGCCAAGCGTCAGAAAAAAGCGAACTAACTTGTTGAATGGCGTGCAACAGCCTGTTGCACGCCATTCAACATAGTATTTATACTTCTGTATGGAGTTTTGCCAGGCCCTCTCCAATTGCTGTAGCAATGCCTGTCTCCTCCGTCTGTCGTGCCACATGTAGCGCATTTTTGATGGCCTTCGCGTTTGATCGACCATGCGAAACGATGGCCGAACCGTTTACTCCTAGCAAAGGCACACCACCATATTCTGCATAATCAAGCCTTTTGAAGACCTTACGCAAGCCTGGGCGTAATACGGCTGCGGCAAGTTTGCTAGGAAGCGAACTGGTCATCTGGGTACGAATCAAGCCGAGCAGCGTTTCGGCAAGTCCCTCGCTCAACTTGAGAACTACATTACCGACGAAGCCATCACAAACAACCACATCGGCTCCGTTTGCGGGAATATCACGTCCCTCGATGTTCCCAATAAAGTTGATGCCCAACGTTGCGGCATTAGCTTTGAGTAGTTGATGTGCCTCAACAACCTGCTGGTTTCCCTTACTTTCCTCTTCACCATTGGCAAGCAGCGCAACACGCGGCGCTTTCATCTGGAAGACACGCTCCATATAGAGCGATCCCATCAAGGCAAACTGTTGTAGATATTCTGGCTTACAATCAGTATTGGCGCCCATATCAAGAACGAGGCATGCTCCATTTTTTGTTGGCAACACACCACCTAGTGCGGGACGTTCAACTCCTGGAATACGCTTGAGCGTAAACAATGAGGCTGCTAGCATCGCGCCGCTATTGCCAGCGGAAACCGCACCTACAGCCTCGCCATCGCGTACCAACTGTAGTGCAAGCGTCATAGAGGCATTTTTCTTGCGTCGTACCGCATTCGCAGGATGCTCATCCATCTCAATCACTTCGTCCGTGTGCAGAACGGGTAAGTCAAGACCTTTTGTGTCATGTTTAGCAAGTTCAGCCTGTATTGCCGCTTGCCGTCCGACAAGGTATACTCCTATGCCATACTCTCGTGCCGCCTGCACAGCACCCAGCACGATCTCGCCAGGAGCATTGTCGCCACCCATCGCATCGAGGGCAACACGCACTGGCTGCTTCTCATCATGCGCATCATGGGAGACGCTCATGATTTCCCTCCCTCTGGCTCACCAACCGTGGTGCGTACCAGTGCAACCAGCTTATCAAGATCGAACGGCTTATAGACGGTCTGGACCACACCCTCCTTACGAAACTCCTCTTCCTCTTTATACGCATCAAGGAAGGCGGTTACAAGGATAACGGGGATACGACGCGCTTTGCCTGAAGCCATATCCATGCCCAGTAATTTCAACTCGTCGCGCCCATCCAGGTATGGCATCATAATATCGAGTAGAATGAGATCGGGATCATGTTCACGTACCGCATCATAGAAGCGCAGGCTCTGTGTCGTCATATACGTCTCATAGCCCTCATCCCCCAACGCCTCTTTAAGAAGATCAGCAATAGTCGGGTCATCGTCCATTATTAATATCTTTTTTGCCATAGGGCCACCTCGTCACTATAATCCAGAGAAGTACAGAGCCTCTCTTACACTCAGCACCCAGAGAAATGCCATTCTATTATAACATTCACCATATGAAATGTGTGCAGCACATAGGACTATCAGGTCTGTAGAAGCCATAATTCATGTATAGTTATTTTGGGGTCTCCGTCCTTCCGGGGGAAAGTGTATGAGGTACTCACATCGTCAGTCGAAGAGAGTCCCCACATCGTCAGTCAGAAAGGCGGTAGACTAACTGAAACAATGAGAATCAGCAAATGCTTCAAGG
>JAABUQ010004585.1_pt1 | contig 23367 bp, 31 predicted proteins | sample 5560001 | NCBI WGS metagenome assembly JAABUQ01 (sample SAMN10711888, study PRJNA513371) | rock metagenome | isolation source: Antarctica rocks | place: Antarctica: Victoria Land, Finger Mt nord | collected 2015-12-18 | reverse complement strand
ACCGTGCCCACCAGACCCCTTGACGAAATTGGTTATCCGGAAGCTTCTTTGACGTTGTAGCTCAGTTGGTTAGAGCGCCGCCCTGTCACGGCGGAGGTCGTGGGTTCGAGCCCCATCAACGTCGCCATTATCACCTGCAAAACGCCTCGTAAAATCGGGGCTTTTGCTTTTTTCGGAAGCCGCGGTTGCCAAACGGTTGCCATTGACTCCGCGCAGATGCTGGTCGAGGTGAGCTACCGCCTCGGCCTGGGCGCCCTCGATCTCGTGCGCGTAGACGTTCAGCGTCGTTGAAGGGGCCGAGTGTCGGAGCACCGCCGCGACGGTTCGGATGTCGACACCTGAACGAATCAGCCAGGAGCCGGTCGAGTGGCGCATTGCATGCACGCCGCGCAAGGTCAGCCCTTCACCTTCGGCGATCCGGCGAATCGCTTGGCTCAGGGAACCGGGTGTCGGGCGTCCACCACCCTCGGGAGCGAACACGAAGTCCTCGTCGACGTAGAATTCGCCCGCGCGCAATTTCTCCGCGGCTTGCGTGGCCCGGCGCGAGCGCAGCGCGTCAACGGCGAGATCCGATAGCGCGATCGTTGCAACGAGGTCTGTCTTCGTCGGCTTGTACCACGTCTTGCCCGGTACTTGAGCGACGGCACCGCGTATGGTCGCTACTCGGCGATCTAAGTCGACGTCGGACCAACGTAGGCCGGCAAGCTCGCCGCGACGCAGGCCGGTCGCGAAAGCTACGATGACGAGCGGACCGTGACGCGTCGGCGCCGCTGCCGAGATGAGCCGGTCAGCATCGCCGTGATTGTAGGGCTTCGCTCGCTTTCGCGGGCCGCGCGGAGGCTCAATGGCGTCGGCGACGTTTCTCGTCACGATCTCGAGACGCATTGCCCAGCGCAGGATCGTCTTCAGCAACGTATGCGTGTGTCCAACCGAGCGGGTCGAAAGCGGGTCCCCGTCCTGTCCGCCCGCGCGCGAAAGGTGCGCGTATAGGTCGGACAAGTCAACCGGTCGCAATCGGTGCGCGTCGATCGCTGCAATGGCGGCGCAGCGCTTCCAGATTGCGCGATAGCCGTACAACGTCGTCCCGCTTAGATTTCGAGCTTCGGCGTCCGCAATGAATCGCACGAAGAGATCGTCCATACGGATCCGCGACGGAGCGGGATTGACGCCGCGCTCAATCGCAAGGAGGCCGTCGCGCTCGGCTTTCTCGGCTTCTTTTTTTGTCGCGAAGGTTCCGAGCGACTTGCGCACGCGGGGCATATTCGCGGCACTCTCTCGATCGACGAGAACCGCGTAACGGCCTGAGGCACGTTTGTAGATGCTCAAGACTCCGAGCCTTTCTGAAAATCAAGAATCGTTTTGTGAACTAAGTTTCTTATATCGTTATATTTTCGGTAAAGGTCGGGCAGGATCTCCTTGCCAGCAGAGTCTTTAGGATGCTCTAGTTTCGGGAGAAGATAGTTTCGGTTAGGCAAGTTTAAACCAACCAGACGCATTGCAATCTGATCCGATAACACGTTGGCCATCACGATCGCGCTGCCATTCACTTCTCTCGCCAGGCGCTCGGCAAAAGTGCTCTTAGCGATGATCCGTTTTCTGCCTTGCTTCCGCGACTCGTGCTCGTGCTCAATCCATTGAGCACATCTGTTTATTGAGGCAGATGGCAAGAGCATCGGCGGGAAATATACTGTATCCGACGAGGCAACATTGAAGCATTGCAGACTTGGAAAAACGTCATCCACCATATTGTCCCACCATGACATAGGCTCGTCAGTTACGGCCTTTAAGATCAGATCGTCGGAGCTGTAATTATGGAAATCAAAATCATGCGGCTGCCCGGCTTCAATCGCTCGCCAGTCCGCAAAGCGGGGCAAATTGCGTGCTTTTCTCCACGCATCGGCTTTGGGACAACTGAGCAGCATGATACCGATCCCGTGTGCTATGCCGCCAGATAAGTTATCGTGGTCGGTGAACAAGCGATAGACCACGCTTAGACGATAATCTTTGTCGGCTTTCGGCTCTTGGACGATGGACTTTGATTGACGGTAAAATTCACCTAAAGCGACGTCGGCACGCGTCAGGTCATAAAAGCGCATCGCTTTCGTCACGAATTTTTGTAGCTTGCGTTTGTCCTTCTGCGTAAGGCCTCTCGGTCGTGGCAAGGGCGCCTCCTGGAATATTATGCAAAACCAGGGGGCTTACTTCAGGAGAGTCCTTAGATACCCTTTCCGTATGGAAACGCACGGCGACCCATCGCAACATGATCCAGCGGTGGAGTCAGTCATCGCCGCATACCTTAAGCGCTTCGGCCTCCATCCAACTGGCGCACAACTCAACGACGAACGCGCCGTTTGCGACCGCCTCAGGATTGGGCGCAGTACGTTTAAGGCGCTGACCCGTTCGGGAGCGCTACGCGTAACAAGGATCGGACGATCCGTGCGAGTCTCCGATGCGGAGATTGCAAGATTCATTGCGGAGCGCGAGGGGCGCGCCGCCTAACCTATACGAAAAGCCGCCGGCTTAACAGCCCAGCGGCCTTCGATTTTTGGTTCCGACGCCAACCGGGACCAGGAGATACGATGCTCACGCCAAGCCATCGCGCTCACCTAGACCATAGCATATATCCGAATCTTGAAGCTAGCCCTGTGAAACTGGAGCTGCTGCTTCGATACATTTTTGGGCGGTTCGGCTATTTTCTCGGCACCGCCGATGATGACGCAGCATCGTGACGCGCTGGAAGTCGGCGTTTGCTTCGCGCTGTAGCAAGTGCGCCCGACCCTGGCGGAAAGGCAGCACTATCTATCGCGAGGCGACCAGTGTCGGCTGGTGCTGCTCTGAGGTCTGCGCACGTTATAGCAGCCCTACACCTCCTGTGCGTCGACCCGCCCCGCTCGAGCCGTGGCCTGTTACCGTTTTGCGGGTCGTGCCGCCCGAATGGCGCGACCGCATCTATCGCGGGCTCGCGCGGACACTGCATCCGGATTGCGGTGGTGATACGGCGCTTGTCGCCGCCCTAAACGCCGGCCGCGATCGTCTGCGCAGCGAGGCGCAACATTGAGCATCAACGAGCTGCACACTGCCGCCCTAAATTACGCGGAACGCGGTATCCCGGTATTCCCGGTCGTGGGCAAGAGACCGCACCCGAAATACGCCCCCAACGGGTTCCATAGCGCGACGAGCGACGCCGATCAGATCGCACGCTGGTTCGCGAACGGCGCGGCGCCGACCGGCATCGCTTGCGAACCGGGCGCGATCGGCGCACTCGTGCTCGATGTGGACGAGCGAGACGACGGTCTCGAGAGCCTCGCGCGACTCGAGCAGAAACTTGGAGCGCTTCCGGCCACGGCGACGGCGCTGACGCCCGGTCCGGGCGAACATCGCTGGTTTGCGCTGCCCGATGGAATCACCGTACGATCGCGCAACGCCGCTTTCGGCGACGAGTTCCCGGGTGTCGACGTCAAAAGCGCGGCCGGATACGTGGTTCTTCCGCCCTCGTTGCATCCGAACGGTGGCTCGTATTGTTGGGATGCCGCGGACAACGCGCGCGCGGCTCTCCGCGAGGCACGGTGGCTCGAGGCCCTCGTCGATGCGCCGCGCAAAGCTACGCGCGGGCCTATTCCCGGCGTCGATGACGACGAGCGCATTCCGAGCGGGGAGCGCCACGGCGCGCTGTTGCGGTACGCCGGCCGCTTACGCCGCAACGGCACCGGCCCCGCTGCGATCGAGGACGCGCTTCTCGCTCTGAACCGCCGTCAGTGCGAGCCGCCGCTGCCCGACGGCAAGGTTCGAGCACTCGCGCGCGACGTCGGCGCACGATACAAGGCGGAGCATTCTGTGAACCCAGCGGACGCGGAACGTATTGTCGAGCTCGCGCAACACGGCGACCTCGGCGCGACTAAGCTATTTGTCGAGATAAACGGTCCAAAGCTGCGACACGTCCGACAATCGCGAGCATTCTACGTTCCATCAGGTAGGCGCTGGGCGCCCGACGCGGGCGATCGCATCCTCGCCTATGCGCAAGACGTTTCAAAGAAACTCTACGGGCTGGCGAATATCGAGGCGAGCAAAGAGCGCCGCGAAGAGCTTGCCAAATTCGGGCTACGGTTCGAGTCACGCAAGCTTCTTGAAAACGTCATCGCGCTTGCGAAGGGTCTGCCGGGCATTGCGGTCGACGCTAGCGACTTCGACGCCGACCCGTTCGTGCTCAATACCGTCGATGGCGTCCTCGACTTGCGCACGGGTGAACTTCGGGACGCGCGCGACGGCGAACTCTTCACGAAGCTGGCCGGTACGCATTACGAGCCCGATGCGAAGTGCCAACGCTGGCTTCAGTTCCTCGAAGAGATTTTCTGCGGCGACGCCGCCCTCATCGACTTCGTGTGCCGCCTCGTCGGAATGACGCTGACCGGTTCGCAGACAGAACAGGTGTTGCCGATTTGCTACGGCACTGGCGCGAACGGCAAATCCACGTTCCTCGACGTCATGCGACACGTGCTCGGCGACTACGCGCTAGCTACTAGTTCCGACACGTTTTTGCGACGCGAGAACAAGAGTGCGACGAATGACCTCGCGCGACTCGCCGGAGCACGCTTCGTAGCGTCTATCGAGACCGAAGATGGCAAAACGCTGTCTGAAGGGCTCGTCAAAAGCGTGACCGGAGGTGATCCTATCACGGCTCGCTTTTTGTTCCGCGAATTTTTCGAATTCGTGCCGCAATTCACGCTGTGGCTCGCGACCAATCACCGACCGATCGTCCGCGGAACCGACCACGCCATCTGGCGCCGGCTGCGACTCATCCCGTTCGAAGCCTGCTTTAAGGGCAATGCCGTCGACAAGAACCTCGCACAGCGGCTGCAAAACGAGGCTCCTGGCATTCTCGCCTGGGCCGTACGTGGATGTCTGACGTGGCAAGCCAACGGTTTGCAAACGCCGGATGCGGTAACCGTCGCGACCGAGACCTACCGGTCCGACATGGATTCGCTGCGACCGTTCTTCGACGACCGCTGTCTCATCGGTCCGAACGAATCAGTTGCCTCAAGCGAGCTCTATTTCGCCTACCGCACCTGGGCCGAAAGCAATGGCGAACGACCGGCGACTTCTACAACCTTCGGGCGACGCTTGAACGATCGCGGCTTTCGCAGCGAACGCACCAAGAAAGCTCGGGTCTGGCGCGGTCTGACGCTTGCCTTACAGGAAGGGCAAGGGTGACACGTTTAGTGCCCGATGACACGTTGGTGACGCGTTGAGGCGTAAACGTGTCACCCGCCCAAACCCTTACCACGCGGGCGTTTGCGCTCCGTTTTTAGTCGCTGGTGACACGTGTGACACGTTTTCCCGGAACGTAGCCCTACGCGAGCGCATGTCATGTAATATACGGAAAAACGTGTCACAACGTGTCATCGCGTCACCAACGGCCGTATTTCGCCCCCGCATCCCCCTTAAAAAGCAGTCTCTGAAACGCTGTGGCTCGCATGACGCCTCGTGCGAAGCGAGCCACAGGGCGAGCCAAGCGAGCATCTGCGAAACGTTCGCGGTGACACGTTGGGTGACGCGTTGGTGACACGTTTAAGCGTCGCAGAATGCTACGCATCGCTAGCGGCTCGCTGCTCGGAGCCGGACCTTCGCGCGGTTTGGGCAGCGGTTCTGTTCGGTCGTTGGTCGACGCTTCGCGAGGATATTCACGCGATCGCGGTCGAACTCGACGCGCTTCGCCTTGAAGTCGGTCTTGCGAGTGCGGCTCGTGCGGCGACGAGTGAACGTACAGACCCGAACGGTCCTGTACGAATCGACGGTGCAGCATGAGGCGCTGCCAAGCTACGGACTGCGGCGAAACGCTGCCCGAAAAGCGGCGGCTCTATTGTTCGCGAAGATGTGCTACGCGGATGCGCGTCGCGCAGTACCGCGAACGCAAAGCGGCCTTAGAGGAGCCGCTCATTGCGGACTACCTGCAGGTCATCGAGTCGACGGGAGCAGCTCTACGGGGCGCGATCTGGGGCGTAGAGTGCGATCAGGACGTTGCGGAAGCGCTGTGGGACGACCAGCAGCGTTCTTCGGAAATACTTCGTCACCGGCGGAGCCAAACGTCACGACCCCATCCCCCGCGCCTAAACGAAAGGATGTAACGCTGTGATACGATAGGATCGAAAGGCTTCGCGATTAGTGCATACGCGAGGCCTTTTCTTTTTCCGGAGGTACCGCATGCCCGCTACCGCGATCGAAGAGACAACTAAGCCGTCGCCGCTAACGCAGTGGCTTCGTAAGCGCCTCGTGGAGGCAAGCACGATGCACCTCCGCGCTCATACCCGCGTCACCCTGGCGCTGCTCGACGGTCCGCGCGATCGTGAGGTGCTGCGCGCGCAGGCATCGGCCTCGGACGCGTTTCTTCTCGTTACGCGTGCGGCGCTCGAGGCCATTGACCGCGCAGAAAACTTAGTAACAGCTGAAGGTGCTAAAGAATGACCGACTCCACGCCGCACGTCCCGTTCGCCACGCTTGTAAAGTCGCCGCTCGAGTCGATGGCCGGCCCGACGCCGCAAAGTGTGCCGCTCATCGCCACCGTGAAAGAGCAGCGCGAAGTGCTCTACGGCGGACGCATCTACGATTTCCGCCCCGGCCAAGTCGTCGTTGACGACCATCTGTTGCAGGCGCTCACGGCGGGCCGGTACCGCGCTTTCTTGTCGGACGGAGTGAACGAGATGCACATCGTTAAGGCGTTCAGCGTCGCCGTCAGCGTCATTGCATGGTACACCCCGGAGCTCGTAGGTTAGCGCATGGCCGAGGTTTGCAGCGTGTGCGCGCACCCCGACAAAGACGCGGTCGACGCGGATTTGCTGACGGCTTCGGACCGGGTTGCCGCGCGCAAGTTTGGTTTCTCACGCGGCGCTATCGGCCGGCATCGGCGTCACATCGCTCGCGATCTCGCCGAGGCGCGAGAGCTGCTTGATTCCCGCGAGGCCGCCGTCGCCCGAGGTCGCGAAAAGGCGTTGACGCCGATGCCAACGGTGCCGGTACGCCTAAGGACGCGGGACGACTTGCTCGGCGAACTCGAGTTTCTGTACGGGTCAGCGAAGCAAGACGTACTCGACGCCGATCGCGTGGGCGATAAGTTTCTTGCCGAACGCGCACGGCACTTCGCGCTCAAGGTGGCTGAGCTCGTGTGTCGCTTTGAGTTCGGCATGTCCCGCGACGGCGTGAACGTTGACGCATCGACGAAGGTCGTAAACATTTTCCGCGGGTTAACTGACGACGAGATTCGCGCGCGGCTTCTTCCGGCTCAGGAGTCGGCATGATTGACGCCGTGACCGACGCCCGGCCGGTTATTGACCGCTTACTTCGCGAGGAGCTCGCGCGGCGTAATCTTGGCGACTTTTGCGCCCTCATGGACCCACGCTACGAACGCCCGCGGCACACAGATGTCCTTATCAAGCATCTTGAGGCGTTGGAGCGGCGAGACATCGAGTCGCTAATGGTGTTTCTGCCGCCGCGTTCTTCGAAGTCGTATCACGTTTCGGAGCGACTCCCAGCGTGGGCGCTTGGTCGTGATCCGTCGCGTCAGGTGATTCTTGCAAGCTACGGCAGTGAGCTTGCGGAGCGGAACAGCCGGGTCGTTCGCGGATTAGTTGCAGATAGCCGATATCCGTTTCCCACGGTAGTCGCACGCGACTCTGGGGCGGTGAATCGGTGGGCAACCGACACCGGTGGTGGGGTACTCGCTGCCGGCGTCGGTTCAGCGTTAACCGGCTTCGGTGCGCATTTACTGATTATCGACGACCCAATCAAAGATCGCGAGTCAGCCGACAGTGAACTGCAGCGCGACCGCGTTTGGGAATGGTACGGCGAGGTAGCGCGGACGCGCCTCATGCCGCGTGCGGTGCAGCTTCTAACGCAGACGCGCTGGCATGACGCCGATCTGGCCGGCCGAATTCTGAACAGCGAAGACGCGAAGCGTTGGACGGTCTTATCGCTCCCGGCGATCGCGGAAGAGAACGACGTGCTCGGACGGGTGCTGGGTGAAGCGTTGTGGCCGGAATGGTACTCGCGCGAGTTTCTCGAGCAGCAGCGTACGGTCATGGGCTCGCGCGCATTTGCCGCCGTATATCAGCAGTCGCCGCTTCCGGCGACCGGCGGCACGTTCAAGCCGGAATGGTTCGCGAATCGTTACGATCGTCTGCCGGACATTAAGGGATTCGATTGGATCGTCTTTCAGGCGATCGACGGCGCGTGGAAAACCGGCGTCTCGAACGATTTCTCCGTTATTGCGACGTGGGCGACGAACTGCCGCGATTACTTTCTCATCGACGTATGCCGGCGCAAGCTCGAGTTTTACGACCTCAAGCGCGTCGTCGTCGAGAAGTATCGTGAGTTCTCGCCGCGCGCCGTCTATTGCGAGGAAGCGGCATCCGGCTACGCGCTGCTTTCGGAACTGCGTCGCACGACGGGAATCGAGATTATCGGCGAGCGGCCGCTAAACTCGAAGGAAGCGCGCGCGGAAGCCGTGGCGCCGATGTTCGAAGCCGGTCGTGTTTGGCTGCCGGAGCGCGCGTCGTGGCTGGAGGAATGGATGCACGAGCATCTTCGCTTCCCCGGCGGGGCCCACGACGATCAAGTCGACACGACGTCGCTCGCGCTCCTAAAGCTGCGCGATGCGGCACTTCGGCGCGCTCAAAGCTACGTTAGACCTTCCCAGAGGTTCAGGTCGTGGCGGTGATCGACACGTTAGAAACCGCGGCTGCAAAAGCACGCGAGGCGCAGCGCCTTGGCGGGCGTAGCATCGAGATCATCTGCGCAACCGATCGTCCGATGTTCGGCGCCAACGTCGAGATTTTCCCCGGTTGCTGGGCCCGTGTCGTGCATCCGACGGAGACGCATCTCGTTTGTTCCACGACCGCTACCGGTGTGCTCATCGCGTACGGGCGCGTCATCCAGCGCTCCCTGTTAGGCAGCGACGTTATCCAGCGACCGCAAAGTCAGACTTCACGCCAAACGCGCCCGCGAATGCAGCGCTAAGAAAGGACCTCCATGTTCGACGATCCCGCATACCACCAAAACGCGAAACCGGAAGATCAGGCTGACCTCATTGATCGCACTGTCCTCTCGCTGCAGCGCAAACTGCGCTCGATCTCTCCGCCGGTTTACCTTCACGCAGAATACGCGCAGCTTCATAATCTGTCGCTGAAGCTACGCGGTCACGGAACCGCACCCAAGCCGCCGCAGGTCGATCGCGAGCCGGCATTATCCGCAGCGCGCGAGGGTGACTTTCTCGCAATCAACGCCGGCGCGACGAAAAAGCCCGACGCAGTTTAGGAGACAAAGACAATGGCAATTCTATCCGACGATGAACGATTCCAGGGTGAAGTGCATCGCGATGCGGTGCTTGCAGGTTTCAGCTCAGCGAAGCCCGTCGACGATCTTCTCGAAGCAGAGTCCGAGCGCCTGAAGGCTGACGGGTTCGAAGACGCGCCGCAACGCGCACGCGACGCGCTCAAAGACCCTGCATCGCGCGCCGCCGCGATCGAGCGCATGCGAGCCGCCGCGCCGAAGTCTTTCATTCGCAAAAGCTGGCGCGACGGCGACTTCGTATCAGCGTACAAGACGATCATTCGCTTGCAGTCCAACACCGCCCGCGGTGAACAGCGGCGCGACATCGCTATGAAGCGCACCGGAGGTTGGCGATGACACTCGACGACGTTCGCACCCGGCTCGCCGCCGCGCAACGCGAGCAAAGCCTACTCGCGGATCGGGTGGAATCGCTCGCGCCGCGAGCTGAAATGGACCGCATGCTTACCCGAATCGAGTTTCAGCCGAACGTTTTTAGCGGCGCGGCCAAAGAGTTGCAGCAGGCGCGGATGCGTTTAGAGGAATTCGTGGAGATCTGCGCCGACCTGGCGCTTGCCGTCGACTTCGTGCAATGGGCCGCTGCGAAACGCGAGCTCGCACCCCACGACCGGCGCATGGCCGACCTGAGTGCAAAGCTCGCGGTGAAACCCGCCTCCGTCGTGGCGTACGACCGTGTTTGCGCGGAAGCGCTACTGAAGCGCCATAAGTACCAAACGACGTACGCGCACGTTGCCGACCTCGCGCCGCCGCAGATGCCCGCAGAGCACGCGGAAGAGATCGAAGCGTATCGCGAGCTCGAACGCGAGGTCAACACCGCTTCTTGGACGCGCAATCAGCAAGCCATGCTGGCCGAGCAGCAACTACGCTTCAAGAATCCGCTCTTCGCCGAGAGCACGGTCGGGCGCATCGAAGCGCCGGTTGCGTCGGCAAAGGCAAAAGGCCGGGTCGCCGCATGATCGAGTACGATCGCGAGATCGAGCCGTCGCCCAATCCGCCACGCGTTCGACTTCCGGCCGACGCTCCGGCGTGGGGCGTGCGGAAGCTCCCGATTCGAACGGCCGCCGTGGCCTCGATATTCGATTACATACCGCGATTTGGAGATGACTTATGACGACACCGTTCATGCTCTCGAAGGTATCCGCATCACTCGAGCCGTTGCTTCGTGCTCAAGCGGCGCTTGAGCCGTGGTTCCGGTTGCAAGCAGCGCTTGAGCCGCAGTTCCGCGCACAAGCGCGCCTTGCCGAACTTCAGGCGGCGCGAATGCGCGTCTGCGCCGCATCAAGCGTTCCCGCTTACATATCTCTGGCGAACAAGGTTACTAAGCCGCCGAATTCCTTCCAAAAGAAAGCTGAGAATGACGACTAAAGCTCCGACTTTTTCCATGCCGCCGGAGCTCCAACTCCGGGACGTCGAGTTCAAGTTCTCGACCGGACGGACCGCGAAGATTCGCGAACTGAGCGGCCGAGCGCAAATGGCGGCCGACTCGTGCGCGCCAGACAACTCGGTATTCTCGACTTTATATTACCGAGCGATCATGAGCCTTATGGAGATCGAAGGTCACATGCTGCCTCCTTGCACCGGAAAAAATGATCTCGACTTTATTAGCGAGCGCATTACCGGGCGCGAGATCGACGAATTGCTGCGCGCCTATTCCGATGAATTCGGAGCGAAGCCGGCCGACGTAAAAAAAGATGTGAAAGCCGAGCGCTAATGGCAAACCTCGTCGCGCTCGGCTGCAGCCCGGAATGGGTACTCGCGCAAACCCCGACAGAGCAGTTGAGTTGGTTTATCGCGATCGGCACCGCCAAGGGCGGTGAGTGGGACTTTGACGAGATGGATTGGAGCACGCCGATTCCGCCGCAAATCGTTTACGCGGTTCCCGCGCAGCTGAAGTCATGAAGAAGATGACGTTCGGGGAGCTCGCTGACCGGCTTGAAGGCGCGGGTGCGCGGTTCAAGGCGGAGTTGCCCGAGGCGCTTGCCGAGGCCGGCGAGATGGTCAAGCTCGACGCGCAAAGCCGCATCGGTCACTATCAGCCCGGCTGGAAACAGCTCAAGCAAGAGACGCAAGATGAACGCGTGCGTCTCGGATACTCTGCGAACGACCCGCTCTTACGTTCCGGCGAACTTCGCGATGCTATCGCAGTGCGGGTCGCGGAGAACGTCGTTGCGGTCGGCGTCGGCGGCGATATGGCGGTCATCGCTCGCGCGCAGGAGTACGGCACAGCTTATATCCCGCCGCGCCCGTTCTTGCGGCCGGCGATGTTGGAAACGTTGCCGCAAACTGGCCGCGTCATAGCAGCCGCGTTGAAGCGCGCAATCCGAGGAGGGTAAGCAGATGGCCGACGGAGACGTGTTCGGAGTCGAGACCCTCCTTCTCGTTCGTGACCAAGCCACCGCACAGTTGCGGCGGTTTAGCGAGACGCTGCGCGCCATTCAAGCGCAGACGCAAGAACTCGCCGCAAGCCTGCGCACGATGCTCGCGGGGTTCGACGATCTCGTCGTCGCGCAGCGCGAAGCGCTTGCTCTCACGGCACGTGAATCCGAAGTCCGGGCCGGTATTTCGGAACAGATTTCTCGGCAGAGCGAAGTGCTCGTTGCGTCGCGCTCGCGTTCGCTCGAGCTCGCGCGAGCCGAACTTGCCACGCAGCGCGAGACGCTTGCAGCTTCGCGTGCGGCAGTTGCCGGAGGTGACGGCGGTTCTGGTGTTTTTGGTGGCTCCGGAGACGGTGCCGTCGGTATGGCGAAGCGCGCGCTCAAGGACGCAGCGCTCGCCGGAGGCGCGCTCGCCGTCGATGCGATCTACGAGGCCGGCAAGCTGCAAACGAACATGCTCGGCATAAAAAACAGCACGGGCGCGAGTGCGGCGCAGCTGCGATCACTTCAACAGGCGATTTTCAAATCAGCTGACGAGACGGGGACGTCAGCGGTCGAGATGTCAAAAGAGTACGTAACGGCAGCGCGTGCGTCAGGCGGTGTTTTCCGCAAAAAAGACGGCAGCTTCGATATGGCCGGCTTTCAGGACATCGCTTCGGATGTTGCCAAAGCCGCTCAGGTTCAGCACATTACTCGTGGGACAGACCTCGCGGACGCCGTTCGCACGCAGATGGAAACGGTCCATCTCTTTCGCAACTTCAGAGGCGCCCAACTTAAGCACATCCTCGATCTCGATACTCGCTTGTCGGAAGTCATGCCGAACTCGATGAAAGAGGCGGAGAAACAGTTCACCTATTTCGAGCCGACGTTCAAAGCGATGGGCATCTCGGACAACGATTCGTTTGCCACCCTCGCAGCCTTTTCTCGCGCAGGCTACGGTACGGGCAAGGGCGGCACGAATACGCAGGATCTTGTCCAGGCCGCGCTTCCAGCGCTCGAGATGACGCGCCACGCGCAAACTGGCAAGAAGGCGCTGCTCGAAAAATACGGCTTCCTCGATTCGAGCGGCACCAGCCCGTTCTTCAACAACAACAAGGCCGATTTAACCGGCTTCATCCAGCATCTCGAGCAATTGCACACGAAGTACGGGCGCGATGATCTCATCGTCGGCTTCAAGAGCATTTTCGGGCAACAAGGCTCGCGCATGGCGAACGTCTTCAGCGACCCGAAAATCCTCGACCAGTTGGTCGGCATTAAGCAGATTCTGCAAGATCCGAAGCTGTCGCTTGACGAACAGTTCAAGGGATATACGCAGACTTTCGATTTTCAGGCCGGCCGCGCGTGGCACGACTTCCAGTCGCTTATGACCGAAGTCGGCGGAACGGAGCTGAAGGGCTTCACCGCTGGCCTATTCGACTTGGGCGGGGCGTTCCACAACGCGCAAGCCTGGCTGCACCAGCACCGCGATCTCGAAATGCGAGTGCAGCGGGATATCGTGAACGGCGTGGCGGGCGTCGAGCAATACATCGTTAGTCACCGGTCCGATTGGGTGCAGTTCCGCAACGACATGGCGTACGCGTACAATGAGGCAGAGCAACTCGGCCCGACGATCAGGCAGTTGGCCGATTTTTTGGGAGCGCTTTACCAAACGGTTCGCGATATCGGCGGCGCGATGACGTGGGTGAACAACATCCCGAACATTCTCGGCGCAAGCCAGCGCACCAACTTCGCGGATCCGTCGAGCAGCGGCGAATACGTTCCGGCATTCCCGCAAGCGACGCCGCTCAGCACGGTACGTGCGACTCCGTATCATGCTGCCGGCGCCGCGCCGCTCCCCTGGAACGTATTGGACCGCGCACCCGTCGTGCATCAGCTTTCCGTTGGCGAAATCCACGTCCACGATATCAAAGACCCGGGGACGTTCGCGAAAGCCTTGCGGGGTCACCTGACTGCTCAGACTGGTTCCCGAGGAGCCGGAACCGTCTTTCCGAGCCCGTTGAGTGGCGTATTAGGCGGCGCCGGAACTCACGGACTCTAAGGACGACACGCTGCCGTCGAAGCCGCGAAATCGAGCCAGGCTATCGCCGGAGAACGCGTCCGACGACCCGCATAATGTAGCGGTTCCGAACGCGTCGGGCGATCGGGAGCGGGTTGCCGCCGCCGAGCTTGCCGACCGCGCGAGCCCATGCCGATGCTCGTGCGAGGCGGTAGAGGAGCGACGGCAAGCGGCTCATCTACGATGCAACGCTCAGGGCGTCGCGCTCGACGTCGGCCGAGAGGCGCATCAGCTCGGCCAGGACCCCCGAACGGGGCGCATCTCGGTCCGTGGTAACGAGCATAGCTATCCGTATGCCGCAGGCTACCGCGGCACCGAGAGCTACGGGCATGGAAGCGGGGCTCAGCACGTCCTTGTCGACGATAGCTGAGAGCGCCGTCGTCAGCACGTCTGAGACGTCGTTCCGGCTGTTCGCCATACCGGGAAGGCCCAGTCCTCGAATGAGCTCCGCTACGTCCCGTTCGACGCCGCGCGTGATCTCGACGGTCTCGTTCGGGCAACGCCACGCATTATCGACGCGGCGCTTCCTCACGCGGCCTGCCGCTCGGCCCAGACCTTATCGCGCCGGCTCTTCACGTAGGCGATATACTGCGCCTCGTACGGCTCCAAAATGGCCGCGACATCGTGGTCTGCGAGCGGATCGAGGGCAATGCGCGATGCTAGTTCCATTGCGAGGCCAAAGCCTAACCGGAACCCCTCGTAACTCGTGATGCGATTCATAACGCTGTCCGCATCTTCCGGGTCATTTTCGTCGCCTGTGAACGGTTCCGAGCTGGGGAACCGCGCGTCATGTGAACGCATGAACTTCGCCGCGTCCGAATAGACTACAGCTTCGTATCCAGCCCAGGCGGGCCGGTCGATTTGGTTGTCGTCCGGAAGATACGAGCGAGTAGCGTACCCGCGATCGCGTTGATCTTTACGAGAGATTGGGTTGTAACGGTAGTTGCCATGAGAATTATCGTCCTTCTGCGGTCGAAGCCGCGGTTAGTGAATGATCGCTGAGAGTGCCGGCGCATCGAACGCGTCGGCACGGGGGATATGGGGTCTGCTTGCGCTACGCCGTCGCCATTTGCGACCGCAGCACGGAACGGACGGATGAAGCGTGCCAGCGGGTTCCGCCGCGGGTCGTGGCGATGTTCAACTCCTCGAGATGGCGTGCGATCTCACGGTAAGACGCGCCCTTGGCGTCGAGCTGTACCATCTCAGCGAGCGCCGTCTGTTGCGCGGCGTCGACCACGAGGGCATCGCCGTCGCGACGGTAGCCGAAGGGAACCGAGCCGTAAGCGCGGCCGGTCGAGCGCTTGTGCGCGAGAGCCGTCACGGTGCGTTCCGAGATCGCTTCGCGCTCCCACTGCGCGACCGTCGTAAGTAAATTGAGGACCAGGCGTCCGCAGGCGGAAGTCGTGTCGAGTGATTCGGAGACGGATACGAGTGCGGCGTCCACGCGAGCGAAGAGATCCAGCAGCTCCGCAAGGTCGCGCGTGCTGCGCGTCAGGCGGTCCAACTTAAGGACGATGACGGTTCCGATCTCGCGCGTTCGAACCCCGTGGAGGATCTTCTGTAAGCCGGGCCGTTGCAGGGTCTTGGCGCTCTCACCGGCATCGACGATGACTTCGGATACGTCGAGAGCCATCGCCGTCGCGTAGGCCCGAATACGAGCCTCTTGCGCGTCGATAGAGACGCCGTTCGTGGCCTGGTCTTCCGTCGAGACGCGGACGTAGGCGATTGTGCGGCGGCAGCCAGTCTCGACAGCGGTGCGGCGGTTTCTCATTATCCCAACCTTATGTTACAGTGATACGGTAATGGGTTCGACAGGGAAGAAGTTACCGTATAACGGTAACGAAGTCAAGAGCAAAGCGAAGCCTTCTTACGCATGCGCGAGATGCGGTACAACGATCGACCAGCCTCGCGTCTATGCGGCCCTCTCGCGCGGACGCGTGCCGGCATACTGTTCGGATCCTTGTCGAAATCAAGCTAAAGCAGCCCGCGCTCGCGAGCGGAAGAAGGCTGACGAATAAACCAAAACCTAACGAATTGAAGATGGGGCCTAAATTGCGAAAACGACCAGAGTATAAATTCGGAACCGCCGGCCCTGAAGGCGTGCGAACACTTGTTGAGCGAAGCGTCGGGAAGACGATCGCGAAAATCGCATTCGGGCCAGTTCGCGCGAGCGACTCGGAGTGCCACCATGGCGAGTATCTCGTCTTCTGTTTTACAGACGGCTCAAGCCTCGAGCTTCGGAACGGTTCGAACGCTGGGAATCTACACGGATTGTACCGGGATGATTACGGTAAGCCTCTCTTAGCGTCAGATGTAAGCCTATCGTTCGTCGCCGTGTTCGACGAGTAGGCCATCGAATCGGTCGAAGGTGGACGGTTGCCAAAACGGTTGCCATCCACGGCGACTCGTGGCAACCGTCAGCAACCTTTAAATGGACAACGAGGCCGCGTCTACGAGGCATTTCGACCTTCAGCGACCTTCATCGACCTTATCTAAGCGGGTTCGAGCCCCATCAACGTCGCCAGCTTTTGATACAAGGTCATTCCGAAAGCAACGCGCTAAGACTTTGTAAGCGATAGTCGGCTCGCGTTCGGGACGAGCCCCGCTCGAATCTTTGCCGGGGGCGCGAACGAGGCGTGGCGGAGTCAGGCTACGGTAGACCGGCAGCGTTTTCTCGCGAAACTCGAAAGCGCGCGGGTTCGTAGTTGGGAGCCTCGCTAACGCGACTGGTGCGGAGCACCGTGTTGCCGATACACGTTGGGCTTGCGCTCGGTCAGCTACTCGACGAGGTCCCGGCGCGCTTGGTTTGGCCACTTAGGATGGTTTGGCCGGGCGCACGCCGTACAGGCTCACTCCCCCAAAAAATGGATCGCGGCGCCCTGAAAAATACTAGCCTCGCACTTCTGAGGTCAATAGTCAACGAGCACACAGGAGCGTTCATGACTCTCGATACGGTAGCAGAGGTTCTTCGTTGCCCCTATTGCCACGGCGAATATATCTCGGAAGTGCCGGAAGGCATGCGCTGCGACGGCTGCTCGAGTACGTTCCCTGTGCGCTTCGACATCGTAAATACGCTCATTCGGCCGACGGGCGGCGTGCTGGACGAACTCCGCGCCTCGATGCGCGAGGCAGATATGCCGCCGGACGCACCGTTCGATCAGTATATCTTTCGCTACACGCCGCATATCGAGCTATTCGAAGAGCGCAAAAAACGGAGCGAAGAGCCGACGGGCTACTATCGCATGACGGAGGAAAACTTTCTCTGCGCTTTTCGGCGCCTTAAGTTAACCGGAACCGAAAAGGTTCTCGAGGTCGGTGCGAATTTCGATCTCCCGTTCTTAGCTGCGTTCGCCGAGCGCGGCTGCCGATGTTTCGCCACCAACATTTTCTTCTACGCAAACGATCACGAAGATATTATTCCGCGGGCGATCGCGCGCGTGGCGGGCGACATGAACGCGCTGCCGTACCGGGATGATTTATTCGACATCGTCCTGTTCTCCGCAACGCTCCACCACGCGCCGGATCTGAAAAAGGCCGTCGCCGAAGTAGCTCGCGTCCTGAAGCCCGGCGGCGTCGTCCTCATTCTTACGGAGCCCGTTCAAGGTTTGGTCAAGAACGTTTGGAATTTCGTCGATCCTCGACGCTTCGGGAGCAAAGGCCGCGACGAAGAAATCCATGAGGGCGAGTACTCTATTTTTCAATACTTCGCCGATCTTAAGGAAAACGGGTTCGAGATCATCGAGTCCGTGTTCTCACCTCATTACGACAAGAAGCTGAGGTCGAAAAAGATCGGTGGCGTTCGCTTCGCCCCGATCGCTGCAATCGTCTCGCGAATTTGGGCTCAAGATGCAATACGACACTTTTTAAAACGTTACGGATTATTCGCGGGCCAGGCGCTCATCGGTCTACAGATGAATTTGATCGTCCGCAAGCGCGATCGCAGACCCTACGTCTATGTTGCGGAAGAGGGCTGAAGATACAGCGCTTTCGGGGTCGCGGGAGTTGCGGTGCAGGTTGGTATGGGTGCGAGTTTGCACGTAGCCGTCGATGGACGTAATCGAGGCTCTAAAGACGCGGCGCAGCATCGGTAAGCTGCAAGGCGACGTGTCGGACGACGATGTGGTCGCCCTCGTTGCGGCGGCGGTTTTTGCTCCCAATCATAAGTTGACCGAGCCTTGGCGCTTCACGAGCCTGCGCGGAGAGGCACGGACACGGCTCGGAGCGTTCTGGGCCGAGCGCGAAGCCAAGCGGACGCGTCTATCGGGCGGCGACCGGGACGCTTACCTGCGGCGTGAAGCGCAGAAACCGCTTCGTGCGCCCGTCATCATCGTCGTGAGTACCGTAACGAGCGCCGATCCGGTTCGCGCGCTGGAAGACTTTGCCGCGACCGCCGCCGCCGTTCAAAATCTGCTTCTTGCTGCGCACGCGGGGGGTCTCGGAACCGTTTGGCGCACGGGCGACATGGCGTACGATCCCGCCGTCGCCGCGCACCTTGGGCTCGGTGAGACCGAACGCATCGTCGGTTTCATCTACGTCGGCCGGCCGGCGATGGAGCCTCCGCCGCCGCCGCGCCGTGATCCCCGTAACGTCATCCGTGCGCTCAGTTGAAGACGCCGCCGGCGGCCGAGCGCGCGAAGGAGCTAAAGCGTCGACCGCAAACCGCGCCCTAGTACCGGGTGCCGAGATAGCTCAGTCGGTAGAGCACAGGTCTGAAAAACCTGGTGTCGCCAGTTCGATTCTGGCTCTCGGCACATTAGTTTACGAAGTGATTCGGGTTGTTGAAAGGGGAAGCGGCTGTGCCACTTCCCCTTTCACTTCCCTAGCGCCATCCTTGATGTTGGGCCGCCGAAGGCGGCCCTGCCTCGTTCCCTTTCTAAAAACCGTAGTAGCAGCAGAGCGGTGGATAACGTGAGCTCAGGACGAGGTCACGTTATCCACCGCAGGCAGGCACACGCTAACGCCAAAGGGCGAGAACTTGTCTACTCTGGCGCCGGCTTCTCGATCGCGTTGTCGCGGGCACTGTATTGGGCCAAACGCCTTTCGAACGCGTCTGCCGATCTGGCATCGTCTCTGGGAAGAGCGTGTGCGTAGTAATCGAGTGTCGTGCTGACTTTCGAATGTCCGAGACGCTTACTCACGCTGGCGATGCTCTCACCGTTCCGCAAAAGCATCGTCGCACAGCTATGGCGAAGGTCGTGAAAGGTGAATCCCATCCCGGAGAGCCTCGCCTTCTCGAGAATGCAAAGCCAATCTCGCCGGTTGAAGTTTTGGCGGCGCATGTAACCGCCTTCGGAATTCGGGAAGACCAACTGGACGGAATCGTTTGCCGATCGGAGCGAGCGCAACGCAGTAAGCGTGCTTCTTGAAACGGTTATCGAGCGTTCGGACTTTCCTTTCGTAGGACCCACCTCGATTCCATCATTTCCGTCCTTGAGCGTGCGGCGTATGCGGATGACTCCGATTTCGAGACCGACGTCTTGCCACTCAAGCGCCCAAAGCTCACCTTGACGAGCACCCGAATCCAGCGCTAGTAGATAGAGTGCTTCGTGCCTGTCGCCCTTGATCGCCGCAAGAAAAGCCGCCTCTTGTTCCTCATCAAATGGTCGAACGTCGGGCCGGCTGTACTGGGGCCTTTGCTTTTTCGGAAGGTCGCACGGGTTATCCGCGATGCGTCGAAGATGGCGAGCATCCGCGAAAGCGGTGTGCAGAATCGCGTGAACCTTTCTGCGCGTTGAACACGATTCCGCGGCCATCTCGTGGTAGAGCCGCAGTACGTGGGCAGTCTTGACCTCGCGAAGCTTGAGCTTGACGAACCACGAGAACGATCGATCTTCTTAGCGAGCGACTGGTATCGGATTAGCGTCGACGGCGCGAAGTTTGAGTCGCCAGCCAATCATCCAGATAGGAAGCGACGCACTCTTGATTTCGTCGAAGGGATTGGCCGCCGGACTCAATGCTTTCCTGAAGCTTTCGCAGAGCGGTTCGGCACTCGGTATATGTCCGACCGGTGGCGGATGGTCTCTCGCGCTTTCCCTCAACCCAAAGGCTTAGTCGCCCGACGTACGCTTTCGCTTTTCGATCGTAGCGGATGCTACCATCGCCGCGCCTGGCTCGTGCCGCCATGGCTCCCGCCGCGATTTCGCGGAGATAGTTGTCGAGGCTTGAACGCACAACGCGACTCGCGCCAGCAACCTTTACAAGCTTGATCTGTCGAAGCGCGATCAGCTTGTAAAGCGTCGTACGTCCTATGGAAAGCAGCCGAGTCGCCTCGGGAATCGTGAGAAGAAGCGGTACATTTGCAGGGATAGGCCGCGGATCGGACGCGATGGTGGGCATGGACGAAGAAGCCGCCGAAACGGACTGGTGCATTAGGCCTCCAACACAGGCTTGATGCGGGGGCCGGCGGTGTTAGCGCACCGTCGGTCCCTCAGTATTTAATGAGCTCATTATATCACGAGAAGCAGGACGTATCAATATTTGGGCTCAAAATCAGATCGATGCCGACTCAGCGCAAACGTCGGGGTCGACCAGCTCTTCCAGAAGAGAAGCGCGGCGTGCAAATCCGCCATCGGGTGCTGCCGTCGACTCGCATAGCCCTTGCCGAGATAGCCGCAATAACTGGCGAGACCGTCGGCGAGGTGCTAGATCGTCTTGTTGCAACGGAGTGCCGCTGGCGAACTGCGGTAAGTTCTAAGAAGCGCACCTGAGGGATAAGCCGCAGGATCGAACGGGTCTCCATCCCGAGTTGTCCGTCGATTTGCGAAGCCGTTGCACTGATTATGATGAGTGCTACAAAGGCAGACGCGGAGAGTGCCTTGTCTTTGCGAAGTCGTCTGCGCGTTGACTGGTGCGAGGTTGGTGCCAGCACGTTGGAGAAACGTAGCACTCTCGTGGCACAAAAGGTTGGCGCAGCGACCAACTGGACTAATCCTTCCGTTTTGGCGCTAGCCGGCGACAAGGATCCCGTGTCTGTCATCATCGAGATGGCGCATGAGCTTGCTCTCGATGCGATGGATGCCGGTTGGAGTGGTCCACCTTATGACCCCCACGAGCTGGCGGATTTCTTAAACATTCGTGTGCTGCCAACGGCAGAAGTGCGTGATGCACGAATCGTTGATGGGCCAATGGGCTACGTGATTGAGCTGAATCCTAATCGTCCCAGGGTTCGACAGCGATTTTCCTTGGCTCATGAGCTTGCTCACACACTATTTCCGGATTGTGCGGAAGCAATTCGAAATCGTGTTCTTCACGCCGAGGCCGGCGATACGGACTGGGAGATCGAGGCACTCTGTAATGTAGCTGCGGCTGAGTTTCTAATGCCAGCAGGCTCAATGCCGGAGCGTCGTCGCGATGGCTGCATTGACGACACCGTTGAGTTGCGTGACCGTTTCCAGTTATCTGCCGAAGCCCTGATGATTCGTACCGCGCAGTTAACAAGTCAGGCGATCGCAATGTTTTCAGCGTCGAGATTGGAACGAGGACCGCTTGCGGGGCGGTATCGACTCGACTATGCCATCGATTCAAACACGTGGGAACACGATAGCTTGGTAGCCGGAGAGTTGCTGCCCGTTGACTCACCGGTCCAATTCTGCACAGGGATCGGCTACACCCAAAAAGGTACTGCTGCTTTGGGAAGTGGGGCCGTTCGGATCGAGTGCGTGGGCGTGACGGGTTATCCAGGTGCAGCTTTTCCCCGCGTCGTTGGCTACATTTGCAACTCAGAGCTGAACAAGGAAGTTGACCCGATACGCTACCTCCGCGGCAATGCGCTGGAGCCTGATTGCGACGGTGTACGTATCGTCGCTTTCCTGACGAACGATGTGAGCCCGAATTGGGGTGGCGGCTTCGCGCGACAGGTCGCTTCGAGGAACGCAAAAGTACAGGCTGCCTTTCGAAGCGCCGCTCAGGCGGATCGAAACGTACTCGCACTCGGAAACGTCGTGCTGATCGAGGCATCGCCGACGCTTTACTTCGCTCCGATTGTCGCTCAGGCTGGGATTGGTAGCACCGATCAGCCGCGAATTCGCTATGGTGCACTTGAGGAGGGTTTAAGGAAGCTTGGAGCTCGTGCAGCCCAAATGGGTGCGTCGGTTCACATGCCTCGCATCGGGGACGGATCTAGCGGTGGGAACTGGACCGTTGTGAGAGAGCTGGTTGAGGAATTTCTCTCGCCGCTTGCGGACGTGCGCGTCTACGATCTGCCTCCAAGGTCGGAGCGAGCCAAGTGATGTGTCGGCCTAATTGTATCGCACCTTGCGAACGCGCTTTCCATTCTTCCAGATCTCGAGGGTCTCTACGAGGCTCATGACGTCTGGCACGCTGTGGTCAACCGTTAATTCTACGATTGGGTCGGTGGCCTGAGCTCTCGCGGCGTAGTCGTAGTCCGCGATTCGCTTGAACATCTCAATAGAGCGCTCCCAGGCAAAGGGTTTCGTCGCGCCGCTATTTCTAGGCGAGAGAAGGATTCGGTTCTCGTGGGTGTTGACGAGGGCGGCGGTATCGATCTTAAGCACGAGTTGCTCGTGCTCACGGTAGGCTCTCGCGCTAGTCATCCCTTTCAGCCGTTCTTCCGTTAGCCAAAAGAAAACACGGCCGTTCAAAAACTTCAGATAATCTTGCGGAGTCGCGTCGGTTACTGAGCGAGTCAGACCCTCAAGCGACATGGGCTTTTGATCGCGAATGACTGCACTGCCATGAACCGCGTGTCTGATCGTTACGCTATCCGGGCGATGACCGCTCTCGATTGCGAGTCGCTCCTCTCCGGTTATTTCAAAGAGATCGAGTAGGGCAGAAGTGCTCAGTAGACCTCGCTTCAGGATGGCGTCCTTGTTTACGGGATCAGCCATATGCCAGAGCGTCGGATGCATCGCGATGAGATCGGCGCGATTCATCTCACCATACGCGCCGGTCGATGATGCTTCTAGAGTGGAAGCGCGTTGAGATCAGGGATACGGGGGCGCCGGAAACACGTTCAATTTCCTCGACGAAGCGCAGAGTGTCCGAGGTCAACTGCTCGAATCGCCTCGCGTTAGCGTTGTTTTTAGAGACGTAGTCGACGAAGGACAACGCAATATCGGTCGGCGCGTTCAAAGAGCACGACTTCCGAAAAAGTGTCCAGTCGAACTCACCGACGCGACGCAGCCTTTTCGTCACGGACGTTAGCTCGTGTTGGCTCACCTCGCCGCGCTGGAAGCCTGCGCGATCCTCGACGTCTTCCCAGGTAATATCTATTGACATCGGCCCGGAGGTCCCAACGCCGCTTTCAGGCTTCGCGACGCGGATCGGATAGGAGCGAGTAACGAGGATAATGCGACGTACGCGATGTGGAGCAATGCCGGCCTCTGCTAAACGTGCCGCTCGCAGTTGTGTCGCGTGATGTCACGTATGGATAAGGCCCGTGCAAGAGGCTTAGGCCCGTCCCCTGCGTGCCTTCCAGAAAAACTCGTGCTCCGTCTCGATAGGCGTCGTCAAGCTTAGAGCCGGCCCCGGAAAACTGGACTGAGCGTTGAGTGGAGTCCTTGCCCACCGGCAGAGCGAATATGCCCTGCGATCGGAGCAAGAAATGCCCAAACGCCCACGGCGTAACCACTCACCTTCCTT
>JAABUQ010004584.1_pt1 | contig 23368 bp, 29 predicted proteins | sample 5560001 | NCBI WGS metagenome assembly JAABUQ01 (sample SAMN10711888, study PRJNA513371) | rock metagenome | isolation source: Antarctica rocks | place: Antarctica: Victoria Land, Finger Mt nord | collected 2015-12-18 | reverse complement strand
ATGGACTGCGGATCATCGTGTGGTAGTTGAAGAAAGTAGGTGGTTTGGAAGGGAAATTTAATGCGTGACGCGAATTTCCGCGTTTTCGCGAAAACTTTTGTCCGGGTACTGTACATATCCCTTTCCTCTCGGCTCTCACGAGCCTTGCGGAGAATTCTTCTGGGACCAAGGACCGACTGTGCCCACCTACAAACTGCAGCTGCAGTTCCCCTAGGCCGCTGAACGAATCGCAGAGAATCCCCTTTATGAACCAGAGTGCAGTGATATGACCGTCGTCGGAGTCATCGAGAAGGCGAATACGGACCTTCCTGATGGCCGTAAGGTCCTTCTCTCCGATCATAGCCGCGAAGCCCATGAAAGCCACGACGGTGTGAAAGGAAAACTCGTTGCTCGTGTAAGTAATGTTGGCTGCAATGCTGGCCTCGCCCTGTACTTGATGGCATACATAGAGCAGCGGTAGGTTCCGCCTCGATCCAGGCCGAGGCCTGTCGTGAACCGATTCTTTGTGGCCGTTGTCGTCATTGTTCAGGGCTGGATCGTAACAGAGTTCAATCACAGTTCGGTCTCCTGCAATGCGATCTTCGTTGTGTTTTCGGCGGCACTTTGTAGACTGTACTAAAAGCTTTCCCAAACCGCCTGGCCAGCGGGTCATGTTCGTCATCGATCCGACATCGGCGTCGCCAATCTCCACGACTCGATCGCGACAAGCTTCAAACAATATCTGATCTCTCAACTCGCGGGGGAGGTTCAGAAGCGGCGAGCCTTTATCTGTGCTAATGAATTGTTACCGTGACGAAAAACGATATGGATTCCGATGCTTACCCCTTGTCAGAGCATGAAAGCTTCTTCTGGAAGCGCCCCTCTCCCTCCTCTGGGCCTTCGAACTTTCTCTTCGAAGCCATAGATGTAGACTCTGACGGAAGCAGGACGTGTAGGTGGGAGATTAATGTCCGACCTGGCCTGACGATGTGGAAGCTGTTCCGTGCGGGACAAGAAGAGCTGATCTTGTAGTCAAAAGCTTGGGTAATTGAGCGAAGTGATAAACTCACACACCTGGTGGAGCACGGCGCCCCCAGGTTAGAATGAAGTGAAAGTATCGGGCCTTTTACGGAAGAAGGTAGATCACCTGTGCTATTCAAGGCGAAACCCTAGTGACAACGGTCTACCTCATCGACGCATGGGATCGCGATTCACTATCGGTGAAGATCGAATTGAGATTTGTCTTGGAACTTCCTTGAACTCGGGATGAATGTGAGGTTTGACTAGGATTCATCGGCTTACGCAATCTATGAGGGAGTAAGCCAGACGGCTTTCCTCATAGATAGGGCGTATAAGGTGTTGAACCACTTACGAAAACTGCGCTGGAAGACGAGCGGGAGTTTTAAGGGCTATGTAAAGCGTATTCTAATATCTGCGGAAGGGGTCGGGGTAGAGCTGTAGAGGGAGGTGTCTGATGATGCACGCCGCTGTGTGTTGAGAGGCACTGAGCATGCAAACAGGCTCTCTGCATACTATCAAGACTTCGGCTGCAGCCAGTTTGCAACATTGAAATAGCGCTGTTGGCTCCTATCAGATACAACATCGTAGACTGAGAGCGTGGCTGCACCACTGCATCGTCTGCTATTGCTAGGAAGATCCAGAAACTTGGCATTCAAGTGCAGCTGTACTTCGACCATGGCATCAAGAATACCTACGTGAAAGTTTGTACAAGACTTAGCAAGGGGCAAAGGAAGAGGTAATGCTCTGTTGGCTAGAACGTATCCATTGTCGGTTGCAGCTATAAATCGACTTAAGAGTGATTGCAGATACATGTCTAGATATCCCCCAACTTCCAAAACTATCAATAAACCGACCAAAAGTCCGAGACTTATACCTGACACACCCACAAAGTCACTGCACGGCTTGCTCCCAAGAGACTTTCTCAAGGGCCTAGGGCGCACCCAACTTCCTGTGCGCCGTCCTATGCAACCCAACGCCGAAGCGCCGGCTTCGAACGGTGTGTCTTTAACCCAAGTCTGACTCTGGTATCCAACTAATGCCACTGATCAACCAACCACCAAAGCCCAAGAGACCGAGACTTACGCCTGACACACCCACAAAGTCACTGCACGCCTTGCTCCCAAGAGACTTTCTCAAGGGTCTAGGGCGCACCCAACTTCCTGTGCGCCGTCCGCCGCAATCCAACGCCGAAGCGCCAGCCTTGAACGGTGTATCTTTAACCAAGTCTGGCTTCGATCACAATCCTCCGCCAATGTCCAAAGAGTGTGGTGATGGGTGAGGGACAGGATGCTATATGGTGTGCTGGAAGCAGACACTAATAATATTGTTAGTAAGAGTGAATACAGAACATCAAAGGAGCTTTCCTGTGAGTCTGGTACGCGGACTGCGACACAAGGTTAGTGACATGTGAATGGTAGAAGGTGGATGATGGATAACCATACCCAGAGTCAGAGAAGTGTAGGTTGTACCCAAGGTTATTGTTGTTCGAATAATGTGAAGGTAAGAGGTCGTTGGTGTAAGTCGTGGTTTACTTGGACGAGATAAGTGATTGAGGTAAGAGGTGGATGAGGTAAGAGGTGGATGAGGTAAGAGGTGGATGAGGTAAAGGGTGGATGAGGTAAAGGGTGGATGAGGTAAAGGGTGGATGAGGTAAGAGGTGGTGAGTGATAGAGATATGAGGTGGTAGAAGTTTTAGGTAGTGGTGGAAGGAGGACTTAAGGTAGGAAGAGGTGGAGGAAAGAGGTCCTGGAGGAAGGTAGAGGTAAAGGGTAGAGGTAGAGGTAGAGGGTAGAGTAGGAGTGGCTTAGATGGATGGTATGGATGAGCCTTGATGTGAGTGACGTAAGAAGTCAGGAAACTAGGTAAGAGACGAGGGGTCAGTGTGTGTTTGGTATTTGTGTTGTGATGAAGGAAGAAAAAAGACCAAAGGAAAAAGGTGCGAACCACGGTATTTGTGCCAAAGACGAGGGCCGGGTAGACACGAAGTGAAAGTAGGATCGCACTAAGAACATTGTCGTATCAAGTGTGCAGACGTGCCCAAAGTGTTGAGAGTGATGACACGTCATCGTTCCTGATCATGGGTCGCCCAGCACCATGAAGAGAATCGGTTCTACAACTTCCGCCCGACGACCCCAATTCGTCAGGATCGCATGCTCGAGCTTCTTTGTGTTTTCTTTGACCTGCGAAAAATTACGATGTTAACATCACCAAGGGCAAGGTCGAGAAGCTTGTCATGCTTTGACCCGATACATGGGTGGGTCATTACCGTGTATACCAATCCATAGGCAGCCAAAACAAGCTATCCGAAAGACGCAAAGGATTCATCAAGAGAGTGGCTCAACATGCGTACGCACTGGAATATTCTAGGCGTGAAATGACAATATTTGGGGTCGGGCTTGAGCATTTGCGTCGAATAGCAATATTGCAACCACAAACCTCAATTATCTTTTGCCTCTTAGACTATTTCGCCAGCTAATTCACGATGCCTTATCACGAAAGATATAATACACATAAGGCGCAACGTGCAGTGAGACTCAGATTGCGGAGGATCGATAGAGCAACCTGGCCAGGAGGTTTGCATTGACGTTGGCATGGTCACATCATGCCTAGCAAACCGGATAACAGCATTTCGCTATGGCCATGCGACGAGAGACTTTCGCCTACCTTCGTTCAAGAACGGGCCAGCAGAAGGGCCGGCAGGAAGTGATGCCACATCTGCAAGAACGAAATGAACTGACGGAATGACGATTCATCGGATGATCAGGGGAAGCCATAGCCGAAGAGGTAAACAGTCAAAGCATTGCAATTACCCAATCTAAATCTAGAGACAAGATCTCTATTCCGAGTCGCACGCAGAAGATGACTCAATTGACCGTAACAGGTGCCCGATGCTAGGGCATAGGATGAACGCCAGAAGGGCTTGGAAATCTTACGAATGAGAATATGCATGCAATGAAACTCTTCTTAACCTAGTTTCAATACATGATGCCACAGCTCTTCTAGCCCAGGCTCTTCCGCTTTGGCATCAGTAGAATTCGAGCACAAGAACATGATGGGTTGATAGAGAGCCGATGAATGCTGCCCCTACCTCAAAGATGTTGAGATTTCCTCTTTGGGCAAGCGTGGATTAGCCGCGCATTTAGGGCTGATACAGGGTTCAAGCATGCAAGAAGGCGCAGCAGGGGTGACTTTTTGTCACATCGAAGCCATCGGAATATAACTCCTGACCGACTCTGCTGTGGATGATGATTGTAGCAATAGTCGATTGTCATGTACTTATCTGCAACGGCTTCAGCTTGCGTGCTCAGGTAAGTGGTAGTGATGATTCAACCATTTGCCGCTTCAGCTGTGGATCTTGACTGTTCTCTCTGTGAACCGTTAATAGGTCTTCCGTTGTTTCAAGACCGTTTTCAAAAAGCTGTGATCATTCTTGCCGGGCTCTTGTCCAACATTTTGGTATCGGTGCAAGCTTAATTCAAGAAAGTCGCATAAGAAGTCTCATAGCAAAATGTCCTGTCAATATAAGAAGTAATAACAGCATGATCTGCTGGCTCAGTCTTTCGTAGCGATGTTGAGAGAGTTTCACAGGGCAGTGTCGTCGGACATTGCTGAGCACGAGAACGTCTTCCCTGATCCGGTAATTGCGTATGAATGGAAATGGTCGAGCCAATTCTGCATTTGAGGCGATATCTAATAATCTGAATCAGTACTTATACTCAACAAACCAATTTCCTCTAACATATGGTGTCGATCTCTTTACATTCACTTCTCTCGGCCTCCCTTGAGGCATCACTCTCTACATTGCTCCTCGTCGAACACCTCTTCTACCGCTACTTGGTGCCATTGCTCAATCAGCTCAGCTGCCATCTCCGCCACCACGAACATCGTCCTTATATCTATGCAAACCTTCGCCTCAGATGGCGTCCCCAACTCCCTCGGAGACGGGAAGCAGCTCTTCACAGATCTCATACGGCTTTGGCGGTGACACCCCAATTCTCCTACTTGGCGGCCCGAAGCTTGACATCGTACCAAGGCCCTGGGCAGGCACATATACCGCAGAGCGCTATTCCGTTGTGATCCCAGCTCTGAAACCACTGCCAATGCTTCAAACGCCGGCATACTCATTCTCTGCCGCCTACGCCGAGATTCAAAGACTCAGAGAACCCATTCGTAAAATCATGGGAGCGTGGAATATCCATGTTCAGGAGAAGACCCCCTGCCTATACCATAGGCACAAACCTGGCGAAACCCCGTCTGACGGCGATCTCACTTTGCTCATTATAGCCCCATGGAACGGCGATGAGGATGCACAAAGATGGTACAACGCTGCTGCAGATATCAGGGATCTTCTTGGTTCCAACTCAACAATGCGGGATATGGATATCAAAGTCGAGCTAGTGGCATGGGAGGTCTTTATACCAAAGCTTGTGGACACCGTGGAAGAAAACCACCCAATAGTACAGGCCTGGGACGACAGGATAAACTCGGGTGTCCAGGCCATCTTAAAGGAGTCGCCAAAGGTTGACAAGGCGTGGTGTTCTCTCGGCGTCAAACGTACTGGCTATCACTTCGAGGGATATTGCTCAATGCCAGTCACCGTTTCTATCATGGTAGACTTTGATCTGGAACGTCCAGACTGGCTCCTCGCGGAACAGCAGATCAGAGCGCTCTTGGACGATTGTGGTATGCGTGAAGTCGAGATTGAGTTCTATCACGGAGGGATTTGGCCATTCTGTGAAGAATGGGACTAGGACTTGGATTCTTTGGTCTAATTTCTGTAATTCCTTGAGGTCATGCATCCTCGAATTATTTGCGGAATCTTTACAATAGGAGCTTCATCTAACTCGCTGACAATCTGAAAGGATAACGTTTAGACCACAAAAACAATTGCCTTCTTTCTCTCATTGTGTGTAAGATGGCAAAGCTCCTACGCTGTACTGATTATCTAAAGTTAAGGGACAATTCAACCATTACCACCATGATTGCTATCCCGCACTCTGAAGAGATATCTTTCCCACCAATTCCTTGGCTTCTTCCCTCGCAATACTTCCCACCCATACCTACTCCGTGGTCTCTCTTCCCACAGGACCACCCGCCAGCAACTCCCTCTCAATACATTCCGCCGTATCCTGCCTGACCGTCCTCCCTCGCCGATTCGACCAAGACGCCCCCTCAGCGTGTATCTGTCGATTTTGGGGATCGGAATAATGATCATCGCATCTCTTCACATCGTCGTATATCATGACAGTTGCGGTCTTTAGGGGCAACGCCTTGAGTGCCAGCACCGCCGGCATCCACTGCGTCTGCCACCCTCGATAATCCTTAGGCAGCTTCGCGTTCCAGCAAGCCATGGATCCGAGAACAATTGATATATTGATGTGGGTGCTGTTCCTGAAAGCCGGGATCAAGCGCAGCAAAAAGGCGTCCTGCCAGGACTGACTATCGCGATGGATGATTACCTTAGCACCCATCTCCATGTGCAGATGTAGTCGTCGCACCTTTTCTCTATGTTGCGGTGGGAAAGTATGGTAGAAGAACGTGAATACTGCTGGATATTGAAACGAGAAGGTGTTTGATCGATAGGGAATCAGCTTGGCCTCTCCATAAATTGACTTGCATACGCGTAGGAACCGTAAGTCGAGATTATGGTTTTGTGGTTCGCACGTGCTGTGGTACAACCATGGGTCTATATACTCTGGGAGGTTCTTGGTCGTGTAGTTCCCACGTTTCATGAAGCGCTTGTGGATGGCCTCTTCGGTGTCTTGCGAATGACAGATACGGTATGCGATTCGGTCGTCATCAACATCCCGATGGACATGCAGCAGTTTGTCGCCGCAGACGTAGGTCCAGATCGAGAGTTTGATCTCGGTGGGTAATTGCAATAATCGGGAGTGCTTCGTCGACATGGCTGCTCAAGCAAGGACAGCTGCTTCGAACAGGAAAGAAGGTAAGTTCGGCTCTAAGGCTTTTGCGGCCGTTACTGCAAGTTCTTTAAAATCGTGCTTTGTAGGGTTGGAGTGGAAGGTAAATCCGCCTACAGAATAATATGTGAAGTCTGTTATAAGGATGTTGCAGCCATCGCGGCAAGCTTTCCAGTACGAGATTTCATTACGCGGTAGTGAAACTGGCTCAGCGGGAGAGGACTAAGGTTTTTGGGAAGGTGATGGAATGAAGAAAGTTGTTGAGAAATAATCGCGACAACACTTGCAACCATATCCTGCTTACTTCGGCCTTTTAGGCGCAATTTGATATTGCATGTGATTGCTGAGTATGTAGTATAGCGAAGTGATAGGGCTGACTCGAACGAATATCTTGCAGGGGCAAAGGTCGAGTAGGAAGGAAATAGGCAATTAGATGCGTATAACAGCGGAAATAGTTTTTACATTCCGAAACGAGTGATGTTACACTTGAGATCTAGTAATTGTCTGTGTCGATGTGGGTTTATCAATGGTTATAGTAATAACCCCATTCGGTTTGCAAACCCCCAGTGTTGCTTATGGACCTTGAGGTAGAAGCGAGAAGGCAGTATCTGTATGCGTGGAAATACAGGATACTTAGCCCATAGCCTGCAACCAATATTCTATATTGCAGGCGTCCAATTGGTCATTGAGAGGGCAATCATTGTGAAGGAAAGAACAAGGGGGAAAACCCGATACATAATTTGGAAGGCCATGAATGCGATTTTAGGCGTGAGATAGCCTTCATCTTGGTTTTCTATCACCCTCAGGACGAAGCGATATTCTTGACAAGCACGGTTTGACGGATTGACGTTGAGGAGGTAATGGTTATTAGACTCAAGAGCCGCCAATATAAGAAGCGTAGAAAATGGGGCACACCTAGAATGCGATTTATAAATACGCTAGAGTCTCTTTGGCATAGGATGACTATGAGCAGAGCTTCGGAAGCACGAACGAAGTTGATCGGCAAGTTTACTCCTTTTTGAGGAGCCTCTTTCGGATGTACTCGGCATACCGTTGCTTAACATTGCGTCGTAACCGGTACGATTTTCGGCGTCCAACCTCATGAGCGGCTGCACCTAAGCAGTATTTCTGCTGACACCTAATCCTAAGTCGAGCGCTCCAGCCGGTTGTGCCGGCTGCTCTGGTGCTTTTAGCATCGACTATGATTACTCTTACCGTGTGCAGATCGAGTCCCCGAAGCGCAAGGACTGGCTTCATCCAATCGAGTTCCTGAACATGATCATCGTCCTCGTATCTTTGCGTCCAGCACAATGCAGCTCCGACATTAAGATTGACGTAGAGATGGTGTATATTTGGCATCTTAGGCAGCACAAAGTCTTCGATCGTCTGTTTCCATTTGGCCTCGGAAGCTGCGTCTACCATTCTCATGTCTAACCGTACCTTCCGTATGTGCTTGAGCTGTTCTTGAGGCATGTTCGTCACGAAGTCTTGGATGACGCTGTGCTCTTCGTCTTCTATGTCCCAGCGCTCGGCGAAAGAGAAGGTAGTTGTCTGCACGGCAAGGAATTTAGCCTCACGGTATATCGTTCTATTGACTCTAAGAAGCCCTAAGTCGAATGCTGGCTCCCCGTTCATTTGGCATTTTTGATGTTTGTTCTCGCCCCTTTGGGATTCACTCATGATTCCAAAGCCCATGAGATTCTCATAACTCTCATTCTCTGATCGAGCAGCTCGGCAGACATTCCGGACCCGCCTAAACTTCCATGTGTGGTGATCTGCTGGCAGTTGTTCGATATGCACTATTTTTGAGCCACAAACAAGTTCGAAGATTCGCACTCTGATTTCCGGGGGAAGGGCCATCAGGCGGAATTTTGGCTGCTCCTGCTGACTTGGAAAGGCTTCAGTAGAGGAAGGTCAACATCACAATGGCTACTTACTATGAGATAGATTTTGCTGGCATTGCGTACGATCCACGGGAACGACAAAGGCAAGCTGCCAATTAGCTTACACTCAAATCAGCAGATGTGTTTTCCCATCGAGAATGTCTGATTTGCCTGATCCGAGATGGTAAAAGAAGGTGCTAGCAGTCCGCAAGATTCTTTGGCCGACAGATCTGAAAAGAGATCCGAAGGAACACAGGGATACTATCGGAACATGCGAATATATCTCTTATAGAGAGTGCTAGCAGCGAAAAGCTTCATGTTATAGCGAGCGGCTTAAGGCATTGATGAAAAGGACGCGACAGCGATTGCTGGACAGTGATGCAAGCGATTTGCTCCCAAGACAAAGCTTATGAATCAAAGCAAACCAACATAAAATGAAAAGGAGGTCCGGGAAGTCGCATAGATGTTTGTTCAATTAGGAGAGATTCGTGGACGTACCTAACTACACTCATCTGACTCCTTCAATTTTTGCAAGCCATATCCCCAGAACATGAGGTGAGGGTTTTGCATATACTGACCGATGCCTGTAGGTCTACTGCATAATCAGTGGCAAAGGATGGCTCAAGCATTCGAAAACCGATTCGTTCATGCGCTCAGTCTGCTGAGATACGACTCGCTCCGTCCATGAATAGCTTGGGCGACTATTATCGTTGCATGCTCAGTCGTAACATCCTGCCTTAAACCGGAAGTCTTCTTAGTATCCCTTGCCGATTGGTCCACACACAATTCTTCCCGTCCCATGAAAATCTCCTCAGTCGATGTAGCGGTCCAGAGTTACCACCCGTTGACTGAATGTTCCGTAAAGCGCCAATCGTACTAAAATCGTCAGCTCGTCAAACCGTCGCTTTGAATTGCTGACTTACCGGTGATTGGGAGATCTAATCCTCTCGAAGGAGCTTCTTTCTGATGTATTCGGCGAAATCTTTATTGACAGTATGTTGATCGCTAGAGGACAGTCCAGGCTGGTGAGCATCTGCCCCCAGATAGTGATTCACGTAACTCGGGCCGTAATAAGAGTGGGGAATAGGATAAGGGGCATAATTAGGATTGATTGCAATATTAGACGGCTCTCGTGCTGGGATTTCAGCAATGATGACCGTTGCAGACCACAGAGACAATTGGACTAATGCGACGACTGGCCGCATCCAGTCCAGCTCCTCGACAATATCGGAGATTGCGTACCCTCCCGCCCACAACATTGCAGTACGGACCCTAAGACATAGGTATATGTGGCGAACATTGACAAGGCGTGGGAGTAAAGCATATGCAATGGCCCATCCCCACTTGGCTATTTCGAAACCGTTGCCCATCGTCATATCGAGTTGGATCTTACGCACAAGAGAGGGTTGCGTTCCAGGCAGCCTGTGTATGAATTGTACGACTGAATCCGGGCTCGAAAAGGAGAATGTTGTCGACTCAATAGCCATCGACTTTGCCGCTTTCGAAATCCTATGATTGACGCGGAGCAGCGCAAAAGGCATCGACTTGTCAGGTGAGCAGATCCATTCCTTATCGTTTCCGCCTCGTACTCCCGTGTTGGAGCTCATGAATGCTTCGTAGCTCTCCCTCTCTGATAGAGGAGAGCGACAAACATGGTGTGCGAGTCGATGGGACACAATGTCGTATTGGACGTGGACAAGTTCTGCGAAGACTAGTCCGTAAATCTGGTTCTGAATTTCCTGGGGCATTGCCAACAAGCCGGCGACTGCCTGGGAGTTTCTGCGAAGAGTATCAGGGATAGGTCATGTGCAAGATCATCGTCCACTTACTCCGAGCTCGAGGCTGCCGGCATGTGCTGCTTGGTGCTCGCCATCGTTTCGTTTCACAGAGAGCGAAGTAGCTGCTGCTGTAGCCGACTCGGCATCAGCGTCTAGTCTGCTGCGTGAGGGAGTGCTCTACTTACAATTTCCAGTGGTGCTAGATCTTCTCCTGACCTAGCGAAGATGCAAGACGAGGTACCCGCAACGTGTGGGCTAGAATCGAAGTCCGCTGTCTATCAAGAAGAGCACCGAAGTCCTGGTGTTGTAGGCTTAGCAACAATGTCCGGGAGCGAGGGATCTCTATGAGAGCACAAGAAGAGGCTGAAGAGTTCTGCAAGAGCTGTGGTACAGAGCTGTCAAGAACAGGTGGGCTTTGCTCTTGAGCTTGCAAAGTGCTTGTGCTGTCGTTTCTGATCAAAGCAGGATGTTTGATGCAAGAACAACAAGGTGGAGCGTGTCAAGCTCACAGCATAGCGCAGAGTGTGTCAAGCGCAAAGCATAGCGAGCAGCGTGCCTAGTGATGTTGCTGTTCACACAATAATCGTGAAAGCCGGCAGAGCAAACTCTACTTTGACAGTGGACAAGAACTGCTAGAAGTCTCCCCTTGTATTTCACGGTATCATCAATGACGGGCGTGTATCAGTGTGTTACTGAAATACAAGCTCTTCATGCAGAAAGCTGGACTAATTCATGGAGGCTGACAGCAGAATATTTGCATATCAGTCTTGAAGAGTCTCTGTACCATGCAACGCGTTGGGAGTTTGCATGAGCAGGCACTTTGCAACCAAGATCCACACCGGCCCGGGAGATTAACAAGAGCGTAAGAGTAGGATTGTTGAGAGGTCAAAACCACTGGTCAGAAAGGCTTGTAAGTTTCCCTCGGGTTTTGGAGTTGGAATCTCAAATATATAGATATATGACGAGAATGACTGCGGGAGCTTTTGAATTGGTGAATAACGTGGTTGAAGAATTTAGACCTTTCTTTTGATAAGACCTTTGAAGAAATCAAAGCTGTTGCTGTCGCTTTGCAAAGTCCAGGTCTTGCCTGTTGACCGGTCTTCCCACCCAAGCTCCTCAGCGATCAACAAGCCCCAGTCTCTGGTGATACCTTTGATACGCGCTCTTACACCTCCTTCCGCATCGAGAGTCACTATTTGGTCCATGTGGAGCCAATGCTTGTAATACAATTCTTCCAATGACTTGTCGAATCCGGTACGAATAAAGCGATTGTACAGGTCCGAGAAGCGGACCAGAACGCAGGCGAGAAGCTTCTCCATGGTCATTGGAGTTGGAGGTTTGAGAGCATTGAGCGAAGTAGTAGGCGAAGCATTTGTCGTATTGAGACCCACGCCGGTGACGCACAGATACTCTTCGGACGAGTAGTGGGAGTTGACAAGGATGCCGCCGATCTTGATGTAGCTCTTTCCAGAGGCGTCAGATGGATCTAAAGCGTCTTTCAAGTGGGAAAAAGGTCAGCAAAATCGGCTGGCGAATCCAAGAATCCTGGGCCGACGTACAGATATCGTTCGGCCACTTGAGCTTCACGGGCATTCTCTGAAAGCCCTTGTCATAAGTCTTGATACCTTCCACGATTGCGAGCGCGGCAAGGTATTGAATAAATACAACCGGTGCTGTGGGCATAAGGGACATCGGGTGGCGAATGACAGTGGAAAACATTAAAGATCCGGGAGGAGAAACCCAGACATTGGTACCACGCCCACGTCCGGCAACCTGAACAGTGGCCGTGGCAGTAAAACCAGTTGGAAGACATCGAAGCAATTGAGTGTTCCTATACCTGTCAGGTCTAAGAACCCATGGCAGCGGAGTGAGAATTCCATACTTCTCAAGCAAGGTATTAGTACTTGTGACTACCTCGCCGTATAAGAGATGCCTCCCGATGTCATCTTCACCTTCTGAAGAAGTGGACTGATAATGTTTAAGATTGGCAAAATACGCCTGATGATTGAAATAGGGAGTTTCTTTGCTCTGTGGGAGGCCTTGGTCATGAACAACGACGTATTTGGTGATGGCATCATAGTCGATGATTCTGTCCTCATCCACAGTTTTCCCGTTAGCCTTCGCATCCTCGATTTTTGGGAGCGCATCAGCCACAGAGTCAAGTGACCAAGCCGAAGCTCGCTCGAGACGAAAAGTATCATTCTCGTCTTCAATAGAATCACAGCCATCCTTGGTTGAAATGATATCCGCAAGGGAAGCCATTAGCTCTGACGTCGCTGCTGGCAGGTACGAAGACAGATGAAGTCGAGAGAGGGATGGTACCGCAACTTGTTCCTGATTTACCTCTACGCCAAGCTTCCATAGGCAAGCCATAAAGAAATCAACCCTTTGTTGGTCGTCGTCGGCTATAGCTTGTACAACCTTATCGAATATTGGAGCATCAGCTTGCTTGTCGAGGTTGACGGCGGCGAACCTAAGTCAATCAGCGTCTAGAAGGTACACTGGAGCAGTTCGAGACTTGCTCTGGATGATTGCTAGTCAGCACTGCAGCGCCGTCGCCGACTTTGCAGTAAACGATTGCTGCACTGCCTTCACCAGAATCCACAGCAAGGTCCTCTGTGTAGCTAGCAAGTACCTCCACACCCTTGTCCTGGAACTTTCGTGCATCAACGAAGACGCCTCCCCCGTTGTAATAGGCTCGTAGGCTGCTTGGCACAGATCCTTTCGTCAAGGCCGTCTTCGATACCTTGATCTCGGCAGCCCTCGTGCCACGCTCACTGTGATACACAAATCCAGGAAAGGCGCAGCCGCGACAGGTCCCAGGATAGAAAGCTAGCTCACGGTTGCCGACGACTTCCATTCCTTTCCTACCGATCTCGAACTCGCACCTTTTGCTTCCATAGTAACCCCCAGCGCAGAGGCCAAGATACCGGCCTCCACGTTCGACATACTGACTGATTCTTCGATTGCCCTCGCCATTAAGGGTGCGACAGTATCCTAGATCAGCCCCACCGGGAAAGACAAGTAATGCACAGGACGGGGTCCATGGTTCTTTAATGATTGCGTCCCCGGTGACAGTGATCACAGCATAGCTAGGCGAGAGTAATCGTCGAAGAGTATAAAGGCAATGGCGGACGGACTCGACTGTGCTGCCGTTGCCTGTACGAAGTTTCAGAAGACCCTCAAAACGTCGAGAGTTGCAATTGGAAGCATCGTCGTACCTGAGTAGACAAGCACATTCATACGTTTTGTCGCCATAATTGTCTTAACATAGCCGAGACGCAGTCATGGGCGGATTTCGGGCAGACGAAATCCAGAACTCAGCCGATGACGACCTCTACTCAATTTTTCTAGCGGCACGGAACCTCTCAAACAGGTCAAAGAGCGATAGAATTTCGATGCCTCAAAGCACCAACACGGAAGAAGGCGAGCCTAGAGAAGAACAGGAGAATGAGGATGAGCCGGACGACTGGTATGTTTCAAGAAAATTACTCGGAAGGTGAAAGCCCTCTGATTGCAAGCCTCAAGGGACAAGAGAATCTTCAGCACTGGTTGTGCAGGTACTGAGACCTCAATTGAACACCAAAGTCAACGCTGAGAAGTCAAAGCCGAACAGACTGCGCTCAACGACTGCTACTTCGAGAAGAAGGATTGGCGTGCTTGCAAACAAGAGGTAGGTTAAGACGTGACTTCCGTATCCAGTCTTATCGCTGTGTCTTCACCCCAAAATCCCGCCCGAAAGACTATGACTGATCCAAGTCCTGGTTCTTTTCAGATGAACATCTTCAAGCAGTGCTGGAAAAAGCAAGGAAACGATCAGAGAACCGAGACGAAGGACGCATAGGCGGGGTTGGGAAAGAGAACATGGATCAAGCCTCTCCGTCTCGAAGCGGCTTCTCCTGTATCTGAACGAGTGAAAGTAAGGCTTGAACTCCTTCTAGTCTCTTTACATCGTAGAGACGGTTCTTGAGACGGTCATACATCATATCCCATCTGCATACTTGATTTCTAGTCCCATGGTCCGATCACGTGCCTCGTGATGATCGCCACTGCCGCCAAGACCTCTGTCAGGGTGTAGATTAACTTAAAGCTTCACGCGCCAGCCTCCAACTTTACAAAACCGCCCAGTCATGGCGACCCTCATACTCCAAAGAGCGGGTTGGTCGCTGCAGATATCGAGAACATCGCGATCCTTTGCCATCACCTTCACCACCGCCCTTCCCAGACGGAACAAGCCCAGAGAGCTCGCCGCCGAGAGTATACGCTCCAGCCGGCACCATGGCTCGCGGCATACCAGACGAAGCTCGCCAGCACCGACACACGCTTCGACGAGATCGATGTTCACATCCACGAGGTTCCATCAAGAGCAACAAGCGCAGAAGTCCGCTGCTGCATCTAGAGTCTGTTAGCCAGCTTTGTCCAAGACCCGAGAAATCAACGAAGTATTGACTCGATGTTGCAGGCAACGCCCGAAGACCCGCCCGAACTTACCGACCTAACTGCAGGCCTCAACGACCAGCCCGTCATCCTCGACGAAGGAGCCCGCCAGGTGGACTGGACCCGATCATTTCACGGCCTAGCAGCCGACCCCTTTCCCAAAGAAGCTGCGGACATCCTCCTCGCACCTTTAGCCTCCGACGACATCGAAGTAAAGCCTGATGGCATCGTATACCTCCCAGAGATCAAGTATCGGCGGATATTAAACAAGGCATTCGGGCCCGGGGGATGGGGCCTTGCGCCTAGGGGCGAGACGATCGTGACGGCGAAATCGGTTACAAGGGAATATGCGCTTGTGGTCGGGGGAAGGTTCGTCATTTGAGATTCCTCCTTCTGACCTTTCCGGAAAAGCTACTAATTTCGGCTCCCAGACTCGTCTCGATTGCTCGCGGCGAGATGGACTACTTCTCCCCCGAGGGCATCCCCACCTCCGCAGAAGGCTGCAAGTCAAACGCATTGATGCGCTGCTGCAAAGACCTAGGAATTGCCAGCGAACTCTGGGATCCAAGATTCATTCGAAAATTCGTGGAGAAGTATGCGAGGGACGCATTTGTGGAGCACGTTGTGACGAAGAAGCGGAAGAAGATCTGGCTCAGGAAGGATGATGTTATCAAATACCCATTCAAGGAGGTAAAAGCGTACGGCTCATAGGATTTTCGATCTACATACGGAAGCCTCGACAGGTATCATAAGGGTTGGCTGGGAGTTATCAAGAGTGACGGAGCATCTGCATCGAGATTCATGCACATCCATGTAGGAGATGTTCCTGGAAGAACATGGGGACATACAAAAAATACTTTGCTATAGACAATACGCTCACTGAGCCCAGTGCTGTTTCAGAATCGTGTGCGTGGTAGCTGAGAAAGAATTTTCCCGTGTCATATCCTGCCCATAAACCGACTGTAGCTTTTGAGTGAGGTCAAAGAGAACAACATATCCCGTGCGGTGGCACTGGTGCTACTTTGCTTCGCAACCCATGTCAAAACTCTTCTCCTGTTGCTTCCTTAAGGCCATCCGTTTAGATCACTGATACAGTTTTACGCTCTGCTTTGGCAATGGACATTCAGTTGATTCAAAAGCCAATTGCTATGCACTCTGTAAAAGCGTATTGACGAAGTGACGATAGACTGCATGACCGGTAACAGTATTAGCACCCGGCCAGGGTATAGGATAGTAAGAGACCCAGCGGATGGAATCAAATGAAACGCAATTGAAGGCCATGGAGCGCTGCCTGCAAGAATTCAAGCATATTCTCGAGCCCATTTATCCAATTTATATATCATAATAGAAGCGTTCCCCCCAACACACCGAGTAGAACCGTATGTTGGGCGATTGGTCGAGTGGTTAACCACCCCGGTTTCAACTCCATCCACACTAAAGCGGATTCGAAGGCTCTCGGTTCGAACCCGGTAAGCCTCCATTCATTTGGAGCCATACCCGTTCTCCCCGCGTAGACGGCCTCCCTGCGCAGCCTGAACCGATAGGCCTGAAAAAGGGAGGGGTACATAGAAAAGGCTTCGAGCCTTGGATATAGCCGAGAACCTCAGGGACTTCCGAGTCTCTGGGCTTCGAGGTAAATGTTTTGCAATTTTGATTCCTGAGATAGATAGATAGGGCTTAGTGCGTTTTTGCCGATGAATATATCCATCAGGGTCTTCGACTTAATGGGACCACTCACTGCACCTCAATTGCTCCATCTGCACACAAGCTTATGGTTGCTCATCGATGCTCCCCAGCCTTAATCCTCGATACGAAATTCAAACCACCTGTCTTGATCCTGGCTCTTCACCTCCCTAGCTTCGTTGCCATACAACGTTCTCTCCACAAAAGTCACCCGACCGTGGTGATCGACAAGCACAACGGTTTGCTTCTGCGTTCCGTAGACACCACTTAGTCCTTGCGTATGCTGATCCGTTCTCGCCGCAGCCACATCATCGGCAGCCATCTCATCGGCACCGTCCCCACCAACGACTGGAATGAAGATGCTCTTGCGCAGCTCTTTCACATAGCTTTCCCAGCCCTGACCTTCTTCTTTCTCAGGCAAGGTATTGACACTTAAAAGACCCATCATCGCCTCAACGAAACCGGACTTGGAGTCCTTACGCGCGACACTCTCAGCGATCACCGATGCCATCAGCTTTTCACCCTGCAAGACCTTGGGCCACGATCTATCTCCAAACGCTGCATTGCTCAGTCCGACAGTCTCGCCTCTCTGTTTGGCAAGCCATGTCATGCCCTCCACGCTGGGCGTGCGATTTGACACCACGGCTAGAGGTTCGCCGACTTTGCCACATACGAGACTGAACCCACCGACGCGCTTCAAACCATCTCCACCTACAAGACTCTTCACGAAAGTGCAAGTATCGTCGTCCTTCTCAGGAGATTGCGTCAAGTACGCATTGACCATAGCACCTCTACTTTTGCTCTCCTGAACCTGGGTATCTTCTTTGAAGTTGGTCAGAACGGCTATGCGGCCCTGCTTTGTGATGCCCAGCCATGTCCCTTGCTCTTTTCGAAGGAGATCACGGCCGCCTAGGATATGCTCGTTGGGCGGCGTCCACCATGCTGCTGGTGCAGTCCGGCGGTTCAGGTATTCCTACCATTATCTCAGCAGAGCGAAGAACTCCCTGGGCATGCAGTGTACATCACGGTTGTTGACGAGGACTAAAGCATAGTCCGGGTGGGCAGTAGAGATGAGCACGATACACATTGTATGAATCTTGTCTCCGACCGCGGACACTTCAAATCCGAGATTGTTAAGTCAGAGTACAGCCATGGCATCCAATGCAAACCAACCTGCATCATCTGTGGTCTGCTAAAGCCATGTGATAACATCGATTGAGTCACGCCACATCCGTCAGCTGATCTTCTCTGAGGACGAAGTCAGTCCTGCCAAGAAACCAGTAAACGCGCGGCTATCTTCCCTGCAAGGATCGACAGGCAGCTTATTATCGATAAGCCGCGGGGTCTCATCCTCTAAGGCGGCAGCGTCATTGAAGAGAAAGCAATGCCACATCCATTCCACTAGACCCCTGTCAGTCCGTTACTCCAGCCTACAGCTCCTCCAAGAGAAGACATCGCGCTCGCTACCTACACCAAGATGTTCTTCGACATCGTGCCCAACCTCCTCTCGTCAGTCCCACCCCCACAGCGCACCCAATCCTTCCCACACGTCTATCGTGCTAACTCCCCTCCCAGCTCCCTCCTCACCATCCTCTTCCCCATCTTTGCCTCCTACAAAGCGCTCCGCACCTCCGACCCCGCCCTCCTCACCCCCTGGCTCATGTACTGGGTCATCCTCTCGCTCTTCTCCCTCTTCGAATACTGGACCTACTTCCTCATCAGTTGGCTCCCCTTCTACGCCACCCTCCGCCTCCTCCTCCTCTCCTACCTCGTCCTGCCCCAAACCCAGGGCGCGCGCCTCCTCTACCAGGGGAACGTGCACCCTTTCCTCGCGCACTATGAGCATGACATCGATGTCTTCATCACGGACGCGCATGATAAGGCGAGGAGAGCGGGGTGGGGGTATTTGAAGCGGGCGGTGGAGTGGGCGAGGGAGAATCTGCTGGGGCAGAAGGCGGGGGAGCAGGTGCCTGGGAGGCAGGGAGGGATGTATGCGCAGAACCTGCTGTCGCGGTTTAATTTGCCGAGCGCACGGCAAGGGCTGGCGGCGCCGGCGGGGGATTTCTACGGTATGCTGAGCGCGGCTATGGGGCAGGTGGGGGCTGCGTCGGGTGCTAGTAGGGAAGCGCAGGTGGAGAGCATGGGTCGCAGTGGGGTGCTGATACCGGAGGGGATGACGAGCCGGGCGGAGAAGATGACGTTTTTGTCGACGCAGAGAGAGAGGTTGAGGGTGTTGCTTACGGCGCTGGATCAGGAGGCAAGTGATCTTTCGAATGATGAGATGATCGAGGAGGATGTGGATAGGAGGATGGGACAGGCGAAGGGTATGGAGGGAAGTGACGAGGGATTGGCGAAGAGTAGGAGTGGGACGCCGTTTGAGAGGATTGAGAAGCATGAGGCGGAGGGGAAGGCTGCTTCCGGGGGTAGCTGGTTGCCATCGAATTATTGGAGCAAGCAGACCGCTGGCTCGCAGCCGCGAGAAGCTGAACGGGGAAGCTCCAGTGGTGTGGATACTGGGCGATGACCATGTGATCCCAACAAGAGGCATAGATTTCTCGAGCCGTTTTGATAGAATGGTATTTCGGTTCTCCATCTGTCTGGTGGTGTATGTTAAACCCTTAGTCCTGACCTGGAACCTACGAAAATCCCTGTGCCGGTCCACCTTATGTCATCCTATCGTGACGTCCCCAGGAAGGTCGTTTCGTGTATGACCCCTTACGGTGGTATTACATCTTCTCGAATATCACCCTAATCATCTCATTGCCTACCTGTGTTGCCTCCGGGAACCTGGGACGGAAGTATTCTTGTATCCTCTCGAATCGATCCCGATATGATGCAAAGTCCCCAAATGATACGCATTCTGACCATGCCTGATTTTTTGAAGTAAGTGGACAGCATCAAGCGAGAAGCAATGACAAGGTACTCACCCGAGCTGCAAAGGTAAACTCGAGATCGTCGCGACGAAAGCTTTGGTCCTCGATGGCTGTTGAGATTACTTCGTCAAGAAGTTGAGGCTTTCGGAAGAGATATTCGGTGACGCCGAGCCACAATCGGAAAAGCTGATTTGGTTTGATAAGTAGGGACAAATGACCTGGGATTAACCCGGGTCTGAAAGACTTACGGGAGTGGAACATATCATATGATCGTATGGCACAATGTTCAGCTCTGACCAGCAATCGACCATCGCCAACAAAGCGAGATGGTTGTTGCGCTTCTTCTCTCGCGGGACTTTGCCTAAAGAAAAGCGGTCAAGGACCTCGTCGCTGAGTAGGAGGTCCTCACTGTTGTCCCGGGTAATGAACACCGTCCGTCCTGCAGTCTTGATTCGTCGCTCAAGTTCTTGCCGCTCGCCACCCAACATCAACTTGAAGAGCTCGGTCACTGATTTTGCATATTGACGAATCTGGATTTTTGCCCAAGGGTTGAGGATCGCCAATCCGGCATAGACGTGCCACTTGTTGGAGTATATACGAAGCATCAGGTTGACCTTGACGTTTTCGATGCCGCCGACATAGCGGTCCGTCTCCCAGGGAAATTGATCGTTAGCCTGCCAGGCGGTACCCATGCTCAGGAAGGCCGCGTGTGTTACAGCCTGTGTATCCGCAGTGATATGGTCATGCTCCTCAGCTGTGAGCTCGACGTGCTTCGACCCAAAACAGGAAAGTATCTGCTTGACTAATGCAGTACTTCTCGGTGAAGCTCTATGGTTTATTTGCACCAAAGGCTGGCCTTTGGGGTCGACTCCTGGCCCATGAAGAGAATGGCACGATATTATATCGACGTCTTCGGGGATGAACCTTTCGAACGCTTCCAGCTCGGGTTTCTTGCAAGAAGTCTGGCCCCCTACAATGGCCCCGTATTTTGTTGCTGCGACTCGTCAGCAAAACCGCCTCCACCATCATGTCGTATTGAAAGCGCATACATGGCCCATAGAGCTTTACAAGTTTCCAGATCGCTTCGGCTTCTACGCTGTAGATGATGTAGTCGCTTGCTCTAGATACATGATGGCCATCGACCAGGATTTGGATACCCGGCTATATGCTTTTGGTCAGATGGACCCGTGACGCTTCAACAGAGGCACGTACGATACCAGAGAACTCGTCCTTCAAAGCATCGAAGTTGCTGGGCTGATCACAGGCGACAACTCTGCAGAATGCAATCAGCTACAGTGAGAATCTGCATTCGACGGTTAGCCCCTGGATCGTTTCGGTACGATGCCAGCGAAGTCTTGATAATTCCACTATTCAGACAAAGAAAGAAATAAAGGTAGCTGAGAATTAACATCATCGACATCTGGTGAAAATACGACGGTGACCAGAATGGTGACCGCGTTGACAGCCAGACATACTCGAGCCAAATGCACTCAAGTCATCACATAAGTAGTAAATGGGCCTTCGGAAATTTGAAACACTCACAATGCGAGAGCTATTAAGATACTGAAAATCCGAATATGTGTGCTTACTTCCATCCTGCACTGCTAATTCGTCTGGCATACATCTTCCCCATGCCGCCCATTCCAATAATTCCAACCACAGTATTCTCCATGGTGGAATGACTAGACTGTTTGCACAGAAAACGAAGAAGGTTGAGTCCTAGAATGTTTCTTGGATTTAAGACGCGCCAGAGTAGTGTAACAAACAAAGGCGCAATCGTGATTTGTAGAGGCCATGCCGCACAGCGTCGAATCTTACCCCCATTCGACATGAAGTCTTACTAAGATCACGAGCAGGTAGCAACATTCTGAGTCAGAATTGCGGATAGAACTAGAAATAAAGAAAGAAAATCGAGGATAATTTGCAGGTCAACACGGAAAAACTTCCGCGCTATGCCGACGCTAGCCATTCCGTATCAAGACCTTTCCAGGGTTTCGCCCTAAGCGTTATCCCTCACGCGGAAAATCGAAGTTACATTGCTTTAATGTTCCCAACTACAGACCTGAATTCTAAGACAAAACAATCGATCCCCCAAACGAAGTTTCGACACCGCAATCATGCCTCCCAAGAAGAAGGTCGAGCGCGCTGCCACCGAGAACATCTCGCTTGGCCCTCAAGTCCGTGAAGGTGAGCATACACTTCCCTACTCCCTTAGAAGATGATCAAATAACCTTCTTTAGGTGAACTCGTCTTCGGGGTCGCGCGAATTTTTGCCTCATTCAATGATACCTTCGTCCACGTGACCGACCTAAGGTTCGTCTGAATCAACACTCTCAGCCTCAAAGCGAGCAGAGGCACATGGTTACAGAGGCTTACATTCTGGGTGATTCCAGTGGCCGCGAAACCATCACCCGTGTCACCGGCGGTATGAAAGTCAAGGCCGACCGCGACGAGTCGTCGCCGTATGCTGCTATGTTGGCGGCTCAGGATGTTGCGGTGAGGTGTAAGGAGCTGGGCATCAATGCGTTGCATATCAAGATTAGAGCTACTGGAGGTATGAAGTCCCGTTTGTAATAATGCATTCTGGCTGATCTGATAATACAGGCAATGGTACGAAGACCCCTGGTCCAGGAGCTCAGTCTGCGCTCCGCGCTCTCGCTCGTTCGGGGATGAAGATTGGGCGTATCGAGGATGTAACACCTACACCGTCTGACTCTACACGTCGCAAGGGTGGTCGGAGAGGTCGCCGTCTGTGATGTGCTGTGCTCTGGAGGCGGGGGCGATGGCTTTGCGAGTCTGTGGTGGATGTGAAGAAATACGCGGAGAACGGCTTTGGCCAGGTCTTCATGCTGAGCTTAGGATTGCGATAGCAATATCTTTGAGATCCTGAAATGCTCAATCTATGTCTCGAGTGTTTTCTATCGGCAAAGCTAGGGGCTCCGTTCGTCTGGTCGCCCAACCTACTCGTGTAGGATTGAACCACGCAATGTAAAACCTAACCCCTTCTATGTCTTTTCTAGTGACGAGCTTCTCCCTCCTATTCCACGACCATCCACTGTGTCCACAACCACAGCGACGCTGCCTAAATAACCTCCCTCCCACCCTCCACCCACCACCCCAATGTCCACCCCTCACTTCACCCCCGCCCTCCTCCTCCTCCTCTCCCTCCCCCCCTCCCTCCTCTGCGGCATCAACCTCCTCACATTCACCACCTCCCCCCGCTTCCTCGGCATCAAAGACCTCCCGCCCGGTCACCACTTCCTCTACACTTCCGAAACCCCCTCCCTCTCCCTTCGCTCCGGTTTCTGGTTCTGCATCCCCACCTTCCCCACCTCCCCCTCCTCCCCCGCCGCCTCCTCCCCCGCCGCCTCCTCCTCCCACCCACCCCTCCTCGTCCGCAAATGGGACGCCCAAGCCAGCCACCTAGTGGCGTGTTCCTCCGCCGAGGTGCAGCGTTGCAGGGAGGGGCTCGCGGAGGTGTGGATGGAGCGGTTGACGACTTATCGGCAGAGCGCGGTGGAGGGGGTGGGGGAGCGGGAGGGTGGAGGAGTTACTACAGAAGGCGATGAGATAGGCGAAGGGGAGCGAGGCGATTGGGCAGCGCTGACGGCGCATATATCCCCTGCGCTACTATCACGTTTCACGAACGATTCAGACTGGCGCATCACATCAGCGAGCTGCGGCGCGCAGGATGCGGATCACATCCCTGGGCTGAGCTCTGAGGAGACAGGGTCCGAGGAGCGGGAGTTGCAGTTTCTGGGGATTGATCTCAAGCGCACGTGGCGGGCGGAGGC
>JAABUQ010004583.1_pt1 | contig 23374 bp, 25 predicted proteins | sample 5560001 | NCBI WGS metagenome assembly JAABUQ01 (sample SAMN10711888, study PRJNA513371) | rock metagenome | isolation source: Antarctica rocks | place: Antarctica: Victoria Land, Finger Mt nord | collected 2015-12-18 | reverse complement strand
ACCCAGGAATCCGATGACAATATGAAAATGGCCCCGATCGGGGCCATTTTCATATCGTTGCCGCTCGCCGTCACTGGCCTGCTTTCTCTCCGACCTGCTGGCCTGGAATCAGACCGCCGTTGACACGGCGGCTGTGACCCTCGACGAACACGAACCGCCGAACCGCAGCATAGCTCTCCACGGCAAACATCCCGGCCGCCTCGCAAAGCGAGCAGCCTATCCACTGGCCAGATTTTACTCCGCCACGCTCAGCAATCCGCCGGCGCTCCTGTGGCCTGGTTTGTCACCGCCGTATCCAGACTGCTGATGAGTCCAACCGTCTTCTGATTTTCACAGGACGCTTACCCGTCTGACAGCATGATGAGACAGCCTCGATGGCCGACCTCGAAGAGAACCGCAACATCGGCAGGAACGTCGAACCGCTCGAGCGCAACCCGCCCGCCATCCCTCTTGCCCGCAATTAGGGAACAGGGGCCCAAATAAGAACGATTGACCCACAGCCATCGCCACGGTCCATCAGGTGGGTGCGAATTCCGTGCAATAGGAGGCCATCATGCGATTGGCGTAGGCCACCAAATTGGCATGGCGCATCGCGGTATCCCGCACTGGGCTGTCGAAGAACGGGGTCAGGATGCTCGCGAGTTGTGCAAAGATGCTCGCATCTACGCCGCACGGGCGGTCGCCGAGCAAATAGGGCTTGTCTCCGAGCAACCGCGCCAATGCCAGATAGCCGATGCCGGCAAGCTCGGTGATTTCCTCGAGGCTGTGACGTCCGAAACCTTGGCCGTGCAGATATCCAAGCACCGCCTGACGCTGCTTCTGCCGGGCTTGATGCTGGACGTCCTCGGGAAGATGGTCGAAGAAATGGGACGGGCCCTTATCGAAATTCTCGTGAACGGCCCAGCGGGTGTAAACCATCGCCCAATAAAGCTGGTCTTCCACCAGCTTCTCGGCCGACCATGCACAGGCGCGCTGATCGTCATCGAACCCGGCGTCGAGATCTATTCCGTATTCCTTTTCAAGATAAAGCCGGATGAAGGTCGAGTCTGCGACAACCGTGCCGGCGTCATCGATGTAGGGCAGCTTGCCTTTGGGGGCGTCGGCATATCCCTCAAAGCGCCGCGTGTAGGGAAGGCCCATCATCTTGAGATGCACTTCGGTCTTCAGCGCAAACGGACTCGGGCTGGGAAGCCCGAAAGTCGGCGGAAAGCAGTAGAGGTCAATCATAGCAAGGCTTGGTCACGGAGCGTGGCTCACCAGTGGATCATCGGCAAGCCCGCCACCGGGCTTTTGAAGAAGGGAATGGTCGTGGCCCGCAGGCCGCCGAGGTACACCGTCCCGAGGTCCGCGCCGCCGAACGTCACGCTCGCCATCCAGGGGCAGATCGTCCCACCGCAGGCGAGCATTACATCGAATGGCACCGGCGATCCGGTCGCGAAAGCTTCTTCGAATCGGGCTGTCGCCGCGGCATTGCCATCATCCAGCAATTCGAGCAGGTCGCCCTCCGGGGTGATCGCCACCAGGCGATCGGCGAAGATCATCGTCGCCCAGAGATTGCCAAAGGAGTCGAACGCAATCCCGTCGACGACGCCTGCTCCCAGGTCGGTAGGCCCATAGATTTCGCGGTCGGTCAGCGATCCATCCTCCAGAACGCGCAGGCGACTGATGCGTTTGCCCGTTGTCTCTGCGACGTAGAGCCATTCCTCGCGGGCATCGAAGCGGATTTCGTTGGTGAACCGAAACCCATCGGCAACGATTCTCGGCCCCTTATCGTCGATCAGGATGATCGAGCCGTCAGCCAGCGTTGCGTTGATCGCCTCGCTCCAAGGATTGATCATTGTCGAGACCGTCAGCCAGATACGGTCGCGGCTATCGCGCAGCACGAAATTGACCTTGCCCAGGGGCCGGCCGTCGATGCTGTCCAGCAGGACGCGGGTCTGGCCTGAGCGGGTCATCCTCTCCAGCCGGTCGGTGCCGAAGTTGGAAATGAGAATGTCGCCTTCGTCGGCAAAGGCGAGCCCATTGGGAAGCGTGCCGCTCAGCAGCCTGCCGGCAGCGGACGTGGACGTCTCGAAATGCGGATCAGGTGCCTGCGCGATCAGCAATTGCGTGCCGTCGGCGGCTATCCGCATCACGCCGCCGCGCGCGTCGGCCGACCACAATGTCCCGTCGCCCTCGGCGAGGATGCATTCTGGGCGATGAAGGTCCCGGCCGACGGTGCGGATCAGCGCCGGATCGACCTGGAAACCCCGTAGCGGATTGGGTCCGGACGAGGTTCGGATCAGCGTCACGACGGTTCAGCCATCCTTGCAAAACGATCAGCGATCCAGTCCGCGATGTAGCTCCGGACGGGTTCCATATTGTCTGCGCTCACATGCTCGACGCCGCCTTCGCGCGACGTGAAGATCTTGAGTTCGCGGTCGGGACTGTTGACTGCCTCCTCATAGCTCTGGCGCGCATATTCGAGCGGAATCTGTCGATCGTTGCTGCCATGGGTGATCAGGAACGGAACCGTAATGTTCTGCAGATGTCCCACCAGCGTGACCTTCGGCATGAGCGCCATGAACGCTGCCATATCGGGTTGCCCCCAAACCCACATGACATGATCCCAATAGTGCGGAACCGGCATGTCGCCCTCGCGCGCCAGACGCCGCCGCTGGAGCTCGCCCCAATTATGGTTGGCGCCCCACGCAACGCAGAGCGCGAAGCGCTTCTCATAGGCGGCGGCGCGCGGTGCGTAGTAGCCGCCCAGCGACCACCCCATCATGCCAATCCGCTTGGGATCGACGTCGGCCCGACCATCGAGATAGTCGACCGCGGCACCCGCCCAGCGTTCGGTATCGTGCACCGCCGTCATTCCGCGCAGGCGCAGCGCCTCGCCTACGCCAGGATGATCGATCATGAGGCAGGATATCCCGCGGCTTGCGAACGTGTCGCGCACGCTCAGGAAGATCATTTCCTTTATGCTATCGAGGCCGTTGCAGAAGACCATGCACGGCAGGGAACCGTCGCCTTGGCCCCGGACGAACAGGCCCGGGAAAGTCGCGCCTTCGTAAGCAATTTCGACGCGCTCGCAGTTGAGCTGTCCCGCGTTCACGGCCCGCTGCATCGTTTCGAGCATCGTCTGATACATCGCGACACGCGGCTCATAATGTCGGCTCTGCATCCGCTCAGCGGTCATATAATAAGCCGTGGCGCGACAGTATTTCTCGGCGGCGCTCTTGCCATGCCCACGCGCCTCGGCTTCTTCGCCGAGCGATACTAGGCGGTCGGCCATCTTTCCCCAGGACGCGAAAAAGGCTTCGGTGCCCAAGTCCTCGCCTTGCTGCGCGATTGCGCGGACCTCGTCATTGGCCTGATCGATCTCACCCATCGCGCCGCCCATTGCGAGGGCGAGGTTGACCGACAGGTTCCAGACATAGTTTCCGGGGAAGGGCTCGTACATCATCTATCCTTGGCCGGCGGACCCGCTCTGTTCGGCGTCGAGAAGGCGGGTGTAGACCCGGCGCGCGCGCGTCGAGGCGGCGTCGGTGGCCAGAAGCACAGGCTTGCGGTCGAACAGGTCCGCATCCCCGAGACGGCGCTGCTGCGCTTCGATCATCGGTTTGTCTTCGGTTGTGAAGGCCGTGCCAAGCCCGGCAGCAAACTGTGCGTTATAGTCCGCGTCATCGACCCGGAATTCGCGCGTGTTGAAATAGAAGTAGTGGGTGGCGCGCGGAGTCTCTGGCGTCACAATATGCGCCGACCAGGTGTCGATCCCTTCCTCGCGCGGGCGGCCCGCGGGAGTGGCGCCGAAACGCAGGGTCATCACGCCATTGGGATGCCAGAGCACGCTAGTCCACATGTCGGTCAGCATGTCGGGGTCCGGCATCTGCGCCTGGAAAAAGGGAATCGCGATTTCGCCGTTTGCCGGCCATTCGATGAAAACCGTGCCGTCGCCGCGCTCCTCGATCTGGGCCTTGGCGCGAGTCACCGATCCGCCGCCAAGTGTGGTTGCATGGAGATAGTCGGCGTGCGTCAGATCGAGAATGTTATCTGAAATGAGCTGATGGCCCGCCGCCGTCGGCAGGAAGCCCCGGCTATAAGCATGTTCGGGCGCGCGATCGGCGAAGCCCAGGTCCGGGATCAGGGTGGGATCGGCGCGGTCCGCATCGCCCATCCAGATCCAGATGATTCTGTGCTTCTCCAGAACCGGGAAGGAACGCACCTGCAAGGCCGACACGACAGGGCCGTGTGGATTGTTGATGCAGCGCCCCTCACCGTTGAAGACAATACCGTGATAGCCGCATTGCACGCCGCCCTCGATCCGCCGCCCTAGGCTGAGCGGCGCATAGCGATGCGGGCAGCGGTCGAGGATAGCGCGCAATTCGCCATTCTGTTCGCGCCAGAAGAGGATCGGCTCATCAGCAACCGTTCGCGGATACAGCTGGTCGGCCGCCAGCTCGTCATCCCACCATGCCGCATACCAGACTTGTTTCAGATACACCGTGACCTCCTATTGTTCCATGATGGCGACGGCGCGGGTCCATCCGGCGGATGCGGCGCGAATCTTCACGGGAAAGCAAGCGATGGTGAAGCCGCTGGCGGGCAGGGCTTCGAGGTTGTGCAGCTTCTCAATGTGGCAGTAGCCGATGTCACGCCCCGTCTTGTGGCCTTCCCAGATCAGACCCGCGTCGTGCGATCGCGCGTAACGTTGGGCGGTGTAGAAAAAGGGCGCGTCCCAGCTCCAGCCGTCGATGCCCGTTACGCGGACGCCGCGCTCGGTCAGGTAGAGCGTCGCCTCGCGGCCCATGCCGCACCCCGACACGAGATAATCATCCTCTCCGTAACGGCTGCCCGCGCGCGTGTTGACGATGACGATATCGAGCGGCTGGAGCGCGTGTCCGATCCGGTCGAGTTCGCGGGCCACATCGTAGGCGGTGGCCACATAGCCGTCCGCCAAATGCCGGAAGTCGAGCTTCACGCCGGGGCGGAAGCACCAGTCGAGCGGCACCTCGTCGATCGTGATCGCGCGTTCGCCGTGGTTCATCGTCAAGGCATAATGGTAGGGAGCGTCGAGATGCGTACCATTGTGCGTGGTGAGCTGGATGCGCTCGATCGCCCATGCCTCGCCGTCGGGCAGGTCTTCGGCACGCAGGCCGGGGAAGAATTGCGTTAGATCGGCGACCGAAGCCTTGTGATCGATGTAGTCGATGCTGGGCAGGTGTCCCGGTGGGTCAGAGCGGACACCGTTTTCGAGCGGCACCGACAGGTCGACGATGCGCATCGCCTAGAAGTCCACCCGGTCGCCGCCCTTGAGCGCGAGCATATCGCGCGCCTCGGCGGGGGTCGCGGGTTCGTGGCCCATTTCGGCGAGGATGCGCACGATTTTGCGCACCTGCTCGGCGTTCGATGCGGCGAGCCTGCCGCGCTCGATGAACAGACTGTCCTCGAGCCCGACGCGGACGTTGCCGCCCATCAGCGCCGCCTGCGTCATAAAGGGCATCTGGTGGCGTCCGGCGGCGAGCGCCGACCAGTGGAAGTTCGCGGGACCGAACAGGCGATCGGCAGTCTGCTTCATGAATATCAGGTTTTCGAGGTCGGCACCGATCCCGCCGAGGATGCCGAACACCATCTGGACGAAAAACGGCGGCCTGATGGCGCCGATGTCGATGAAATGGGCGAGATTGTAGAGGTGGCCGACGTCGTAGCATTCATGCTCGAATCTCGTGCCCGCCTCCGACAAAGTGCCGATGATGTAGGCGATGTCCCGAAAGGTGTTGCGGAAGATGTAATCGTCCGAATTGACTACATAGGCCTCCTCCCAGTCATGCTTCCAGTGCTTGATGCGCTTGGCGGCGGGGAAGAAGGCGAAGTTGATCGAGCCCATGTTGAGCGAACACATCTCGGGCTTAAACCTGACCGCCGCCGCGAGCCGCTCCGCCACCGTCATCGTGATCGCGCCGCCGGTGGTGATGTTGATTACCGCGTCGGTCTGCTGACGGATGCGCGGCAGGAACTGCTGGTAGATATCGGGATCGCCGGTGGGACGGCCGTCTTCGGGCACGCGCGCGTGGACGTGGATGATCGCCGCGCCGGCCTGAGCCGCGTCGACCGAAGAGGCGGTGATCTCGTCGGGCGTGAGCGGCAGCGCATCGGACATACTCGGCACGTGCGCCGAGCCGGTGACCGCGCATGAAATGATGACCTTAGCCACGGTCGGCGGACTCCAGTGTACGCGCGGGCTGGTTGGCGGCGGCTTCCTCGCGGATCAGTTTGCGCAGGATGCGGCGCGCGCGGATGGCGCCCGCATCGCCCTCTAGGATCACGGGGCGCAGCTCCCAGAAGTCCTCGCCGTCCATCGCGGCCTGCTGGGCCATGATCATCGGCTTGTCCTGATGCTCGAACGCATAGCGCAGGCCTTGGTCGAGCTGGGCGTGAAGTTCGTGATCGTCGCGGCGAAAGTTGCGGGAATTCGACCAGAAATAATGCGTGCTGGTCTCGGTCTCGGGCGTCATCAGGTGCACGCCCGGCGTCTCGATGCCGATGCGCTCGGGTGAACCGGCAGGAGTGACGCCGATCACAAGCTGCATATTGCCAGGCGGCGTCCAGCGCACGTCGAGCCAGCGATCCACCGGCGCGCCGTTTGTACCGAAAGTGTAATCGAGCGGGGGCGGGAGAAGTTCGTTGCGCGTAAGGCGCTTGGAGTAGACCGTGGTTCCGTTCTGGCTGACAGCAGTCTCGGCGCGGCGCACCGCCTCACTGCCGAGCAGGCCTTCGTGCAAAAACTCTATGTGGCCCAGGTCCATGATGTTGTCGGTGACGAACTCGTAATTGGCAGGCGTGTGCATATAGCCCTTGTGGATCGCGAAGCGGGCCGGATCGAGGCCGTCCAAATCGGGGATGAGCGTGCGATCGGCGACCGCAGGCTCGCCCATCCAGATCCATAGCAGGGTATGTTCGAGGGTGAGCGGGTAGGTCTGGACCGTCGCGCCATGGGGGACGTCGCCGGCACCGTGCGGGTTGAGCACGCAGCCGCCGTCCAGTCCGAAGCGCAGGCCGTGATAGGCGCATTCGATCACGTCACCGTGACGCTTGCCCAGATGGAGCGGTGCGAACCGGTGCGGGCACCGGTCACGGAGCGCGTGAACCATGCCCGCCTGATCGCGCATCAGCATGATTTGCTCGCCGAGTATTCGACGATGAAACAAGGCGTCGGCTTCGACCTCGTTATCCCAGGCGGCGACATACCAAGCATTGCGCAGATAGGTCATCAATAGTCCTCCAGCAGGGCGACAGTGGCTTGGTGGAGCACCTCGCCGGGTCGCGCGTCGGGGTTCTGGATTCCGCGCCAGTGCTCCATCTCCCAGCCGGCGATTTGGTCGGAACTTTCCATCACGAACCGCGCACGGTCGAACCGACGGCTCATGAACTCGTCGAGCAGCTGGGGGAGCCGCTCGTTACGGGCGAAGAGGCTGCCGAGTAGCACCGCGTCCTCGATCGCCATCGCCGCGCCTTGGGCTAGGTGCGGGGTGGTCGCATGCGCCGCATCGCCGATGATCAAGACGCGCCCTTTGTTCCAGGGCGCCGACAGCAGCAGATTTTCCATTGGTCTATAGACGACGCCGGTCGGGTCGACGATCTGCTTGCCGAGTTCCGCGATGAATCCGGTGAAGCCGGTCAGCCGTTCCCTCATCAGGGTAGCGAGCTGGTCGGCCGGCATCAACGGATTGCCGGGCTCGGCGGAAACCAGGAACATGTACATGAGATCCGGGCGCATCGGCGTAAGCCCGACCTTGCTGTTCGCGCCGAGATGGATCTCGCCCCACTGGACCCGCTTCGGACGGGGGAAGTTGTACCGCCAGACCGCCTGACCCGTGAACTGCGGCGTCACGACATCGCCAAACAGGCGCTTGCGGGTATCAGAATAGAGGCCGTCCGATCCGATGACGAAATCATAGTGCTGCGTCGTGCCGTCGCTCAGCGTGACCTGGACGCTGTCGCCGAGGTCGACAAGCTCTTCGACCTTAGTGCCCAGGCGAATGGCGACACCGTGCGTATGGGCGGCCTCGCTCAAAATCTTCTGAAAATCCGGCCGCGTGATGCCGTTGTTGGGCGGGAAGGCTGGCGCGGCGCGGCTCTCGTTGGGTGCGTCCATCAGAAAATTGCCGTGGGCGTCGTGTATGCGCCACCCGGGGAAAGCGGCGCCGCGTTCGACGCATTGGCGAGCGAGGCCGATCCGATCGAGCGCGCGGAGGGTGTTGTTCGGCTGGATGATGCCAACCCCATAGACGCTGAAATTGCGGTTGATCTCGACGAGATCGACGTCAATCCCGGCCTGACGGAGCGCCACCCCCGCGGTGAGCCCGCCAATGCCGCCGCCGATAACCAGTGCGTTCCGAATCGCCGGCATCAATGCTCTCCCGCCGGCGAGTCGATGAGCTCGACTTCCTCGGTCGTGTATTCGATCCGCCAGCTAGGCGGCTTGCGCAGGAACGGTGGGAGATTGTGCACGAAGTGCGCGTACGCGAACAAAGGCTCGGGCCATCGTCTGGGCACCCAAGCGTCATCGACGCAATCCGAGTCCGCGCCATACTCCGCCTCGCCACCGGCAGGGCATGGCAGATAGTAGAAGAGCGCGGAGTCGACCCTGTGGCGGCCCAAGCCGAAATGGGAAGGTTCCCATCCCCTCCGTGTCATGTGGTTCGCACCCACCATCATCTCATCGAGATCCTCGACGGCAAAGTTGGCGTGATGGAAGCGCAGCTTCCCATCCATATCCGGCAAAGGCGCGTTAGCATTCAGCAAGAGCAGGTTGTGATGGTTGTGGCTGCCGTCGGCGCGCAGATACATGCCGAAGCCGACCTGTTCGTCGCTAAGCTTGAAGCCCAGTCGCTGGCGCATGAAGGCGGTGCCCTGCTCGAAATCCGGCACCGCGAAGACGACGTGACTGATGACTTTGGGATAGGCGCGCTGCCGCCAGCGGCGATGCTGGTTCAGCCGCCGAATATGTCCGGGCGCGTTGCTGGGTTCGGGCGCATAGAGGATCGCCCGCTTGCGGAAGACGCGCAATCCCATGGGCACGCCAAATTCGGTTGCGAAATGGGCGGTACCGTCGGCATCGCGGCGGACGGTTCGATCTGCAGACAGACCGGCTACGACGCGTTCGAGCGCCGCTTCGTCATCGACGCCCCAGATTATTTCGCGTACGCCCTGCCCCGCGATCGGAGAGGTCGGGAGCGCCGGATCGTCAAACGATCGCAGTACCACCGATGAGCCCTCGGGCAAGCGGAAAACCGCTTCGATTTGCGATGAGGTCTCGAGAACAAGCCCGAAATCCTCGAAGAAGCGCTGCGATGTCGCGACATCGCTGACGCCGTAGGTCAATGTTTCGATACCTTGGATCGCCACGATCACATTCCGATCGGTTGGAGTGGAGAGAAGCGCTCGGGTCGCAAACCCGTGACGGGTCGCCTTACCCGTATTCGACGCCCAAGCTGATGTTCAGGTCAGAATCGATAGCCAAGGGTTACTCCATAGGTTCGCGGCGCCTGCACAAAGCCGACGATGGGAGATCCCAGTAGCGACGTGGCCACCTGCCCCGAGGCCCTGATGGTCTGGTCGGCAATGTTCTTGACAAAGGCTGTTGCACGCCAGTGAGCGTCACCGCGATCAAAGGTCACGAACACATTCTGCAAATTATAGGCCGGTTGTGAAACTTCATCGCGATTGAACGGGGAGAAATACACTCGATCCGACCAGTTGCTTTCGCCGCGAAAGGTGAGGGTGGCGTGCGAAAGACGGACTGCGTATTCGGCCGCGAGATCGACGGTAAAATTTGGCGATTGGGGAAGAGTGTTGCCGCGCAGATTGAATGCAGGGAGACCAGAGCTGGGGTCGATCGTCGTACCGTCGCCGGCCGGGCGCGCCTGATCGGCCGTCACATAACTCTGGAAGCGCGCGTGCAGCCATGACGCGTTCACGCTGAGCGTAAGATCGGTGATTGGCTTGGCGGTGAACTCTCCCTCAAGGCCGTAGATGCGGGCCGTTGCCGCGTTCTCCAGAACAACAAGCTGGCCTTGGACCTTGCCGACCTGGAGATCACTATAGTTGTAATAAAACCCCGCAATATTCGCGCGGAACATTCCGTCGGCGAGCGTTGTCTTCAGACCGGCCTCGTAGGCGTCGACCTTTTCTGGCTTCAGCGGTGGACCACCGGAGCCAAGATTGTAGGTCCCGGATTTGAAGCCCTTGGAGAAGGACGCATAGGCCAGCGTACGTGGCGCGATGTCGACATCGATCCCCACCTTGGGCGTGAAGGACTGGAACGTCTTGTCGTCGACATGATGCGGCGTGAGCGGGGCGTTCGTTGGCGAATAGGGTCTGGCGAAGTCGAAGTCAGACTGGTCATCGACGCCCTTGCGTTCCCAGCTGTAGCGGCCACCGAGCGTGAACCGAACACGATCGGTAAGGCTATAGGTATCCTGTGCATAAGCCGCCGCAGCGTCGGTCTTAAGGCGCCCGCCTGCAAAAAACCCTTGAACGAAGAGATTGGGGCCACCCACGGCCTGAAGATTAAGTGGTGCAGCTATAGAACCATCGATAGTCTCGTGCAGGTAGAAGATGCCAGCGACGAACTTGCTTCGCCTACTGTCAACGTTGAGCTGGAATTCCTGCGTAAACTGGTCCGACTTTTCTGTCTCCGTTAACGGGAACAGCTCGACCGATATGGGGCTGATATCGCTGTGGACCTGATACTCGCTTCGGCGATAGGCCGACAACGACCTGAGAGTCACGCTGTTGGAAATCTGATAACCGATTTCGATCCTAGCGCCATAAAAGTCAGCGCGCGCACTGGGGTCATGCCCTGTGGCCGTGTCGCGGGGATTGGGCGCAGCAAAGCCGCCCAGAAGCAGCCCCGTCGGCGTGATCGGCTGGCCCCCCGCCGTCTGCCCCGCCGGTCCGAAATAGTGGTAGGTGTTTGATCGATCGCGCGATCGATAATAGTCGCCGGCGATCAATATGCTGAGTCGGTCATCGGGCTTGACTAGCAGCTGGCCTCGAACCGCCTGCGAATTCTTGTTGTCGATGTCGGTGCCGGTGACAAGGTTCTTGCCGTAGCCATCATGATGCTGGACCTGGAAGGACAATCGACCCGACACGGTATCCGACAGCGGCCCGCTGATGAAGCCGTCGCCGTTGATCGTTTCATAATTGCCGCCGGTCAGGTTCAATGCGCCGTGCAGGCTGTCGGTCGGCCGGTTGGTGATGATATTGACCGACCCGCCCGTTGCGTTGCGGCCGTAGAGGGTTCCTTGCGGCCCGCGCAGGACCTCTACACGGTTGACATCGTAGAACGATGCCAGCGCAGCGGCTGACCGCGAGTAGAAAATGCCATCCTGATTAAAGGCAACACTGCTTTCCGCACCGGTTGAAATATTGTCGACGCCGATGCCGCGCAGTGTCAGCCGCGCCTGGCCGATTTGCTCGGAAACGTTGAGGCCCGGTACAATCTGGCCGAGCGCGGCTAGTCCGCTAGCGCCCCGCTGCTGAAGAGTGTCGCCGCCGATGGCCGAAACCGCGAGCGGGATCTTCTGCACTGACTCTGACCGTTTCTGGGCTGTCACGACGATCTCGCCCCCGCTCAAGTCCGACACCTTTGGGGGCGGTGTTGCGCTACTATCGATCGGCTGAGTTGTCTGCGAATATGCAGGCGACGTAATCGAGGCGCCGAACAGAACAGTGGCGGTGCTCAGGTATTTCAGATATGCGTTCATTCCAGGCCCTCCCCGCGCGGCTTTTTTTGGCCGTCAACGGGAGGAATGGGCCGGAAGTCCTGCTGTCGTAAAATCATATCGGTAGGTAGGTGCTACAACGGGGCCTTGTGACTGGAAGGTAGCTCGCTATCGAGATCAGCTGCCGCAATCTGCAGCATTTGGCGCAGGAAGAGATGCTTGGGATCCGTCTCGCTGCGCTCATGCCACATAAGGTTTTCGTCCAGCGCTGGGATTGGAAGCGGACACTCGACGATACGCAGACCGAGCGCCGGCGCGAGCGAGACGGCGAGACGGCGCTGCGCGGTGGCGACAAGCGGCGTCCCGGGCAGCATGAGGATCAACGCAGAGAAGGTCGGCGCCATTACCGCCACCTCTATGTTGAGACCGGACGCGGCCCATGCCCTCTCCACGATCGTCGCGATCCCTTGGCCGAACGCCACTGAATTATGCCGGTGCTTTTGATAGCACTCGAGGGTCATCGCATTACCGACTTTCGCAAACCTCTCGTCCACGACACATACGAAATCGTCCTGGAACATCGCTTCCGTCCGGATCCGCGCCCCGGGATGTCTGCTGCCGTAAAGCTGCCAATCATTCGCGGTCATGCAGAAGTCCAGATCCCCCATCTCGATGCGATCGAAGCTGTTCTTCAATAGCGGTTCCACAAGGCATTTTATGCCGGGCGCTTCAGCGGAAAGCCTTTGAAGGAAGCGTGGGAGGAGCACGAGCAGCCCGTAATCCGACATCGCGATCCGGCACACGGTTTCGGAAGTGCCAGGATCGAACTTAGGCCGTGTATTCAGCGCCGCTTGGGCCGCGAGCAATGCCTCCCTGACCGGCAACATCAGGGAACGGGCGAGCGGAGTCGGCTCGAGATGGCGTCCAACCCGTGTGAGTAGTTCGTCATCGAAATGGCTTCTCAGCCGCTGGAGAGCGCCGCTTGCCGCCTGTTGCGTGACGAACAAGCGTGCAGCGGCACGCGTTACGTTGCGCTCCGCGAGGAGGGCATCCAGCGAGCGCAGGAGATTTAAATCGAAGTGGCTCAGGCCCATCAACGTGCGCCTCTTCTCGGCTTGTGTGGCGCAGCCGCCAAGCTGCAGATCGAGGGCACGATACGACCAAGCGGGGCATATGACAGACCCCAGCTTTTCGATGTGGCATCTGTAACTTACGAAGGGCTAGGCGCGAACGATGCCGGACGGTGCGGATCCCGCGCTTGCGATGGCGAACGGCACGTGAGGTGGCGCACACCGGGAGCGTGGTGGCAACCGTTGATCGCGCCGTGCGACACCGTCCGTCGGCGACAAGCGGGCGGCAAGCGGCCATGCAGCGTCGGGCCCAGATCTGCGGTAGCCTCCGTCCACCAGCAGCTCTACACCGTCACGAATGCGCTTTCGTCGGGACGGAGGTAGAGCGCGGCCGGGCGATGTCGTTCGGCTGGCCGTTCCTTCGCAGCGGCGTGTCCAGGGCGAGTTGTTCGGCAAAGACGCGTGGCGGCCGCTGTAAATTCCAGAAGTCGATCGGACTCGAGTCCGCGTAAGCGCTCCCCGTCTGCGTTCATAACTCGCCTGGACTCGATCAACAGTCCCATGGACTGTTTTCGCGCGAGCAACAGTCGGCTGGACTGCTTGGCATGATCCGCAGAGCAGTGCCCACGCTCAAAGCGGTCCGTCGAGCAATACGATGTCGAGTCCAGGCGACTGTTGAACCGAGTCCAGCCCACTGTTGCCGAGTCCAATCATCTTATGGTTTTCACACCCCGAACGGCTTGCGCGCTCGCGGGCGAAAGGGGGAAAGCTGCCGTTGTATGAATACAAAGTGCTAGCCGTAGAGGGACCGAACGGCGCGCCACGCCCAACTTCGCGAGACCCGACGACCCGGATGGGAGCGTACGCACCCACCTGCGGCGAGGACATCTCCGGCGTCTGAACGACCGCGTGATCTGGGTCCGCGCCGCGTTGGTCAACGCCAGCTCAGAGGCTGGATTTGTCGACAAGACTTATCGCGTCAAATCGCGCCCCGCTCAAAGGTAAGATGGAACTCAATCACGGAGACGAGTGAGCGATCCCTCGAGGTGTGGAAGGGCCAACGCGCACACGGTCGTGTAGGAATCGGAAAGCCAGGAATCATAAGAGGCGGCTGGCAGAACTACGGGCATCGCCTTCGGGTGCACGGCCGCGACGGTGTCATTCGGCTCGCAGGTGAGGAAAGCCATGCGATCGCCGTCGGGCGAGGGACGCCATACGCCCACGAACGCAAACGGCTCGCCGTCAGCCCTCCCGAACCACACCTTACGTTTCGCCCCAACCTCGCCCTCGTACTCGGCGAATGCCGTCACCACGACCAGCACCCGACGATCGGGCTGCGAAAGGAGAGTACGCCAGCGCGACAGATTACGAAGGTTCGTGATCGGGCGCGCCGTAGCCTGGGACGACGGTAGGCCCCAGCGCATAACCACCAACTCGCGGCCGCCACCCGACGCGTTGCGCACCACCGGCGCGTCTCGATTTGGGTAGATCCCGTCGAACGAAGGAAGGTTGAGGTTGAAGGTCGGACCCGAGACCGCAAACAGTCGACCGATCGCCTCGACGTTCGACATTATCCGAAATAGACTACACATCGTCCGAGAACATACGGCTCGAACGCCGACACCGAAAGGCCTACGCTAGAGCCGCCGAGACTTGCTTATAGCACCCTGGAGCCCTATACAGCACTCGGTCTCGAAGGCCATCAAATCGACTCCTCCTGCCGGACGGCTCGAAACGTCCAGCGATAAAAACGGGGGCGGTCGCCTGGCAGGGCGACCGCCCTCTACTTGGCTAGTCCTTCGACCGACCAAGCTTGACGATGGCGATCACGAGCATAAGCGCCGCGAAAGTCGCCATCAAAGTCTCGAAGTTTGTCAAATCATACCACCTCCTAAGGACGCCACAAATGGAAGCGATACCCTCGAAGGCGTAAGCTTCAACGTCCGCGGTAACAGTAGAGGTTTATCGTACGCAGCTCAATACTTATGATACCAACCACAGTGTATCGCGCACAAAACAAGCGCCGTCACGTAGACATAGCTTGACCAACCTGCAAGCAATCAATCTACCGGATCTCACAATACCTTTGCCACCGCGCTATTGCGGAAACGGTCTTGATCACGAACATAGCCGACCATCGTGTCGAGCGATCGGTGTCTGCTATGCTCCATCATCTTGAACGGATCGGCACCCTGACGGGCCGCCTCCGTCAGGAACCCCGTCCTGAGACTATGCCCGCTGAACTTCTCGGCTGTGTAACCCGCCGCCGCCGCCGCGGCCTTGACGACGAGCGCCACGCCGCGGTCGCTCATCCTCTTCTGCGTTAGCCTGCCTTGGGGTGTGAGCTTACGAAAAACCGAATCCTTGACGATCCCCGCCAGCTCGATCCACGCCTTATATATGGCGACCGCCGGAATGCGCTCGCCGTTGGGGATGCCCACGGTCGCGCCATTCCCTAACTGGTCGGCCTTTGCGACTGGCACGAAGATCACGATACCATCGTCGCGCAGCTCGACGTGGGCGACATCGATCGCCACCAGCTCCGATCGTCGAAACGCGCCGCCCATGCCAATCGCGATGATCGCACGATCACGATGATCGCGAAGCGTGTCGCCGGAAATCGCGCGCAGCATGTCGCGCACGACGTCGCCGTTGTAAAACATACAAGACGATGAGACTGACGCGGCTTATAGCGCCTTTCATCAGCAACACATCTCACGACTCGGAAAACGTTGGCGTATAATGCCTTGCAAAAGGCAACGGTCACCTATACCAGATACAACGGTTCGGCTCGCTTTCGCGTGTTTATGAATTACAAGTCTACGCCACTGTTGCCGGGTCTCGCCCACTGCTCCACTTTACACGGGGAAATCTAGGCCCGCCATCGCGCGCAGCAATGTGGTCTTGCCCGAACCCAACGGCCGAGCAGCGCGAGGAACTCGCCGGGTCGCTGATGAAGATCGTGGCAAGCACAATGCCGGGCACCGCGAAGACGATCTGCAAATCATGGCGCTGCAGCCATGGCCCGAACCAGTCGTTCGCGCGGTAGAGCAGGATGTAGATCAGCCCGCGACCACCGGCGACACTTGTAGGCGGCAATCGCGCGCGCCGAAAACCTAAGGGTTGGCGCAGGCCTACCACATCGGTGCCGAGTTCGTGGGCGATCGGCCTTCAGCGCTCATACTGGGCGACAACATCTTCCACGGCCACGGTCTTCCCGAACTGCTGGCGAGCGCCGGCACTCGCGCCCGGGGCGCAACCGTCTTTGGCTATCATGTTCGGGATCCATCGGCCTACGGCGTTGTTTCGTTTGATCAGCACGGCCGTGCCGAAACGATCGAAGAGAAGCCTACACACCCCAAGTCCAGCTACGCGGTCACGGGCCTCTATTTTTACGATGGCCGCGCGGTTGGACTCGCGCGTGAACTCCGCCCATCCGCTCGTGGCGAGCTCGAGATCACCGATCTTAATCGACTGTATCTCGAAGAAGGCGAGCTCGAGGTCGAGCTGATGGGACGCGGCTTTGCTTGGCTTGAAACGGGCACGCACGCGTCGCTCCTCGACGCCGCGCTCTATGTGCGCATCGTCGAGGAGCGTCAGGGCTTGAAGATTTGCTGCCCCGAGGAGATCGCGTGGCGTATGGGTTTGATCGACGATGCCGCGCTCGAGGCGCTGGCCGCCCCGCTCGTCAAGAGCGGTTATGGCGTCTATCTGCTCGACCAACTGCGGCAGGGGCGGGGCGGTGAAGCTTGTTCCCACCGCGCTTCCCGAGGTCATCGTCATCGAACCCCGCGTGTTTGGCGACGCGCGCGGCTTTTTCCTCGAGACCTGGAACGCGCGCGCGTTCGCGCAAGCCGGGATCGACGCCGCGTTCGTGCAGGACAATCATAGCCGCTCAGCTAAGGGCGTGCTGCGCGGGCTATATTATCAACTCCGTCAGACGCAGGGGAAGCTGGTGCGCGTCGTGCACGGAGCGGTGTTCGACGTCGCGGTCGATATGCGGCGCGGCTCCCTTGGCTTCGGCCACTGGGTGGGCGAGGAGTTGAGCGACACGAACGCACGCATTATGTGGGTACCGCCGGGCTTCGCACACGGCTTTCTGGTCCTGAGCGATAATGCCGACTTCCTTTACAAATGCACGGATTTCTACGCGCCTGAGCGCGAGCGCACGCTCGCCTGGAACGATCCATCAGTGGGCATAGATTGGCCGGTAGGAGACATGATGCCCGCTGTCTCGGCCAAGGACGCCGCCGGCGTTGCGCTGGGCGCCATCGAGCCGTTATGAATGTTCTAGTGGTGGGCGCGGACGGTCAGCTCGGCCGCGCACTGATCGCAAATACGCCCCAAGCCACGACGCTGATCGCGCTAGACCGGACCGCGGTCGATCTTCGCAACGCAGACGCGGTCGCACGCGCTTTCGACGAAGCCCGGCCCGACATTCTTTTCAATGCGGCCGCCTATACTGCGGTCGACGCCGCCGAGAGCGACGCCGCCGCCGCTTCGCGCTCAATCGCGACGTGGTGACGACCCTCACGCGCACGGCCACGCGCGTCGGCGCGCGTCTCGTGCATGTGTCGACCGATTTCGTCTTTGACGGCGCGCGCTCGACGCCCTATCCGCCCGACGCGACGCCCGCGCCGCTCGGTGTCTATGGGCGCTCAAAGGCCGAGGGCGAGGCGGCCGCGCTCGCGGCTCCGGGCGCGCTCGTGGTGCGGACCGCATGGGTCTATGCCGCCCATGGTCGCAATTTCGCGCTGATCATGCTGCGATTTATGCGCGAGCGGCCCGAGCTGCACGTGGTTGCCGACCAGATCGGCACGCCCACGCACGCCGCCTCGCTCGCTCGCGCGCTGTTGGGGCTTGCCGGGGCGGGCGCGGACGGTATCTGGCACTATACCGACGCCGGCATCGCCTCGTGGTACGATTTCGCGGTCGCCATCGCCGAGGAGGCGCACGCGTTTAAGCTTATTCCCGCCATGCCCAGGATCACGCCGATCGCCACCCGCGACTATCCGACCCCGGCGCGCCGCCCCGCTTACGGCGTGCTCGATAAAACCGCGACCTCGGCGGTGCTCGGGCACCCGGCGGCGCATTGGCGCGCCGAACTCCGCCTGATGCTAGCCGAGCTGGTGCCGGGTCATGGCTAGATTGCTCGTTACCGGCGGGGCCGGGTTCATCGGGGTGAACTTCGTGCGCCACTGGCGCGCGACGCGGCCCGAGGACGCGATCATCGTCCTTGACGCGCTGACCTACGCGGGCAACGCCGCAAGCCTCGCGGGGCTGGACGGCGTCGAGCTGATCCATGCCGACATCCGCGACACCGACGGTGTCGCCGCGCTGCTCACCGACCGAGCGCTCGACACGCTCGTCCACTTCGCCGCCGAAAGCCACGTCGACCGCTCGATCCACGGACCCGACGCGTTCATCGACACCAACGTGACCGGCACGCACAGTCTGTTGAAAGCCGCCCGGCGCGTCTGGCTCGACGCGGGTACAGGGCGTCCGCACCGCTTCCACCATGTGTCGACCGACGAGGTGTACGGCTCGCTCGGTCCCGGCGACGCCGCGTTCAGCGAGACAACCCCGTACGCTCCCAACTCGCCCTATTCCGCCAGCAAGGCCGCATCCGACCATCTCGTGCGCGCCTATCATCACACCTACGGGTTGCAGGTCACGACGAGCAATTGTTCAAATAATTACGGACCCTATCAATTTCCCGAAAAGCTGATCCCGCTGTTTCTTCTGAACGCGCTCCATGGCCGTCCGCTACCGATCTATGGCGACGGAATGCAGGTGCGCGACTGGCTGTTCGTCGAGGATCATTGCCGCGCAATCGGGCTGGTACTCGACCGGGGCCGGGTGGGAGAAGTGTATAACATCGGCGGCGGGGCGGAGCTGCCAAACCTGACCGTGATCGACACGCTGTGCCGTGCGGTCGACGCGACCTTCGTCGCCGATCCCGAGCTCGCCCGCCGCTTCCCCGCCGCGCCCGCCGCGCGCGGCACCGCGACCGTGTCGCTCAAGACGACCGTTGCCGACCGGCCCGGTCACGACCGCCGCTACGCGATCGACACCGCCAAGATCGCACGCGAGCTCGGCTACGCGCCCGCGCACGGCTTCGACGACTGGTTCGCGCGCACGCTCGAATGGTATCTGGCGAATGAGCCCTGGTGGCGCGGCGTGCTCGATGGAAGCTACCGGGAATGGCTGGACAGGAATTATGCCGACCGGGGTGGGCCGATCGACTGACAGTTCTAAACACCGCGGGACGGCTTGAACGCCCAACCCCAGATCCACGCCGGGCTTGTAACTGATCTTTGGGGTCCGAGTAGTTTTGGACCCGAAAACATAGGGTAATCGCGGGAGCGCCGAACGCTGATGCGATTGCTGCGAAGGAAGTGGTTGTTCCCCGATAAAATGAAACGGACTGACGACGGTCAGCCGGGCCTAAGCATCGCCCAAGCATCGAAGGGAGAACAACCGATCTCGGCCTCGCGCAACTTGCCGATGATCTCCTCCAGCTTGTGCTTCCTAGACGCATTCCCAACCTCCTTCGCAATTCAAACAAAGATTTTGAACCACTCAGAGGGGATAAATCAGCTATGCAATCGACGCGCGCAAGATCGCGGTCGAGCTTGGCTATGCGCCCGCGCACGACTCTGGCAAATGGCTCGCCGAGATGCTCACTTAGTATCTCGACAACGAGCGCTCGTGGCGGTTCGTGCTCGACGGTAGCTACCGGGCGTGGATCGAGGCCAATTATGCCGACAGTTAGGACCGCGCTGACGCCAACGCCCGAAGGCGTTCTGGTCGGCGTCGGCGAGGTAACATTTCACCGGCTGCCAGTCATTATCGACGCGCGCGGCAACCTCAGCGTCGGCGAGTTCGAGCGGCAGATCCCGTTTGTGCCCAAACGCTACTTCATGGTTTTCGACGTGCCGAGCCTCGAAATCCGCGGCGAGCATGCCCACCGCGAATGCCACCAATTTCTTATCTGCGTACGCGGCCAGTGCGCCGTCATTGTCGACGACGGCGGCAACCGCCGCCGCGAGGTTACGCTCGACCATTTGAGCCTTGGCCTGCATCTGCCGCCGATGACGTGGGCAGTGCAGCATCGCTATTCGTCCGAAGCGGTGCTGATGGTGTTCGCCTCTCACCACTATGATGCGGCAGACTATATCCGCGAGTATGACGCGTTTGTCGCCTTTGTCAGGCAGGCGCGATGATCGATCCGCGCGCGGTGGTTCATCCCGACGCGACCATCGCTCCCGGCACCGAGGTGGCGGCATTCACAATCATCGAGGCGGGTGTCGCGATCGGGCCCGACGCGCGCATAGGCCCGTTTTGCCATCTCGGCGTTGCCACGGCTCTTACCGGGGATCGTCCGCTCACGATTGGCGCGGGCGCGTTAATCCGCTCGCATTCAGTTTTTTACGCTGGATCGACATATGGCGATGGCCTCTCGACCGGACACCGCGTCACCGCACGCGAAGGCGTTGTCGCGGGGGCGGGGCTGCAACTCGGAACGGGCTGTGATCTTCAGGGACACGCCATCCTCGGCACCCATGTCCGCCTGCACAGCCATGTTCAGATCAACCATGGCACGCACATTGGAGATTTCGTCTGGCTATTTCCGAGCGTGACGACGCTCAACGATCCGTGTCCGCCGAGCGAAGGCCTGGAGAGCGTGACCATCGATGATTTTGCCGTCGTGGCGGCTCGCACGTTGTTGCTGCCCGGAGTCCGGCTTGGGCGGGGGGCGCTGGTTGGCGCGGGTGCACTCGTCAACCGGGACGTACCTGACGGAATGGTCGCGGTCGGCCATCCCGCACGCCTGATCGGGCACACCGACGCCATCCACTTGCGCGCGAGCGGCCGGCCGGCCTACCCGTGGCGCCGACATTTCCACCGCGGGTATCCGCCCGAGGTCGTCGCCCGCTGGCAGGCCGAGTTTCCGGAGGGCTGACATCGATGATTCCCTTCCTCGATCTACGCGCGATCACCGCGGCGCAGGCACCCGAACTGACGGCCGCGTTCGAGCGCGTGCTTGCGTCCGGATGGTTCGTCTTAGGCGAGGAAGTCGGCGCATTCGAGCGCGAGTATGCGGTGTTTACCGAGGCCGAACACTGCGTCGGCGTGGCGAACGGGCTCGAGGCATTATCGATCGCGCTGCGCGCGCTCGGCATCGGTCCGGGCGACGAGGTCATCGTGCCATCGAACACCTATATCGCGACCTGGTTGGCAGTGACGCACGTCGGCGCGACGCCGGTGCCGGTCGAGCCGGTGGAGGCGACTTACAATCTCGATCCGGAGCGCATCGCCGCCGCGATCGGGCCGCGTACGCGCGCGATCATGCCCGTCCACCTCTATGGCCAGCCTGCCGATCTGGATCCCATCCTGGCGGTGGCCCGCGCGCATGGGCTGAAGGTGATCGAGGACGGCGCGCAGGCGCACGGTGCCCGGTATAAGGGCAGACGCCTGGGCGCGCACGGCGAAGTGGTCGCGTGGAGCTTCTATCCGGGCAAGAATTTAGGCGCGCTCGGTGATGGCGGGGCGGTCACCACCGACGATGCCGCGCTGGCGGAACGGGTGCGCGTACTCCGCAATTATGGCAGCCGGGTCAAATGTCACAACGAGGCGATCGGCTGGAACAGTCGGTTGGACGAGATGCAGGCGGCATTCCTGCGCGTTAAGCTTGCCCGGCTCGACGCAGATAACGCGCGCCGAGGCGAGATCGCGCGCGCCTATCTGGACGCGCTTCCGGCCGATCGGTTGGTGCTACCAACGATGCTCAACTGGGCCGAGCAGGTCTGGCACCTGTTCGTCGTGCGCCATGCCTCGCGCGATGCGTTTGCCGCGCGACTGCGCGAGGCGGGGGTCGCGACCGTCATTCACTATCCGGTCCCGCCGCACCTACAGCCCGCCTACGCCGATCTCGGCATCGCGCCCGGGGCGCTGCCGATCGCCGAGGCGATCCACCGCGAAGTCGTCAGCCTGCCAATCGGGCCGACGATGACCGACGGCGAGGTCGCCCACGTGATCGCCGCCGTTCGCGCTTCGATCTAGGCACAGGGGTTGCGCTTCCTGCGGGTCAGCGCGCTGAACGCCGTCGCGGTTGGCGTGAGGATGATCACCGCAATTGCGCTTAACAAGCTGCTGGCGATCTTCGTCGGCCCGGCGGGTATGCGGTAATCCGGCAATTCCAGAACGCGATGACGGTCGCAATCACGCTCGGCTCGGGGGCTACCGCGCAGGGGGTGACGCGCTACACCGCCGAGTATCACGACGAGGAGGCGCGCCAGCACCGCGTCTGGTCAACCGCGGGGACGATCACGCTGATCGGCTCGGCAATCGCGGCGTTGATCGTCATCCCGGCAAGCGGACTGCTGGCGCGGCTATTGCTTCACGACAGCCGCTATTCGGCGGTGTTCGTCGCGCTGGCGCCCGGACTGGCGCCGTTCGGGCTGAACGCGCTGCTACTAGCGATCCTGAACGGCCGCAAGGACACGCGGCTTTACGTGATGGCGAACGTCGCGGGATCGCTGATCGGGCTAGCCTTCACCGGCGCGCTCGCCGGATGGTTAGGGCTGACCGGCGCGATGATCGCGCTCGCGCTCAACCAGTCGATCGCCTTCGCCGCGACCGCGCTGCTCGTGCGGAACAAGCCCTGGTTCCGCTGGCGCTATATCGTCGGGCGCATCGATCCCGTCGTCCTGCGCCAGCTTGGTCGCGATGCGCTGATGGCGGTTACCAGCGCGCTGGCGGGACCGCTCGCGCAGACCGCGATCAGGCAGGACCTGGTCTCACGACTGGGGCTCGACAGCCGGGCAGTGGGACGCGATCAACCGGATTAGCGCGATGTCGCTGCTGTTCTTCACCTCGACGATGGCGGTCTATTACCTGCCTCGCATCGCCGAAATTCGCGACAATTCGAGCTGCGCCGCGAGGTCCGCTCGCTGTTGCGCGTCATCGTGCCGATGGTGGGTGCGTTGCTATTAACGATTTACCTGCTACGCGATCTTGTCGTCTGGCTGTTGTTCGATCCCCGCTTTCTGCCGATGACGCAGCTGTTTGGTTTCCAGCTGGCCGGCGACATGCTGAAGATCGTCCGCTGGGTTTACGCTTACGTAATGATCGGGCGTGGACTCACTGTAGTTTTCATCGCGACCGAGGTAGGGTTTTCATGCCTTTCGGTGGTGCTTGTCCGAGTGTTCACGCACGAGCTGGGACTGGTCGGCGCCAGTGTTGGATATGCGGTTAGCTATGCTCTATATGCAGTAGTGGTATATTGTATTTACCGCCGCGCGGTTTCGATGAGGCGCGCAGTCAGTTCGCCCGAAGTCACCTCGGTGTTGGCCCAATCGGCTGTGCCATCGTGAATATCCTGGTGCCGACTATCGGGTTCGGACCTTCAAGTGCTACCCGGTGCTGCTGAGGCTCGCGATGAAGTGGAAATAGGCGGGCCGCCTAGAGCAGTTATCCACCGTTGTGAATCGGTGAGGGATTCCCAATTCGGTTGAGGTCTGATTCACGCTGGCCAGCGGGGATGGAGGCCGGTGGTGATGGGCAAGGCGCTGTCGGTTGATTTGC
>JAABUQ010004582.1_pt1 | contig 23378 bp, 20 predicted proteins | sample 5560001 | NCBI WGS metagenome assembly JAABUQ01 (sample SAMN10711888, study PRJNA513371) | rock metagenome | isolation source: Antarctica rocks | place: Antarctica: Victoria Land, Finger Mt nord | collected 2015-12-18 | reverse complement strand
CACCCAAAAGGCCCGAGCCAAGCTGGCGCGCGCTTACCCCGATATCGCCAGCTGCGGGGCGATTGGTGCAGAATAGGCGTGGCCCATCTCAACCGGTCAAAACCTCTGTGCAGCGGTACTAGGCCCAGATTGTCGTTCGGCTTCCAGCTCGCAGGTAGCCGGTATTTCTTAATCACCGTGCGCCGCGCCGCAGCTTCTGCCCGCTCCAAACGTTTATTGGGATCGGGCACCTTGTCTGGGTCTTCAATGAGGTCATTGGAGAGCTTATCGAACTCAACATCAGCCGGTGTGGCAGCGTGTTGCGCGCCGATAAGCGTCCATTTCCCACTCCAGGGGGAGCGAGAGGGAATGGGCGCGCAGTATGCCTTCGCCAGCAGCTTGACCCTCTGAGGCGGGAAGTCTGCCCAGGGGTTCGGAACGAACACGGATACCTCGGAGAAAGTGGTGTCCGCGACGATTGCGTGTTCCGCCACATAGGCGGCCGTCGCCAGCCAGTCTCCCGGCTTGCCCCCCTCGACCGACACGGAAACGTCGGCGCCCACCATGCCGTCCTTGAAACCGTGATTCCTGATCGCCCCAATCACCTTGAAAGAGAGCACCTTGCCGGAGATGTCCTGCTCGGCCGCTGCTCGCGCAGCGCAGTTTTCGCCTCCCACATCAAAGTCCCCAACCTTCCGAGGCGGGCATCCAAGATTGGCGGCTCGCACGGTGTAGCCGTCCACCATGTTCCAGTCAGAGTGTCAGCTTGTCGGCGGTCTTGGGGTCAACCGCATCCGAGAGCTTTCCGGCGCCTGCCGGAAGTGCGCTGAAGAAGGAAAAGTCGTGGGCTACAGTGTCGTCATAACCCGAGCCGCTGAAGCCCTCGCGTCCCTCATTGACGGCCCAGGTGAACGCTTGAGGACCAAGCGCGATCATGTTGGCGTAGCTGCCCCAGGGCGCGAAGTTCTCTCCCTCGACCTTCCAGACCACGTAGCCCATCGCCCTGCTGTTTCGCAGGGACATAACGGGCTCGGCCTCCAGGTCGTAGTCCAGGAAGCTCTCGACCTGTCTCGCTTTGTCGGATGCCGTACCGGAGGACTTCTGCGCGTCATAGGACAGGACGGCATATTCCGCCCCGCTGCGGGCATACACGAAATGCCAACCGACCACATAGAATGGGACGCGGGTTGGCACGTATTCCAAGACCTGCGCGGTCGTTGCTCCAGTCTTGGTGAGACTCGCGAGTATCGCGTCTCTCAGGGCCGCGTTGGCTTTGGCGTCCCTCTGGTTTCCTCGCTTGTTTCGCTCGATGGACCGCGCTTCGATGGTGTCGGCACACCGTGGACTGTCGTTCGCGTCCTTGGGCCTGCACTTCACGGGGATGCTCGCGTCGTCCGCGCGAGAGGAAAATGAAGTTGCCAGGATGGCAGCGATGACGACCGCTGCGCTTCCCAAGATACAGATTGTTGCTCGCTTCATAAGCTTGCCCTCATCTTACTATGCCTGCCTATAATTTTATGATCGTTACCTAATACTGAGATAAGTATATAGAAGTTTATTTCGCATTCACTAAATGCAAATGACTCGGAATCTGCTGCATATTTTCATTAACAGCAGAATGCTAAACGAAGATACTGACAAGGCGCGACGTGGCTTGACATCGCCCGGCTGAGGCGCATCGTGCGCCCAAGAAACGGAGGGTGGAGCGGAGGGCCGGATGGACGACAGCGTGCTGGCGGCGCGCCGGGGCGGCGTGATGGTGCTGACGCTCAACCGGCCGGAGCGGCTGAATGCGATGACGGCGCCGATGATGGCCGCCCTGTTCGCGGCGCTCACGGCAGCAGAGTCCGACGCCGGCATCCGCGCGGTGCTGCTGCACGGGGCCGGACGCGGGTTCTGCGCCGGGCAGGACTTGGCGGAGGTTTCGCCGGGCCAAGACTTAGGCGACATGCTGGAGCAGCGCCTCAACCCGCTGGTCCGCGCCATCCGCGCCTCGTCGCTGCCGGTGGTATGCGCAGTTCAGGGCGTCGCCGCCGGGGCAGGCGCCAACCTCGCTTTCGCCTGCGACATCGTGCTCGCGGCGCAATCCGCCCGGTTCATCCAGTCGTTTATCCGCATCGGCCTGATCCCCGACGCCGGCGGCACCCATGCCCTGCCCCGCCTGGCCGGCGACGCCCGCGCCCGCGGCATGGCGCTGCTGGGCGAACCCGTCAGCGGGGCGCAGGCCGAGGCGTGGGGCCTGGTCTGGCAAGCCCTGCCCGATGACGACCTGCTGCCGGAGGCGGAGCGCCTTGCAGCCCAATTGGCGGCCCAGCCCGCCGAGGCGGTCGCGCTCACCAAGCGGGCGCTCGGCGCCGCACAGGGCAACACGCTGGACCAGCAGCTCGACCTTGAGCGCGACCTGCAACGCGAGTGCGGCGCGTCGTCCGATTTCCGGGAGGGCGTTCAGGCGTTCCTGGAAAAGCGTCCGGCGCAATTCGGCCCGCGAACCCTGTGACGCGAGCAAGACGCGCCGATGCTGGCTGACCTGGCCCCGCGCCCCGGCGACCTCGACCCCATCGAGACCGCGTCGCGCGACGAGATCGCCACCCTGCAGCGCCGCCGGATGGCCGAGACGCTGCGTCATGCTTACGCGAACGTGCCGCATTACCGCCGGGCCTTCGACGCCGTGGGCGTGCACCCCGACGACTTCCGCGATCTGCCGGACCTCGCCCGGTTCCCGTTCACCACGAAGGCGGACCTCCGCGCCAACTACCCGTTCGGCATGTTCGCCGTGCCGCGGGAGCAGGTCGCGCGCATCCACGCCAGCAGCGGCACCACGGGCAAGCCCACCGTCGTCGGCTATACCCAAGCCGACCTCCATGTGTGGGCGGAGGTCATGGCGCGCTCCATCCGCGCCGGCGGCGGGCGGCCCGGCATGCGGGTGCACGTCGCCTACGGCTACGGCCTGTTCACCGGCGGCCTCGGCGCGCATTACGGGGCGGAGCGCCTGGGCTGCACGGTGATCCCGGTCAGCGGCGGGCAGACCGAGCGGCAGGTGCAGCTCATCCAGGACTTCGCCCCCGACATCATCATGGTCACGCCGAGCTACATGCTGGCCCTGCTCGACGGCTTCCGCGCCGCGGGCGTCGATCCGCGCGGCACCTCCTTGCGCGCCGGCATCTTCGGCGCGGAGCCGTGGACCAACGCCATGCGGGCCGAGATCGAGCGGGACTTCGACATGCACGCCGTCGACATCTACGGCCTGTCCGAAGTCATGGGACCCGGCGTCGCCAGCGAGTGCGTGGAAACCAAGGACGGCCTGCACGTCTGGGAAGACCATTTCTACCCCGAGGTCATCGACCCTGAGACCGGCGCCGTGCTGCCGGACGGCGAGGCGGGCGAGCTGGTGTTCACCTCGCTAACCAAGCAGGCCGCCCCGGTGGTCCGCTACCGCACCCGCGACCTCACGCGCCTGCTGCCCGGCACGGCGCGCTCCATGCGCCGCATGGAGAAGGTCACGGGCCGCAGCGACGACATGCTGGTCGTGCGCGGCGTCAACGTGTTCCCGACGCAGATCGAGGAGCTGGTGCTGGAGCGGGCCGAGCTGTCCGGCCACTACCAGATCGAGCTGACCCGGGCGGGCCGGCTAGACGAGATGCTCGTCCGCGTCGAGGCGCGGCCCGAAGGCGGCATTACCGACGCCGGGGCCGCCCTGGCGCTGGCGGTCAAGCAGCGGGTCGGCCTCTCCGCCCGGGTCGAGGTGCTGCCGCCCGGCGGCATCGAGCGCAGCCTCGGCAAGGCCCGCCGGGTCATCGACCGGCGGCCCAAAGGCGTCTGACTCCGGCTGCCCGAGCGCCGCCCGCGCCTCCGCCATCGCCCGGCGCTGCCGCTGCACCAGGTCCGGACCGGCGCCGAGCACGGATTGCATGTGCCGGTGCATCCGCGCGACCTCCTCCAGGTGGCGCGGAACCGGCAGGCGGTGGGTGACGCTCGCGGCGTGGCGCCGGTGGGCGTTGAGAGGACGGGCGACGTAGGCGACGCTGCCGCCCTGCGACAGCGCCTCCGCATAGATGCGCCAGTCGCCGGCCATGGCGAACCCGGCCAACTCGCCGCCGCAGCGCCGCAGCGCCCCCTGCAAGGCCGTCCGGCGCCACACCACGGCGCTGGCGTTCAGGATCAGGTTGCGCGCCGAAAGGCAGCCGCGCAGGAAGTCGCCCGCCGGGAACACGCCGTCCTGCCCCAGCATCGGCGCCCCGGCCTCCGCGTAGTAGCCCTGGTGGTCCGGCCATAGCGCCAGTCCGCCGGCGTCCATCGCGCGGCTGTCGCTGAACGCCAGCACCGCGTCCGGCGCGTCCGCCAGCGCCCGGCACAGGGCCGCGAGGAAGCCGGGGTCCGCCCCATCGTCCGCCTCGGCGATCCAAAGCCATTCGCTCCGCGCCAGGTCCGCCGCCCGGCGCCATTGCTTGAACACCGAGCCGGAGTTGCTGGCGCCCGCCAGCCATCGCACGCTGCGCCCGGCCGCCGCGGCCGTGTCCCGCACCACCGCCGCACTCCCGTCCGTCGAGGCGTCGTCCAGCACGATGACCTCGGACACCGGATGGGTCTGCGCGAACACGCTGCCCAGGCGTTGCTCCAAGTACTGCGCGTAGTTGTAGTTCGGCACCACGACCGAGACCTCCGCCGTGCCGGGGTCCGCCAGCCGCAGCAGGCGGTCGGCGTAGGCGTCCCAACCGAAGCACCGCCGCACCGTCTGGGCCAGGCGCTCCCGGTCGCCCGGCCTGGTTTGCAAGGCGAGCGCCCGCATCTGCCGCACCATCTCCGCCGCGTCGCCCAGCGGCACGGCGACGCCGGCGCCGAACTCGCGCAGCAGGTCCGGCGTCCCGCCGCTTTCCTCGAACGCGACGCAGGGCACGCCGGCGGACATCGCCTCCAGCACCACGCTGGGGAACGGGTCCTCTCGGGAGGTCAGCAGGAACACGTCGGCGCAGGCCAGCCAGTCCGCCCCGTCCGCGCAATGCGGGATGTGGTGGAAGGTGCCCGCCGTTTCCGCCGCCGCGATCTCAGCGCCCAAATAGGCCAGCACCTGCGGGTCGATGTCGCCGACCCAGAGCAGATGGATGCCGGGGTCGGCAGCCTGCGCCAGGCGCCAGGCTTGCAGGAACAGGTCGAAGCCCTTGCGCAGGTCGGCGTAGCCCAGGCCCACCGCGAGCAGCGCGCCCTCTGCCAGCCCGAGCCTCTCCCGCATCGCCGCGGACGCCGCCGGGGCGACAGCTACCGGGCGGTACAGCCCTTGCGGCAGCACCGCCGCCCGGCCCGGCGGCACCGCGACCAGCTCATGGAAGCGGTCGCGCACGTAGGGCGAGGCGAACACGACGTGCTCCGCCACGGCGGCCCCGCTTCTCGCCCCCTCCACCAGGCCGCGCTCCCGCAGCAGCCGCGGCAGCTCGTGCACCAGCATCGTGCAGGCGATGCCGGCCTGCGCCAGCGCCTCGCACGCGCCCGCGGCGGCGGAGGTGTTGACGATGGCACGGCCATAGCCCCGGGCCGCCGCCGCCAGCGCCTGGCGCGGCAGGTCCTTCAAGCCGGCCAGGATCGTGACCGTCCCCACCGCCCGGTACTCCGCCTCCAACGCACCGCCGCCCAGCAGCAGGAACGCGACCTCCATGCCCCGGACGTGACGCAGGTGGCGGCCGAGGTTCAGCAGCAGCATCTGCGCGCCTGAAGGCCAGGCGTCATGCCCCACCAGCAGCAGCCGCCGGCGCCCCGCCTCCATCGCCACCCCGGCCACCGCGCGCCCGGTGGCGTTCAGGTAGGCGGCGCCGAAATGCTGGTCGGGTTCGAGGTACGCGCCCTCCGCCCACTCGTTCCAGGCGTTCACGCAGACAAGCGCCTCGCCCGCGACCGGCTGCGCGGCCGCGGCGGTGATCAGCCGGTCGAGCCACGCCTGGTAGGCCGCCGGCGTCGATCCGTGCAGCACCATGCCTGCGCCCTGCCGCCGCGCGTCGTTGTCCCAGCTCGGCAGCGCCGTGCGAATGAGCGGGTAAGGCGGCGCGGACAGGTCCGACGATGCCGCCGCGTCGTCATACGAGTACACCCGCGCCGTCGCCGCGTGGTCCAGCATCCGCAGCCCGGCGTTCAGCGGCTCCAGCCCGTTGGTCAGCTTGTGCGGCGGGAACTCCGCTTCCTCCAGGACAACGCGCAGGCTGTCGCCTGGGCCGTGGCCCATGCAGGCGCGCTCGGCGCCGACCCGAATCGCGTGTTCATCGTCGGCCACTCCGCAGGCGCCTACAACGCGGCGATGCTGGCGCTTGACCCGCGCTGGCTGGCGCAGGCCGGGCTGGACCGGGCGCGGATCGCCGGCATGGCGGGGCTGGCCGGACCCTACGACTTCCTGCCGATCACCGGCCCCGACATCATCCCGGTGTTCGCCCCGGTGGGCGACGGGCCGGCGAGCCAGCCGGTCAGCTACGTCGATGGCCACAACCCGCCCTTGCTGCTGCTGGCCGGGGACGCGGACCGGACGGTGCGCCCGGCCAACACGCGCTCGCTCGCGGCCCGGGTGGCGGCGGCGGGCGGCCCGGTGCAGAGCCGCATCTACCCGGGGCTGGGCCATATCGGCATCGTGACCGCCTTCACCCCGCTGTTCCGCTGGCGGGCGCCGGTGCTGGACGACGTGTGGCGCTTCATCGCGGCCCAGCGCCCGACAAGCTGAGCCGGGCTTACCGTCCGCGAAACACCGGCGGGCGCCGTTCGCGGAACGCCGCCAGGCCGTCGCGGTAGTCCTCGCTGCGCAGCGCCCGGCGGCGCCCCTCCTGCAATCGCTGCGCTGTGGCGGCGGGCATCGGCATCGCCTGCGCCAGCGCCCGCAACTGCTGCTTGGCGCTGGCGACCGAGAGCGGCGCGTTGGCCGCGATGCGGGCGGCGAGGGCGTAGGCGAACGCTTCCAGCTCCGCTTCCGGCACCAGGTGGTTCAGCAGGCGCAGCGCCAACGCGCGCTCCGCCGGCACCGGGTCGGCCGTCGCGAACATCTCCATTGCGACGTGCAGCCCGCCGCGCAGCAAGACGTTCAGCAGGCCGTCGGGGTCGTAGGGCAGGCCGAGCCGCGCCGGGGTGAAGGCCAGGCTGCACGTCGGGTCCGCCACTGCGATGTCGCAGCGCAGCGCCAAGTCGGTGCCGCCGCCCCAGGCCGAGCCGTGCAGCATGGCGACCACCGGCGCCGGGCACTCGGCCACGCAGCGGAACAACCCTTGCAGCGGGCCGTCCTGCGCCAAAGGGTCGAAACCCGGCGCCAGGTCGCCGATGTCGAAGCCGGCGCACCACACCCGGTCCTCCGGCCGCGCCCGCAGCACCACGGCGCGGATGTCCTGGCCGGCGAAGCCCTGGAACGCGCGGGTCAGCCCGTCCAGCATGGCAGCGCCGAGGGCGTTGCGCTTGGCCGGGTCCTGCATGGTGATGACGGCGACGTGCCCGTTGATGGCAAAGCTGACGGGCGGGGGGCTTGGGGGGTTCACGCGGTCAGGATAGCGCAGGCCGCGCGGCGCGGCGACACCGCGCAACACGCCCGCTACCATGCGACTCGCCCGCCGAGTCGCACCCCGGGGATGCCCCAAGGACGCCATCGTGAGATCATCAACCCGTGCCGTCATCTGGGCCGCCGCCCTGTTGCTCCAGGCCTGCGCTGTCCACGCCGCGCCGACGGCGTGCTCCGAGCACTTCGCCGCCGGGCAAGCGCCCGACCTGGCCAACCCGCGGCTCGCGCCCGGCACCCATGCCCTGTGCTTCCACGCCTTCGCCCTGCTGCACTCCGCCCTTACGCGCACCCCGCTGTATTCGGCCGAGCACCTGACCGCGGACCGCATCGAGGCCGCCCGCGCCACCCCCCGCAGCGGCAATTTCCACCCGGACACGGACCTGCCGCCCGGGGAGCGCGCGGAGTTGTCCGACTACGCCCGCAGCGGCTTCGACCGCGGCCATATGGCGCCTGCCGGCGACATGCCCGACCCGGACGCGCAGCAGGAAAGCTTCACCCTCGCCAACATGGTCCCCCAGGCGCCGAAGCTGAACCGCGGGGTGTGGGAGGGGATCGAGAGCGCTGTCCGCACCCTGGCGCAGCGCCGGGGCGAGCTGTACGTCGTGACCGGCCCGATCTTCAAGGGCGGCGAGCTTGCGACGGTCGGCCACGTCGTCGTGCCGACCTATGTGTTCAAGGCCGTGCTGGACCCGCAAAGCCGCAGCGCCGCCGCCTACGTGGCGGAGAACACCGACGCGGCGGCATGGACCGCCATCAGCATCGCGCAACTGACCCGGCTCACCGGGATCAACGTGTTCCCGGCCCTGCCGCCGGGCGCCCGCGCCGCCACCCTGCGCTTGCCGGAGCCGACGCCGCACGGCTATGCCGGGGGGAAGTCCTACCCCAAACGCAGCAGGATGCCGTGATGCCGGACATGACCCCCTTCGCCAACGACAGCGCGGCCATCGAGGTCGGCGACCTCAAGCTGGAGAACGGGCGCGACCGCATCGCCTGCTACGGCAGCCTGGACCTGACGCGGGACAAGGCCGGGCTGGCGCTGGCCCGGCAACTCCACGCCGTGCTGGCTGCCGTGGTGCAGGCGTTGGAAGGGGACGCCGCCCTCCCGGACACGATCCCGCCGCCGAAGAAGCGGGGGACGGTGAAGAACCCGTTCTAACGCCGGCGGGTCCTTGCTTCGGAAAGGGCCGCGGCTCCCAGGCGCTTGAGGCGCGTCGTCACGGCGCCTCCCCGCCTGCGCGGCCCTGATGGGTTCAGGCCTTCTTGGCCTTCGCCTTCGCCGCGGGCTTGGCTTTCTTGCCGGCGGGAGCGGCCGGGTTCATCGCGTCCTTGACCTGCTTGGCCGGCGTGAAGCCCAGCTTCTTCGACGCGGCGATCTGGATCGTCGCGCCAGTGGCGGGATTGCGGCCCTGGCGCGCTTCGCGTGCGGCCACCTTGAACTTGCCGAAGCCTGGCAGCGAAACCTCCTCGCCCTTGCTGGCGGCCTGGACGATGGCGGCGAACACGGCCTCCACCACCTGCTTGGCCTGCGACTTGTTCATTTCGTGGCCGGACGCGATGTGCTCGGCGAGTTCGGCGGTGTTCATGGCGGAGTCTCCAAAGTGAGCCTTCCGCCATAGCAGCGGAATCGCGCGTTGTGAAAGGGGTCTGTGCGGCAATCAGTCCGATCTGAACCGGCTGAGCAGCCGGCGCCACCGCTCCGGGTCGTCCTCGTCGGCCTGCGACGCGCCGCCGCGGACGGAAAGCTGCTCGACCAGGCGGCTGGCGATCAGCCCGCGCGGGCCGCGTTCCCAATGGTCGGCGTCGTCGTCCCCGGCCGTCCAGCCAGGCAAGGGCAGCAGCAGATAGCGGCTCAGCCCGTCCAGCAGCGGCTCATAGGTGGCGCGCAGCGCGGCCAGGGTGTCCTCCGCCTGCGGCCCGCCCGCCCAGTCCACGCCGGCTTCCTCGAACACCGCCAGGAGCCGGGCGAGGGCGGCGGGATCCAAGCGGTCGCCGCCGTCGTAGCGGGACGGCTGGATGTGGAACGACCGCGCCATCTCGATCACGACCTGCCGGGCCATGGTGAAGGTCATGCGCGCCTGCAGCGGCCGGATCGCGTCCACCCCCACCAGCACCAGCGCGCAGGTGTCCATCACGCAGGCCATCGCCGCGAGCCAGGACTGGTTGTCGTGCTGGCTGCGGTAGTAGGCCAGCATGGGGTAGGACAGGTGGCTTTCCAGCAGCTCCGCCCCCCAGATCTCCCAATCCCGCAGCATCTCGTCGAGCTTGTCGAGGCCGTCCGCCTCGGCATGCCGGGCCAGCAGGGTGCCGGCGGTGGGCGGCGACCCGGCACGCCCGTCGAGCTGGATGACATGCGCTTCCCGCCGGGAGAGCAGTTGGGTCAGGACGGGCAGGTAGCCGATGACGACGGCGATGAAGCCGAGGCCGGTGCCGGCCTCGAACACGGCAACCAGGCGCGCCCCGGCCGAGTGCGGCACCACGTCGCCGTAGCCCAGGGTGAAGAAGGTGACGCCGCTCATGTAGAGCTGCTCGGAGAATGCCGAGGCCGCGCCGCCCGATGCCGCGCCGCCGGGGGGCGCCGGCGCCTGGAGCGACCATTCGATCAACGCGAAGGCGACGATCAGCGCGCTGGCCCAGATCGCGAACAGCAGCACCATGGACAGCGCGCCGAACACGCTGAGGAACCGCTCGCGCCGGGCGCCGGCCGGCAGGCGCGCGCCCAGCCTCGACCAGACGGCCCAGATGGAGCGGAAATACAGCCGCACGAGCCGCACGCTGCGCTGCACCCGGCGGGGCAGCAGCATGACCTCGAACGCATCCTGCAGGATGATGAGCAGCAGGGCGATGCCGGCCAGCATCGCAAGGACGGAGGTCAAGGCCCGGCGCCCGGCGGCACGCGTTCCAGCAGGCGGTAGCCGACGCCGGGTTCGGTGATGAGCAGCCGCGCCGCCGGGCCGAGCTTCTGGCGCAGGTGGCCGACATACACCCGGAGGTACTGCACGTCCTCCACATGCGCCGGACCCCAAACGGTGTTCAGCAGGTGCCGATGGGTCAGCACCTTGCCGGAATGCCGCGCCAGCAAGGCGAGCAGGTCATATTCGCGTGGGCTGAGCTGGACCGGCGTATCCGACGCGCTCACGACCCGGCGGGCCATGTCCACCGTCAAACCCTCGCCGTGGAACAGCTCGCTCGCCGCCGTGCCGGGGTGGGCATGGCGCAGCGCCGCCCGGATGCGGGCCAGCAGCTCGTCGAGGCCGAACGGCTTTTCCACGTAGTCGTCCGCGCCGTTGTCGAGCGCCGAGACCTTGCCGGCCTCCTGATCGCGGGCGGACAGGATCACCACCGGCACCTGGCTCGCCGCGCGGAGCTGCATCAGCGCGTCCTGCCCGTCCATGTCCGGCAGGCCGAGGTCCAGCAGGATCAGCGCGGGCGGGCGTGCCCGGGCGGAAGCGAGGCCGTCCGCGGCGGTGTCGGCGCGCTCCACGGCATAGCCGGACGCTTCCAGCGCCGGGCGCAGGAAGCGATGGATCTGCGGCTCGTCGTCGATGACCAGAATACGTGTGCGATGCAAATCGTCATATCCAAGCGTTACGCTGCGGATATGGCGGAAAGCCGCAGCACGACAATGGTTCCGGGCGAGCCGTCCCGCGCCGCGTCCGGGCGCGGGCTGATGGCCTGGATCGTGCCGCCCATCGCCTCCATCATGCCGCGGGCGATGGCGAGGCCCAGCCCGGTGCCCGGCGCCGTCCGGTCGCCGCGCCGGGCGCGGTAGAAGCTGTCGAACACGTGCGGCAGGTCGTCGGGCGCGATGCCGAGGCCCTCGTCGGAAACTTCAAGCATGACCTGCCCGCCGCCTGCGCTGCCGCGGATACGCACGTCGGAGCCGAGCGGCGCGTAGCGCACCGCGTTGTCGAGCACGTTGACCAGCACCTGCTCCAGCAGCGCCGGGTCGGCCTGCATCGCCGGCAGATCGGGCGGCACGTTCACCAAGACGTGCCCGGCGTCCGGCACCCGGGCAATGGCGGCGTCGATCACGTCGATGGCCTGCACCGGCTGCAGGCGCGGCGCCACCTGGCCGCTTTCCAGCCGGGTCAGGTCCATGATGTTGGCGAGGAACCGCGTCATGCGCCCGGTGTCCTCCTTGATGGAGGCGAGCAGGTCGGCGCGGGTGTCGGGCGTCAGGCGGTCCCAGGTGGACCCCAGCGTCTCGGCAGCCCCGCGTATCCCGGTGAGCGGGGTGCGCAGGTCGTGGCTGAGCGAGTTCAGCAGGGCGGTGCGCAGCTTCTGCGTTTCCTCCATGGCGGCGCTGCGGGCGGCCTCGTTGGCGAGCTTCACCCGTTCCAGCGCGACGGCGGCCTGGTCGGCGAGCGTGGCCAACGTCTGCGCCGCCGTCGGGTCGAACCGCCCGCCCGCCATGAACACGCCCAGCACGCCCAGCAGCCCGCGCACCGTCCGCATCGGCAGGAAGCGCCATTCGGCCGAGGGCAGGGTGGCGGTGCCCCGCCCGGTCGCTTCCTGCCGTTCGCTGCACCAGCGCGCCGCCGCCCAGCTTCCGTCGTCGAGCACGGCCGCGACGTCGGCCGGCGGCTCGGCGGCGCGGATGGCGAGGTCCGCGCCGTCCCCGGTCAGCACCACTGCGCGCCCGGCGGCTCCGGCGGCCTGCCGGGCGATCTCCGCGACCAATTCGGGTTCGGTGGTCGGGCTGCCCAAGGACCGGCTGAACGCGCCGATGCGGCGGAGGCCCTCGATGCGGGCCTGGCCGGCCTGCGCCTCCGCCCGCACCCGGCTGGCAAGGCTGCCGGTCAGCGCCGCCACCAGGATGAACACGACGAGCGCGATGCCGTCCCGGGCGTTGCTGATGGTCACGGAATGCAGCGGCGGGATGAAGAAGAAGTCCCAGGACAGGAAGCCCGCCGCCGCGGCGAACAGCGCGACGCGCAGGCCGAACGCGCTGGCGGCGCCGACCACGGCGGCCAGGTAGATCATGCCCATCGCCTCGGGGGGCACGGCGGCGCCCACCAGGATGCCGGCGCCGGTGATCGCGGCCACCAGCGCGGCGGTGCCGCCCCAGGCCAGCCAGCCCTCCGGCACGCGCGGCAGGCGGCGCCGGGCGGCCGGGCCGGAGGATGGCACGACGTGCAGCGCGAACTCCGGCGCGCGGACCAGCAGTTGTGCCGACAGCGTGCGCCCCAGCGCGCGCCGCCACGGCGAAGGGCGGCCCCGTCCGATGACCAACTGGGTCACGTTGCGGCGCTCGGCCAGTTCCAGCACGACGGCCACGAGGTCCGGGCCGGCCCGCGTCTCGACCTCGGCGCCAAGCTGGGCGGCCAGCGACAGGGCGGCGGTGGCATCGGTCGGGCGGCGGCTGCGCTCGATGTGGACGGTGATCCAGGGGGCGTGCAGCGCGTCGGCCAGGCGCTTGGCCTGGCGCACCACGGCCACCGCGCTGGCGTCGCCGCCGACCAGCGCCAGCACGCGCTCGCTCGCGGGCCACGGGCCGCTGATGGCGTTGCGGCGCATGTAGTCGCGCACGTCCTCGTCGACGTGCGCCGCCACCCGGCGCAGCGCGATCTCACGCAACGCCGCCAGGTTGCCGCCCTTGAAGAAGCCGTCCAGCGCGCGTTTCGCGACATCCGCGCGGTAGATGCGGCCTTCCCGCAGCCGCGTTTGCAGCTCGGCGGGCGGGATATCGACCAGCTCGACCTCGTTGGCCCCCTCCAGCACATGGTCCGGCAGGGTCTCGGACACGCGCACGCCGGTGATGCGGGCGACGGCCTCGTTCAGGCTTTCCAAATGCTGGACGTTCAGCGTGGCCCAGACGGGGATGCCGGCGTCCAGCAGCTCCTGCACGTCCTCCCACCGCTTGGCGTGGCGGCTGCCGGGCGCGTTGGTGTGGGCGAGTTCATCGACCAGCAGCAGGCCGGGCCGCCGGGCCAGCGCCGCGTCCACGTCGAATTCCTTGAGGAGCTGCCCCCGGTACAGCACGTCCCGGTAGGGCAGGATCGGCAGGTCCTCGATCTGCGCCGCGGTCTCCGCCCGCCCGTGCGTCTCGACGACGCCCACCAGCACGTCGGTCCCGCTCTCCCGCTGGCGGCGGGCGGCGGCCAGCATCTCGTAGGTCTTGCCGACGCCGGGCGCGGCACCCAGGAACACCTTGAGGCGTGCCCGCCCTTCCCGGGTGGCGGCGGCAACCAGCGCGTCGGGGTCGGGGCGGGCGTCGTCCATGCCTCTCAATACGCTATGAGGCGGGCTTGCCGTCCAGTGCCTGCGCGTCCAGCGCCATGTTCAGCGCCAGCACGTTGACCCGCGGCTCGCCGATCAGGCCGAGCAGCCGACCCTCGGTATGCGCCGTGACCATCTCCCGCACCCGGTCCTCCGGCATGGAGCGGGCGGCGGCGACGCGGGCCACCTGCCGGGCCGCGGTCTCCGGCGAGACGTGCGGGTCGAGGCCGGAGGCGGAGGTCGTCACCATGTCGCCCGGCACCGGCTTGGCGCCGGCCTTGCCGACGTCCTCCGTCACGCGGTCGATCAGCGACTTCGCCGTGGGTCCGGCGTTCGAGCCGGAGGAGTTGCCGGCGTTGTACGGCGCCGGCACGGTCTTGGTCGAATCCGCCGGGTCAGGGTTGGTGGTCGCGGACGGGCGGCCTTGGAAGTACTTGTCCTGGGTGAAGGTCTGGCCGATCAGGGAGGAGCCGACCACCGTGCCGTTCTGCTCGATCAGCGAGCCGCCGGCCTGCCGCGGGAACGCGGCCCCGGCGATGCCGACGAAGGCCAATGGGAAGGCCAGCCCGGTCAGCACGGTGAACAGCACGACCAGGACGATGGCGGGGCGAAGATGCTGCATGTCACGCAAATCCCAAAAAGGTCAGTATCACGTCGATGAGCTTGATGCCGATGAACGGGGCGACCAGGCCGCCCAAGCCATAGACCAGCAGGTTGCGGCGCAGCAGGGCGGCGGCGCCGATCGGCTGGAACTTCACGCCGCGGAGCGCCAGCGGCACCAGCGCCACGATGATCAGCGCGTTGAAGATCACCGCGGACAGGATGGCGCTCTGCGGCGAGTGCAGCCGCATCACGTTGAGCGCGCCCAGCTCCGGGTAGGTGGCGACGAAGATCGCCGGCAGGATGGCGAAGTACTTCGACACGTCGTTGGCGATGCTGAACGTGGTGAGCGAGCCGCGGGTGATGAGCAACTGCTTGCCGATCTCGACGATCTCGATCAGCTTCGTCGGGTCGCTGTCGAGGTCGACCATGTTGCCGGCCTCCCGCGCGGCCTGGGTGCCGGTCTGCATCGCCACGCCCACGTCGGCCTGGGCCAGTGCCGGCGCGTCGTTGGTGCCGTCGCCGCACATGGCGACCAGCCGGCCCTCCGCCTGTACCTTGCGGATGTAGTCCAGCTTGTCCTGCGGGGTCGCCTGCGCCAGGAAGTCGTCCACCCCGGCCTCCGTGGCGATGGCCGCGGCCGTCACCTTGTTGTCGCCGGTGATCATCACCGTCTTGATGCCCATCTGGCGCAAGGAGGCGAAGCGCTCGCGGATGCCGGGTTTCACGATGTCCTTGAGTTCGATCACCCCTTGCAGCCGGCCATCGACGGCCACCGCAAGCGGGGTGCCGCCGGACCGGGCGATGCGGTCCACCGCCTGGGTGAACGCCTGGGGCGCCGCGCCTCCGGTCAAGGCGAGCACGCTTTCCACCGCGCCCTTGCGCCAGGACCGGCCCCCGGCATCGAGGCCGCTGACCCGGGTGTTGGCGGTGAACGGCACCACGGTGGCGCCCTCCGGCGTGTCGTGCGTGACCCCGAAGCGGTCCCGGGCAAAGGAGAGGATGGAGCGCCCTTCCGGCGTGTCGTCGCCGAGCGAGGCGAGCACCACGGAGTCGGCCAGGCTGCGCTCCTCCACGCCCGGCACCGGCGAGAAGCTGGCGGCGGCGCGGTTGCCGAAGGTGATGGTGCCGGTCTTGTCGAGCAGCAGGGTGTCCACGTCGCCCGCCGCCTCCACCGCGCGCCCGGAGGTGGCGACCACGTTGAAGCGGATCAGCCGGTCCATGCCGGCGATGCCGATGGCGGACAGCAGCCCGCCGATGGTGGTGGGGATCAGCGTCACGAACAGCGCCACCAGCACCGGCACGGCGAGGTCGGTGCCGGAGTACTTCGCCAGCCCCACCAGCGTCACCACCGCGATCAGGAAGATGATGGTGAGGCCGGCCAGCAGGATGTCGAGCGCGATCTCGTTCGGCGTCTTGCGGCGCTGCGCGCCTTCCACGAGCGCGATCATGCGGTCGATGAAGGTGTTGCCGGGGTCGGCGGTGATCCGCACCACCAGCCAGTCGCTGACGACTTGCGTGCCGCCGGTGACGGCGCTGCGGTCGCCGCCGGCCTCGCGGATGACGGGCGCGCTCTCGCCGGTGATGGCGCTCTCGTTGACGCTCGCCACGCCCTCGGTGATCTCGCCGTCGGAGGGGATCAGGTCGCCGGTCTCCACCAGCACCAGGTCGCCGCGGCGCAGGTCGGGGGCGGGCACCTGCGTGGTTTGGCTGCGGTTGGTGCCGACCAGGCGCTTGGCCATCGTCTCGCTGCGGGCGCGGCGCAGGCTCTCGGCCCGGGCACGCCCGCGGCCCTCCGCCACGGCCTCCGCGAAGGTCGCAAACAGCACGGTGAGCCACAGCCAGAGCGCGATGGCGAGCGCGAAGCCCGCCGGCTGCCCGGTGGCGAGATTGCGGACCGCCAGCACGGTCACGAGGATCGAGACGACCTCGGTGACGAAGATGACGGGGTTGCGGATCAGCCGGGCCGGGTTGAGCTTGACGAAGGCGTCGCCCGCGGCGCGGGCCAGGATCGCGCCGTCGAACAGCGCGATGGATTCAGCGTTCTGTGCCACAGTAAAATGTCCTTAGAAGGTCTTGCCGGCGAGCATCGAGAAGTGCTCCGCGAGCGGCCCGAGCGACAGCGCAGGCAGGAACTGCAATCCGCCCAGGATCAGGATCACGCCGATCAGCAGGCCGATGAACAGCGGCCCGTGCGTCGGGAAGGTCCCCCCGCTCGCCGGCAGCTTCGGCTTGGCCGCGAGCGACCCGGCAATCGCCAGCACCGGCACCAGGAAGGCGAACCGCCCCAGCAGCATGCAGGCGCCCAGCCCGTAATCCAGCAGCGGCGTGTCCGCCGTCAGCCCGGCGAACGCGCTGCCGTTGTTGCCGGTCGCCGAGCTGAACGCATACAGCATCTCGCTCAACCCATGCGGCCCGGCGTTCGACAGCGACGACACGCCGTCCGGCAGCACGAGGCAGAGCGCGGTGCCGCCCAGGATGCACAGCGGCAGGATCAGCACGGCCAGCATGGCGAGCTTGACCTCCCGCGCCTGCACCTTCTTGCCCAAGTACTCCGGCGTTCGGCCCACCATCAGCCCGGCCACGAACACCGCGAGCAGCGCGAACACCAGGATGCCGTACAGGCCCGAGCCGACGCCGCCGGGCACGACCTCGCCCAACTGGATCAGGAACATCGGCACCATGCCGCCAAGCGGGGTGAAGCTGTCATGCATGGCGATGACGGCGCCGTCCGACGTCGCGGTGGTGGTCACGGCGAACATCGACGACACGGCGGTGCCGAAGCGGACCTCCTTGCCCTCCATGTTGCCCATGGACGGGTCGATGCCGGCCACCGTCAGCAGCGGGTTGCCGCCGCCCTCCGCCGCGTAGCAGCCGATGATCGCGGCGACCATCAGGATCGCCATGACCCACATCAGGGCGAAGCCTTGGCGCTTGTCCCGCACGATGTGGCCGAACATGACCGCGAGCGAGAAGGGGATCACGATCTCCGACCAGGTTTCCACCACGTTGGTGAGCGCGGTCGGGTTCTCGAACGGGTGGGCGCTGTTGGCGTTGAAGAAGCCGCCGCCGTTGGTGCCCAGCATCTTGATGGCTTCCTGGAACGCCACGGGGCCGAGCGCGATGGTCTGCTTGGCGCCCTCCAGCGTCGTCGCGTCCACGTAGCCCGCCATCGTCTGCGGCACGCCGGAGGCGATCAGGAACACGGTGTAGACCAGCACGATGGGCAGCAGCAGGTACAGCGTGATCCGGGTCAGGTCGACCCAGAAGTTGCCGAGTTCCTTGACGCCCCCCGCCACGAACGCCCGGGCGACGGCGACGGCGGCGGCGATGCCCGTCGCGGCCGACAGGAAGTTGTGCACCGTCAGGCCCCACATCTGGCTGCCGTACGACAGCGTGGTCTCGCCGCCGTAGGCCTGCCAGTTGGTGTTGGTGACGAAGCTGATTGCCGTGTTGAAGGCAAGCTGCGTGGACACCGCCGACTGGCCCTGCGGGTTGAACGGCAGCTTGTCCTGGAAGCGCAGCATCAGGAACAAAATGAGGAAGTGCACCGCCTGAAGGACGATCAGCGCGGTCGCGTAGGTGAGCCAGCCCATGCCGCGCGAGGCATTGACCCCGGCGACGGCATAGAAGCCGCGCTCGATGGGTCCAAGCATGGGAGAAAGGAAGGTGCGCTCCCCTTGCACCACCCGGGCGATGTAGCCCCCGAGCGGCACGGCGCACAGGAAGACGAGCGACAGCACGAGCGCGATCTGCGCCCAGCCGATCAATGTCATATGGGAATGTCCTAGAAGTCTTCGGGGCGGACGAGCGCCCAGACCAAGTAGATCAGCAGCCCGGCCGAGACCGCGCCGCCCAGGAGGAGGTCGAGCATGGGATCAGATCCGCTCGCACAGCGCCGCATAGGCGGCCATGAGCAGGATGCCGCCCGTGCCGAGCACGGCGACGAGGATATCAACCATCATTGCGCCTTTCAGGATTTCTGGAGCCGAAATGGGCCGCTATCCCCGAAAGGCTCAATGGTGGTTTGGCCAGCGAAGCATAAAGGCAGCGTAAAAGCCGCGGCCACGTAAGCAATCAGCGAAGACGCATCATCGGGATGATGCTCAGCGGACCGCCACGATCTCCACCCGGCGGTTGGCCGGGCTGCGTGGGTCGGAGGCGTCGTAGAGCTGCAGCGGGCCGAAGCCCTGGGGACGCATCCGCTCCCGCGGCACGCCGCGGACGGCGAGGTAGTCCGCCACGGCGGTGGCGCGCAGCATGGACAGGCCGATGTTGTAGCCGAGGCGGCCCGACAGGTCGGTGTGGCCGTTGACCTCGAACGTCAAGCCGTAGAGCCGCGGGTCGTTCAGCGCGGCGGCGGCGTTGTCGAGGGGGGCGAAGCTGTCCGGGCGGATGCGGTAGCTGTTGAAGTCGAAGTTCACCGCGATGATAACCCGCTGGTCGACGGCCGGGCCGGTCCCGTAGGGATACGGCTGCTGCACAGGGGCGCAGGCGGCCAACGCGCCGAGCAGCGCGCTCAGCGCCAGGGCCGGCAGCAGGGGCTTAACGGGGTGCCAACGCATCGACGATCTCCTGGGGGCTGGGTGTCCGTCCGCGCAAGTCGGTCGCGGGTCCGCGCGGCTCGCGCAGGCCGAGCCGGCGCTCGGCGCCGCGCGGGTCGGGCGGCATCTGGTCGCGCAGCTCGCGGGTTTGCGGGTCGAGCGGCAGCGTTTGCGCCAGGCGCTCCGCGTCGGGGTTGCCGGCCTGCGGGCCGGCGGAGGGCGCCGGACGAGGCGCGGGGGGCGGATAGTACGGCCGGGGCGGGATGGAGGGCGGCGCGAAGGCGGGCGGCGTGTAGCCGAACGGGCTGATCGGCAGCAGCGGCCCGGAGTTCTTCTGCGCCCAAGCCGGCGCCGCGAATCCGAGCGCCACGGCGCACAAGATGCCCAAACGCGCCATGCGATGCCCCTTTACCAAAAACACGTTGCCATCCTGCAAGCAGAACGGGCGCGCGGCAAGCGAAACCACGCGGCGGCTTCGCCTTGCTTATATCGTTTGTTAACCGTCATAGTGGCCTTCACTGCGACGGCATGAGGCTGCAACGGCGATGGCTCCACGCTTTATCGGCAAGACCTCGCTGGCCGGGCTGCACCTCGTGCAGTGGGACGGGCAGCCCGTGCTGGCCGCTCATGCCCGCCTGCGCGACCTGCTGCAATCCCGGCTTGGCCCCGCGGCGGCCGGGCTGTTCGCCGAGCCGGTCGTCACCTGGCCCGGCGCCGACGCGCCCGGCAGCGTATCTTGGTACACCGACGTGCCCGGCGACGCGGAGCCGCTCGCCGGCCTGCCCGCCGACCGGCGCGCGCCCTCGGAGGCACGGCTTCGCGGCATCCTGCGGCAACTCGGCCCGCTGCTGGCCGACCCGGAGGCCGGGCCGCTGCTGCGCCGCGTCCTGGCGCTCGGCAGCCGCAACGGTTTGCTGGCGGTAGGCGGCACGCCCGTGCTGACGGAATGGGGCCTGGCGTCCGACGCCGCCGGGCCGGAGGACGCCATCGCGACCCGGGCCGCGGCCTGGATGGAGGACTACGCGGACGCGCCCGTGCCGCCGCCCGCTGCCGCTGCGCCGGCGGCCCCTCCCGCCCCGCAGCCCCGGGCCGTCCCGGTGCCGGTGCCCGCAGCGGCGCGTCCGGTTTGGGATTGGGCGCTGATCCCGGCGGCGGTCGTGGTCGCGGCGCTGTTTTTGGGCGTGGGGCTGTATGCGGGCGCGCGCATGGTGGCCGCCCGAGTCGCGGCGCGGCCCACCTCGGTCGCCCTGCTGGACGAGCCGGCCACGCGCGACGCGATGGACCGGCAGCGCGAGCAGAACGCGGCACTTGAAAAGGAGATCGAGGCCCGCCGCCGCCTGCTCGCCGGCAACGTCTGCGTGGCGGACCCGGCGCAGGCGCCCCGACTGGGTCCGGACCGCGCCGCCGCCGTGCCGCCCGGCGCGGTGGCGCCGTCCCCGAACGGCCAGGCGTTCCAGGGCACGTTGGCGGAGCTGCTGACCCAGGCCGTCGTGCTGGTGGTCGCGCCCGGCCGTGGCCCGGACGACGGAACATCGACCGGCAGCGGCTTCTTCGTCGCGCCGGACCTGATCGCCACCAACCGCCACGTGATCGAGGACGCCGACCCCGACGGGATCGCGGTGACGAGCAAGAAGCTCGGGCGCATCACCCGGGCGCGCGTGGTGGCGCAGACGCCCAACGCAGAGATCGGCAGCCCCGACATCGCGCTGCTGCGGGTGGAGGGCGCGTCGGGCATCCAGCCGCTGGCGTTCAGCACGACGGTCGCGCCGCTGGACCCGGTGATCGCGGCGGGGTTCCCGGGATTGCTGATGGAATCCGACGAGGCGTTCGCCCGGCTGCGGCGCGGCGACCTGTCCGCCGTGCCGGAGGTGATCCTGACCGACGGGAAGATCAACGCGATCCAGTCGGCGCCGGGCGGCATGAAGATCATGCCGCACAGCGCCGCCGTGTCGGGCGGCAACAGCGGCGGGCCGCTGGCGGATGCGTGCGGCCGGGTGCTCGGCATCAACACCTTCATCACGATGAACCGGGAGCAGGTGGTGCATGCGAACTACGCGCAGAAGTCGGACGGGATCGTGGCGTTCCTCCGGCAGAACGGCGCGGAGGTCGCGGACCTGACCGGCCCCTGCACGCCGGGCACGCCGCCCGCCGCGCCTGTCCCCGCCCCCGCTTCCACCCCCGCCCCGCGCTGACCCGGCATGGCCAGCCTGCCCATCGCCACGACCCGTTCGCAGGATTTGCAGCCGCTGGCGGCGGCCGGGCAGACCGTGATCGAGGCCTGGGGCACCCTGCATGCGCTGCTGCTGGGCCTGTCGCCCGCCCATGCGGCGCTGCTGGCGGAGCCGGTGGCCAACGCGGCGCGGGGCGAGGTCGATTGGTACGCCGAGGGCGACGGCCCCGCCGCCCGGCTGGAGGACCTGCCAGACGCCGAGCGCGCCGCGGCGCAGGCACGGCTGGACCAACTGGCCGGCGAGATCCAGGCGCACGCGGCCCAACTCGGCAACAGCCGGGCGGAGGGCGACCGTTTCCTGTCGGACATGCTGGGCCTGGCGCTGCGCCTGCCGGGCGAGGGCAGCGTGTACGTGCAAGGCGGGCAGCCGGTGCTCGTGGGGTGGGGGCATGTGCGGAGCGGCGGGCGCGGCGGTGCCGTGGTCCTCACCGGGCGAGCCGTGCCGCCCGCGGCGCAGGCCGCGATCCTGCCGCCGCCGCCATCGCCCTACGCCGCGGCGGCGCCCCGGCGGACCTGGCTATGGGGCGCGCTCGGCGTCTCCTTATTGGCGCCGCTGCTGGCGGGGCTGCTGCTGTGGCGCGACCCGTTCGGCTGGTTCGCCGTGGACCCGCCGCAATGCCGGCTGGAGCCGGGCCAGCTTGGCCTGGCGCAGGGATTGCAGGAGGAGGTGGCGCGCGAGGGGGTGCTGCGGGCGGAGCTGGCCCGGCTTGCCGCCGATGCCGGGCAGCGCCGGCTGATGTGCCCGCCGACCCCGGCGCCCGCCGCCGCGGCGGCGCCCTCCCAGGACGCCGAGCGGGCGCAGCGGCAGGGGGCGCAGGCCGGCAAGCTGCAGGTCATCCTGGCGTGGGACGACCGTAACGACCTGGATTTGCATGTGGTGTGCCCGGACGGGCTGGACATCAACTTCATCCGGCGGCAGGCCTGCGGCGGCACACTGGACGTGGACGCGAACGGCGACGTGCGGCACCTGACGCCCACGCCGGTCGAGAATGTGTACTTCACCGATCCGCGGCCCGGCCGCTACCGGGTCGTGGTCGATGCCTACGGCATGCGGGAGCGCACGGCGTCGCCGTTCCGCGTCACCGTCCGACGCGACGGCCGGCCGGACCAGGTGACGACCGGCACGGTGCAGAACGGACGCCGCAACCAGGCCGTCACCGAGTTCACGGTGGAGCCGCCATGATCCGCCTCCTCGAAGCAGCACCCGGCGGACTGCGCTCCCTGCTGCCGCCGGGCCGGGATCTCCCGGCGTGGCACGCGGTGCTCGCCGAGGAGATCGCGCGGCATCTGTCCCCCGCCCATGCGCTGCTCCTGGCCCGGCCGGAGCACGCCGAGGGCGGCACGGCCTGGGTCGCCGAGGGCTTGGCGCGGAGCCGCTATGCCGACTTGGCCGTGGAGGGGCGGCGCGCGCTGGACCGGGCCGCGGGCGCCATCCTGTCCGATATCCGCCGCCTGGCCGAGAGCGGCGCGGCGCCCGCGGTGCGGAAAGCATGGCCGGCGCTGCGCGAGATCCCCGACATGGGCCATCTGTTCGCCGTGGATGGCCGGCCGGTGCTGGCGGCATGGGGCCATGCGGGGGAGGGCGGCGCGTCCGGACGGCTGGCGCGGCTGGATGACGGCGTGCCGTGGCGTGCCGCGCCGCGCAGGCCTTGGGGCCGCTACGGCGCGGCGCTGGGCGTGCTGGCGGCGCTGGCGCTGGCGGCCGGGCTGCTGCCGTGGGCCGGGCCGTGGCTCGTGGACCCGCCGGCCGCGTGCGCCGTCGTGCCCGGCCAGCTCGACGCCATGCGCGGGCAGATGGAGCTGGAAAGCCGCGGGCAGGCGCTGCAAACGCTGCTGGCGACGCTCGTGGAGGAAACCGGGCGCCGCCAATTGCAGTGCCCGATCCCCGCCGCGCCGCCGCCGCCAGCGCGTCCCCCGGCGCCGCGGGCCGCGCTGCCGCAAAGCCAATGGGGACAGCGCGATGTCAGCATGCTGAAAGGCTGCTGGAGCCTGGTCTCGGAAATGTCGATCCGGCGCGGTGACGAGGGCGCGGGGGTGCGGCTGCGCAGTTGGCGGATGTGCTTTGACGAGCACGGCGTCGGGCGGCAAACGGAAACGCTTGAGGATGGCCGCTCCTGCGATGGGCCGCTGGCTGCGGCGTTCGAAAGGGACCGCCTGCGTGTCACCGAATCCCCGCGATGCACCGGCCCGGACTTGCGGATGGGCCATAATGAGCTGCTATGCCGCCGGGTGAGCGACGCCGAAGCGCAATGCGAGGGCCGCAACCCCAACGGCACGACATTCGAGGCCACCT
>JAABUQ010004581.1_pt1 | contig 23378 bp, 28 predicted proteins | sample 5560001 | NCBI WGS metagenome assembly JAABUQ01 (sample SAMN10711888, study PRJNA513371) | rock metagenome | isolation source: Antarctica rocks | place: Antarctica: Victoria Land, Finger Mt nord | collected 2015-12-18 | reverse complement strand
CCATTTTCCCCAAAAAAGAACAAGAAAAAGAAAAAAACCACCATCACCGCCCCCTCCTCTCCCTAATCCTCTCCTCCACCCTCCTCAACCCACCCCTCAACCCCCCATTCCTCCTCCCCCCCTCCCCACCCAACCACCCCTCCATCCTCTCCCGACACGCCCTCAACGCCTCCGCGCACGGCACCGCGGGGGGGTTCAACAGCGTCTCGAACAGCATCCCCCACAACTCCGTCTGCCAATACCGCTTCAGCGCCTCCTTGAGTTTATACCTTTTCCTTTCCCCCACCCCCTGCAAACCCAACCCCTGGGCGTCACCGGCGCTGCTGCTGGAGGAGGAGGAGGGCACGGCTACATCCTCGATATATTTCCCGAAAAGGAGATTATGCACCACACCCGCAACCCCCCAGTAATCGACCTGGTACGTCCAGGGCCTCAGAGCGCGCATCTCGGGGCAGTCCTGCTTGGTGGTGGGCCAGTCGGCGATGAACTGCGCGCGGGGGTGGAAGGCTTGGGTGTCGATGGAGCGGCCGAAGTCGATGAGGGTGAGACCCTTGGCGGCCCAGCCGTTGGCGCCGGTTGGGGAGTAGGTGGGGTCCCAGGTGTCGTTAGGGGAGGGGGAAAGGCGGACGAGGCAGTTGTCGGCTTTGAGGTCGCCGTGCAGGATGCCGACTGAATGCATGGCTTCGACTGTGCGGAGCAGCTCGATGGTGAAGAACATGGCGACGCTTTCGTCGAGGGTGGTCTGGCCTGAGGGGTCGGCTTTGGCGGTGTTGACGAGGTCGAGGAGGGTGCCTTGATCGAGGTAGGATTCGAGGAGGTAGGCTTCGTCGGCGAAGAGGTGGAGGGAGTGGGGGGGAAGGAGGGAGGGGTTTGCGCGGGCTGTGGAAGGCAGGCGGAGTTGGAGGAGCCTCATTATGTGGTATTCCCAGGCGGTGGGGGGGTGTTCGCATTTTATTGCTATGAGGGATGGGCAGGTGGAGGGGTCGTCGGAGTCGGTGGAGGCTTCGGCGAGGTAGACGGGGGCGAAGGCGCCTTTGCCCAGTTCACGTTTTATGGTGTAGGCTGTTGAGGGTGCGAATGGGAACCGGAGGGTTGGAGGGAGGGAGATGGCGGTAGTCGTTTTGTCGGAGCCTTTAGGTTTTTTGAGGGCGTTGATGAATTTGCGGATCTCGGGGGCTTTGTTGAAGGTTTGCGGTCGGTGGTCGTGGTATCCAGGGTATGAGGATATTGGTGGTTGCATATGTTCTAGGATCATGTTGCGTATTGACTCGTCTACTGGGTTGCATTGCATATCATTGATGATTGGTCCGTCTGTCCTATCTTTCGTTGGCTTCTGGTTAGGCTTGTCCTTTGCCATCTTCAACTTTGGTACGCGTGCTGGACGAGACTCGTTGATGATCTCCTGGAAGGGACTGCTCAGGGGCTCTCCGTCGATGAGAGGGGTTGCAAGTCCTTTGCTATCATCCCTTGAAGGCGTCTTTGAATTGAAGTAATCCTTCTCTGTGCGAATAGACAGAGCTCCCAAGGAAGTTTCCGTCTTCTCTACAATCGGTGTCATGAACGGCAGCTTATTTTGTGCTACCATGGCAGGGTCTCTAGGGAGCCTTGCGGGTGGTTCGTAATCTTCTGGTGGTATTGGAACGTATCTCGTCCGAGGAGGCTCGTTTTCTGGCTCGTATGAAATAGGGGTCACAATGTCATATTCTTCCTCTTTCTCATCCTCGAATGTAGCAGAGTCCTCATGCACAACAAAAGCATGTTCATCAGGTTTGCCGGTCGTCTTTTCCTCTTCGTCATCGACGCTGTACTTAGGAACGTGCTTGCTTGCCGTGAAGTCAGACCACGGGCTTGCGCTTTCAGCAACGGTCTCTTCATTGCTTGGTGCATCCTTCAAACTGGGCTCTGTATCCCCAAAGTCGCTCGTACCAGAGATTCTGCCAGTTCCTGTGCTTTCTCCTCCACTAGTGTAATCATCATCATCGTAATCGATCTCTCCATCGCTTTCGGGTGGACCTGCCATAGGATCTACGTTCCGCAGAGGCTGATTGAATATATCCAGAATATCGTCCGTAGCAGCCCTTGTGTTGATGGTCATTGTTGGCTCCGCAGAGTGCTTCCTTCGCAGTTTCGGACCAGTTGGCGACTCCAGATTTGTTTTGACTAAGCACTGTCAGCTTCAATCTTGTTGTAGACGAGAAGATCCATCATACTTGTCTGCGTCTCCCCTTTCACCTCTTTGATCCTCATCTTTTTTGGCCGTTCAGGCTTACTATCTCCATTGAGGTTCACAGCAATGGTAGTATCCAGCTGAGTGCTTGGGCTGCTTTGTGCATCGGATTGACTCTGAGATGCGTCGACGTTTGCTCTGGCAAATCCGTCTTCGACCACCATCAAGGGCTCTGCACTCCCGGCAACATTGTCTACCAAGCTCTCTGATCCATGCCCCACGTCACTCCCAGCTTCTTGATTCTTACTATGTTTTGCTTCTGTAGCCCAGTCCCGATCTGACCAGCCTCTGGCTTTGGCTCTCAACTCTTCGAAGCTCATTTCCTCATTGGTGTCGCTATTCGGATACACCAACTGTAGGTTCACAAAGGCTCGCTCAGTCTTACCTGTCTGAGGATTGGTAATCTGATAGTAGGCAGGGTACTTTGGTATTGGTAATTGATTCGTATTGGATTGTTGTAAGTTAGACTATGATACGAGCACGTGAAAACGCAAGCAATTAGTCCTATTATCGTAAATATGATGACGGGAGCTTTAACATTGGGAACTATACCTCATCCTTAAAGACAGCCATCTTTGGGACCCCAGACGTTTTCTTTCCTCCTTTTAAAGTTGCTCCCGTCCATGGCGTTGCGTCCATGACGTTCTCTTTCTTCCTTTCTGCAATCGTGCCAATGTTGTCCCATCCCTTGGCGCCTTCGCCAGTCCTGGCTTTCTCACCCGACGCTGGGGCGTCTGCATCGCTGAAGACTGCCAATTTTTGTCTCCCACCTCGAGAGATTGATGATCCTCCAAGCCCAGATGATTGTGGTCTGGGCGCTTGCGGGTCGGCGGATCGAGGTGTGGTTGCGAAAGGATCTATCTTAGCTACTAATGCTGGCCGTACTGTAGGCAAAGCAGGAGATGAAGGTTCGTCTCCATTAACAACTCGAGATTCGAATCTGTGTTGAAATTCCCCAAACTTCCGTATCAAGCGTTCCGCTGGCCTAGCCTCCCGCTCAATGCCGAGCTTGTAGACCTCTTCTGCTTGTGTCCACCGTTCTGCACCTTCGAGCCATGCTGCAAATTCTTCGTAGAACAGAGCAAGGCCTTCTCCGATGCTGTGCCGGGCAAGGTATGTGAAGGTCTCTCGTGGCGAGTCTGAGAAAAAACGGATGTAGTTCAGCCAGAGCTTCAGGTACCGAGGATCATTCTTGTAATGGATTGCTGATTGGAAGGCTTTTGTCGCACGTTCGAGGAGCGGTCTTAATTTAGATTCCGGTGTTGCTTGCGCTGAAGGATAGGCGCCCAATGTCCATTTCACGAATCGGTCATAAATATCAAGAGGGTCATCGGAATCTGCAATTGCAGCGAGCTCGAGCTCGTACTCTTCCCGTATCGCATCATTAAGGTTCCTTGTGTCTCCTGGTGTGGGTGCGGAGGACCGAGATGTGGGCGCAAAGGTCGAGACGAGCGATTTGGCAGATCTGCCACCAGGGAGTGATTGGATGTTCTCCTTGTGGTCCTCGATGATGTTGAAGTCAATGAGATCCTCCGTGACTGACATTTTAAAGAAAGAGCAAGAAGTCGACGAAAAGAAAGTTTGCAGTGATCGAGTAGTTAATCTGTTACAGAATCTCGGGCAATTGGCGTCGGACGCAATGTGTACTTTTGCGCCGGTTGACCGGGCAACAGCTCTATCGCGCTACATTCCCTTGAACCTCCTCCCTAATCACCTCACACTCAAGCTGTGTTATAACTACAGACCTTTCCCTTCCCTTGTTCCTTTCTTGACCAGGCAAAAGGTTGTCCTTTCTTATTTCTCCCGGGCCGTACTAACCCAATTCACCCAGTCCGTAAAGAATCCCATCCTAACCCTGTTACCCCCCTCGAAAAGCACCCCCTCCATTGTCTCCCCATAAGCCTTGACGACCCTCTTCAAGTGTTTCCTATCATCTCCCACGAGTACCCGCACTAGTAACAACGAAGCCTGACTACACGCTACGGCATGCGCATTCGAGCCCTCTTTCCCTGCCTCCTTATGCACGTTCCCCAGAAGTGTGAACAAGGCTTCTATATCAGGGACCTCAGGGAGGCTAGGGGTGCGGCAAAGACGGGCAAAGGTGTGGATGACTTCGCCAGCTCTTTTCGCCACGGGTGGGGCATGCGTTGTCCTTATCGTCTGCAATACTGGCAAGATCAAGTTGAGAGAGACGGACTTCGTATGCTCTTGTCTGACGTATATTTCAAGCAAATCCAGCACGCGGGCTTTGAGGTTCGTAATCGCTTCCCTCGCATCATGCTTCTCCTTGTTAGGATTAGCTTTTATTGATTTCTGACGTTCGCGGAAGATTGTGGACACGTGGGTGTCTAGTTTTTCCATTTGTGCTGAGGACATTGAGGAGTCTGAACTTATGGAGGAGACCTCCGCGTCCGCGTTTGTGTGCTTTGGCCGGGTGTTGAGAGCTTGCGCTAGGGCGGCATCGAAGGCAACAAGCTCTGAGGAGGGGCTGGATGGTGCTTCCGAGGATCCAGTAATCGAGGCTTCGTCGCCCTCTGAATCACTGGCGTTTTGCATCTTGTTATCCAGGTCGGCACCAGCCATATCTATTTCCTCGACGTCGGAGTCTTCACTGCTGGAGGCTTCGGCGGCTTCATCGTCTTCTCGGTCGAATATATCTGCTTGGCCTGCTAGGTTCTCCTTTGTTCCTAGAACTCTCAGCATGGGCTGCAGAGCGGCTTCGGCTATACCTGAGGTACATGTAGTAAAGACTTGCTGGACCACACGGCGGAAGAGTACTGAGGGCTGGGAGGCCAAACTTAGTAGTATCTCTACCAGAGCTGAAGAGTCTTGAAACCCTTTTCTGTGACAGTCCTTCAATTCCTTCCTGCTGTAGCACTCATTGAGTTCTTGCAGTATGTTGACTGCTTCAGTGTCACCATTGTATATTTGCAGCATTGTCAGCGATACCAGCAGTTTTGCCGAACTGTAGAAGGTCTTCTCGGCAGTCGAAGAGTTACCAAATTCCTTTTCGTCGACATATCGTAGAGTCTCTTGTGCCTGGCTCATTATACTCTCAATTGAATCGTCTGTTTCGAGAAGAGATATGTAATACTGAGGTCGGTCCTCCATATCCTTTATGTGGACTATCAGTTGATAAGCGAAGTAGGCTGGATTGTTTGCCTTAGACATCAGATGGGACAGGCAAGATGTGATTCGTGATCTGAACCTGCTACGGGAGGATGTAGATAGATTGGGGGTTTTGGCGATATTAGATGTCTCGGGATGTTCGAAATACGCGGATTCGGCGAAGAGTGCGAGGATCTCGGAAATGTCATGTTCTGACTTTCTGTCACCAGGCTTCTCTTGGGCAGAGACCAGTGGTATTGATCGCAATACTGTGACAAGTTGATCAGCAGCGATTTGTCGTCTTGTGGCTGCTGCCTGTTGAAGTTCATCGCCAGCATTTTGTTGATTCTGTGGTCTCTTCGTTGCGAATGATCTACCTTTTGTAGCTGGCCGCCGTATTATTTCGGAGTACAGCATAATCACATGCTTCAGTCTGAACTCCGAAACTTCTTGTATAATGCGTAGTAAGTTTTCGATAGTCTTTGTCTTAGTTATGCCATCAAAGTTCACATCTCCTTTATCACTGTTCACTAGTGCGGCGAAAATTGCATCACCCGTGATCGGTGTGTTTCTAGCTTTCTCGAGTATGGCTTTCCTAGCCTTCTCGGCTGCTCGATGGAGGTATCTATCCGGAGAGGCCAGCTGGTTCATGAAGCATCGCATGAAATTAGGGCTGAAAAGCCTCTCTATATCAGATATCGGAGCCTTCATAATCGTCGCTTGGAAAAGAGAGAAGCCCCAGAATTTCCTCTCTTCCGAGGATCCGAGTGCAAACAAATACTCTAGCCTTGGTGAGCGGTATGTCGTCTTAATTAGAGGGGACTCACCATCTACACAATGGAGCCAGAAATCCCTAATTTGGATGCGCCTGTGTCTCTCTGGGCTATATGTGTGCTCGTTGAACGACGGATCCAGAAGCTGATCGAGTATTACCTGCCATGCAAAGTGGAACTTCGCGCTCCACTGACCTCTTTGAGAGAAAGAACCTCCATTCTCGTTCTCATCTGAAGTCGCTTTGTCTGTTTCCTTCAGTATCTGGGCGAGCTCTGCTTTCTCTTTCCAGGCAAATGGATCTTCTTGGTCCCAGACGCCTTTTGGTAGTATCACTGCTGGAAGCTTGACCCGTATTTCGATCCATATCGCGATGCCTTCTGGAGTCTTCGCCAAACCGTTGGATTGAACTTTGTTGATGAGTGATTGACCGTATCTTACGCCCGAGTTTGCTTGGCGCAACATGGAAATCGATGAGTACACAACAAAACCACACTCTTCTCGCAACCATGCTTTCTCCTTCGCCAAATCCAAGAGAATATCTAACATCGCATCCCATTCCGTGATAGAAACCCCTGTCCGATACAAGACACCAGACTGGATGATGGCTTGGGCACCAAACACTCGGCCGAGCTGGTGATCCCGTTCCTCCTAAACATAACTATATTAGCTCATTAGCAGTGGTATACAATCCAGCGTAAACTCACCTGACCGGACACATTGCCTGTGACGTTGGTCTGTTCATTTAATACTCTGATGACCGCTGAGACATCCTGAAAACAGGAGACTTCCGGTCTTTTAGTACCAAGCAGCTCGGGCAGAAATTCAGTCAGAGCGATAGAAAAGCCCAGGCGAGCAGCTTTTCGGCCACTGCAAAGACCTTTGATGAGGCGCCTCAGAATCTCATTCAATCGTTCTCCATCTGCTCGGCCACCAGACACAAATTGAGTGAGCAAAGTTTGGGCAGCTTTAAGCCTGATTGCCCCGTCCAAATTAGCTAGATCCTCATAAATTTCTACCAGCTGAGTGTTCACAGCCAGAACCTCCCGCGATCTTTTCTTCTTAGACATTGCCTAACGAAGGTGTCACTCCGCGTCCTGAGGAGTTTGGAAATTTCGAAATCGATTGATGACTAAGCAAGCGAATTCTAAAATCCGAGGAACCAGACCTTCTCCGAACTTCCTTGCTCCCGCCTCGTCCCGGAGACATTGCATTTCGAGATGCATCCTTTGTGTATTGTGGCTGATAATGTTTCGAGTTTTAGTTGATGTGTAGCCGTCTAACAAGCCGTGTGCCAAATGTATCCAAATAGATATATGCGCATGGTTCGAAGCGGTCCGCTTGCTTATGCTTGCGTCGGGGCCATTTCATCGTCGCCTCCTCTTTTTCGCAGAGCACTCAAGGGCCTGCTTTAGAAGATCGTTGTTTCATTGAATTTCTCGTGGTTTTAAACGGCTTAAATGACATCTTTCGAGGCTTTGCCTCTAAATATAGAAGGGCGATGGAAGATTTGGATCCCACCCTCGAGCTTCAATCGGGGTCATGATTGTGCTTACCACTTTGCGCAAGTACCTTGCAATATTCATGGATCGGGTAAGGCAAGGAAGGCAGAGTTGATTAAGACTCTGCAGGTTCTTCCGCATGTTCAATCTTGTCTCTTATGACACCGTGGTCATTCTCCGTCATTGTTGTAAAGCCGTCCAGCTTTTGTACAAATCGACCTTCTCTATGACTGCAGAAGTCATCCGGACACACATCCCTTCTTATCTGCAAGATGCATGGTTCATTGGTCATCACTTTGACATTCGCTTCCATAATATGGGGCAAGGCTTCGTCTTTTGCTCGCGACTTCAAACGGCAGACTACTCTATGCCCAGCCGGAAATCCCAACCCTTCATACACGGTGCAAGAGGGCGACACATGTACATCAATCTCATTGGCTCAGAATGTGTCGACGCTGGATTTTGAAGCTGTGAATAACCAAGTCGACTCGAAATGTACCACTTTGCAATTAGGGTCGACAGTGTGAGTGTCGTCGGCCAACTGTTTTGGCAAACGACTAATCTACGTAGGTGCATGCCTCCTCAATGTAAGGTGTATAAGGTCAAATCGGGCGACACCTGCGGTTCAATCGCCCATGCCCACGGATTAGACATAACAACGTTCTATGACCATAATCCGGGTATCGACGATCCTAGTTGCAAGAACCTCGAGGCCGGTACAAACGCTTGCTTGGACCAGCCGCACGGATCAAATTTCCCCAGTCCGGCATTCGATCCTCCCAGCTCGAGCACAACTGCCCACTCATCTCTGCCTCAAGGAACTGTTGCCCCCAGCTCCCACTGCCCCAAACTCTATACAGTGCGACCCGGTGATACGTGTTTCGAAGTTGAAGCCAAATTCGGAATCTCGGACCAAAGCTTCCATGCTTGGAACCCGAAACTCACAGCAAACTGCTCCAACCTAGTTCTCGGCAATGCGTACTGCATCCAACCACCACAGAATGGAACAAATTCAACCTCAGGCAGTAACGACACGGGAGTGGCTCTCGGGGAAGTGATGGCCGGCTCCGAATGCACCAATCTTTACAAGGTGCAAACGGGAGATAACTGCACCTTCATTGAACATAAATTCAACATCACCAACAAACAATTCCACGCTGTGAATCCGAATGTCTACCAAAACTGCACCAATTTATTGGCCGGTGTGGACTACTGCGTTCAACCACTGAATATGACATCGACTTCACCTAGCTCTACGTCATCCAAAAGTATAGCCTCGCATACCAGGTCATCTACTTCAAGCTCACGCGCATGAAGTGGTGGCTCGTCGGAGGCCTGGCATGATGGAAACGGTAGTCCTGACGACCACTGATATATTGGCCAATCTCGAATGTCCAACACAGATACAGGTAGATTCTACCTAAAAGCATTCTCTTAAAGCAGCAGCTTGTACATGTACATTAATTGATGAGTGATGAAATAGGGTGGGGGGGCATTTCAGGCTGTTACAAAGACAAACCGGGGTCATCTAAGAAACGAAATAAGTCAATGGCTTGTGGGACTCGCTGGCGTGATTGCGCTATTCAAAGTACATAAATCCAACCGCTCAGAAAACAATCCACTGTAGGTTAAGATCTGTAAGCAAAGCCAAGGGACCATTTCCCATATTCTCTGTGCTTTCAAAGGCTTGCTTTGCGAGTCAGCACACGGGCGAAAATCATTGCTAGTCGCGTCATGTTGCACGTGATATCGTGGTTTTTGGTGGTTTGTTTACAACACGGCACGACGGCGCAGCAGACCGTGTTGCAACTCTGGAACAGACCGAACATGTCCGCCAACGATGATCAAACTCTACTTTGGAAGACTTCTTCCGATTATTTAGCATTGCTGGGGCAACCTGAGAGCAGTCAGGCGAATCGCCAAGCGAGAGCAAAACGAAAGCCGAATTGAAAGGATTTCAGCACCCGGCGCGTCCACATACATCTCTTCCAACATCTTGCCAGCTGTAGCTTTATCCGAAGGTGATATCAGCATGAGGCCGAGTCGGCGCGAACGAAGATTAAATGTCCCTGATGCGTCGAATCAAGAGATCGAAAGCGGTCAGCGCTTGTGTAGCCTAGCCAACAGCATTGCAGATTTTGAGGCCGAAAATCAAGGAATGGTCCAAATCCGGCCACGGATCGGTATTGCGTCAAGACCCAACCGATAAGGCTCGATATGATATACAGGCGGGCTTTTATGGGGGTTTCCAGGTATGTGGGGAGTCCTCTAAAGGGTTTTCCGTCCACGCGAGGAATTCTTGTCTCATGGAGCAAAAGGGGGAATCTGAAAGCGGTGAGAACATCGCCTTGCAGCTGTACACTCATCTCAGGCTGCCAGTCATGTGGGCCGAAAGTCCTTTGGCAGCCAATGCAGGCCGTGATTGGCCAATCCCCAAAAAGCTCCCCACCACGATAGCGGCTCAGCGTGTTGTCAGACCAAAGATCCCTGGCGTCGTGCCCGGTTACTTACCCGATCAGCCTGCGGCCACCCTTCCATCCTGGTTCCCCATTGCTCGTAGAATTGGCATTTGATCGTATTGGATCATCAAAGGATAAAGCCCCAGCGGTTACTTCTGTGGAGCTATGGATATATAGATTTGTAATTGGCCCGTAAGAAAAAAAATTCAGTGGTCATCAGTGGTCATATGTGAACGGAGAGGGAGGAGAGAGAGGGACCATCTACCACCCCACCTAGCCCTAGCCCCACCCTTCCGCTCTGCCTCACATCTAAAGCCGCCCTTGCAAGCTCTTGCGTTTCCTAGACGACTTGGCCTCGCGACCAGTCTTGCTCAACTCTTCTCTACCAAGGTCGATGTCCTTCCACTTCTCCTCACCTCCACTCGACACAGTCAAGGACATTGACAGCTCCTCCTACCAGGCGTTGGGAGGCAGCTCGTCAACTAGAGGCAGCCTTGAGGGCTCGAAGGACAGTCGTACCAGCACCACCTTCCCATTTCGAAGGATCTCTCTCCTACATTTTTGCCTTATCCCCCATGTTCTAACCTCAGCAACATACATTACGATCAGTACTTCTCCGAAATACTTAATTGCTTGCTGGAGACTGGCTGGAGTTACCCTGTCCAACGACTTAAAACCCCAAGCTCTTGGAGCCAACAAAAGCTCGACTGGTTCAATTGATCTAGCACACGAAGCTCTGACCTAGATCATCAACCTGAAAAATATACAACATGCAGAGATCCTCGCCTCTCGCGGCAATGCAGCCCCCTGCTCTGCCATTTGGTCACTTCGGATGTCGAGGAGAAGCACAATCGTACAGGGACTGCGGAGGTCAATACGGATCAAGACTTGGCTTCAATTCTTCAAGCTTCAACTTCAAAGACTTGAGCATGGAGAAGGCTCCTGCAGACTACTTCAACTTGAAGCCTGTCCGAGGATCATCTCCGACCGCAAGTCTGGCAGCAGACCTCTCTTCCAACTTCCACATTGACCAAAGGTATGATACATCGATCCGAATTCCATTAAGCCAAGCTAATCTGTCATAGCCCTCAAGTAGCTACACCGCGTCGATCTCTATTCTCCTCCAATCTCCTATTTGGTACACTCAATGGACGGGGTATGGCGTTCAAGTTGTACTCAACGAGTTGAGCTGATACAGGAAATAGAATCTACTACGACACCGCCCCTTCCTTCCTCGTCACCCGGACCGGGCAATGACTCGATGGAGATATCCCCCCTTCCCCATAAAGCCCCCTTCGTCTGCGAAACGCAAATAGAACCCACACCTCAAGAAATGGACACCGAAGGCATCACGCCCTTACCGGTAGAGCCTATGCAATATTCACCGATGGAATCTGCTCGACAACAGCCACCACCCCCTGAGTAAGTCCCTCCCTATTTATTGCCTCAATGGAGAAAGCATTGTCTAATACAGTCCCAGGCGTCGGAGACCTAATTTTCTACGCCCAACCTTGTCTCGTGCAAAAGGCTCCTCAACGACGTCACTCTCGCTGAAATCTGCCAAAGTCGACTGCGTTCCATTCAAATTTGCCAGCAGTGCTGCATCATTACCGCCAGCATCCCTGATGTCCCCAGAAGAGTGTTTCACGGCGTCACCAGCAAGGGACAGGAGACCACAGTCGGTAGGGTCACCATCATCGATACCTATGGGTCCTCCAAGGTTCAAACAGCCGTTCTCAAATCTTGGTGGACCCATACGAAATGTAGGACAACCAATTACAGGCCACGTCCGTAAACCGTCGAATCCAACACAACGCCCCAGGAAGCAATTCCGCCGCTCTCTTAGCATGTTCGAACATCCAGCGGATGTGATGAAGCAAGAGAAGGCCAGCTTTGGTTCCGCAGGACTGGACTCCATCATGGATATAGATGATCCGCCAAGGTTACAGCTCCCGCACTTCAACTCAGATGAAGAAGTCTTGCCTCGCATTACGAAACAGACCATGATTGATGTTCTGGACGGTAAATACGACACAAACTATGGGCAATCATTAGTTGTTGATTGTCGCTTCGAGTACGAATTTGAAGGCGGCCACATCGAAGGAGCTGTGAACTTCAATGATAAGGAACAACTTGCAAACAGGTTGTTCGAAGATTCGACCGCCGGAAACACACTACTAATTTTCCATTGCGAGTATTCAGCACATCGTGCCCCGATCATGTAAGCGAAGCATTGCTTGAGTCCGGAACCTTGCTAACAAATCACAGGGCGAAACATATACGCCACAAGGATCGTGCTTGCAATGCTCATCGATACCCTGATTTGACCTACCCTGAAGTGTACATCCTTGATGGAGGGTACAGCTCATTCTTTGCGGACCATAAACCCCGATGCTCACCTCAGGATTACGTCGAGATGGACGCAAAGGAGCATGCATCTGCCTGCGAACGTGGACTTGGTCGTATCAAGCAACAACGTGCTAAGCTGAGTAGAGCACAGACATTTGCTTTCGGACAACACGGCGAATCAATGGACGAAAGTCCTACAGCTTCTGGTCGGCAGTGCAGCTCTGTAATGAGTGCTATGGATATTGCTGTCGACAGTCCTATGGAGTCGAGGAAACTTCACTCGAGGCGCATGGTATCATACTGATTCCGCTTACCACATCATGGTATTCTGGTGTGGCTTCGTACATCATCCTGCCATCAATCGTGTGCGGCCGCCCTCGGAACCGTCATTTTTGCGCCCACCCAAGTTGAGCATGCGTTGTCCGATGGCTTGATCATCCTGGTCTTGGAGTCGGTGGATCAATCTATTCTTCTCTAGGCCCTCGTCATTTGCCCATGTGGCTTTATACCCAACCTCGTCTGTCGCAGTATTGCAACTTGGGGAGTTCTGCTCACACGCCATCTTGCCCCGGTGGCCTCCCTATTCGGATTTAGTGATGCCTTACCTCTGAGGCTAGGACTCGGGATATGTAATGGGTCTGAGGTCGCTAAAGCCTGACGTATTCCTACACAGCATACTAAGACCCCGTTGACACCCTCTTGTACCTGTCTCAGAAGTACTGCCGAATTTGTGGCATCCACCAGCAATTGTCATTAGGAGTCTGAAGGGCCACCACATACTACAATGGTTCACCGCATGCTCGGCCTATTGGAGGCCATGTCTCTATCGCTGCACTACATGTGCGACGTTGTACATGGCTCAGTCAGCTTTGTCGTCCTTTCTTGGGCCGGATTATCAGAAGAGTTGGCAATCGCATCCGAAGGTACTACTGCAGAATGTCTCAACGCACTTGTGTCAGGGGAAGCTAAATAGACACGGCAAAGCAATGGGAAAGGCGGTGACTATGAAGGAATCAAGAAGAAGGGCATTTCGATGAATAAGAAAACCCATTGTCCACTTGTCTAATAATCAACAGACCTCGAAAATCAAAAAAGCCTGCTCATCTCCAAAAATTCACATGCACACTGTAATTGCTTCAAAGACCTTAGAGTAAGTTTTTGGCTTGTTTCCCCTATGTACAAATAGGGTGTGGATTAATAGTCCGAGATTCCCGATATCCTCGGAAACCATCCGAGATGCTTCTATAGAGAAAGAGAAGTTGTGGGAAACGATGTACACCCAGCTCTGCCTTACACTAAACATGTTCGTAGGAGTGAATCCTTGAACCAATGCTCCAACGCTCCCGCGCCCCTCCATGGATATCGATGACATCTTGGCGGAGGTAGATGACCGAGCAATTCCCCAAGAGACTCGAGATCTCCAGCAGCTCACTCGTGCGTGGGTTACTGAGCGTAGCGCGCCTGAAATACTACCGTGGCCAGAAGCGTTGATGGAACGCGTTTTGGGGCGCGTAAGCAAGCAAGTAAGACAACAGGCTACCTCGACCCCCAGATATCAGACGATTGACCTAGACTATAGATTGAGTTGGTGGAAGAACAAACCGGCAACACAGACCCCAAAGCCAACTTCCGACTCATAATTATCCAAACCGAACTCGAGCGCTTCAAATACCTCGTCCGCTCTTTCCTGCGTGCTAGAATTGCAAAGGTAAACCCAGCCCCGTCCCTGACCATCCGATCCAGCAAATCCCATTTCCTTAAACAACCAGCTCACCTCCTCTACCTCTCCATAAGATCGACGCCCACACTCTCTACACCCTCACCGACGCCCCCACCAAATCCCGTCTGTCACCCTCAGAACTCCAATACGCAACCGCACACACCACGCTCCTGCACCGACACTACCACTCCTCGTTCCTAAGCCAATTCCCAAGCTCGCTTCAACGGCTCGATGATACTGCTGGGGGCATTAGTATGATTGAGACGCCGGACATGGATAAAGCTGTTTTTGTGAGAGCGACGAAAGACGTGCCTGAGCCGATCTATGTGGAGGGAACTGATACCGCGTTTGAGATGAAGAGGGGGGATGTGGTTGTTGTTAGGTGGAGTGCTGTTAGGGATCTGGTGCTCGAGGGGGAGGCTGAACTGATATGAGGAAGAGTGAGATGTTGATTTGAGACTCCAATATGGCACCTCGGAAAGAGAAGGGACACTTTGACCACAGAAGTGCAGTGCAGTGGCTTGTATTCCAAATTAGGTACTCTGGCTGGACGTTTGAAATGAGGGGAATGGAGGGTGCCTGGAAGAATCGTTTTGGATGGGAACAGAAGAAATCAAAGCGTGAGTACTTCTAGTGCCCCAGTTAAGCAACACTCTGCGGGAAAGTCTGACGTGTATGGATCAGGAGGCATTTATTATAACACCGCATGGACAGCCTTATTATTCAACTATCGACAAATCAACGGCAGCACATACATTCATCAAACCGCTTCTCGGGGACTCATCAATCATCGCCAAACGGAATTGCTCCACAATTAGTTCTTCCCCGCCTCGAAAAATCCAACCTTCACACCATTAGAAGGCGACAGTACAATTTCGGATTTCAACCCTGCGTCAGCATCGGACCAGTATCTTTGCACCTTTTCGAATTTCTGCAATATACGCACAATCGTATAGCCTGCGGGAAAGGTGATAATGGTCAGCCTTTTGCTCATCTTCTCGACCATTGAGGGAAAGCAAGGAAGCGGTAGACAGATGTTTACTTACTCATTTCCGTCAACGCAAATTGCTGTCCTATACAGATCCTGGGCCCGCCGTTGAAAGGAATATAATTCCAGCTCTTCGGCTGCCATTTCTCCCATCTCTCCGGGCTGAACATCTCGATAGGGGCGAAGTCAGCGGAAGGGGGAGGATAAAGATCCGGGCGGCGTTGCATTAAGAGGGTTGAGTAGGCGATGGGTGTATCTTTCAGGATGCCTATAGGTTGCATTCCGTCCAGCCCACCGCCAGTCGGCAGAGTGGTGTCGTGTAACGCCAACCGGACCTGCAGCAAAATCAGCCAGTCCTCCAAAGTCTCGGAGATACTCACATCGAAAGGCACGCTAGGATACAGCCTCAGCGTCTCGTTCATCGTGTGCTGCAAATAAGGCATCCCCTTCAAATCCTCATAAGTCGGCGCCCCTGTCAATCCAACCTTCTCCACGATCTCCCTCCGCAACCTCTCAACAATCTTTGGATGCCTGGACAATTCCTGGAACGTGAAACTCAGCGCTCCTGCTGTCGTATCCCTCCCGGCCAACAACACCGCAACAACCTGATCCCGAATAACCTTCCTATCCCTCGTTCCCGTCGCAGCCAAGGCCTGCAAAAAGGACCGATTGTTCTTCTCCGTCAACTCCCCCACATCCAAACTCAAGGTCTTTTCAATAAAAGGCTTCACAAACCCATCAATAACCCTCAACCCGGCCCAGAATGTTCTCCTCGGCACAATCGCATTAAACGGGCCAATCCTCCCAACCATATTCTGCACCCGCTGCACTTCCGCAAACGCGGCCGCAAACTCGATGTTCGGATCATCCAGACTGTGCACGCTCTGCCCCAACAAATAATCCGTCGCCGAATCCAACGTGAACCGATAGAACAACGCCGCAATATCCACCTCCTGCCCCTGCCCCCCAATAAACCGCATCAACTTCTGCACATGCGTCTCAAAAATCTCCAAATCCGCCACCCTCGTCTTGACAAACTGCGGCCGTATCAACTGCCGGCTCCGATGCCACAAGTCCCCGTCCGTGGTGAAAATCGAATCCCCCAAGAAATCCTTCCAGTCCTCGTGAAACGGCTCCCCCTTGCCATAATCCGAAAACTGCGTCGCCAGGATCGCCTTGATGTTCTCCGTGTCCGCCGTGAATACAAATCGCTGGCCCCCGATATCGGTCTCGATTGTCTTCTTCCCCGCGCGGGCGAAGGAGAAGAGCCAGTGCCAGAAGGCGAGGTCACGGTCTGTGCTTGTGGCGATGATGGAGTAGATTGCTATGTCGATGCCGAAGGGAGCCCAGCTGCGGACGCGGGGGGCGGAGGAGCCGAGGTTGTGGATACGACGGGTGAGGAGGAAGGAATGGAGCATGTGCCATAAGACCGGTAGCAGCAGCAGGGGGAGAAGGTAAAGCCGGTTGGAGGGGAGGATGTCGAACATTGCGGACACCTCTTTTGGGGATTGAATAGAATAGGGAGTGTTAGTAGATGAGAGGGGGTGGTCAGCGTCAAGCAAAGCGAGCACGTTCGTTTACATGTACATATACGTAGAGTGAAGGGAGAGGCCTGCCTTCTCCTGCCTACAACATGGATGAAATGTTGCCCCGCAATATAGACTCCAGACCTCGGCTCTTGCCCTTTCCCTTTTTCCGGGAGGAGGGGGGAGGCATGCCGGGCGGGAAGCGCGCGGGCCTATAATTACCCTTCCCCTCGTCCCTTACTCATGGAATATGGAGGAAGGAATTGTACGGGTAAGTCAGGTTGGTATGTCACGAGGAGCAGTCGAGCGATCTGCGGGGGAGGGATTGCTGGGTGTGATGTATCTGCACGGTTGAGGGTGGGGATTAAACATGTTCTTTTTATCGCGCTGCTGGCCGTAAGGTATTAATCTATTCTATCAATGGTAATGCTTGTTCATTAGGCATGCCCTCATCAAACCCGTTTCGAGACCCAATCCCTTTTCCATCCTCCTCGCTATGCTTGACTTGGCCCAATCTCCAACCTTCACGATGCCTTCCTTCAAAAGCTGTCCTTCGAATACAAGGTATCTCATAGAAGCAGGACCACCCCCAAAATGCCCCCCGCAACCCCCAATCCCACACCAAACACAACTTTTCCAGCCGCGCTCGTCGGACTGGGTGACACCTTCGAGATCGCCGGCGCGCCAGAGGATGTAGTATCCGCCTGCGCCTGCGCCCCTGGGGAAGAACTAGCGGCGTTGTCCGCGGCCGCGCTCGGAGTCGTCCTGCTCGCCAGCGCGGCACTGGTCGTGATCACAAAGCCTTGATCGTCGTAATGTTTGGCCTGGCTCGCGCCGGGTGCTTGCGTCACCACGACCGGGAACCCTTGCTCGTTGTATGTCGTGATGACTTCAGATCCAGCATCCGGCGATGACCCCTGCGGCGAGGAGGAGGGCGAGGCTGGTGGGGATGTGACCTGCAGGTTTTATGTTAATGGGGGTTTCATGTTAAGGGGGGTGATTGTTTGGGGGGGGGTGGCATACTCACAGGTGCAGCGCTTGGGGGCACGACCTTGCCAGAGCTGGTGACGGTCCAGCCCGGGGGGAGGCCGGGGTAGGTTGTTATTGTGGCTGTGGAGGACGTTTGTAGAGTTGTGGGGGTCCAGCCGCCGGCGTTGGGTTGCGAGACCGAGGAGGCTTTGTCGCTGTGGGTGCCGTCGAAGGGCATCGGCGCGGAGTTGCTGGAGGCGGTGACGGAGGAACCCGCGGGGGCGGAGCCGGAGCCGGAGCCGCCTTTGGGGTTGATGGTGCCGCCGACTGCGGTGATGGATTTGTAGGTCCCGTCTGTGCCGGTGTATTTGTACTGAGTTCCTGTGGAGTAGTCGGTGGCGGTTATGGATTTGACTTGCATTGGGGAGTTGCCGGAGCCCAAGGTGGCAGAGCCGCCGGCCCATTGAATGGTGCCCGGAGGGTTGGACGGGCAGCCGCCGCACCAGGCTCCGACTTTGATGGTCATGGGTGTTTGAGGGTAGGGGTATTGGGATGAGGTTGAGGATGAGAGTGTTCGCAGGGTCGCTCCGTTGATCGACCAGGTGATCTGGTCAGCGGTCCAGTCAATGCTGTATGTTTTGAAGCCGTCATGATTACCGGGGTCGGAATGAAAAGCTCCCCGATTGTATGAAGTGGTCAATCCTTTGCCGAAGTAGTTGCTTTGGGCCTGCTGGTCGTCTCCGCCCAGCCATTCCCAGTCAATCTCGTCGAGGTCGTCCGACTGGAGGACAGCGCTGCTGACAATGCCGGTCCCTCCTGCTGCTTTGACGACAAAATCGACATGCCCGAACATCAAGTACCATTTTGAGGTCAATTGAGGCGAATCGCCATCCTGGGCTACTTTGAAGGAAGCGCCATTGGAGTCGTACGTTGGGTTGCCTTGGGCTGTGAAGGAGTCCGATGCAGATGAAAGGTCGATCTTGACTGATTTGCCGAGTGCTGTGTCTGGCGGGCAACTGCCTTCAGAATGATTAGCCTTTGCCTTTTTCTCTTCGGCTTCGAGAAGGCAACTTACCACTAGTGAGCGGATTGCATGTTGAGTATGTTTGCGCCGAGGTGAAGGTTGCCCAGGTGGCAGCGGCGAGAATAGCGAGGGATGTGTGGGACCTCATGGTGAAGGTGAAGGTGGGAATGATCCTCCCTGGCTCGAGGCCTGCTGCTAAGGGCAGACCTGCAAATTACTGATAGCAGTTGTTCCGGAAACAATAATGTGCAGTGGAAAGAATGCTCTGAATGGAGAGGGACAATGGCGCACTGAAGTGATTAAGTTTGTGAAGAATTTGCTCTCGGGGGTCAGTGAGATTGAGAGAGGGTGGAGATGGAAGGGAGTATGGAGAGCATAAAGAGGATAGAAAAGAAGAGAGAAAGCACTCAGCAGAAGACTTGTCGCATTTCTACCTCTACTGTCAGATCAGCCTAACCACTCGAATTACTGCCAGCCTCTCCGAAATACTTTTCTTGGGTGGTGGCGTGAGGGTCATTCATCGCAAAAGGTTGAGGCTGGATACGAGAGATCTTTTGGAGGGGCTGGGACTGTTTACGGGAAAGTCCCCCAGCCCCACCAGACTAACAGCGGGGTATGTTTTAGCTTGCATAAGCGTACGGAACAGCCCGACACTAGTTCGGGACCGAGGGAAGACCCAAGTTTTTCATGTAAATTGAAGCTTAGGTCAGAGGTCACCAATTGCATTGAGTTCGGTTGTTATTGAATGATTTGTATCGCGCCCTGATCGAATTTATCTTCTCTTCACTCCAGAATACTCGTCAAGATGGCCATGAAAATGAAGAAGAAAGTCAAAGCTGGAGGGACAAGCTCCCAGGCTCTGCCCTAGAGGCTACGCCAGATGGGCATGTCGAGGAGGGAAACAAAGGAAAGGTCGGATTAATGACAGGGACAGAATTGGTAGACCCAGCTTGACATCAAGGTCATTAGGAGCACATGAATACCAAGCTGATGATCCAACGCAACCTTTCATGATGCACAATTCACACAATCTACCGCACTTACCCACACTATTCTACCGCAACTAAAGCCGAGGCCTCATCGCAGCAAAACACAACACAGTACCCTCAACCCTCGCCTCCACCTACTCAAACACCTCCCGCAACCCCGTCAAGAACACCTCTGCCCCATCATCCCAACTCGAAAGAATGCCCGAGTTCTTACACGACCTCATCAACCGCTTTCCGCCCCAATTATGCTCAACGCCCTTCCCCTACACAGTCGCTCCAAAAAGCATCCCCTCAGTTGTCAAATTCCTGGCCAAATGCCCAAACATCCTCGATTTTGTCGACGGGGGACCGGGCATGCAGTGCAACAAATACATCAACGAAATCGACTCAAACTTCTCATCTATGGGAAGCGGGTTTTCAATATCATGCAGAAGACACCTCAAGCTCTCCTTTCTTCCCAAGCGAGCGCTGGCTACGGCTAGGCTATCGTCGTTCAAGTCACATAGCGTGACCGAAGCATCTTCTGCGAACGGAGTATTGGCGAGGTAGTACCCTGTCCCTACGCCAATGTCCAGGTGACTGTGCTATGCTGGAGTTTTTCTGGAAGAAGGGAGGAGTACCTTGGAGGTGCGGCAGCGCCAGAAGAAGGTGTTGCTGATGCCGAGCACCCAGAAGTCGTAGAAGAAGCGGAGATGCAGAGGAAGGGAGTAGATTGCTGCGCCGGCGGCGGTGAGGGTTCGCTGGGATGAGGACATGATGGTTGTGTGTCGGGTGATGTAGAGCTGTATAAGGACGGGGAAATGCTTTTAAGGGGCGGAGCCTTCAAGCTAATGCAAATTAGCATGAAGCGACGCATCATAGGCGTCATGCTCGTCGCTTAAGTATATCTTGTATGGGGGTGTTTGCATAGGTCGGTCCGCCATCAGCAAATCTTACCATAGAGCATTGTTCTGCAACTACTCCATATGATACAGACATTGAAGGCTGGTCGGGCCTTCTCAATATATCGTGCTAGTGAGAGAACGCTAGTCTATCAAATCCCCCGACCATTAACGATCCCGAATCATTAGAAAGCTGGAGAAGATTTCTTTTCTCTTGCCGGGCATCAACAGGTGATCGTTCCCATCCCGCCTCTTTTCTGTAATGGAGAAAGGATGTTTGGGTCTTCCACAATAGCCTTAGACTAATCCTGATATGGCGAATCGCCTGGCCCGAGTTGCATTGCTCTTCTTATGTTTCCTGAATTCCGTACTTGCAATCTGGCCTCTGCCAGTGGAAGCCTCATATGGTTCGGACGTCCTGTGGCTTTCTGATGATTTCCAGACCATCTGCTATGACAAGAAGCCAAGCTCTCTGGGCTGGAATAAATTCCAAGCGGTGGTTTGGCCGTGGTCTGCACCTGATCTACCGGTCGAGGACGGTGTATGCAATGACGAAAGATTGAAATCCGCTGTTGAAAGACTCAGGGAGGATGTAACGACCCAATCTTTTGTGCCTTGGAAATTCCATCCAAAGGATGCGAATTTTGAGCCTGATCCATGGGTCCAAAGGACATATGTTCGAAAGATCCAATTCGAGACGCTTCGTCTTGTAGTGGAGCCCGTAGAAGCATATACGTTGACTATCACTCAGGAGGGTGATGTTTTGATTGTTCTAAACAATCCGCTCGGCGGAATACGTGCACTGGCAACAATAACGCAACTCTTTTATCGACATTCTGATCCAGTTGCTGGAGTCTATATGGCAACAGCTCCATTGGCTGTACGAGATTCGCCCATGTTCGAACATCGAGGCCTTAACCTTGACATCTCCAGAAACATCATCTCGCCAAAGCAAGTCATGCGAACAATCGGTGCAATGGCCTTCAATAAGTTCAATCGCCTGCACCTTCACGCTTCGGACGCTCAGTCATGGCCTCTGGAAATACCCAGCTTACCAGATCTAGCACGCAAGGGAGCGTACCATAAGTCGCAGATTTGGTCTGTTGCAGACCTACGCCAGGTGCAGGCTTTTGCAGCACAAAGAGGCGTCGACGTTTACATAGAAATTGATATGCCAGGGCATACCGCTTCTGTTCAGGAAGCCTACCCTGAGCTGATAACATCTTTCAATCGCAAACCCTGGCCCACGTATTCTGCTCAGCCGCCTTCTGGCCAATTGAAACTAAAGGACCCCAACGTGACCGCGTTCATCACGACTCTCCTCAACGACCTTCTGCCCCGGGTCTCTCCCTTTTCACCACTCTTTCACTTAGGTGGCGACGAGATCACAGCCAGCGCCTATGATATGAGTGCTTCAGAAGTCCAGCCGTATCTGCAATCCTTCGTCGATCATGCCATCTCGCTCGTCCAGCTCCACGGTCAAATCCCTGTTGTCTGGGAAGAACAGTTGGTAGACTACAATCTCACTTTGCCTCAAGATACTCTCATCCAAGCCTGGCGAGGCAGTGCTCCCGAAACGCCTTCTTCACTTGCGAGAATCGTCGCTCGTGGGCACAAAGCCCTCTTCGGCGCCAACGACTACTGGTACCTTGACTGCGGCCATGGAGGATGGGTTGATCCCGATCCGAACAACTCAGACAGCCCTATAAAGAGCCCTTTTATGGATTACTGTGCGCCTCTGCATAACTGGCGTGAGGTTTATTCTTACGATCCGTTAGCGGATATACCTGATGGTCAGAAACGTCTGGTAATTGGCGGCGAAGCCAGTATGTGGGCCGAACAGACCGACGAGGTGAATCTAGACGGTAATCTATGGCCACGTTTGGCAGCCGCCGGAGAGGTTTTGTGGCGCGGGAAGGGGACCATGAGTGAGGATGTTACGAGGCGATTGGCCGAGATGAGGGAGTGGTTGGTTCACAAGCGAATCCAGGCCGGCCCGGTCCAAGTGACTTGGTGTCTGATGAATGCCGGACAGTGCGTTCTCTGAGAGAAGGATACTTCCGGATTTGCAAGATGGTGCTGAGTCTTTGCCTGACCAATGCCCTACCTGCATCGAGTCCTGGAATTACATCTACGAAACGCCAGCGCAGTCTACAGCGTGCGGGGGCATTCACATTGCAATTGCTTCGCCTCTGTTGTCCGTGTCCATCCTGCTCCTTTGAACGAGCTAGATTTACTCCGGTTTCCAGTTTCCGGTGTCCAATGCCACTTCCTCCTCATACAGCACATCCTTGATTCGAAGCATGATGTGCCACCGTTTCGAAGACATTCAAGAAAGACAGCTAGGTCGGTTCCCTTGCCCACTCAATTCAATCCATCATGGTTCTCTAACATTACATGAAGAAAATCTCAATACGTTACAATCCCAGCTGTCAGCAGAATCTTACCCCGAGAAGGTCAATCTCGAATCTGGAGTCTGCAGAGACGAGGATGGAGGTCCTTTTGTCTTTCCTTGGGTGAAGCATGTATGGTGTATGGAGCATGTAATTGCTCTCAAAACGTCTGATTGAATCGATTCGTTGGCAGGCAAGGCAATCACTCTTTGATGCCTGTGCTAGTGAATTGTTCAGAGACCGAGTCGGGAGTATCTCGCTAGCAGCCGGAGCTGGACGCGAGTGATGTATACCTGTCTGGCTCGAGAACTTGCTTACGAGTAGAGGTTCTCTTCTTATACACTTACAATTACCCCTCTACCTATCCCATGCCTACTTCACCTGGGTATCACAGCACAGCGCCAGTCTCATGCACTCCAACAAAACAGTAGGGAAACAATCCAATCCCCATCCCCGCACCCTCAATCCCCAC
>JAABUQ010004579.1_pt1 | contig 23382 bp, 22 predicted proteins | sample 5560001 | NCBI WGS metagenome assembly JAABUQ01 (sample SAMN10711888, study PRJNA513371) | rock metagenome | isolation source: Antarctica rocks | place: Antarctica: Victoria Land, Finger Mt nord | collected 2015-12-18 | reverse complement strand
CAGACCAGGTCGCCCGTGGCCCGGCTGCGCGGCCCGCGCCCGCCCAGGCCGTGCTGGACGGTCTTGACCTGCATGTCATACCAGTTGGCCCAGAAGGTGCTGAGGATGCCGCCATGGTGCGTCATGTCGCGGTACCAGTCGGCCGCACCCTCCCAGATGCACATGGCGGCCAGGTGCGGCGGCTGGCGGCTCGCGACCTGCCACTGGTTGATGCCGTAGTAGCTGATGCCGTTCAGCCCGACGCGCCCGTTGCTCCAGGGCTGCACGCCCGCCCACTCGATGCAGTCGTGGAAGTCCTGCGTCTCGCGCGGGCTGAAATGGTCCACGTAGCCCGGTGAACGCCTACAGCCCCGGCTGTCCACCCGCACGCAGGCATAGCCGTGCGGCACCCATTTCTCGGGATCGACCACCTCCCAGTTCTGCTGGAGGTTGCTCGATCCCGCCGCCACGTCCGGGTGCTGCGCCACCATGCGGTCCCAGGCGCTGGGGTAGCCCTCCTGGAAAGCCAGCCCCTTCGCATAAGGCCCATAGGTCAGCAGCACGGGGGACCGCCCGTCGCCGGGCGGCCGGAACACGTCGGCGCGCAGCACGAGGCCGTCATCCATGAGAATGGCGACATCCCGATCCACACGCATGCCGTCGCGCACTTCGGAGCAATCCATCTGACGTTTCCCGGCCGCGGTTGCCGCGGCTCTCTTACTTATCGCCCGAAAGTTAAGCGCGCCGGGGCAGGCGGCGCAAGCCGGTTAGCGCTGCACGGCCGCCATTCGCTCCAGCACGTCGCACACGGCGGCCGTGTCGTGCGGGCCATGGCCGAGCGCCATCGCGCTGGCGTAGACGGGGATGCACGCGCTCAGCAACGGGGTCGGCACGCCCAGGCTCGTCGCGTACTCGCCGATGATGGCCATGTCCTTCTGCCAAACCCCGACCTTCATCGTCGCCGGCTCGTACTCGCCCGACGCCATCATCGGCGCCCGCAGCTCGAACACACGCGACGTCCCGGCGCCGGCGCCGACCAGCGCCACGACCTGGTGCGGGTCCAGGCCTGCCTTCATGCCCAGCACCATGGCTTCCGCGGAGGCGACGTTGTGGATCGCGACCAGCAGGTTCGCCACGTACTTCATCCGGCTGCCGTTGCCGTAGGCGCCCAGGTCGTGCGCCGCGCGGGCGAAGCCGGCGAAGAACGGCTGCATCGCCGCCACCGCGGCCGGGTCGCCGCTGGCGTAGATGACGAGGTCGCGGGTCTTGGCCTGCGCCCCCGTGCCGCTGATCGGGCAGTCCAGCGCCGTGTGCCCGGCCGCTTCCAGCGCCGCCCCGAAGCGGAGCTTGTCGTCCAGCGCCATCGTGCTCGCCTCCACCACGGTCCGCCGCGACGCGCCTGCGGCGACGATGGCGGCGGCGGTCGCGTGCAGGGCTGCCGGCGTGGGCAGGCTGGTCATGATGACCGGCGCCGCATGGACCAGCGCGGCAAGGTCGTCGTGGACCTGCACGCCGGCCGTCGCGGCGGCGTCCCGCGCCTTGGGGTCGGGGTCGTAGCCGTGGACCCTCCACCCACTGGCGACGAGGTTGGCGGACATCGTGCCGCCCATGATGCCCAGGCCGATCACGCCGGCTTCTTCGCCCGATTTTGCATCCACGGCGTTGCTCCCTATTCTGCCTATCGAGCGATCATTAGGCTGTAACGGCGGGGAGCGTCCATGCGCATCGGCTTTGCTGGAATGGGGAAGATGGGCGCCGCCATGGCCGCGCGCCTGGCGGAGGCGGGCCATGCCCCGACCGTGTGGAACCGCACCCGCGCCCGGGCGGAGGCGACGGGGCTGCCGGTCGCGGACACGCCACGCGCCCTGGCGGACGCATCTGACGTGATCGTGAGCAGCCTGTTCGACGATGCGGCTGCGGAGGCGGTGTTCCACGGCGCCGAGGGCCTCCTCGCGGCCGACCTCGCGGGCAAGCTGGTCATCGAGATGAGCACGTTGCGGCCCCACACCCAGGTCGCGCTGGCCAGGGCCGTCGCCGGGCGGGGCGGGGCTGCGGTCGAGTGTCCGGTCGGCGGCACCACGGGGCCGGCCCGCGCCGGCAAGCTGCTCGGCATGGCCGGGGGCGATGCGGCCGATGTCGAGCGTGCACGCCCGGTGCTGGACCTGATGTGCCGCCGGGTCGAGCACGTGGGGCCGCACGGCGCCGGAGCCGCGATGAAGCTCGCGGTCAACCTGCCGCTGCTGGTGTTCTGGCAGGCCTTCGGCGAGGCCGGCGCGCTGGTGCGCCACCTGGGGCTCGACCCGGCCTGGTTCGTGGACTTCATGGCGGACACCGCCGGGGCCCCTGCGGTGATGAAGGGGCGTGGCGCGGCCATCACGGCGGCCCTGGCGGGCCAGGACCCGGGGCCGGTCACGTTCGACGTCGATTCCATCCGCAAGGACCTGCGCACCATGGTGGAGGAGGGGCAGTCCCGCGGCGTGGCGCTTCCGGTCGCGGCCGAGGCGCTGGCGTGCTTCGACCAGGCCAGCGGCGCCGGGCTGGGCAAGCGCGACTGCAGCCTGCTGCCGGCGTTCTGGGCCGCCAAGGCGGAAGACGCAGGGGCCGGTGAGGCCATCACCGTTCCTGATGCCCCCGCGAACAAACCATGATGCACTGGAATGCCACGGCTTTCGTATAGTGGCTTGACGAGAGCGCCCCGTAGCGGAGACCGCCATGCAGCTCGGCTTCTTCACCATGCCCATCCACCCGCTGGACAAGGACTGGCGCCAGTGCCTGCGGGAGGACCGCGAGACCTTCGTCCTGGCCGATGAGCTGGGGTTCAGCGAGGCCTACGTCGGCGAGCACACGACCGACAAGGCGGAGAACATCACGTCCTGCGTGCTGTTCCTGGCCAGCCTGGTCGGGCAGACGAAGCAAATCCGCCTTGGCACCGGCACGGTCAACCTGCCGAACACCCATCCGGCGCGCGTGGCGGGCGAGATCGCGATGCTGGACCATATGCTGGATGGGCGGTTGAACTTCGGCATCAGCCCCGGCGGCCTGCCGTCCGACGCGGAAGCGTTCGGCACGCTGGGCGCCGACCGCCAGGCCATGTTCGTGGAAGCGATCGACCAAGTGCTGAAGATCTGGGCCAGCGACCCGCCCTACGACATCGTGGGCAAGTACTGGTCCGTGACCACGCAGAAGACGCTCATCGCCGACATCGGCCAGGGCTTCATCCCGAAGCCGCTGCAGGCGCCGCACCCGCCCATCGTCGTCACGGTGGTGGCCCCGTTCTCGAAGGGCATCGCAGAAGCGGCGGCGCGGGGGTGGGAGTCGATCAGCGCCAACTTCCTGATGCCGCAATGGGTGCGGAGCCACTGGCCCGGCTACGTGGCTGGCTGCGCCCGCGCCAACCGCCCGGCGGACCCTGCGAACTGGCGCGTTGCGAAAAGCATTTGCGTCGCCGACGACCGCGACACGGCCCGGCGCTACGCGACCGGCCCGGACAGCCCGTACCGCTTCTACTACAGGCAGCTCCTGACCAAGATGAAGCGCGCCGGCCGGGCCGAACTGTTCAAGGAGGACAGGAGCCAGTCGGACGACAGCGTGACGCTGGACGCGATCTGCGACCGGCTCATTATCCACGGCACGCCGGACGAGGTGGCAGACCGCATCCTCGCCTTCCGCGACGAGGTCGGCGACTTCGGCACCCTGCTGTACGCCGGGCACGACTGGGCGGACCGGGACATCGCGCGGCGCAGCAAGGTGCTGATGGCGGAGCAGGTGATGCCGCGGGTCAACGCCGCCATCGCGGGGGAGCGCCGGGCGGCCCAGTAGGACGCTGCCAATCCTTGCGAAGCGAAAGCGGGAGGCACTGCGCAGCCCACGTCATACCGAGCAGTAGCGCTCCTTCATCACCTCGTCCGCCAGCAGCGCCGCGGCCGGGGCCTGGTGCACGATCTTGCCGCCGTCCATGATGTAGGCGCGGTCGGCGATGCCCAGCGCGAGTTCCACGTTCTGCTCCACCAGCAGCAGCGTGGTGCCTGCGTCCCGCATGGAGGCGAACAGGGCCATCATCTCGTCCACCAGCACCGGCATGATGCCCTCGCTCGGTTCGTCCAGCATGACCAGCTTGGGCCGGCTGACGGTCGCGCGGGCGATGGCGAGCATCTGCTGCTCGCCGCCCGACATGGTGACGGCCACCTGGTCCAGGCGTTCTGCGAGGCGCGGGAAGATCGTCGCGACCTCGTCGATCACCTCGCGCTCGGGGCGCTTCACCTTCGCCGCCAGCAGGCCCAGACGGAGGTTGTCCCGCACCGTCAGCCCCGCCACGATCCGCCGCTCCTCCGGGACGTAGCCGAGGCCCAGGCCGTTGCGGATGTGCGTCGGGCGGCCCAGCAGCTCCGTGCCGTCGAACTCCACGCGGCCAGTGCTGCGTCCGGCCAGGCCCATGATCGCGCGCAGCGTCGTGGTCTTGCCGGCGCCGTTGCGGCCCACCAAGCAGACGATCTCGCCGCGCTCCACCCGCAGGTCGATGCCCTGCAGGATGTGGCTGGCGCCATACCAAGCGTGCAGGCCCTCGACCCTGAGCATCAGTGGTCCCGCTGGCCCAGGTAGACGCGCTTCACCTCGGGGTTGACCCGCACCTCGGCAGGCGTCCCTTGCGCCAGCAGCTCGCCGTGGTGCAGCACCAGCAGGCGGTCGCAAATGCCCATGACCAGCTTCATCTTGTGCTCCACGAGGATGACCGTTCGCTCGCGGGCCAGGCGGGTGATCAGCTCCATCATGTTCCGGGTTTCCTCCGGGCTCATGCCCGCGGTCGGCTCGTCCAGCAGCAGCAGGCGCGGGTCGGGGGCCAGCGCCATCGCGATCTCCAGCGCCCGCTGCTCGCCGTGCGCGAGCGTCGCGGCCACCCGGTTGCGCGCGGCCCACAGGCCCACGGTCTGCAGCAGCCGGCCCGCCTGCTCCACCAACGCGACCAGGCGCGTCCGCGGCCGCCACACGTCGTAGCGCGACACCAGCGCCTGCAGCGCCACGCGGACGTTCTCGAGCGTGGTGAGCTGGGGGAACACAGTGGTGATCTGGAACGACTTGGCGATGCCCAGCCTTGCGTAGCGGTGCTGCGGCAGCCCCGTGATGTCGCGCCCCTCGAAGGTGACCCGGCCCGTTGTCGGCGCGATCTGGCCGGACAGCGTGTTGAAGAAGGTGCTCTTGCCGGCGCCGTTGGGGCCGATGATGCCCGCCAGCTCGCCGCGGCGGAACTCGGCAGATATGGCGCGGAGGGCCACGAACTTGCCGAAGCTGACGCCCACGTCGCGTGTGCCCAATATGATGTCGGTCATGGCCGCCGGGCCGCCATGCGGGCCAGGACCGTGCCCCAAATGCCGGCGGGGAAGAACAGCACGCAGGCGATGTAGGCCACGCCGACGATCAACTGCCAATGCACGGTGTACAGCGACACCACGTTCTCCAGCAGCAGGAACACGGCGGCCCCGATGAAGGGGCCGAAGAAGGTGCCCATGCCGCCCAGCAGCGCCATCATCACCGCCTGGCCCGATGTCTGGTAGCTGAGCGTCTCCAGCGGCACGATGCCCAGGTGCAGCGCCTGCAACGCCCCGGCCAGGCCGCAGAACGCGCCGGACAGGCTGAAGGCGAGAAACCGGGTCGCGCGCACGTCGAAGCCGCAGGCGCGGGCGCGGGCCTCGTTCTCGCGCACCGCTTCCAGCACCGCGCCGAACGGCGAGGCCAGGATGCGCGACAGCACGACGAGCGCTGCGATCACGATGCCGGCCACGACGTAGCAGCGCGTGGTGGGATCGACGAAGTCCAGCGGCCCGATGGCGGTCAGCCGGATGCCGCGCAGTCCGTTCTCGCCCCCGGTCCAGTCGTTCGCCTGCAACGCCACGTAGTAGACGCACTGCGACAGCGCCAGCGTCACCATCGCGAAGTAGATGCCCCGCGTCCGCACCGCGAGCGCGCCCATCGCCGCCGCCATCGCCATCCCGGCGGCGACCGAGGCGCCCACGCCCAGCCACCAGGGCAGGCCCCACCGGGCCATGACGATGCCGCAGGCATAGGCGCCGGCGCCGAACAGCGCCGAATGCCCGAAGGACAGCAGCCCGCCATAGCCGTAGAGCATGTTGAAGCCGAGCGCGAACAGCCCGTAGATCAGGATGTTCACCGCGATGGCCTTGAACGGCATCAGCAGCGGGAACACCAGCAGGAACAGGGCCGCCAGCAGCACGCGGTGCCGGGTCGCGAGCGCGAGCCAGTCACGCCTTGGAGCCGCGATGACGGGGGCGGCGGCGTCCATCAGCTCATCAGCCCGGCACGGCCGAAGAAGCCCTGCGGACGGATCAGCAGCACCGCCGCCATCAGGGCGAAGATGGACACCTGCGCCATCTCGGGCGCCACCAGCGACACCATGCTCACCACCACGCCCACCAGCAGCCCGGCCAGGACGGCGCCCAGCAGCGACCCCATGCCGCCCACCACCGTCACGACGAAGGCGATGGCGAGCACGCTGTTGCCCATCTCGGGGCTGGCGCCCTGCAGCGGCGCCGCCAGCAGCCCGGCCAGCGCCGCCAATCCGGTGCCGATGCCGAACACCACCAGCCAGACGCGGCCCACGTCGATCCCCAGGATGCGCACGATCTGCGGGTCCCGCGCCCCGGCCCGGATGATGAGGCCGTATGGCGTCCGCTCCAGGAACAGCCAAAGCAGCGCCAGCACGAGCGCGGTGACGCCGATGACGAACAGGCGATAGGTCGGGAAGTAGCCTACGCCGATGTCGGTGGCGCCCAGCAGCGCGTCCGGAACGTCGAACGGCAGGTCCTGCGGACCGGCAACGACGCGCACGCCCTCCACCAGCAGATAGGACAGGCCGAAGGTCAGCAGCAGCGGGTAGTCGATGCCGCGGCCATACAGCGGCCGGATCAGGAAGCGCTCCACCAGCAATCCCAGCGCGCCGACGAGCAGCGGCACCAGCAGCAGGCAGGGCCAGAAGCCCACGCCCAGGCCCAGCAGCGCCACGCCCGCGAAGGCGCCCAGCATGTAGAAGGCGCCATGGGCGAAGTTCACCACCATCAACATGCCGAACAGCAGCGACATGCCCAACGCCACCAGCACGTAGATGGCCCCCAGCGCCAGCCCGGCAAAGAGCTGCAGCACCAGGAGGTCGGGGGTGAGGCCGTCCATGGCCGGGCGCCCTATGCGTGCCCTTCCTCGGCGCAGGACTTCAGGTTCGCCTCGTCCGCGCCGTCGGTGTGGACGATGTCGAATACGTCGTATGGGTTGGCGCCCTTGTCCTTGCTTTCGACGACGAACACCGACTGCACGGCTTGATGGTCGCAGGTCCGGATGTGCTCGGATCCCTTGTAGGTGTCGTACTGCAGCCCGGCGAGCGCATCGACCACCTTCTCCGGGTCCGCGCTGCCCGCCTTTTGCGCCGCCATCAGCACGCTGCGCACGCCGCCGTAGCCGAGCGCGCCGTAGTCGGACGGCACCTTGTTGTCGTACGCCTTGCGGTAGCGGTCGTTGAAGGTGCGGGCGCTCGGGATGCTGCTTTCCACGCCCCAGTAGTATGATGCGCCGCCGACCACGCCGCTGAACGCGCCGGGGCCGACGGCGACGCGGGCGGTGTAGAGCAGGATGGGCGCCACGATCCGCGTCGTGCGCCTCAGCCCGAAGTCGTTGGCCTGGCGGATGGCGATCTGCTGGTCGCGGCCGAAGTTGCACAGGCACAATATGTCGGGCTTCAGCGCCTGGATGCGGGGCAGCAGGGTGGAGAAGTCGGTCGCGCCGAGCGGGTGCTTCAGCTCGGCCAGCACCTCGATGCCCATGGGCGTCCCGGCGGCCTTGAAACCGTTCACCATCTCACGCCCATAGGCGTAGTCGGCGCTGAGGAACACGACGCGGTGGCCGTACTTGCCGAAAGCGTAGCGCCCGACGGCGCCGGCCGTGAGGTGCGGGGTCAGCCCTTCGTGGAAGGTGTAGCGGCTCCAGTCCGGCATCGCCACGATCTGGTCCGACTGGCTGATCGAGTTGTAGAGCACACGGCGCTCGCGGGTGACGTTGTTGACGGCGAGCTGCACGGAGGCGGACAGGCTGCCGACGATCAGGCGTACGCCGTCCTTCTCGATCAGCTCCAGGGTGCGGGTCGCGGCCTCGCCGGGGTCGAGCTTGTCGTCGCGCACCAGCAGCTCGGCCTTCTGCCCGTTGAGGCCCCCGCCCTCGTTGAACTCGGCCACCGCGAGCTGGGCGCAGCGCACCTGGTCCTGTGCTTCGGCCGCATAGGGTCCGGTGAGCGGCACGGGGAAGCCGATCTTGATGGTCTCGCCCTGCGCGCGCACCACCGCCGGCAAGGCAAGCGCTGCCGCGGTTCCCAGCACGAGCCTGCGCCCGAATGCCTGTGTCATCGCCGTTCCCCCCCGTCCGCGTTCGCCGCCGATCGATTGATGGGGATTATGGCCCGAAGTCCCGGGACATGGCTAGAGCATGTTCGGCGCGGCTGTCCGCGCCGAACATGCTCTAGGCGGTCGCGTCACCCCACGCCCAGCGCCCGCAACACCCGCTCCGGCGTCAACGGCACCGCCGTCAGCACCGCCCCCAACGGCGCCAGCGCGTCGTTCACGGCGTTCAGCACGCAAGCCGCCGCTCCCGCCGTGCCGGCTTCGCCCGCGCCCTTGGCCCCGATCGCGCTTTCCGCTGTGGGGGTGCAGACGTGCGCCACCACGATGTCCGGCATCTCGCCCGCCATGGGCACCAGGTAGTCGGCCATGGAGGCGTTCAGCATCTGGCCCTGGTCGTCGTACTCGCACTGCTCGAACAGCGCGGCACCCAGGCCCTGCACCACGCCGCCGCGGATCTGCTCGTCCACCAGGAGCGGGTTCAGCACCGTGCCGCAATCCTCCACCACCCAGTGCTTCAGCAGCGTGACGAACCCCGTCTCCGTGTCCACCTCCAGCCACGACGCCTGCACGCCGTTGGTGAAAGCGAAGGGGTAGCCGCGCGGGACGTAGTGGCGGGTGGCCACCAGCTCGGGCTGCACGTCGCGGGGCAGGGTATCGGGGCGGAAGTAGGCGATGCGGGCCAGGTCGGGCAACTCGATCCGCACGGCGCCCCCGGCCGCGTCAACGACGGCGCCACCCTGGATGTCGAGGTCGCCGGGCCGGGCCTGCAGGATGCTGCCGGCCAGGTGCAGCACCTGGTCCCGCAGCGCCCGTGCCGCCTGCCACGCCGCCTCGCCGCCCACGCCGGCGCCGCGCGACGCCCAGGTGCCGCCGCCATAGGGCGTCGCGTCGGTGTCGCCGAGCTGCACGCGGACGCGCTCCGGCGCCGTGCCCATCGCGTCGGCGACCACCTGCGCCAGGATCGCTCCCGTCCCCTGGCCCTGTTCCGTCACGCTCGCCTGCACGGTGAGGCCACCGCCGGCGTCCAGGCGCACGGTGGCGCCGTCCTGCGCCGAGATGCGGGCGCCGCCGACACCGTAGAACGCCGGACCGGGGTTGGTCAGCTCGATGAACGAGGCCAGGCCGATGCCGCGATGGACACCCCGGGCGCGCGCCGCGGCCTGGTCGGCCCGCAGTGCGTCGTAGTCCATCAGCGCCACGAGACGGTCGAGCGCCGCATGGTGCGACAGGCCCTCGAACCGCATGCCGCTGGCGGATTGGCAGGGGTAGGCGTCGTCGCGGATCAGGTTGCGGCGGCGCAGCGCCACGGGGTCCATGCCGATGCGCCGTGCCGCGAGGTCCACGAGGGCTTCCGTCACCGTTGTGGCGATGGGGTGCCCGACGGCGCGGTATTGCGACATCATCGCCTTGTTCTGGAACACGACGCGGGTGCGGGCGCGGTAGTTGGGACAGGCGTAGGGGCCGCCGATCAGGTTGATGACCTGGTTGGCCTCGACCGCCGACGTGCGGGGATAGGCCGAGTACGGCCCGATCCCCGTGATGTCGTCGGCGGTGAAGGCGGTGATGTCGCCGGACGCGGTGACGCCCATGCGCGCGTGGACCACATGGTCGCGGGCGTGGATGTCGGTGACGAAGCTTTCCAACCGGTCGGCCAGGAAGCGGACGGGGCGGCGCAGCAGGCGGCTGGCGGCGGCGGCGGCCATCTCGTCGCCGTACACATGGATCTTGATGCCGAACGAACCGCCGACGTCGTGGCAGACGACGCGGACCTGGTGCTCCTCCAGCCCCAGGTGCTCGGCATAGACGGCCTGCATCATGTGCGGCACCTGTGTGCCCTGGTGGACCGTCAGCCGCGCCTCGCCCTCGTTCCAGTCGGCCACGACCGCGCGGGCCTCCAGGGTCACGCCAGTGTGGCGGCCGAAGGTGAAGCTCGCCTCGACCACGTGGTCTGCGGCCGTTAGCGCCGTGTCCACGGCCCCGGCTTCGATGTGCCGCTCGAAGGCCAGGTTGTCGCCGAGTTCCGGGTGAATGGGGGGCATCCCGGGCTCCAGCGCCGCCAGCACGTCCACCACGGGGGGCAGCGGGTCGTACTCGACCTCGATCCGCTCGGCGGCGTCCTCCGCCTGGGCACGGGTGGCGGCCACCACCATGGCGACCGGCTCGCCCTGCCAGCGCACGCGCCCAACCGCCAGCGCGTGCTGCGGCGCGGATTTCAGCCCCTGCATGTGGGTCAGCACGCCCACCCAAGGCGAGCACAACACCGCCATTGCCGGGCCATCCAGGGCGGCGAGCACGCCTGGCATGGCACGGGCCGGCAGGAGGTCAATGCCCGTGATGACGGCATGGGCGTAGGGGGAACGCAGGAACGCCGCATGCGCCATGCGCGGCAACGCCACGTCGCTGACATAGGTGCCCCGGCCCTGCGTCAGCCGCCGCAGGCCCGGGCGCGGCAGGGCGCGGCCTATGTGGCGCTGCGGGTGGCCCGCATCCTCAGAGTCCATGGCGGCTCCGCAGCGTCGCTTCCACCGCGTCCACAATGGCCTCATATCCCGTGCAGCGGCAGTAGTTGCCCGACAGGTGCTCGCGGATGGCGGCGCGGTCGGGCGGCGCCTCCCCGGCCCGCAGCATCAGGTCCTGCGCCACCACCAGCATCCCCGGCGTGCAATACCCGCATTGCAGCGCGTTGCGGGCGGCGAACGCGTCCTGCAGGTCGGTGATCTCCCCGGTGTCGGACAGGCCCTCGATCGTCTCGACCGTGCCGCCATCGGCCTGCACCGCCAGCACGAGGCAGGCCCGCACGATCCCGCCATCCAGCCGCACCGTGCAGGCGCCGCACACGCCGTGCTCGCAGCCCAGGTGCGTCCCCGTCAGCCCAAGCTGGTCGCGCAGGAAGTCCGCGAGATGCAGCCGGGCCGGCACCTCGGCCGCCACCGCCTCGCCGTTCACCCGGAGGCTGATGGCCGTCATGCCGCCTCCCGCACCGGCTCGGCCCACGCCCCCACGACCCGGCGCAGCAGCACCCGCGCCAGGTGCAGGCGCGTCGTGGCGGAAGCCTGCAGGTCGGCGTGTTCCGGCAGGTCGGCGGCCAAGGCGAGGACGGCGGCGCCCAGGGTGGCCGCCGTCACGCCGGGCGCCAGGGCAGCGGCTGTACGCCGGGCCAAGATGGCGGTGGCCCCAACGGAGAAGAATGCCAGCCGCAACGCCCCGGGCACGCCGTGTGCCGCCAGCCCCACCATCGCGTAGTCGCCGGAGCGGCGGGCCAGCTCGGCAAAGCCCCACTGCGCCCCGGGCTGCAACGGGATTTCGACCGCGACCAGGAGTTCGCCCGGCGCCAGCGCCGTCTCGAACAACCCGGTGAAGAACGCGTCCACGGCCACGGTGCGGGTGCCGGCCGGCCCCTGCAGCACCATTGCGGCACCGAGCGCCAGAGCGCAGGCGGGCAATTCGGCGGCGGGATCGGCGTTGGCCAGGCTGCCGCCGATCGTGCCGCGGGTGCGGATCGCCGGGTGCGCGACGTGCGCCAGCGCGCGGGGAATCAGCGGCGCATGGGCCGCAACGAGCGGATCGGCCAGCAGGGCGGCATGGGTGCAGCCGGCGCCGATGCGCAGATGGGTGGGGGTGACGGACACGCCCTGCAACTCCGGCAACCGGCTGATGTCGATGAGGATGGCAGGTGCGGACAGGCGCAGGTTCAGCGCCGGCAGCAGGCTTTGCCCGCCGGCGATCAGCTTGGCGCCGTCGCCGTGCCGGACCAGCAGTGCCGCGGCATCCGCAACGGAGGTCGCGCGAACATAGTCGAATGCTCCCGCCTTCACGATCTGGCCTTCATGACGTCGCCCTCTCCCTTGCGCTATGGATGCCGACGCGGCCGGATGCCTGTCAAGCTTGACAGGCATCCGGCCGCACGCACGCTTTGCGCCACGAGAAGGGGACGTTCGCCATGCCGCTCAGCCACCTGGACCACTATTCCATCCGCACCACGCACCTGGCCGAAACCCAACGCTTCTACACCGAGGTGCTGGGCCTGGAGGTCGGCCCGCGTCCCAACTTCCCTTTCCCCGGCATCTGGCTCTACCAGGGCGGCGTCGCCGTCGTGCACGTGGTCGGCATCGACCCGAACGACCCAAGCGGCCTGAAGGACTACCTGGGCGACAAGGCGGGCGCCGACACCGGGACCGGCACCATCGACCACATCGCCTTCGTCGGCAGCGACGTGGAAGGGATGCGCGCCAAGTTCCGCGGCATCGGCATCTCCTACCGCGACCGCTCGGTGCCGGCGATGAACCTGGAGCAGGTCTTCCTGGAAGATCCGAACGGCGTCACGATTGAACTGAATTTCCCGGCGAACTGAACTTCCCGGGCGCCTGATCTGCCCGGCCGTTCCACCTCCCCCGCTTGACCTCCCCCGCTTGACCTCCCGGCCCCGCTATTGAACAGTCGCTCAATAGCGGGGCGTGCGACCCGGCGCCGGGGAGGAACGGAATGGACATCAAGGAAGGCTTGCCCGCGATCTACGCAGCCGCGGACGCCCTGAGGAACTGGGGCCGCTGGGGCGACGACGACCAGGTCGGTACCCTCAACCACATCCGGCCGGAGGACGTGGTCGCGGCCGCCCGGCTGGTGAAGCGCGGGGTGGTGTTCGCCATGGGCATCCCGTTGGACAACCAGGGCCCGCAAAGCGGCCTGTTCGGCGGGCGCTGGAACCCGATCCACACCATGCTGGCCACCGGGACAGACGCGGTGGCCGGGCGGTTCGACAAGGGCGGCCAAACGCTCCGCTACTCCGACGACGCGCTGAACATGCCGGTGCAGGCCGCGACCCACTGGGACAGCCTCGGCCACATCTTCCTCGGCGACAAGATGTACAACGGCCATGACGCAAGCCGCGTGGACAGCGGCGGCGTCCACGTGCTGGGCATCGAGCACGCCCGCGCCAAGATGGTGGGCCGCGGCGTTCTGCTGGACGTTCCGCGCTTCAAGGGCATGGACTGGCTGCCCGACGGTTACGGCATCTCCAACGCCGAGCTGGACGCCACCGCCGCCGCGCAGGGCGTTGCAATCCGCCGCGGCGACTTCGTGGTCATCCGCACCGGGCAGCTGGAGCGGTGCCGGGCCGAGGGCGCCTGGGGCGGGTATGCCGGCGGCGACGCGCCCGGCGTGCGGTTCGAGAACTGCTACTGGTGCCAGGAGAAGCAGGTCGCCGCCATCTGCTCCGACACTTGGGGCGTCGAGGTGCGGCCCAACGAGACCGAACAGGCGAAGCAGCCCTGGCACTGGGTGGTGATCCCCGCCATGGGCCTGACCATGGGCGAGATGTTCGACGTGTCCGAGCTGGCCGCCGACTGCGCGGCCGACAAGGTTTACGATTTCATGTTCACCGCGCCGCCCCTGAACCTGACCGGCGGCACCGGTTCCCCGATCAACCCACTGGCAATCAAGTAGGTCGCCTGCGCACCCCGCCGCCCCTCACTCGGCAGCCTGGAGCGCCGCCGGCACGCAGTAGCGGCCGCCGCTGTACAGCAGCGGCTCGCCGTCCCGGTGCGCCATCCGCTCCACCCGGCCCAGGAAGATCACATGGTCGCCGGCCTCCACACGGTCGTGCACGCTGCACTCGAAATGCGCCAGGCCGTCCTCCAGCACCGGGCAGCCGCCCAGGCCCCGCGTGTAGCGCGTGCCGGCGAACCGGTCCGGCACGGCGCCTGCGAAGCGCACGGACAACCCGCTCTGATGGCTGCCCAGCACGTTCACCGCGAACCACCGCGCCGCCATGAAGCTCGGCAGCGCGCGCGCAGAGCGGTTGAGGCTCCAGAGCACCAGCGGCGGGTCCAGCGACACGGAGGAGAACGAGTTGGCGGTCAGCCCTTCCAGCCGCCCGTCCTCCGTGCAGGTGGTGACGACCGTGACGCCTGTGGCGAAGCGGCCCAGCGCACGCCGCAGCTCCCTCGGGTCGGCGACCGTGTGCTGCTCCGCTTGCTTGCCCATGGTGCGTGGCCTCGCGCCGTTGCGACCTGAAGGTGGGCAACGCCCCGCGCGATGGCAAATGACACCTTCTGATCCATCGCATCAGGTTCGGTGATGGCCGAGTTGCCGCGTGACATCCTGCTGTTCGTCGCCGCCTACGAGGAGCGTTCGTTCACCGCCGCCGCGGTGCGGGAAGGCGCGACCCAGTCCGGCGTGTCGCAGCACGTCCGCAAGCTGGAGGATCGGTTCGGCACCCGGCTGTTCATGCGCGACCGCGGCCGGGTCAGCCCGACGCCGGCCGGGGACCGCTACTACCTGCGGTGCCTGGAGGTGCTGCGCGCCCACCACGCCGCCGCCCAGGTGCTGCGCGATTGCCGCGGCGGGCTGTCGGGCGCCGTGACGGTCGGGCTGATGCCCACGGTGACGCGTTGCGCCCTCGCCCCCGTGCTGGCCCGCTTCATCGACGACCACCCGAACGTGGCCGTGCGCGTGCAGGAAGGCTACAGCGGCGCGCTGACCGAGCAGGTGCGCCAGGGCGCGCTGGACTTCGCCGTGGTCCCCGATTTTGCGGGGCTGCCCGGCCTGGTCAGCCGCCCCTTCGCCACCACGCCGGAAGTGCTGGTGGCCGCCACGGGCGCCCACGCCGAGCCGGTGCGTCTCGCCGAACTCGGCCCCCTCTCCATCGTGCTGCCTGGCCCGGCCAACATCCGCCGGGGCACCGTCGAAAGCTACCTGCGGTCCAACGGGGTCACGGTGGCGCGGGTCATCACGCTCGACGCGATGCCGGCGACGCTCGACTTGGTCGCCACGGCCGCATGGGTCGCCGTGCTGCCCGGCGTCATGATGGCGCGCGACCGGGTGCAGACCCGCCACGCCATCCGCCCCCTGGCCGACCCGCCCCTGTTGCTGGACCTGGTGACGATCGAGGCGAGCCGCCGCCCGCTGTCCCCGGCGGCGCTGGCGTTCCGGCAGGCGTTGCAGGCAACGACGGAGGCGGCGTGCCGGGCGTGGATGCCCGATTGAACCCTCGTCAGCCTTCGACGGCCTCGATCCCTCCGCTGCGCGAGGAGCGCACCACCGCCTCGAACGCCGAGATCGTGTCCAGCATCTGCCCGGGCGGCACGGGATAGGCCGGGCCGCCCGCCGCGGCGGCGGCAAAGGCTTCGAGGTTGGCGCGCACCGCGGGGGCAGGCGGGAACTCGGTCACGCTGCGGCCCTCGCCGCGGATGCTTTTTGTCAGCGTCCAGCCTTCCGAGTGCTCCGGGTGGGCCTTGTCCCGCACCTCGACCCAGCCGTTGCTGCCATAGACCGCGAACCGGCCGTCGAAGGGTGTGGCCAGGATGGCGCTGATGAGTGCGTTGGCCCCAGTCCTGAATTGCACCATGAGCGCCAGCGTGTCGCCGTTGACGAGGCCGCTGCCGAGCTGGCGCACCAGAGCCAGCACGCACTCCGCCGGGCCGAGCAGGCTGATGGCGAGGTCGAGCAGGTGGATGCCGGTTGCCGTCATCGGCCCGGCCGGCGCCTCGGCCTGCGACAGGCGCCAGTTGTCGGCGGGCAACGCCAGGAACTTGTCCTGGCTGAAATTCGCCTCGACCTGCAGCGGCGTGCCGAGTTCGCCCGCCTCGAGCATCCGCCGCAATGCCAGGATCGGCGGCTCGAAGCGGCGTTCGTGTCCCACGCCCAGCACAACCCCCGCTTCGCGGCAGGCTGCGATGGCGGTGGCGGCATCGGCGCGCGTCAGGCACAGCGGCTTCTCACAGAACACGTGCTTGCCGGCCCTGGCAGCCTGGACGATCTGCGCCGCATGGAGCGTGTGGGGCGTGCACAGCACGACGGCCCCGATGCCCGGGTCGGCCAGGACGGCATCGAAGCTGGGCGCGAGGCGCAGCCCGGCCTCGGCCGCGAAGACGCCAGCGTCCGGAGCCGGGTCGAAGGCTGCCGTGAGCCGCATCGCGCCGCTGCCGCGCATCGTGCCGACGACCGTGCGGCCCCACCACCCCAGCCCGAGTATGGCCGCGTTCAACGGGGTCCCTAGTTCCATGTCGTCCTCGTCAACCCCCATGCGGCTCCGTCTGCGCCCGATACCAGTCGAGGATTTCCGCCCCCGTCCACATCACCACGCCGTCGTGGCCCAGGATGTGGTCGTAGAGGGCTTCGAGGTACTTGATCCGGTGCGGCACGCCGGTGAGGTAAGGGTGGATCGAGATGGCCATGACGCGTGGGATCGTGGCGCCCTCCTGGTACAGGCAGTCGAACTGGTCGCGGCCCCGCCGGAACAGCTCGTCCGATCCGTGCTGCTGGACGGCCGAGATCGCGACGTCGTTCACCTCAACGGTGTAGGGGACCGAGACGAGGCGGCCCGTGCGGGTGCGGATCGGCACGGGCTGGTCGTCCAGCACCCAGTCCGCCACGTACTCGATGCCGAGGTCGGCCAGCAGGTCAGCGGTATCAGCGGTTTCCGTGAGGCCAGGGCTTTCCCAGCCGCGGGGCGGCTTGCCGGTGAACTCGGTGATCGCCTTGATGGTGTCGGCGATGGCGGCACGCTGGTCGTCCACCCGGTGCATCGGCCGCTGCACGAAGCCATGGCCCATGAAGTCCCACCCGGCGTCGAGCGCGGCCTGGCAGACGGCGGGATACTCGGCGCACACGCTGCCGTTGAGGGCGAAGCTGGCTTTCAGGTTGCGCTGCCCCAGCACGTCCAGGAAGCGCCAGAAGCCGACGCGCATGCCGTATTCGTGCCAGGCCCAGTTGGGCAGGTCGGGCAGCATTGGCTGGCCCATCGGCGGCGGCAGCACGGCGCGCGGCATGGCGGCCGTGGGCTCCCAGTTCTCGACGTTGACGATGGTCCAGACCGCGACGCGCCCGCCGCCGGGCAGGACGAGGCGAGGGCGGTCGGTGATGGGCGAGTAGGGGACGCGATGGCGGAACGTGGGGAACTCGTCCATTTCGGCGACTCCGCAATCGAAGGCTGAGGATCAGAAGCTGGGTGGCGTGTTGATGAAGATGACGCGGGCGCGCACGGCACCCGGGTTGCGGTAGCTGTGCGGCAGCTCCGAGCGGAACGAGAACGAGTCCTCGGCCTGCAGGAGGTGGGTCTCGCTGCCGACCGTCAGCTCCAGCGTGCCCTCGATCACGAAGCCGACCTCCTCGCCCTCGTGCGACAGGCTCCCGTCGCTGCTGCCGCCAGGGGAGATGATGTGGATGTTGCCCTGCAGGAGGTGGGCGGCGTCATAGGGGATCAGCCGCTCCATGCAGATGCCCTCGCCCCGGCGCACCGGGTCCACCTGCACGACCGGGCGCTCGCCCCGGCGGGACACGATGCCGTCGCGCCCATCCGGCGCCGCGCACAGCCGGCCCACCGTGGTCTGCAACGCGTCCGCGATCCGGTGCAGGGTCTTCAGCGACGGCAGCGCCCGGCCGTTCTCGATCTTCGAGACCAGGCTTTCGGAGCACCCGACCTTGTCGGCGACATCTTGCAGCCGGATGCCGAGCGTAAGCCGGGCATGGCGGATGGCGGTGCCGAGCCGCGGTCCGGGTTCGAGGCCCGCAGAGGCAGCGGGAGAGGGGTGCTGTCGCATGTCGTGAGGTCACCATAGCCTGTTCCACCAACTTTCCAAGGGTTCAAGTCGCTTGCCAGACAAGGCCGGTCCGGACATTATGGACCCTCGGATGACGGAGCTTATGCCTAATCATGGCCGTTGAAGCGAAGCTGATCGACGCGGCGGTGACCAACCGCGAGCCGCACTACGAACCCTACGGCTGGCTGCACTGGCCGGAGCACCCCTGGATGTCGTACCAGTTCCGCCGTGCGCTGGGCGAAACGCAGGAAGGCGGCGGCGCTATCAGCGAGTGCTTCGAGGCTGCCGCCCGCATGGTCCCCGGCGACCGTGAAAGCTGGCACAAGGAATGGCTGGCCACGGCCGGGCGTGCCAAGGCGCGGGGTGACGCCGCCGAGGCCGCCGGGCGCCTGCAGACGGCGCAGAACTGCTGGCTGCGCGCGGCCAACTACTACCGGCATGCCGAGTTCTGGCTGGACGGCCGCGACCCGCGGCGATTGCCGACCTTCGAGCAGATGGAGGCGTGCTCCCGGAGCTTCCTGCGCTACCTGCCGGTGCCGGGCGAGGCCGTGGACATCCCGTATGTGGACGGCGTCCCGCTCTGCGCCTACTTCGTCCGGGCGTCGTTCGCGATCCCGCGCCAGCCCGTGCTGATCTGCATGGGAGGGCTGGACAGCATCAAGGACGAGATGTGGTTCATGCAGGCGCACGGGGCATTGCAGCGCGGCATCTCGGTGCTGATGATCGACGGGCCGGGCCAGGGCGGCACCCTGCGGCGGCATGGCGTGAACACGCGGCACGACTATGAAGTGCCGATCGGCCGCTGCATCGACTACCTCCTCGACCGGCCCGACGTGGACCCCGCCCGCATCGCCGTCTGCGGGTCGAGCCTGGGCGGCTATTACGCGGCCCGGGCCGGCAGCTATGAACACCGCCTGGCGGCCTGCATCTCGCACGGCGCGATCTGGAGCATCCCGGACCTGTGGGCCGGCGCCGGGGACGACCACGGCCTGGCCGACCACATCAAGTGGGTGTTCGGCGCCCCCACGATGCAGGACGCGTTGGAGAAAGCGGCCCCCTTCACCCTGGAAGGCGCGCTGGACCACATGCGATGCCCCTACCTGATCGTCCATGGCGGGTTCGACGTGCTCGGCGTCGCGCAGGCGAAGCGGGTGTACGACTACGCGAAGTCGAAGGGCGTGGACGCGACCTTGCGCGTGCTGACGGCGGAGGAGACGGGCGCGGACCACTGCCAGCACGACAACCCCACGATCGGGCAGGAGATGATCGGCGACTGGCTGGCCGAGCGCTTCGGCATCGACGAGCGGGCGCTGCGGAAGGCAGCGCTGGCGTGAGCGCGCCAACCCAAGCGGCGCCCGCACGCCTGTCGCCGAACCTGGCGATCGCGGTGTTCCTGGTCGTCGCCGCGACCTACGTGGTCAACGCGATGGACCGCATCGTCTTCCCGGTGCTGCTGCCCGCCGTCGCCAAGGAGTACGGCTTCCAACTGGCGTCCGGCGGCTTCCTGGCCACGGTGTTCACGCTGGGCCTGGGCGTCGCGGGCATCCCTGGCGGCTACTTGTTCGACCGCATGTCGCGCAAGTGGGTCGCGATCCTCGGGGTGGTGATCTACTCGGCCTGCACGATGCTGACCTGCCTGTCGGTCGGGTTCTACGACATGGCGGCCTACCGCGCGGTGTCGGGCATCGGCGAGGCGCTGCAGAACGCCGCGATCTTCACGATGGCCGGCAGCTACTACTTCCGCAACCGCACCCTGGCGCTGGGCGCGCTGAACGCCGCATACGGGATCGGCTCGTTCATCGGCCCCCGCTGGGGCGCATCCCTGATGGCCGGTGCGGGAAGCTGGCGCTACCCGCTGTATGTGTACGGCCTGATCGGCTTGGCCGGCGCCGTCGTCGTGGCCGTGCTGGCGCCGCGCCGCTTCACCGAGCAGCTCCCGCCCGCCTCCACCTCGCCCGGCGCCGAACGCCATATCCCGGCACCCCTCGTCAACCGCAACACCGTGCTGGTCGCCATCAGCGCCATCTGCAGCGGCATGGCCGGGTTCGGCTACCTGGGCCTGTACCCGACCTTCCTGGTCAGCGAGCTGCACTTCACGCCGCAGGAGGCCGGGGCGGCGGCCAGCATGTACGGCGCCGGCGCGCTGACGGGCCTGCTGTGCGGCTACCTCGCGGACCGGGTCAGCCAGAAGGCGGTTTCGTTGTGCGCCCTCGTGGTGCTGGGCGCCGTCGGCTACGCGCTGTTCAACCTGGCCACGACGCCGTTGCAGCAGGACGTGCTGTCGTTCCTGGAAGGCTCGGCCTTCAGCGGGTTCCTGTACGTGAACAACTACTCGCTCATGCAACGCTCGGTGCGGGCTGCGATGACGGGGCGGGCGTCCGGGCTGGTGGTGACGTGCGTGTACCTGCCCGCTGCGTTGTCCGGGTACTTGTTCGCCGAGCTGCGGGGCGCCTATGGCTGGGGTGGCACGGCGCTGTTGCAGATGTGCCTGCAACTGGCCGTGCCGTTCGTGGCCATGCTGTTCTTCGACCCGGCGCAGACCAGCACCCGCCCTGCTGCCGTCCCCGCCGCGGACGCTGCCATCACGACCTGACGGGAAGTGGTCCGAAGGCGGGCGGGGGCACCCGGCGCCGCCTCGTAGGCCGAGGCGATGCGGGGCAGCACGTCCTCCTGGCCCGGCTCGGCGCGGAACACGAGGGAGAACGGCAGGCCCGGTGCGGCGAGCGCCGGGGCACGTCCGAATAGGTGGGCACGTAGCGCGTGCGGTCCGCGCTCAGCGTGAACACCGGGTCGTATGCCGTTTGCATGTAAGCCAGCGCAGGTGTGGGACCCAGGCGAACTCTGGCTTTTCAACGCAGCGTGGTGCTGATCAGCGCCGAAACCCGCTGCTGACCCACAGCTTGCTGGTCAGGAACGTCAATATGCCAAGGCCAAAGTGGCGGAGTTGGTCGGCAAGAGCAGCCTGATCCCGCCCACTCTCAGGGCGCACTCCACGATGAGAACAGTTTTGACACAGGCCGGCGCTCGCAGCGGCAGGCCGAATGGTTTTGGCAAACGCCGAACGTCGGGTGATCGAGGCTCGGCGTGGCCGTTCACGCGATGGACTTCTGTCCCCGCAGGCCGCTGACCGCATGCTGCAGCTCGGTCACCGAGCTATCCTCGGCCATGCGCCAACGTTCGGAGAACAGGGCCGAATTGCTGCGCGGTTGCTTTGTGCCGGTCAGGTTCTCGAAGATCAGCCGCATCGGCACCGGAACACCCTCTCCGATGGCGATGGCCTCCATGTTCCCGAGGAACGGCAGCGCGGCGAACAGGGCCAAGGACGCCTCGGACAGCGTCGCCTGGATGATCTCCTGATCGCGCTCGTTGGCCATGCGGAAGGCGAACACGGTGCTGCACTGGGACAGGATGGTCGACGCAAGCTCGGATGGTCGCTGGCTGATCACCCCGAGGCTGATCCCGTATTTACGGCCTTCCTTGGCAATGCGGGACAGGGCGCGCTTGGCTGGCTCGAACCCCAGCTCGGTATCCTGCGGCGCGTAGCGGTGCGCTTCCTCGCACACGAGCAGCAACGGCAGCTTCTGCCCAGCGCACATCGAGAAATCGAACGCAATGCGGCAGACCACCGCCACGACGACGTTGAGCACCTCCGACGGGATGCGCGACAGATCGAACACCGCAATCGGCTTTCCCTGAGCCGGAACCCGGAACAGCGCCCCTAATATGGAGGCAAAGTTGTCGCGCGTGTTGATGCCGGTATTGAACATGAACCCGTAGCGGCTGTCCGACTGCAGGACGGCAAGCCGGGACTTGATCCGCTGATAGGCCGGAATCTCCGCGTGCTTGTCGAGGCTGCCCATGGCGTGGTCGATCTGGCGGTTCAGCACTGCGAGGCTGTAGGGCACGGGGGTGTCCACGGTGATCCAGCTCGCGTCGGCCGGCGACGCGAACTTGACCTTCGCATCGCGCACGAGCTCGCGCAAAAGCATGATCTCGGCCACCATCTCGCGCTTCGCCGCGCCGAAGACGATCTCGGTCAACTCCTCGAAATTGGTCAGCCAGAACGGCAGGCGGAAGGTGTCCACAGTCAGGTGCTCGGCTAGGTCCCCAAAGGCCTGGCCGTACTCGCCATGCGGGTCGAGCAGCAGCACGTGGCCATTGGGGCTCTGCTCGAGAATTCGGGTCAGGATCAGTGTGAGGGCGCAAGACTTGCCGACACCCGTAGTGCCGAGCAGGGCGAAATGCTTGCATAGCAGGTCGTCGATGCTGATGCACGCCGGCACGTTTGCGTCGTTATGCAGCGAGCCGACAATGATCTGGTTGCGATCGGGAATGGCGTAAACGCTTTTCACGTCGTCCTGGCTGGCCAAGTAGAGGCCGGCGCCCAGGGTCGGGACCTGCGACACGCCGCGGCGGAACCGGCGCTCGCCCGCCGTCGTGCCATCACTGACTTCGCCCAGCAAGCCGATCTCGGCCAGGTGCATCTCGGCGACATCGTCGCCCTTCGACGGCATGGGCGTGCTGAGACCTTCGACGATCCCGTAGACTGTCGCGTCCTGAGCCCGGATGCGGACAAGGCTGCCCATGCGCAAGGCCCGATCCTCCTGCAGGCCGTCATCCAACAGCACGATCACCGTTGATCCGGTCGTGGACACCACCCGGCCGCATCTGACGTCGGACGGGTTCGGCTGGCTCCAGACCGGTGTCAAGGATCCCAGCTCGAGGTCGGAATGCTCCAAGTCGCGTATCTCGTTCATGAGTGTAAATCCTGAAGGATCCCCGCCGCGAACGGGGTCGCCGTCGGACGGCCATAGAAGTAGCCCTGGCCGAAGGTGCAGCCGACGTCGCGGACCAGGATGGCTTGTTCATCATTCTCGATGCACTCGGCCACGGCGGTCATGCGGAGTTCCGCCGCGAGCTTGGCGATCATCCTTACCATGGCGACCGCCTCTGCGCTTTCGTGCACGTCCTTGACGAAGCTGCCATCGATCTTGATCCGGTCCATGGGCAGCTGGCGCAGGTAGCTCAACGATGAGTAGCCGGTGCCGAAATCGTCGAGGGCCAGCTTGACGCCCAATTGGTTGATGGCCCTCAGAGCCGTCACGGCCCCGCGCATATTGTGCATGATCCCGGTCTCGGTGAGTTCCAGCTCGAGCGAGGCAGCAGGAAGCCCGGTCTCGGCCAACACGTCGCGCACAAGCCGCGGGAGGTCGCCGTTGCGGAACTGCGCGGCGGCGACGTTGACCGCGACGGTGCAATTCTGCAGGACGGAGTCGGGCCACGCCCTAGCTCGCCGGCAGCTCTCAAGCAGCAACCAGGAGCCGATGGTGTTGATCGCGCCGGAGCGCTCGGCAAGGGGGATGAACTCGGACGGCGCGATAGAGCCGAATTGCGGGTGCTCCCAGCGTATCAGCGCCTCGAACCCGGTGACCTGCTGGTGGCCCAGGGCTGTTCAACGCTTCCGAATGACG
>JAABUQ010004578.1_pt1 | contig 23382 bp, 32 predicted proteins | sample 5560001 | NCBI WGS metagenome assembly JAABUQ01 (sample SAMN10711888, study PRJNA513371) | rock metagenome | isolation source: Antarctica rocks | place: Antarctica: Victoria Land, Finger Mt nord | collected 2015-12-18 | reverse complement strand
ATACACTACCCCGCCCCCCCCCAACCCCCATCCCGAAAGCCATCTCACCCCAGGAACCCCCATCCACCGACCCAACGAAGACCCCGCAGTATGCAGCATCTGCATCCGCGCCGTGGGCTACGGCGCCAGTGCAACTGCAGTGAGAATTCTGTATGTATCATCGGCTTCGTTTTCATGAGATTCGCATACGGTCTCGTACTGCAGGCTCTGACTTTTCGTGTGGATTTGCGGGTGAGGGGTGTTGATCAGGTTGTAGTGGGGGGCCGGGGGGGGAGTGGAGGAGAAGTGGGAGCGGTGGTGTTGTGAGAATTTTTGAGGGTGGGGGAAGGGGCTGGAGAGGTGGTGGGATTGTTGATGGTGGTTGTGGTTGTGAGGAGGTTTGGTTTTGTCTGAGGAGCAGGGTTGGGGTTTATGTTGGATGGGTTGTTGGTAGGGGTTTCGTATTGTACATAGTTCGAGTATGGGATTCTTGAGATAGTTGAGACTCCAATAGGCATGCACGATACTCGGGTAGGTCTATTGCGACGGGTAGGCCCGATTGTTATCTCGAAATTGAGGTATTCCCGGTGTCTTGCGGCAACGCGGTGAGGTTGAGGGATTTGATAGAGTCCAAGTACGCACTCGTTGGAGCGTTCGCGAAGGTATTCAGAGCTGCCCTGACGGAGACAGTTCCGTACCCAACAAGAATAGCTAGTTCCTGGGTAGAAGTCTCTGACAGGGCGTAAATTTTGAAAGCTGTTTAACCCCCACAGTCAGCGTCCTTCTTCGTTGTGGAACCTTCGTGCGAGGAATAGTAGTCACTCTGCTTCCGGTAGCCTGGTATGACCGCAGGAATGGAAAGGGCTTCGAGGACAGACTGACCAGTTTCCACGAAGCCCAAATGGTGCATGTTGTCTCTCAACCCCAGTCCTAGCGCCAAGAGATTATCGTATGTGAGTTGCGGATTGAACTTCGACCAAGCAATGGATAGCAGTTGATAGGTCAATTGCCCTGAATCTTGGATTACGGGAGTGTAGCGACCATAGGTGACAACAATGTGATTTGCTCTCTGGATGAAATCATTTATGAGGCTCTCGAACGTGGGACGTAGTAAGTGATATCCTCGGGTGATGGCGTCGAGTGATATCATGGTGTCAAGTTCCGGGACTTTGAAGACGTAAGTGTCAGGGGAGCTCCATTTTATCCTGCAAGGATGAGTCCAGGTCTAACGAGAAACAGTCGATCTACTTACGCAGAATCGTTCGCCGAATTTAAACAGCTTTGGTAGGGAAGAGAGCTCACATGAGATACGAAGTCGTGAAACCAGAAGAGGTACAAGAGTAGCACTTGAAGCTGGGAGATGCCCTTCATTTTGCCAGGAAATCTGAATGGAAAGCCCTAAATTGGAAGAATGTGATATAATATAGAATTGTGCCAAACTCTCTCGGTCCAAAGAAAGAAGCGACCGTCACGCATACAGACGGCGGATTATGTGCCGCGCTCAGATCTCAGACTTCGATCTTGTACAAAGTCCACTCAGAGAAGCGCAAAAGGCAAAATTGGATGCACATGCGCCGCTACAGTAAGCCCTCTGATCTAAGGTTGGTTCGCGTTTTTTTTTGAGCCGGACAGCTCGCGCTTTGGGTCGGACAAGCTGAGCTCACGTCACCGCGCACTTAGCTCAAGGCCAGAACAACTTTTCTTGATCGCGACAGCGGCTGAGGCTGGGAGCGGACAACACCCGAAACGCCGAATCTGCTCTGTAGGGCTTTAGCTACGTGCAACTCAAAAATCAAGCCGTACACGAAAAGAATATTCAGGTGCTCAGAGAAGCCGCATTAGTCATGCATCCGTCACCAGCCTCTGATCTCACACCATCCAAAACGGCGGATGAAATCTAAGGCTCTGAAGCCAGCCTGCATTCTGTAACAGACTCCACAACCAATCATTCCGAAAAGTGGGTACATTTGAAACCGGTAAGGTATCAGGGAGCTTGGCTTGGTGAAGGATACCTTCGTAGAATGGATTGACTGCTTTCATCTTGGCACGAGAAGGGAAGAAAAGGAAGACTGACTTACTTAACAAGCACAAGATGACATATCTTGGTTAGAGGCCGCAATGCATTCGAGAACGTCATCCAACAAATACAATGTAGAACATCGTGATGAGCCTAGGGCTGATATCTAACAGAGGGTTGATACTGATGTCTTTGAACTAGTATAACATGTCCATTCACTCAGATCAGTGTCATGAAGCGCATAAGTCTTCTGTGGAGATCTTGACGCTCCAACGCTGACTGAACGTACGAAAGGTATCACTGAACTCAGAGCAGATCAGATGCTAGTTGCGACGATACCGATGTAGATGATGCTATTTCATAGCAGCTATAGCTGATAGAGTGGTTTTCAAGCTTCGACCTCGACTTTGGTCACTGCGCACCAGGCAACCCGACTGATTGCGTTGGGAAGACGCGCTATGTTGTAGTGAGGGGATCTCAGTCCTCCAGCGTGGACTTTCAGTCATCGAGCAACAGACTTTAAATGTTGATCTCGAAGGCAGGCTATGCTCTATTGAGAAGTTTTTTGTTCTTCAGCATCGACTTCACCCATCAAGCCAGAAACTATCTGAGTGGTTGGTCTTGCAAACCGACTATGCCATATTGAGAGGTTTTCTGTCCATCGGCGTCGACTCTCCACACTGATCACCAGGATATCTTACTGGTTGCATCTGAAAGGCCGGCTATGCTGTATTGAGGCGTTCCTTGTTCTCCAGCGTCGACTTCAGCCTCAGAGCAATCGGCGCTTCCACTGGCTGCTTGAGAAAAACTGGCTATGCTCCATCGGGGGGTTTTCTCTGCTCCGTCATCGACTTCACTTACGGAACAATACACTCTCTGAGTGGTTGCTTTCCAAAGGCCAGCTAGGCTATTTCGAAGGGTTTTCTGCCCTTCAGCATCGAGTTGAGAGGACAGATTCATACGCATAAAATGCAGGGTCTTTCCCTATGCCTCTTTGAGAGAGTTTACAAGCTTCCGCGTCGATCGTAGTCACCGGTCAAGAGGGTTACTGACTGTTGAGAATAAGATTCTAAAAATGCGCACGCACTCCTAGATCACTTATTCAATTATATAACTCAACACTGACTGATTGCTCCAAAAGGCCCGCTATGCCCCATTGGACGGTGAAACGGCAACGGCTGAAGACTTAGCAAAGGCTATACCTGATGATGTTTTTGAAAGCTCCAGCGTTGAATGCACTTGTGCAGAGCATCGCCGAACTTGAAGTCTCAGAACGAATCAAAAGCTGTTTTTCAACAGCTGTACCTTATTGAGAAGTTTTCGAGCTTCGTCGTCAAATTCTGTTGCCGAGAGGCCGACTAATATGTTTGTCTTTAGTGTAGGCAAGACAACGCCAGGTAGACACCTAGGCGTAGAGACTGGAGATTGGATGAAGGGTAGTAGGGCTGTATTGCAGAATGCTGCCTCCAACAGAGTCAATGGGCCCTCAAATCAATCAGAACCATACTGTGTTCCGATCGATCTCCGGCATTATTGTGCGGACCAAGGCGACCACACCCAAATGTCAAACGTTATGGCAATAGCATACTCCGTAGAGGGGGGGCCTAAGTCGCGAGCCGAGTATACAGCGTATCCCTCACGAAGCTGCTCACATTAATATGAGTCTATAAGCCACGTTTATCTAGCAGACTCTGTTACGTCGATTCACAACCCCACTAAAAGAGAGAAATGTAGAGCCAAGGCTCTCCCGGCAGCCGAAGGCCTAAATTTGCAGGGGTCCGGCCCTAGCAGATAGCATCATGACGTCTACCTAGGAGACGCTTCTAAAAAAAACATTTCACTCCCCAACCAGCCCGTTCACGCTCACAAAGCTCTACTGAAAGAACTCCCAACAGCCAAACCTCCACACTCGCATCGCACAGCTCCATTACTCCCTCCTAAACCCTCACAACAGCCACCCCCCACATAATGGCCGCCCTCTGGAGGAACCACCCCCGAAAAATCGTCGGCGCAGGCGTCGTCCTAGCCGGTCCCACCCCTCCCCCCCAAAAATCCCCACCCTCTCCTCCCCCCCCGCCCTAAATAGTAACACCCCCCCCCTCGCAGGCATCGCAGCAGCAGACTACCTCCCGAACCCCTTCCGCACGACCGGCGTGCAAAACATCGAAAAGCGCTACTCCTCCGGCGGGGGCGCGCCGAACCACACCCCGGCGACGGCGACGCGGCGAGGGGACCCGGACATGGTGGCGGGGAATGTGGAGAAGAGTAAGGGGATGGGGACACCGCATTGGGAGGAGCATGTTGCGGGGCAGAAAGCTGAGGTGCGTTTGTGGATCTTTGCTCCAGGGGAGGGGGGTTGGTTGGGTGAGTGGGGGTGAGGTGGGGGGGGGGGGCTGAAGTTATGGGGTTTGTGTGGTATGGATGAGTGCTGATGTGTGCATACTGTTCGCAGCCGACGGGGTTTGATAAGACGTGGAATGAGGCGCAGTATAATACTAAGAAGGGGAAATGAGGTTGTTGCGGGGGGGGATGGGTGACTGTGTGCATGGCTTGGGAGTCTAAGGGGGTGGCATTGATCATTCGTCTGTGATGGGAGATGGCAGAGCGGCGTTTTGGTGATGGGGCTTATGAGGACAGAGACATAGAGTATTCATTTGTCCGTCGAGCGCCAATAAGTCTTGGGCGCCGAGTCATAACCGAAGTTCTTCGTGCAGCGGAAAGCCTGGTGGCTATTTTCCTTGGACCAAGGTCATGAAGGCCGTCAGAGTATTGGAGCTTGGACACTCGCTGGGCTCCGCAGCCGTGGAAGTAGCTTTGCGTCCGAGGCTAGTGTGCGCAGGTAGAGAGGCCATAGATCACATCGCAAATCATGAAACAATGGTTAAACGGCACTGTCACCCAAGTGAGGCCTTCATTGTGTGGATCGAATGATTTTGATAGAGCCCACAATCTCAACCATATGCTAGCTATCACAGCGCCGTGCTCTCGTGTAGACATCCATCACCCCCGCCGCTTCAAGAACGATCTCCCCTCACGATCCCCTCGAACCGATTCTTGAACCATTTGATAGTCTCGGCCTGGTTAATACGGTGGCTAGCGCCAACTTTGCTCTTGCATCGTCTCCGCTTTGCTACACGCTCGCCAGGTCGTGTCCTATATCTGGTCAGTCATTTGTTCTCCACTCCGCATTGCAATATGCCCCAAGATTATTGAAGAGGGCTCAGTGGACTTACATGCAGCAATAGAAATCCATCCCGTAAATACCAATCGCCGGGTCATACTTGATGCCCAAATCGATATGTTCACTGATGCCGAACCCGAAGTTGCCTGTCTCCGAGAAGTTCTTCTTGCGGAGCTCGTATTCTTTGACCTTGAGACCGCGCTCGAGAATTTCTTCTGCTTTGGGGCCGCGGACTGTGACGTGAACGGCGATCTTCTCATTACGACGGATTCCGAATGTACGGACTGTGTAGCGGGCTTTGCCTGGGTGGAACAAGGGTTTCAATTGACTGATCCTCGTTTCCGTGAAAATTTGGGTATGTAGAGGGAATGCGGGGCGGATGGAGAGAGGTGACGAACGTACTGTAGACGGGCGTTTGGCCAGACAATTGTTCGAGCACTTTGGCAGCACGGGTGAGTCTGTCACCGGATTCGCCGACTGAGATGTTGAGGACGAGTTTCTCGATGCGAAGCTCGCGCATGGGATTTTGGCTCTTGTCTTTCTTTGATTCCGCCTGTAGTGTGACCTGTTAGCATACGTACCTCTGTCTCTTCGCATTAGAGTAGCTCACCATTGTGAAGACGATTGTCGGTGCTCAGTGAAATTGATGTGTCTCTCTTAGTGGAGTTGCGCGAAGTTCTGTGGGAGCTAGTAACTTTTAGCGCGCTTTTCGGCAATCTCAGCTATGTCCCGCCGTAGAATCGCACTGGATTTGCTCGAGAATCTGAGCTTGACATACCTCTGCCGCTCTCTGCCCAACTCACCCCAGAAGACCTGCGCGAGAAGTCTCGGACTTCGTATCGATCTTTGAGAAATTGAGAGTCGCATCTGCGACGACTCAAGCCATCATGGCGAACAAACAGGGAAAGATGGTGAGTCCACACTCTACCTTTTTGAATTCTAGCTGCAAGATATATGTACTGATACTAGAATCTAGCAAAATCTCGTACGTTCCTCCGAGATCTACCGAATCAGCTGAAGAAACCTCTGCCCAGTCATACTTTTGCTCACCTACAGCTAGATCAACTACCGGATGAGGATAACATTGAACGACGGGAGACAGATGACCGGACAAATGCTCGCATTCGATAAGGTACTGATCGTCCTGAGGCCCCATACAAATGCTGACTTTCCGAAAGCACATGAACCTTGTTCTGGCAGACACAGAAGAATTTCGCCGCGTAAAACGCAAGCCAACAAAGGGCGCCCAATCCGCACCAGGCAGTTCAACACCCGCCCTCGTCGAATCAGAAGAAAAGCGAACCCTCGGTCTGACAATCGTCCGAGGTACACATATAGTTTCATGCTCAGTCGATGGTCCCCCCCCAGCAGACCCTTCAGCAAGGTTAGGAACGAGTGCGCCAGGAGGGGCTGGAGGTGCCCCACCAACGATGTCTGCTGGACCAGGTATTAGTAGACCTGCCGGGCGAGGTTTGCCTGTAGGGTTGGGAGGACCGGCGGCAGGTGTTGGAGGGCCAGCGCCCCCAGGCGGGTTTCCTGGGTTCCCGCCGGGAGGATTCCCGGGAGGTGCCCCGCCTGGGTTTGCTGGGAGGGGTGGGCCACCTGGAGGACCGCGTAAGGTCCCAGTTCTCATTTTTGTTCGAAGTCATGCTGATTGGTGGGTGTTCAGCTGGGTTTGCACCACCGCCTGGCTTTCCTGGGCCTCGTAAGTCTATCAACCTCGTTTACAAATATTGTAGTGGTAAACATCTAACTCTTGCATAGCTCAAGGATTTCAACCGCCGCCAGGGTTTCAGCCACCACAGGGAGGACGAGGTTTCCCACCGCCAGGGTTCTCAGGAGGAAGGTAATGCGGGGGAGCTGATTGCATTTGCGAGGAGACTAAAAGAACGACGGAGAGGGAGGAATCTAGAAGACCGATTGTGTGGATGAGGTGCCAAGGGGGCAATATCAGAAGCGTTGGTGTGAGAAACGGGGTCGAATTGCCTCCAGCCGCAGGAATTGCGTTGGACTGAGTAGGTTTGCAAGATACCCAAAGCCATTCTAGAGCTGGGTAAGAGGAAGTTGCTGAGTGCCCTGGCATGCTATTTTATTATGCTGGTGACCCTTGTGACTTAAATACATCCTCTCATCTCAAAAGTCCCTGACTTTGCTTCAAAACATCAAGATAAAAGCTGCCAGATTTGCTCAAGGACAGAAAAGTCGCTGAGCTCTAGCTGCATAAGAGATGCACTGTGTCTCACTTGGGATTTGAACCGTGCGCTGATGATTAGGAAGTCGCATGCATTGATGCCCTCAAAATGCGTCTGCTTATGGCCTACTGTTGGACCTCCCTAAAGGACAAATATGAAAGCAATGGAGGAGAATATCGTGCCGGACTAACACAAGGCCGAAGAATCTCCGTTCAGAAAGTCCAAGACGTGAAGATAAAAAGAAGGTACACGACGCAGATTTGAACCCCCATCCTTTCCACGCTAAGCCAACTCCTCCCCCATCCCTCCACCCCCCCCCCCCCCCCCAATAAAAAACACCAAAGAAAGTTATCCTGTGAGGTATCTTACACAGGAATACGACAGACCGGCGGGAAGAGTTCTTATAGACAATGTTATGCCGAAGCACAGTGGCCGAGTCATGCACCCGCATAGAAAAGTCATAGTTCAAGACTCGACGGCGTCCGGTGGAGCAATGCTGCACCTGTCAGTTTTTACATTCGCTGGCCAGTAGTGTGCAGAATGCTGAGCTTGAGGGTCTCTCGTCTTGCCATGAACAGAAACGCTTTATTTCAAATTTATCGAAAATGGAAAAGGGTGAAGTGGGAAATAAGGTACTAGCGCCGATATATCTCGGGCTTAGCGTTATAAACCGACAGGACCAACGTAATTGCGGATATAACGAAAAGTCGAGCTCGCTCTCCATCACCCATCCCGCCATCCTTTACCCTCCTCCCCACCCCATTGCAACCCTCTCCATTCCACCCACCCCCGCCATGGCCGCCGCAATAAAAGCCCTCAACGCCAAAATCCGCTCGAACCCAGTCTCCGACTACCTCTGCTCGACCCGTAAGCCAGCCAGCCCAGTCTCGCCATTCCCGCTCCGAGCTCGGAACAAACTGACAAGGTGCATGCCCACGCGACAGATTTCTGGGGCCCGGCCTCCAATTTCGGCATCCCCATCGCAGCCATCATGGACGCGCAGAAGGATCCTGAGATGTATGTCTCCACACCATCACACCCCCCCTTCGGTGCCTCCGCTCCTCCTGCTTCCCGAGCACTCTCCCCCATTCCCCATTCTACAAAACACACCCACACCCCTGCCCCCCTCCTCTCTCCCACCTAAAAAAACCGAAGCTAACCACTTCCCCCGTTCCCCCAAACAGCATCTCGGGCCGCATGACCGCGGCGCTGACGCTCTACTCGGGCACCTTCATGCGCTACGCCCTGGCCGTGACGCCCAAGAACCCGCTGCTGTTCGCGTGCCACTTTATCAATTTCGGGTCCCAGTTGACGCAGGGGTATCGGTACATGAAGTATTGGAAGTGAGTTGGCTTTTTTTTTTCTTGGGTTGTTTGCTGGGGGAAGGTGGGGGGGGAAGTGGGGGAGGGGTGGAGGGAAAAGAGGAGAAGGGGGGGAAGATGGAAGATGTTTGGAATGCGTGTTTTGGGATTGGAGCGTGCCTGGGGAGAATGTGGGCTTAGCATCCGCTCCACAGGGAATGGCAGGGGTAACATGGGCGATGGATGCTGTGATACACAACGGGGAAAAGACGGGTATGAGGGCCATGTGAATGGCGCATGCTGACTCTATCTCCTAGCTACGGCGGCAGAGAAGCGTCCCTAGCGTTACAAGCGAAGAACGAGGCTAAGGGGATAGGACGGGAAGGCGAGGCGGTTGCTGTGGAGGCGAAGGGGAAGGCACAGGATTTGATGGCGGATGCGAGGCAGAAGGTGGAGGAGGTGAAGGATAAAATTGTGAAATGAAGTGGTGGGAGACGGAGGAAGGGGTGGGGGTGTGGGGATGGGTTTTGAGGGTACTGTGCTAGGATAAGGGTAGGGGAAAAGGCCATGGAGGAGTTGGGGAGTTTGAATATATGAAGCATGTGGCCACTACTGTTTTCAGCGACTCAAGACAAGGATGTTCGTGCCTTGGGGCTTTTATTTGTATTCATCGTGCGACCTGACTTGGACTGTGAGCACGATTACAGGGCCGCGTGTATCTGTGAAGTCTCCATCAAAGAGAGAAGGCTAGAAATTCTCCAGCACAGATGCACGCGCTGCTCACGAAAGCATGTAAGGCTCAATCCTTATCCCAGACGACTTTTCCGCACATCATGCAAAACTCATCAATAGCGTTGCATCGCGAATGCTCAGTCCACACTCGGCTCCAACGTCGTTCCCCTAATCCAGCGTCAGCATCAGCAATACACCACAACCCCAACAAGAAAAGACAGGAAACTTACGCCCTAATGTTCGCCCAGCCGATCAACCGCCAATGTTTATCAATCCTCCTACTCAGTGCAATCTTCTCCCCAATCTCCGTGCACGCCGGGCTCGTCAGCTGAATCTTGGCCGCATCGGCCTTCACCCCCATGATCTTCGCCCCCGTCGCCGTTGATCCGATATTAACCATCAGCACCTCACTCTTCGCCAACTTGGCCACCTTGGCCTGCTTCCCATCCGCGGTCTTCACCCCAAGCAGGCGGCGGAGTAGCACGAAACTGACTTCCAGCTCTGTGTATATGGAAGGGAGACGCCCCTTCAGCCCGAGCACGAAACCGACGAGACGGTCTGCGCGGCAGAGGGTTGGGTCCACGCGGGTGCCTACGCCGATGAGGCCGCCGGGGACTGCGAATTTGAGATCGTTGTGTTCGGCGAAGAGGGAGACGACGCGCGAGAAGATAGGGCGGCATTTGATTTTTCCTTGGTCGTCTTTTGTGACTAGGCCAGGTCGAATCTCGATTTCATCTCCCAACTTGAGCACGCCTGTCAGGATACTACCGCCCGCTACACCGCCCTTGAGATCTTCAATCTCAGCGCCGGGTTTGTTGACGTCGAAGGACCGGATAATAATCATATGGGGCGCGGCGGTGAAGTCACGGACGGGGATCGGGATTTTGTTGACGATGCGCTCGTTTATAGCGTCGATGTTGTATTTGAGCTGCGCGGAGATGGGGATGATGGGGGATTTATCGGCGACGGTGCCACGGACGAAATTTTCTATTGATTGGAAATGCTGTTCGGCGCCCTCGGCGCGCATCAGATCGACTTTGTTTTGGAGGATGATGATGTGGTCTAGTTTCATTATTTCGATGGCTGCGAGATGTTCGGAGGTCTGGGGTTGTGGGCAGGATTCGTTGCCTGCGATGAGGAGGAGGGCGGCGTCCATGACGGCGGCGCCGGACAACATTGTGCTCATAAGAATATCGTGGCCGGGACAGTCGACGAAGGACACATGTCTTACCAATCTGTACGTGCCTCCGCAACCCTGCCTCTCGCACGGCGGATCTACTTCCTTCTCACTCTTGTAACTCTTGTAACAAGTCGGCCTTGGGCATTGCTCGTTGTCGCACTTGTAGATCTTTGCGTTCGCGTAGCCAAGCTTTATGGTAATGTTTCGTTCCAGCTCATTCTTGAATCTGACCGTTTGCACTCCCGATATGGCCTTGACCACCGTTGATTTCCCGTGCGCTACATGGCCGATAGTGCCAATGTTTATGGTAGCTTGCCTAGCTATAATTTCGGGGGAAAGTGGCGTAAGAGCCGCTACATTCAAATCTTTCGGGTCGGGTTGTTCTGGCAGCTCTGGTCTCTTGATCTCGGGTAGCGGTTCTAATTTCTTGAGTGCGGATTTGGGCTTGTCAAGAGGCTGTTCCTCTATTTCAGCATTATCTTGACCATCAACGGCTTCGACTTGAGGCGAATCCTCCCCCGACTCTTCCTCCGAAGGCATATCACCGTTGGTCGCCATGATTGCGGTTTCTCCCAGTTGACGTCCCCGCTCTTCAAAAGTTCTCTTAAAAGGGGTTTGCGGAGCCTTTTCCTTGCTTTTCCAGATTCTGGGAGAGTGAAATGCTGTATTATGGGAGTTCTTCGGACCGCTTGTTCTGGTCTTTTTGCAAGCTGCGTATCGTGTTGGCCGTGTGGGAAAGTGCAGAATCAGAAAAAGGTGAGTCGAAGTTGCGGACTTCATACAGCGCTAGAACTAAATCAGTCTAGGGGCTTTGGATGGTTGGGTTCCGGTAGTTTGCACTTTGTCCCAGATCATAGTTTGATTGAACGTACCTTAGGAAAATGATTGAACACTTGCTGTGTCGTTCTAGGTACACTACTTTGCATATACGGTCCAAGGCTACAAGATACTCGCTCTAGGAAGTCTGATAAGATACGGAGACATCAAATCCCACGTAGATGAAGCAAATCGTGAGCATTTAACATCAATGATGGTAAAATGATCATTATCAGGATCTCGAGGGCCCGGACAGCCTTTCGAATCCTTAGCTCGCAGATGTAACACCATCATCGTGTTCATCATGAGCACCGTTCTCTATTCCACTCAATCCAATATCCTCGGGGTTTGGTGCTGCTGACATGACAAAAGCCTTCAGACATGTGATTCGATTCCCTGCTTCATATGTGCCTAGAAGACGTCCGATCTGCTTGGGTTTGGCCACTTCTGGTGTCTCTTCCACTTCCTTGGTATGACCGTTTGTTTCTATCTCGGCAGCTCCATTAGTGCTTGCTTGCCTTGCGGTAAAATCCATATTGCTGACCACCCACAAACGAATAGCACCGTTACTACTACCTGTGACGATGACTAAATCGTCGGCATCTGGCAATGACAGGACTTGGAAATCCTTGATTCGCCCTATCAGGCCTTCTACAGCACCGCCGAGTTGGGCAATAGGGTCACATCTTGGAATCTCTGCGTGACCGTTAGAGCCATTAGCCTCGCCGGGAGAAGATTGGCTGGTAGAGTAGAACAGGATACGAGCATCTTCTGTGGAGACAGCCAAGAGTTCGGCGCTCGCTTCTTCCGTGCCCGGCGGCGTCAAATAGTGCAACTGATGGACTTTGGTATTTGGCACTGGCAATATGCGGCATTTGGGTTTCGAATCCTGCAGCGATCATTAGTTGCAAAGCGGCAAGGCACACTCACCGAAGGTGTCATACAATTCCATATACCACACACCCCTTCTCGAAAGCCACCACGAATTCCTCTCCTTGACCGTTCCATTTTATCCTGCGACCTTCTCCCGCCCATCGCCCCTCGCCGACACTCTGCAAGAGCTCTCGATCGAAGTTGAGAACAGCGGCCTTTTTCCCAGTAACAAGATTCCATAGACGCATGCATTTTTCTCCTTTCCCCACACTCACCATGAGCTTCATGCTTGGGTGTATTGCGAAATCGTTGACGCCAGCTGGTGTTCCTCCAAGCGGTGCAGTATCTCCGCTTGGACGTCCATGTGCTTTGGGGATTGGGGCTTTGATTGTTGAGAGCACTGTCCAGTCACGTGTTCTTGTCACAGCTATTGTATTGTCTTCCGCCGCAGATAGAAGTTTCGAGCGGGTAGGAAAACACAAAGCATTGATGTGGCCACCGTGATGCTGTAATGACCCTATCTCTTGATTCCTGGAGTTCTCGGAGACCGTTTTTCCGGACATTGTTGGTATTGGCGGCCCTTTCACTTTCTGTGGAGGAACGGTGGAAATGTAGTAAAGGTTGATGATCTGGTCTGAGCCCCCACTTGCAAGAATAACCCTGGCAGATTTCTGCGATGGAGATGATGATGATAGGGCAAGACACTTTATAGGCGAGTCGTGAGCCTTGAAGAGAAATGTATCTTCGAACTCGACTTCCTGTGACCGTTCGGTGCCAAGGTGCGGTATTGTTGCAGTGACCCCGTGCAAAATCTTTTCGTAGGTACCAACGATGATCTGGATAGTCTGTGATGCGGACATGATCTTGCTCTTCCCATTCTCTAATTTCCTCTTCTTCAGCTCCCCTGCGATTTGTTGTTCCTCGGTGAGAATTCGAGTGGGAGTCGTTGTGGAGGCCCCTGAAGCACGGGCTTCATTCTCCACAACAATTCTCTTTCTTTTAGCCATACTGGACGCCTGCTTCAAATTCAAGAAGCCCTAATCCAGTGGCATGGTAGTCGAAACGCTCATGAGTGTTGTTGATGTTAGAGGAAAAGTGTGGTGGAGTATTGTGGTGAAGTATTCGGGAGAACCACCCCGCTACCTCCGGGCGTCTTCCATGCCTAAAACCTCACGATCTTGCATAACACCACATTCGGTGAGAGTTGATAAATCCATCAAGCATCACGACTTTTTTTCATTTCTATCGAAAGTTTCCATTTCGGACTACAACGCTCGATCGATATCAGCTTTTTCGGAATTTCCAGCGATGGGGTTGGCCTGATTTTATCATGAAGCTGGCTACGGTCGCAATAATATGACCTCTTTCGCTGACAATGCCCTGAAAGCAAAGCACGACGAGCTGCGAGCTTGCACAATTTCCAGGGAATCGCTCTTGCGACAGCTATTTCACTCGACAGTCTCATTTCTCAAAATTAACAATGTCGGTCTTCAGGAAGAGGGGATCACCTCATTCTTGGACGCGAACGACATCTCGCAGTAAGTCGAACGCCTTACTCACGAATATTTCACGACAAAGAATTTACTTAATCGCAATTAAAATAGGGGCCGATACTTTGATCTTTCGACTCTGCCCTCTCTTCCACCCTCCACGTTACCAAGACATAAGGCACAAGAAGCCTCGGATGTGCGAGGAAAGCAAGAAATAGCGTCAGAGGATGCTTGTGGAAGGTGTCATGGACTGGACGCACTGGTTGAGAGGGAACAGGATGTCGGAGTTGACGCAGGGTCGTCTTTACAATGGACGTCGTCGAATTCCGCATCGCAAAGACAGGGGAAAGAAGATGCACGAGCTTTGCGAGGTCCGCAAGCACAGGTTGATGATTCACTTTCTACAGACAGTGGCGCCAACCAGGCCCTGGAGCCTAAGCGAAAACCTCAGAATGCTTCAAATGCTCGAGTGTCTTCGAGCGAAGCCGAGGAGCCCGGTTTGGAGGACTCTATCCAGGCTCAGACTGGGAAGGGAGAGCAAGGGAAGGCAGAATACAGAGACGGGAAGGCCGACGGCCAGCCTTCTCAACTCACCAACCATCTCACACCTCCAGACTCGGGCAGGAACGTGTATTCTTCCCCAAATGCAGAGCACGGGGGCTCGACTTCGCAAGGGCATGTTGACAGCACTTTGAAGTCACAAACCTCCTTTGCCCGAAGCGAGGCCTTTGCTGGTACTCCATGTACACCAGACGAACAGTTACGATTCGAAGAGGCGCAATCCATACAACAGTCCAACGCATTCAGCGACTCGTATGTTAATCGAGGTGATAATCACAAGGACCCGACGGCATCGCAGGTCGACCTTCCTTCTCAGTTCATGCAAGGCAACGTTGATGTGGATAGTGAGATGATGGATGTCCCTGATCTGAGCAGTGACGTGATGCCAAAACCAAGTCCTTTCCCTCAACGGGGCCAAAATGACATCTCATTGCAACAGAATGCCGCCATGCGTAATCACGCATTCACTGGAATGAACGGTGAAGGATCCAAGGATCTCACTTTCAGCCGGCGGCCCCCCATGCGCATTGATACTGGGGTACCACCTATATTCGATCAGTCGAAGGCTAGAGCTGGAAGCACAACTGCAAATACTGCCCAGGAAGTAGCAACACCAAGCAAATCGACCCCTTTGACATCTACTGCTCAATCACCGCCGGAAAGGATGACGACCAGGGTATCATCAGGAGCACTTCGACATAAGTCTGTCTCCGAGATTCTGGGGGAAACCCCTAAGACCGCACCCACACCTACAGAAAAAGGTTTCAGTGATGCCAGTAAGGAGGACAGCAATTCTCACCAGACTCCAAAATCAGCGTCATCGTTCACATCGCCCGATCCCACAGCTTTTAAACTTCGTCTCAACGAGCTGAAAGAAAAGGAAAGAAGTAAGCTCTCCACAGTAGTGTTCGCCAAACAACAGCCTTCGAGTGCTCCTCGGACTTCCGATGTCTCTCAAGCACAACGCGAGGACGTTGACGAGAAATCCATCGAGGATCGGGATTACTTATTGACGCTGTTTGCCGCTCAAGTTTCTTCTCCGCCTAGGAAGACGCCTCTAAGCATACTTCTGCGAACAGCCCATAAGACAATAACGACATCAGACCATTACACTGACTTTCGAGAGAAGCAAGACTGTCGTATCCTGAACAAGGTGTATGAGATGCAGGCGAGTAACAAATGGTCTTTAAGACAGCTCGAAAGGTCTATGGAGCCTGCGAGGCCTGTAGCTCACTGGGATGTCTTACTTGGCCACTTGAAATGGATGAGAACCGATTTCCGCGAAGAAAGGAAGTTCAAGTATGCTTCCGCCAAGTATCTCGCGGATGCCTGTGCACAGTGGTTCGCGGGCTCTCCAGAAACGCGGAAATCTCTACAGGTTAAACTCCGACGTGCGCCAGTAAGGGATTCTGTCTCGCTGTCAGCCACTCCGGATTTGATTCACACAGCAGAAGATGAAGCCAGCGAGGCCACTGATGACGAATTTCTTCGAGCCGAGCAAGCCAGTGCGCCTGCAGCGATCTTCTCCCTTCCTCCGGACATGTTCGTTTTTGGTCTCAACAAAAGTCCTGTGGCAGAAAAGCTTCTCCTGGAACTGCCTCTGTATCAACCGGGTACGGAGGTTCAAGAAGCAGCACTTAATGCTACGGAGATTGATTTGGATGCGGAATGGAAAACGCCTATCGTCCCAGTTTCGAAATACGTGCAAGGCAAGATAGTACCCAAAGAGGACGGGCCTCCGCGTAAACGAAGTCGCCTTTTTTACTACGATGACGAGGTCGTTCCCTCGAGTCTCGGCCCTGAGCAGGCAGGCGCTGCGTTGGAACCAGAACAGGAGGATGTGGCCCTTTTCAATCCCGAAAACAAACACATTAGGGATCGTATCCACGCCGGTCATGCTTTTAGACCTCCTTCAGAGCATGCCATGCCATCTCAGAGATTCTTTGAGTGCCGCCAGCCATCGCAGTGGACCTTGGCGGAGGATGACGAGCTCCGGAAACTTGTTCGCGATTATTCGTACAACTGGTCTTTAATATCCAGCTGCATGTCTCGGCAATCACCGTTTACATCTGGACCTGAGAGACGCACGCCATGGGAATGCTTCGAGCGATGGATCAGTCTAGAAGGTCTACCTGCCGAGATGTCGAGGGTCCCATACTTCCGACAGTATCATGAGAGGCTTCAATCAGCCCAGAGGTCCTACGAAGGTCGACAGCAAGCCATTCTACAGCAGCAGGGCCACAACGCAACCCAGGTTCCACGACGCCGCTCGACACAGCCGTTCACCGTCGAGCGTAGGAAAAATAACAAGCATATTCATCTCATTGATGCAATGCGAAAGAACGCCAAGCGGCGAGAGACGCAGCTGAGTAAGCAACAGCATAGTACGATCCGCTGCCTTGCTATTTGCTTGAAATTTCTTGGTACTAATTGTGTTATAGTTGCTAGTCTTGCTGCTATGAGGAAGAGTAATGAGGCCCCTAAGTCCAGGCAAGCCATGCACACTCCTCAAGAATTCAGTCGCATCAAGCGTGAGCGTGAAATAAAAACATTGGAACACCAAAGAGCACTACATATGCAAATGCTACAACAGCAGAAGGTGAGTCAATACTAGGGCTGATCATTCTAAAAACACGTCACTAATACGATGTAGAATGCTCAGGCAGCAAGGGCCGGCCAGCAAGCCGGTCAGCAGGCTAATGGAGCGGCTCCTGCTCGAAATCTCGCATCTGGAGTTCCGAACAACAGCAGTCCTAGCTTGGCATCCAACGTCCCCGTGATGCGAAGTGGTGGGACGAACGCAACGAACTCATCTCAAACAGGACCGCAAATGCAGCGAATAATGAACGGTCAAATGAATGGCGTACTCCCCGCCAACGGCCAAGGGGCTCCCCACGCTCCAATGCAACCCCAAATGCCAATGCAAATGGGCCAGCGCATGCCCTCCCAAATAAACTCCGACAACATACGTGTCATGCACGAAGCACAGCGAGTGCAAGAACACCAAGCCTTCCTGCAACAACAACGCCAGGCCCAACGCCACCCCTCCATGAACGGCGCCTCCGGCTCCCCCAACATGCAAAACCTCAACCACCTCTCCCCCGCTAACTCCTCCATGCTCGCCAGCATGCAAGACCGCTCCTCTCCTTCCCTCAACGGCGTCCCCAACCCCACCGCCACCACCTCCCCACGCATAAACCCCCAACCCCAAAGCCTCTCATCCGGCATGACCCCGGCCATCAACCAAATCTCCACGCAGGTCAAACTCCGCAACCCCGGCGCCAGCCCCGAACAGCTCCGCAGCATGACCACCGAACAACTCTATCGTATGTCCCAACAAGCAGCGCAACACGCCATGAACGCCGCCGCCTCCGGCACTCCGAACGCTGTCCCCCCCATGGGCTTGCCCCCGAACGCTGCCATGATGGCCAACGGAGGCAGTCCGATGCTGAATCCGCAGCAGTATGCGAACGTGATGCGTATGCAGCAGGCGAGTCAGCAGAGGGGCGCGAGTGCGGGGGTGCAGGTGAATGGGAGTCGCAGTGCTACGCCCTTGCTGCAGAGGAGTGGGAGCGCGAGTGCGCAGGGAGGTGGGGGAAGGGGGCCGAGTCAGAGCCCTAGGGCTGGGGGGTTGGGGGTTGCGGGAGGGCAGTAGGAGTGGTGTTGTGATGATGAGTGGGCTGGTGGGAGGAGATGCACGTGCGTGGAACTGGAAGTTGGGTGGGGAGGAAGTCGAGGGGAATGTAAGCGCTTGGGAGGGTTTGTACATATTTCTCCGTTGTTTTAAGGGACGATTTTCGATTTGGGTGGCTTGAGCCGTGTTTGGGCCGGCTTTTGTGTTGAATCGTCGAGATGGAGGGGGTCGGATTAGGCAGTTGTGTACATATTTGATGAGGGGTAGCAATTGTGTTTCTTGATGTTCTGTTGAGCTTCCTTTGCTCTTGGCTTTGGTCTTGGTCTATGTTATGGGATTGTGAAGTGAAGGTTCCGGTTTGCAGTGCCTTGTAGACGAGGTTCTACTTGGATGGCAGGCTGTGAGCTTGGGGTAGTTGATGGGAATCTACGGTTCGGGTGATCTGCATTATTAGAAAGGAGTAGAGAGGGAGGGAGGCATGTGATATTGGACATTGGTAATAAGTATACTGTGAACGTAGGATGCAGCCTTTTCACCTTCTGTGTTGTCGAGGGAAGGAGCCTATCTAGATGTTGGTGGATTCTGCAATCCCCCCGTCCGCATACCCGGCTTTCCTTTCTTTCCTTATTGTATCTGCAGCCCAAATCGCCTGCATTTGCTCCACCCGAATTTGATCTTTTTCCGGTCTCTCCGGCCTGAATCTTCTTCTCCTTGCCTTGCTTTTCAGTCCCCTGGAGGTTTCGGCCTTGCTCGATGTTCGATCCAGCGACAGCATGATAGCAGGGGTTTTCTGCTGATGCTCATTTCTTGCGCTTGTTTTCCATGTGCTGTAGATGGGAGAACAATACCCCAGGCGTTTGTGCATGTGGTATTCGTTGTAAGGCGTCACGCAAAGGATTCTGGAACCCACATTGCACTTGAAGGAAATCGAGATGCCCATTGTATTTGAAGCATTTTATTCCGCTCACTTTTGCATAGAGATTCGCGACGGACATCTTGACAGAAAGCGACCACCTAGGGGTTGGGAACAGCCCGACTGAGCTCAAGCTCTTGATCAAGGACCCGAGTGTCAGGGCATCACATTCGCGGCTTCCGTATTGGCAATGAGTTGCGTTCGACGTGTAGTGTGAAACAATAGAACGGCAAACGCCCAAGAGCGCTTTGATCATTTATCGGCGTGATTCCAGAATTGCATCTGCGGGTTGTGAGCCCCATTCTCATTCAAAACACGATTGACCGACCAAGAGCGCACGGAGGCAATACTCCGTCAAGCTTATTGTGATCTTCATCATAATAAGAGCCTTGCCATGGACCTGAGATATGTTCGTAGAGTTTCAAGGAGAGACGCTCGTACTCTTCATCATAGCCAAAAGCCCACGCTATGAAAAGCCGTTCGCTCTGATCGTATTTGTTGCGATCCTCATCGAAAGGCGCATACCATTTACCAATCCATGGTCGAAGCAGCCGTATGCAATCATACTTGTCGCATAGGACTGCCAACTGAAAAACATCTGAGACGTCACGATCTGCAGGTAGGTTGTGGAATTTCAAATGGGCGATATCCAGCAGAGTACGCAGCGCTTCCGGATCATCTTCTGAGAAGCTGACCTTGTAATGGTCTCCTGGCTGGGGCTGGATTGATTCTAAGAAACGCCCATTTGGATCCAGCATGACATTCCAGACTGGACTTGCTAGACGGAGTGCTGGCAAGGAGACTATGAAATTTGTGGTATCGGCAGACTTGGTCTCCTTGTCTTCATAGCTGAGATGGATGGTAAGGTCCCCTGACGATACGATGTTGATGGTGGCCATGTCTAGTTGCAATTCTATTGACGTGGGGGGGGAGGGTTTTCCTGATTGGAGTTTGAAACATCAACTGGGCGCTTTAAGTCCAGGAGTGAGGGGAGACTGACAAGCTTGGATTGTATTATTAAAGACCATAAGCAATACCTGTAGTGCAAGGACTTGATTATCGACCAGGATGACGTTGACGAGTCCGAGAACTGGCCCGTCGATTGAAGACTAGAGACCCTGTAAAGCGGAAGTGATTGAGAAATATCAGATTGATAGACGAGATTGTTAAGTCTACGTGAGAATTGGGGCGGAGTGTCAGTTGCAAAGAAAAGACAGTAGGCTGCTATAGTATCTGGAAGTCTAGGGCTTAACTCGTCGAGAAAAAATAAAAGAGAAGCTGCGAAGCAAAAGAGAGGTAAGATGAAAGTGGCTCGACAACAGTGTTGGAAGATTGCACTTCAAGCTGAGGCTAGACCTTCACTGAGAAAAGGGAAATCGACCAGTGCGATACCAAGATATGTCCAGATCTTGACCGCTTCAGAGAGGAATAAGAAGAGCGTAGTGCAAAAGGTAGGTGGTGAGAAGAAGGTGGCTGAAGCAGATACCTCAAACGATTGCTAGGAATGGTCGATGTAGTTAAAGAATTTTGGAGTAAACACATCCAGTTCCTGCATATCCTTATATCACTAGTTAGTTGCGTTGACCCTCTATGTGGTTAAATTGAGGGTCTAGCTCTCTAGATCCAATTGTAAATTGCACTTTCTTTACCTCAAATACCGGGTCTTCTTTGGGAGAGCGTCCATAGAGGTTCAGTAGATCTTTAGTAACCATGGCAGAGCCACATATCTCATCCGTCCAACCATCCGAACCCATTCAATCTGACGGCGAGCTTTCGGTGAATAGAAATTGGGAAGAGAATCGTGTCCAACGTTCTCTAATCGGACAAATCTCTAGCCCAAAGAACGCGTGTCGTATGACAAGCTCAATTCTTGTGCTGTTCTTCCAAATGAGTTAGGTGAGAATCCAGTACTCCAGATTTCTGGGCGAGTAATGCTTGCAGCACCCTGGGGTTGAGGGCACGTGGGAAGGCGCAAGAACCGTGGGCTGCAGTGTAGATATCGGGCCCCAATTTGCTCATATGCATCTCTTCGTTGATAACGATATTTGCGGCGAGATGTTGCGAGCACCTCATGAATATCTCAGACTCCCCAAAGGTCCACAGTATTTTTGAGCGGATCTACCCATTTGGTGGTCCATGGTCTTAGCAACTTTATGCAATCATATTTATCACACAGCATCGAGAGGTTATAGAGAGTGTCGTAGCTGATGGATTCCGGCAGGATGCCAAAATTCAGATGTGCGATATGGAGAAAAATGGGTCAAAGCATCCAGATCATCTCCCATAAAGGAGAGCTCCCATGGCTCCTCGGAATCACTGTCTGATTCGAGCTTCATCCGCACGTAGGGCTAGCCAAAGATAGCACGTCTGCAGACACAGAGAACAGTGCAATGACGGGTGCGTCGTTGTCTCTGCCGTAATCCTTGAGGCGGATGATGATATCGTTGTTAGGCACGATAGTGATGGTGGGCGTAGGTGTCTTCATTTTGTCGTTCATGGTTTGCTCTGTAGGCTTGTACTGAAGAGATTAGTCCGCGACGAAGAGTATTTTTGAGAGAGAAAGTCGAGTGGAAGTAAATGATCTCTTCCGTGAAACATTTTACGGCCAGACAGTGGGGCAATGTGGAAAGTATGAAAAGAGGAGATGGAACGGCCATAATCCCAATTTGGAGAGCGTCGCAGTCTGCTGACAAGCATTGAGACCATAGTCGAGGATATGAAAGTGGATGCGCTAGAATTCGAATACTCTCTCTCATCTACCGAAAGCGTCTATACAGATTCTGGAAGTCGTCATTGCAATGTTGAATAGTGGGCTCAGTATAGATGTAAAGAAATTGTGATGGTGGGAGTGGAAATTTGATAGGGCTGAGACTTGATGCCAAAAACACTAGCGCGCATTTGGACCTATGATTGTCTCCAACAATCTAAATCTACTCTCCTTTCGCACATTGGAGCCGCAGTGCTCGCTTCCCTTGAACGCTAGCACCCATGGCTGGCCCATCTACCAAACCCTTCTCCCTTTCCTTTGGATCCTCCAAATCCAAGCCCCCAGCCCCAATACCTCCGAGGAAGCGACCTCACTCAGCCCTCGCGGAGCAGGACTCTGACCACGAAGATGACAGCGGTCCCCAAACTGTCACTGCGTTCGACCAATCGGCTGGCGGTGCTATTGGTAGCTCAGCGATCCAGACTAAGGCACCACTGGTCATCCAAGTCGAGAAAAATCGAGATTGGAGGGAAGAAAGCAGGCGCAAGCGGGGCAAGAACATATTACCAGCGGAGGTCCAGGCGCAGAAAGATGGCGTGGTGAACGGAGTCTCGACTCACGAGCGGGACGAGGTGTCCAAAACATCTGGTCTACAATTTGCGCAACGCGACGAAGGTGGAGATGTGCCTATGTCAAACGCGCAAAAAGCGGAGCCTACACCCCAGGAACCCACAAACGGAGCGCCAACTGTCGACGAGGAAGCCCTGCAGGCCTTACTCGGTGGCGAGAAGAAATCTACACTGGTCCTCCCTGTTCTAGGATCCGATTACCAGAACGGGACCACAAACGGAGACAACGCAGATGACTACACCAACGAAGACGACCGCTTCAAAGCTGACGTCGCCTCCCGACCGGAATCCGCATCATTAGACGACTACGCCCGAATTCCCGTGGAAGATTTTGGTCCGGCCTTACTTCGAGGCATGGGCTGGAAGGAGGGCGAGGTGATCGGCAAGCAAAATAGCAAAGCTACTGCACCGCGGGTCGTAGAGCGACGCCCTGCGCTACTAGGAATAGGAGCCAAGGAGGCACCCCGTGGACTTGGGGATGAGTTGGGCGCGTGGGGCAAGACCGCCAACGGAAGGCGGAAGCCAGATCCGATGTACAACCCCATTGTGCTCAAGAATTCCGTAACGGGAGAAATGTTCACGGAAGAGGAGCTGGAGAAGAAGAAACAAGATCAGAAAAAGACGAGGGAGGATTCGGATTGGCGGGAACGCCGGGATCGGAATTTGGCGATCGATGCGGGGAGGAAGAGTGAGCAGAGGGAGAAGGATAGGCCGGCTGTTGGGGATGGGAAGGAGGGCCGGAGGAGGCAGAGGAGCCGGTCGAGTGAGTGGAGGAGGCATTCGGGTTCGAGGAGGGAGAGGAGTAGGAGTGTGGAGAGGAGTGGGTATGGGAGTTCGAAGAGGGAGAGGAGTCGGTCGATGGAGAGGAGGCGGAGGAGGGATTATGATGAATATGATGGGAAGTATAGAGAAAGGGATAGGGACAGGGAGAGGGAGAAGGGCAAACACAAGGATAGAGATCGGGATTGGGATCGGTATCGAGAGCATCGACGAAAATAAATGACTTCAAGCCGAAGACTGATACCTTGGAATAGAATTCTCAAGGAATGGGATATCAAGGGCGCGCCCCCAAGACAAGACAAACCAACATTATGCAAACGCTCCTTTCAATTCCTTTTGTACGCTCAAACACTAACCTCGCCTCTCCCCCATCCCCCCTCCAAATCTCCACACCACA
>JAABUQ010004577.1_pt1 | contig 23393 bp, 27 predicted proteins | sample 5560001 | NCBI WGS metagenome assembly JAABUQ01 (sample SAMN10711888, study PRJNA513371) | rock metagenome | isolation source: Antarctica rocks | place: Antarctica: Victoria Land, Finger Mt nord | collected 2015-12-18 | reverse complement strand
CCTTCTCCTCGTGCGTCAGGCGGTAAAGGTCAGGAAGCCGCGTCATCCCAACCTTGAATCCCAGCCAAGGTCGTCACGTCAACCCGCATCACACCATCAAGCTCGCGGAGGGGGGATGAGCAGTTACGTTTGTTCTGCAAGGTGCCGTACAACTTGACTGTGCTGCATGGACCGGGAAACGGGCGTGAAGCACCGAGGTGCATCGGCTAGTATGCCAAGCGGATGTACTCCGGGCGTCCCGTGCGCGAGCGTAGCCCTTTCCCGATCACCCGCTTGAACCGGCTGATGTCGGCCTTGATCAGAGCGTGACAGTGATAGCCCGATGCCAGGTTGTTTGCCGGCTCCTCGTAGGTTTCAAGCAGCTGCCGGAGTTCTGAGGCGGCAAAGGCGGCGGCCTGCGTGAGACGGGGAGCACGGGCCTTCATGTCGGCTAGGGCGTAGGCGACGAGGGGATCGCCGGCGGGCGAGGGCTGGCCTGCGAAGGGGTGACGCTGGGCCAGGGCGGCGAGGACCCTGCGCAGGCCGCTGGGCCCGAGGCGGGTGGCGCAGGCCTCGAGGTAGGCGGCGACGGTGTGCGGCGTCGCCGGCAGGGCTACTGCATCCTGCGCGCGGCACCAGACCTGGAAGGCCGTCCAGGCGCCGGCGTAGATCCGTGCGGTGGCCGGCGAGAGCGCGCGGGCTGGCTGGGTTCGGGGCTCGGGGCTCGCCAAGCCGGATGCGACGGATGCGGGGAGAAAGTCCTGGCTCAGTTGCTGGCGCCTTTGCCGTGTCTGCGGGTGGTGGGTGCACGCGAGGTTACGGGCGGGCGGCACCGTGAGGGACGGCCAGGAATGTGGCAACCAGGCAGTCTGTGTAGTGCAGGCACGGAAACATTGTTTAACGTGGTAAGTCTTCGTCTGATATCAAGGTAAGACACTGATATGTCTACTATTCCTACCGCAAGTGCCGCTCCCCTGCCCGCCCCTTACTCTTTACCTCACACTCCGTCCGCTAATCGCGCTTTACGGACGGAACCATTTACCAGTTGGTAGCCGAGCACTCGGGCATACGCGCTCGCAGAATGTCGGCGATGTTGTGGGTCACGAACACCGGGTTGCGCGGATCGGCGATCAGCCTGGTCAGGCGCCCGGCCACGCCCAGGCGGCGCTCGGCGGCAGCCAGAAGCATGACGCCGCCGTCCGACGTCATGCGGCCGCCATCGAAGGCGGCAGTGACCTTGCTGCGGCTGACGGCTGGAAAGAGGAAGGGTGCGTTCGTATCGCCGGGCATGGCGGGTGTGGCGCGGCTCGGTTGTGGGTGCTGGTTGGTCTCGACACCCGATCCGTAAACGCGATCAGCAGCTTACGCGACACCCGCCACCGAATCCCTGCCATGCCGTGAATAAGATGGGCTAAGTCAGGCCAGGAACAGGTTACGGCGGCAAAAGCTCTGTGTCCGGCATGCCCTTTGCATAGGTTGCGCCTTTTGGTTGCGGAGCCGCCATGGACATCGCTGCGCGTCCCTACCCCTTCGCCCTCGTCGCGTCCGCATGCGCGCTGCTGATCATCGACATGCAGCGCGACTTCTTCGAGCCGGGCGGGTTCGGCGAAGCGCTCGGCAACGACGTCGGACAGCTCCGCCGCGCGATCGAGCCGAACCGGCGGCTGCTCGCGGCCTGGCGCGCGGCCGGGCTTGCGGTCATCCATACGCGCGAAGGACACCAGCCCGACCTGTCCGACCTCTCGGCCGCCAAGCTGGCGCGCGGCCGCTCTGGCGTGCGGATCGGCGACCCCGGCCCGATGGGGCGCATCCTGGTGCGCGGGGAGGCCGGACACGACATCGTCGCCGAACTCGCGCCGGCGCCGGGCGAGCTGGTGATCGACAAGTCGGGCACCGAGGCGGGGCTGGAGGCCGCCGAGTGATGCAGGTCAACCATCCGGACACCCTGGCCGAGGTGACGGCCGCCTTTGGGCGCTACGAGCGCGCGCTTGTGACGAACGACGTGGCGACGCTGGACGAGCTGTTCTGGGACAGCCCGCACACGCTGCGCTACGGGGTGGGCGAGAGCCTCTACGGCGCTGCGGAGATCGCCGCCTTCCGCGCCGCCCGCCCGGCCGCCGGGCTGACGCGCACGCTGCTGCGCACCGTCATCACCACTTTCGGGCACGACTTCGCGACGGCGAGCACGGAGTTCCGTCGTGACGGGGTGGAACGCATCGGACGGCAGACGCAGAGCTGGGTGCGCATGGAGCACGGCTGGCGCGTGGTCGCGGCCCACGTGTCGCTGATGGGCTGATGCCCGGGCGGACAGCATCCATCACGGACCTGCCCGGGATCCCCGCTGATCCGGGCACGGCCATCGCGGTGGAGGTCTGGACCATTCCAGGACATCTTCCGCTTCGGCGGCTGGCGCGGCTTCCTCGATGCCGGCCAGATCCACCTGCCCCGCAAGCAAGGAGCCGCCATGACCGCGCCGGACGCCTCTTCCGCCCCGGACACCGCTTCCGCCCCTGACGCCCCTTCCACGGTGGACGCGGCTGCCGCCCTGTTCGGCGTGACGATGCAGCCGGACTGGCGCGCGGCGGCGCTGGCCAGCTTTGCCACGCTGGAGGCGGCTGCCACGCTGGTGGCCGGGTTCGTGCTGGCGGACGAGGCGGAGCCCGGCCCGGTGTTCGTGCCTTGACCGCGCCGATGGACGCGGCCGGAACCGCCGCCGCCGTGCGAGGCGGCCGCACCACCGCCCGCGCCGAGACGCAGGCCGCACTGGCCCGCATCGGGGCCGGGGACGGCACAATCAACGCCTTCACGGACGTGCTCGCGGACCGCGCGCTGCGTACGGCCGACGCGATCGATGCCCGCCTCGCCCGGGGCGAGGACCCGGGCCCGCTGGCCGGGGCGCCGTTCGCGGTCAAGAACCTGTTCGACGTGGCGGGCCTGCCGACCCGCGCCGGGTCGCGCATCAACCGGGACCGGGCACCGGCCGAACGCGACGGCGCGCTGGTGCGCCGCATGGAAGCGGCCGGAGCCGTGCTCGTTGGCGCGCTGAACATGGGCGAGTACGCCTACGACTTCACCGGCGAGAACGTGCACGACGGACCGTCGCGCAACCCGCGCGACCCGGCGCGCATGAGCGGCGGCTCCTCCGGCGGATCGGGCGCCGCGGTCGCGGCCGCGATGGTGCCGATCGCGCTCGGGTCCGACACCAACGGCTCCATACGCGTGCCCGCCTCGCTGTGCGGCGTGTTCGGGCTGAAGCCCACCTACGGGCGGCTGAGCCGCGCCGGCAGCTTCCCGTTCGTGTCCTCGTTCGATCACTTGGGACCGCTGGCGCGCAGCGTCGCCGACCTGGCGCTTGCCTACGATGCCATGCAGGGCGCCGATCCGGACGACCCGGCGCTGGCGCCGCGTGCGCCGGCGCCGGCGGCGCAGGCGCTGGAGGATGGTGCGCGCGGGCTGCGGATCGCGGTGGCGGGCGGGTACTTCGCCCGGGGCGCCGCACCGGAGGCTGCCGCCGCCGTCGCCATGGCGGCCCGCGCCCTGGGGGTCTCGGCGAGCGTGGAGCTTCCCGAAGCGGCGCGGGCGCGGGCTGCGGCCTACGTCATCACCGCCGCGGAAGGAGCGGCGCTGCATGCCGAACGTCTGCGCGACCGTGCCCAGGACTTCGACCCCGCCGTGCGCGACCGGCTGATCGCCGGGCTGGCCATCCCCGCGGCCTGGGTGACCCGGGCGCAACGCTTCCGCCGCTGGTACTACGACCGGGTGCAGGAGGTGTTCGCGTCCTGGGACGTGCTGCTGGCGCCGGCCACCCCGGTCCGGGCGCCGCTGCTCGGGCAGACGACGCTGGAACTGGGCGGGACTGTCGTGCCGCTCCGGCCCAACCTGGGCGTGTTCACGCAGCCGATCTCGTTCATCGGCCTGCCGGTCGTGGCCGTCCCCGTCTGGCCGGACGGTGGGCTGCCGATCGGCGTGCAGGTAATCGCCGCACCCTGGCGGGAGGAGGTCGCGCTGCGCGTCGCGCGCGTGCTGGAGCGGGAGGGTGTCGCGCGCTGCCCCTGAGCCCGGTCGGTTCCCGTCGAGTGATTCGGGTGAATTCTCAATTCGCCATGATGCCGAGTGCCAGGGCTGGCCAATCAATTCTACTAAGTCACAAAACGGTTCGCAGCGCCTGTCACGTCCGACGTAAGCAATGCCAACGGCCTTGGGCACTGACTCGCGTATGGGGACTCCCTAACCCCGGTGATCTGTGATTCGCTTCCCGTCTTAATTTTGCAAGGCGGGGCGGGCGGTATGGCAGCGGCTGTTGCGGTGCCGCGGACAAGTGGCACACAAAAACTTTGCCCACTTGGTCGCAGCCGCAATCCCCGAGCACGCCTGCGGCAAGCCGCTGGAGCTCTGGTGGTAGATGCCATGAGCCGAAGGACAGGTGAACCGCCTCAAGCTGCTGAAACGGCAAAGCCACAGCCGCGCCGGCTTCGACCTGTTGCGACGCCGCGTTCTGCTCGCGGCATGATCGACGCAAAGTGCGGAGGACCACCGAGGCGGGGCAATTCCCAATCCCATGCAACGCCCGACGCCAGCGCGCTGGATGGCAGGACACCCGACCAGATCGTCACCGGACGCCTCGAAGCCGAACCAGCACTTGTCGGTGCCGCACCGGACGGCCGAGCAGGGTCGTGTGACACCACCAAAGCCCGCGTCGTCGCTGAGCGCGCCAAGGAGGCTTCACAACCAGACAGCGGATCCCGGGGTCACGACAGTGGCCGGCCGATCGCGGCTGGCAACTGGGCTGAACGTCCGATGACGGCGAGCACCACGAGCGCGATCCCGTAGGGAGTCATCTGCAGCAGGTATGGGTCCGCGGCGATCCCCAGGGCTTCGAGCTGCAGTTCGAGCGCTTCCGTGCCTCCGAACACGAGACAGGCAAGAGCGGCGCCGAAGGGCGTCCAGCGACCGACGATGAGCGAGGCAAGCGCCAGGTAGCCGCGACCACCGGTCATGCCGTCTGTGAATGTGCCAACCTGCTGCAGCGACAGCACTGCCCCGCCGAGGCCGGCGATGGCGCCGCAGGCAACGACCGCGACCATGCGCACGCGCAGCGGGTCGGCGCCCGCGGCGAACACGGCCTGCGGATTCTCGCCGGTCGAACGCAGCGTCAGCCCGGCCTGGCTGTAGCGAAGGAACAGCCAGATCGCAGGGCACGCCAGCAGGGCCAACCAGGTGAGCGGTGGCTGGTCGAACAGCGCGCCTGCAACGGGCAGGCGGTCGAGCAGGGGTAGCCTCCAGGCGGCGAGCGGCACGACATGCATCAAGGCCCCGCTACCAGACAGGACGTGAAGCAGATAGCTGGTGCCTCCGAGTGCGACGATATTAGCGGACAGCCCCGTCACCATGTTGTCGGCGCGACAGCGAACTGCCACGATCGCCACGGCAAGGCCGATCAGCGCGCCGCCGAACAGCGAGGCGAGTACGCCGACGGCAGCAATGCCGGTGCTCCAGGTGCCGAGTATCGCGGCGAGCGCGCCGGACAGCATCATGCCTTCGAGGCCGACGGCGAACACGCCGGCGCGCTCCGAGAGCAAGCCGCCGAGTGCCGCGAGCAGGAGCGGCGTGCCGATACGGATCGAGGCTGCGAGCAGGTCCATGATGATGTCTTGTTCAGTCTCGACCGCGATGCCGCGTCGCGGCGAGCACGGCCATGACCGTCACGCCCTCGAGCACGATGACCAGAGCCGAAGGCACTCCGACCTGCCGCTGCATGGATTGCGCGCCGGTTTCCAGGAAGCCCACGAACAACGCCGCCGGCACGACCGCTAACGGTTCCAGCAGACCGAGCAGCGCCACCGTCACCGCCCTGAAGCCAAAGCCGAGAGAAAAGCCTTCCACCAAATGCCTGTGTAACCCGAGAACCTCGACAGCGCCCGCAACTCCCGCCAGCGCACCCGCCAGCAGCATGACGGCGGCGACGAGACCGGCCGTATGGAAACCGGCATATCGCGACGCCGGCCGCGAGGCGCCGAGTACGCGCAGGCCGAAGCCGAACCGCGTGCGCCAAAGCAGCGCAGAGCATGCTGCCGCCGCCGTCAGTGCCAGGAGCAAACCCCCATGTGTGTTGGTTCCGAGCAGCAGCGGCAGCCGTGCGGCACGCGGGATTGAAGGCGATTGGAGGAAGCCGGCGCCGGTTTCGCCAAGCGGTCCCGCGAGCAGCAATTGCACCAGCAGCAATGCGATGAAATTCAGCAGCAGCGTCGCCAGCACCTCGTGCACGCCGCGCCAGAGATGCAAGGTGGCGGCGCATCCGGCCCAGAATGCGCCGGCGAGCGCTCCTGCGAGCAGGGCGGCGCCGATCGCGAGCGCCGGGTTTTCTACCGGCCAGGTGAGAACTGCGGCGGTGGCGCCGAGACCGCCGACCGCGATCTGACCCTCGGCGCCAATATTAATGACGCCCGCACGAAAACAGAGCGCCACGCCGGCACCGCCGAGCAGGTAGGGCGTGCTCCGATCGAGCCCCGCGCCGATCGCGCCGGCAGAACCGAAGGCGCCGATGACCAGCGCCCGAAAGGCGGACACGGGATCATGGCCCGAGACCGTCACCAGCAACACGGCGCTGACGGCCACCAATAGCGCGGCCAGCCCAAGACGCCGGAGTCCCTCGAGCGATCCGCGAAGCAGCACTCTCGGCGCCAGGGCCGGCAGCGGTGGGATGGTCCGGGTCATGCCATGGCTCCGCCCGACATCCACGAGCCCAGCCGTCCCAGATCGGCCTCCGCGCGGCTCATGACCCCGGCGAAGCCACCGCCGAACAGGACGGCGACGCGATCGGCAATCGCGAGCACGTCCTCCAGCTCCGAGGAGACGTAGAGCACGGCAGCACCCGCTTCCCGCAGTGCCGTCATCTGCCGAAGCACGAAATCGGTTGCACCAGGGTCAAGGCCCCATGTCGGTTGATGGGCGACCAGCACCGCCGGCCGGCGGTCGAGCTCTCTTGCAATCACGATCTTCTGCTGGTTGCCGCCGGACAGGGTGGCTGCCGCAGCATGCGGACCGGCGGCGCGGATGCTGAACCTCGCCATCAGCGCACGGGCGGCGGCCTCGCGCGCAGGGCGATCGCGCAGGGCCTTCCAGCGTCCATCCTGACGCAGCAGGAGGTTCTCGACGATACTCATTCGCGACACCAGCGAGGTTTGCGCCCGGTCGGCCGGGATGTAGGCGAGGCCGGCCCGGATCCGGGCTGCGACGGAACTCTGCGTCAGGTCGCATCCGTCGAGCATGATGCGCCCGGAGCCGGCACGACGCATGCCGGCCAGAGTTTCGGCAAGTTCGAGCTGGCCATTGCCGTCCACGCCGACCACTCCCAGGATTTCGCCCGCGCGCAGTTCGAAATCGATGCCGGCGAGTCCGGATCCCCGCAATCCCGCCACGGACAGCCGCACCGGGCCAGGCGGATGCGGGGAGTCCCGCCGGGAGGGTGGCAGGTCACGGCCGATCATCGCGGCGGCAAGATCCTCGCGCGACGCTTCCGTCACTCGCATGCGCGCCGAGACCTGGCCGGCGCGCAGCACGACCACATCGTCACACACCGCCAGCACTTCCGGCAGCTTGTGCGAGATGAAGACGATGCCGCTACCGGCGTCACGCAGGTTGCGCAGCACCGCAAGCAGCCCGGCGACCTCGGCCGGGGCAAGGTTCGACGTGGGCTCGTCGAGAATCAGCAGGTCGGCGCCGCGCAGGATCGCCTTCAGGATCTCGACGCGCTGGCGGCGGCCAAGCGACAGGTCTGCGATGCGTGCGTGCGGATCAAGATCGAGTCCGAAACGCGCGCTGGTCTCGCGCACGCGTTCGGCGATCTGCCGACGTCGCAGCACCCTTCCTGCCGCAGGCCAGCCCAGCATCACGTTGTCCAGCACGCTCGCCGCCTCGACTAGAGTGAAATGCTGGTGGATCATGGCGAGGCCGGCCGCCATCGCGTCAGCCGGGCGGTGATCCGACAGCTCTCGACCCTTGAAGATTATGCCACCTTGGTCGGGGCGGATCATTCCGAACAGCACCTTCATCAGCGTGCTCTTGCCGGAACCGTTCTCGCCGAGCAGGCCTACGATCTGGCCGCGGCATACGTCGAGGTCGATGCCGTCATTGGCAGCGACCTTGCCGAAACGACGCACGATGCCGCGCATCGACAGCAGGACAGCAGCCTTGGGCATCGGCGTTCCGCGCTGCGTACCCGCTAACGCCCGCTCCGGGCATCGTGCCGGGTGGGCCTGATTACCAGCACGCCTGAAGCAAACTGCTGCTCCATGTGGCGAAGCTCCGCCGCAACGCTCGCGGGAACGACCGGATTGAACTCCTGGCCATCGACATAGGTGAGCCTAGCCCCGGTCACCGGAGGCGTGTCGTAGCCGTATTCGGTGAAGCTGCCGGCCAGCTTGCCTGCCTTCGCCTGGTCGGCGACGGCCTCAAACATGGCAGGCCAGTCCTCGATGACGCTCGTCAGCACGGCCTGCGGCGCGTTCCTGCTGTCGTCCAGCGACCTTCCGGTGACGGCGACGCCCTTCTCGCGCGCCGCCTCGACCAGTCCCGATTGGCCGGCGTTCAGCTTCCCGGTCAGCACGTCGTTGCCGTTGGCGATCAGCGCGAATGCCGCTTCCTTGGCCGCGGCGGCATCCTCCATGTCCTTCACGTACAGGATCGTGACCTTGGCGCCCGCCTTGCTGGCGCAGATACGGAAGCTGCCTGCCTGAGCCGTGATGTTGGGCACACCTTCAAACCCGTAGATCCCGGCGACGTTGCCGGTCCTGCTCATACGGGCGGCGAGCAGGCCGAGCAGACAGCCGAACTGCGAATCGTTCCAGCCGATTGACATCACGTTGGGCGAGATTCCCTTGTCGCCGGACGAGACGATGAACTGCGTGTGCGGGAAGTCCGGGGCGACATCCTCCATCGCTGACATGAACCGTCCGGAATGTCCGATTACGATTGTGTAGCCGCGGCCGGCATAGTCACGCAGCGACTGGCCCTCATCGGCATCGGAGACGCCTTCAGAATAGGCAACCTCGTAGCCGCGCACCTTTAGGCTCTGCAGGATGCCGTAACCAAGGGCGTTCCAGCTATGGTCGTTGATGCTGCCCGGCAGCAGGATCGCCGCCTTCGGCGCAGTGGCGGCGGTCACTGCGGCGCCGAGGGGGGCCGTGGCCAGAGCAAGTGCCAGGACCGTGCGACATGTCCACAAGACCGTTCTGAGCACTGCATTCCTCCGTCGATGGACGATCTGGGTTTTGCAAGTGCCATGCCGCCCTCGTCATGCCGGGGCCTCCGGGGTGAGTTGCGCCTGAAACACAACGCGTTCGGGTGCGGCGAGCCAGGCGCGCATCGCCGCCTCCGAGGCGAACCGGCCTTGTGGCGGCAGCGGCCGCGCCTCGCCTTCCACCACGAGCGCCTCGCCGCGGAATGGCCAGGGCGAGAGCGTGAATTCGTTCGGACGCTCCGGCCGGACCGTCAGCCGCAACGCGCGCAGGGCGCCGTAACGATCGGGCGCATCCACCTGCAGCGGCGTGTTCAGCTCGCCGCAGAGTGCCAGCGACAGCGTGTCGGCCAATGCCACCAGGGCCGTGTCGCGGTCCAACTTGGCGAAATCGAGCCCGAGGGCGCGTGCCCACCCAGCCTCGATCGCCGCTTGGGTGGCGAGGTAGTGCGCCGCCGCCGCCGCATCCGCCTCCGCCACTCGATGACGGTCGGTGAAGCGTCGGTAGATCACCCCGCCATGGCGCGAGATCAGGATCGCCACGCGCGCACCCCAGGCGTCCCGTGCACGCTCCGTGCCACGGACCCACATCGGTGCGTGCACGGCTGCCCCGATGTCTCGAAACCGGTGCGGACGGCCGGTCTGCGCATCAAAGCTGGGGTTGGTCTCCCAATCGAGCCAGCCGATGTCGTGCTGCTCCGCTGCCAGCACCAGCGGCTTGTCCAGCGTTTCTGCCCAGTTTGCCAGAAGCTGGCCGGAGATCCAGGCATGGGTCGGCTGGCTGATGGCGAGCGCAGGCTGCTGACGGCCGGGGCACTGCTCGCGGAACAACATGGATGAAATGCTAACTCCGGGCCCGCAGAGAGGCAAATGGCCTGCCATTCCAGGCAGGCATTTGCCTGTTCCCTGGGCTGGGGGCCACGAGATCAGTGAGGGGTGGCTTGCCGGGCGATCACGGCAACGGGGCCTCCGCCGTCGGGCCCCTGGTGCTCCGCACCTCCCGAGACGAACAGCTCGGTGCTGCCGAACAGACCGGCCAGCACGCCGCCGACGAGTGCGCGTGCGTGTCGCGTCGCATTGATGTCGCTGTCGTCCAGCATGGTGTGTCGGCACCCCCGGATCAGCCCGGTCCTGGATGGCTCCGCCTTTGCCAGCACCGCGACGACACGCGCCTGCGCCTCGGCACCGAGCTGTCCGTGTGCCTCGACCCCGACCGCGGCGAGCGCCGAGAGCGGGCCAGCGACATCCAGCGCGTCGGCCATCACGCCATGACCGATCGCGAGATCGCCGCCCCAGTTCCGGCTGTTGCCGAACACCATGACCTGATTTTCCATCAGCTCGATCCCGGCCGAGGTGCTGGCGCGCGCCGACCAGAGGCTCCAGTCGCGGCAGATCACGTTGTCGGACGCCAGCGTGCCGGCGCCTGCCTCGCCCAGTGCCACGGCGACGCCCAGGGCCGAGGCGCCTCGCGAACGGGCCATGGACTCGTAGGTGTCCTCCGTCGTGACGGTCCGGCCACGCCGTTCCGCCTCGGCGATGCGCGACTTCGTCAGCAGCGGGCACTTGACCTGGACGTAATGCACGTGGCTGGGTCCCTCGATCCCGGCGTTGCGCATGGCCTCCGACACCGCGGCCGCGGTCGCCTCGACCTGCGGCAAGCGGCCGATCTCCTCCGGCAGGAATGCACGCGTCATCGCGATGCCGATGGCGAGACGCGGTTCGGCAGCCGTCGGTTGCGAGGATGACCGGCGGGTCTCGAACACCAGCCAGTGCGGCGCGAGACCACCCTCGGTGCCGCCGGACATGACCAGGGCGACGTTCGCCGCGACCTCCTCGGGCGATCGTCCCGAAGTAAGGGCAATCACGTCCTTCATCGCCCGGGACGCGAAGCCCCGGGTGAAGTCGTTGACGCAGCCGTTGCCCTCCGTCTTGCCGAGGACCGCCACGATCCTGGCTGGATCCAGCCTGCCTGCCTCTATCAAACCGAGCAGGGCCGATACGTCATCGGGACCGGAGGCGGGAAGACGGTGCACGGCGGCGCTCATGAAGGAGTCGGGGAACGGGTCGTGCATGCGAGTCATGAGAACCAGCGTACACCGTCTCGCATCGCCGCGCGAGTTGCGGCAGGCTGGCCTTCATGTCGCATCCCTTGCCGTCTCTCGCCGGGACGTCCGGCATCACCATCGTTGCAGAACAGGAGCAGGCCGTGCCGGCCGACCTTCGTCTGCTGCTGCGCCTCGGCGGCGAGATCGCGGCGGCGGTCGATACCGGATTTCCCGACCAGCTCGATTCGCTGCCGCTCGACCGCCTGCTGGAAACATCATGAGCGCGACCCCGATTGCAGCCGGAGTCTGCAGGGAACGGGTTCGCGCGGCCAGCGTGGTCGAGACGGCACTCGCCCACATTGCCGAGCGCGATCCAGGCCCCGACGCTTTCACCGCGGTGCTTGCCGACCGGGGCAGGACGCGGGCAGCCTGGGCTGACCGAGGGGGGACGGGATCTGCCGTTGGCGATGACCGCACCCGACCGCGGCGCCACAACGTCACTCCGCCCTTGCGTTAAGGGAGCCGTTCACACGAGAATTAAAATAGCCATGACGAACCCGCCGCTTGCCGCCGCGACCGTCGCGATCGACGCCGACCAGGCGCATGCCGATCCCGCCATCTGGATCACCCGCCTGCCCGACGCGGCGATCCTCGACCGGGCCCGGACGCTGGAGGCGGAGGGAGCCCAGGGACGTCCGCTCTGGGGAATGCCGTTCGCCGTGAAGGACAACATCGACGTTGCGGGACTGCCGACGACGGCCGGCTGTCCGGATTTCGCCTACACCCCCGCGCGCACAGCGCCGGCGGTGCAGCGCCTGCTGGACGCCGGGGCGATCCTGCTCGGAAAGACCAATCTCGACCAGTTCGCAACCGGGCTGGTCGGCACGCGCAGCCCCTACGGCGTGCCGCGCAACGTGTTCGACCCTGAGCGCGTGCCCGGTGGCTCGTCCTCCGGCTCCGCGGTCGTCGTGGCCGCGGGGATCGCCCGGTTCGCGGTGGGCACCGACACTGCCGGGTCGGGCCGGGTGCCGGCCATGTTCGGCAACGTCGTCGGGCTGAAGCCGACGCTCGGCAGCATCTCCACCACCGGCCTGGTTCCGGCCTGCCGTTCCCTGGACACCCTGTCCGTCTTCGCACGCGGCGTGGACGAGGCGCTTGTCGTGGCAGGGGTGATGGCCGGCCACGATGCGTCCGACCCCTACTCGCGCCGGCCTCCGTTCTCCCATCTGCGCCGGGCGGCGCGCCCTCCCGGGCTGCGGATTGCCGCGGTGGATCCGGGCTCCTGCGACGCTCCCGTGGCGGCGGCCTACGCCCGCGCGGCCCGGCGTCTCGGCGCGAACACGGTGGACCTCTCGCCGTTCCTGGCCATCGCGCGGCTGCTCTACGACGGGCCGTGGGTGTCCGAGCGCACCGCCGCCCTGCGCGAGGTGGTGGAGGGACGACCGGGGATCCTGCATCCGGTGACGCGCACCATCATCGAGGGCGGCCTCCACCGGCGCACCGTCGACGCGTTCGACGCCTTCCACGCCCTGGCCTCGGTGCGGCGGCAGGCAGAGGCGCTGTTCGCCGACTACGACGCGCTGCTGCTGCCGACCGCACCCTTCACGCCCACCCTTGCCGCCCTGGAACGGGACCCGATCGCGCCGAACAGCCGCCTCGGCACGTACACGAACTTCGTCAATCTCTGCGATCTGGCTGCGATTGCGGTGCCGGCCGGGTTCGGCTCGGACGGGTTGCCAACCGGAGTGACGCTGGTAGGTCCTGCCTGGTCGGAAGGACGCCTGGCGCCGATCGCGGACGAGCTTCACCGCGCCCTGGGCGATCGTGTGGGCGCAACGACCGCGGCGCTTCCCCTGCCCGGCCAGGCCGATCCGCTCGCCTCCGACGAAACCGCGCTGTTCTGCATCGGCGCGCACATGTCCGGCCTCGCGCTGAACGCCCAGGTGAGCACGCGGGGCGGCCGGTTCCTGCGCGAGGCCACGACCGAGCCATGCTATCGGCTGCATGCGCTCGGCAACCGGCCCGGGCTGGTGCGTGTGGAGGCTGCAAGCGGAGGCGCAAGCATCGCCGGCGAGGTTTGGGCGGTGCCCACTTCCATGATCGGCGCGCTGCTGGGCGAAGTCCCGCCGCCGCTCTGCTTCGGCACGGTCGCGCTTTCGCACGGCCCTTGTCTTGGCTTCCTGGCGGAGGCGGAGGGTGCGCACGGGTATCCCGACATCAGCCGCCATGGCGGCTGGCGCAATTTCCTGGCGGCGCAGGCCCGAGGGGCAACGTGACGAGCGGCGTGTACGAGAACCGCAGGGCATGTCGGCGAGGTCAGGGGGCACACCCAGACGCTGCGGCCAGGGCCGTGGGGTGCCCGATCAACACGTCCGCGCCGGCGTGTGTCAGTTCCTCGCGCGTGCCGTAACCCCAAAGCACGCCCACGGCGCGCACCCCGCTCGCGTGTGCTCCCACGACATCGTAGCACCGGTCGCCGACCATCACGCAGCGTGCGGCATCGAGGTCTTCGCGTTCCAGGATATGCGCAATCAGCGGCGTCTTCTCGCTCAGGGAACCGTCTGCCGCGGCGCCGTAGATGCCTGACAGGCGATCCGACAGCCCGACGTGGGTCAGGATGCGCCGGGCCGTCGCGGCGGGCTTGGACGTCGCTACGTAGAGCCTCGCGCCGGCGGCTGCCAATTGGTTCAAAGCGCCGCCAACTCCGGGATAGACGGTGCATCGGAGGAGACCGACGGAGCCGTAGTGCTCGCGGTAGGCAGCAACCGCTTCGGTCACCCGGCCGTCACCATAGGGGGCAAGAAGCTGCTGCATGACCCGATCGATGGGCGGCCCGATGATTGTCGCCAGGTTTATCGAGGGCGCCGGTTCGTGACCCAGAGCGCGCAGGGCCGCATGGCAGCTGGCCTGGATGCCGGACTGGGAGTCGACCAGGGTGCCGTCCAGGTCAAGCAGAATGGAGATCGACGCCCGGCCCATGTCCCTCGATGCTCCCATGCGCGTCAAAGAACAACGGGACCGGCCTCGCCCGTTCGGGGCCGGCCGGCTGGGGCTCCGGAGCGCGTCCCGGCACGTGCTGTGGTGTCCGGACCGCGCGGCCTAGGTGAGCGCACGGAGCAGTGCGTCGCTGCCGGCCACGGCGCCGAACACGCCGCCCTGCATCGTCACCATGCGGAGTGCCGCGTCGTGGTTTCCTCGGTCCGTGGCGCCGCAGCAATCCTCCAGCAACAGGCATTCGAAGCCGCGGTCGTTGGCCTCGCGCATCGTGGTGTGCACGCACACGTCGGTGGTGATGCCGGCCAGAAGCAGGTTGTGGATGCCCCGTGTGCGCAGGATCAGCTCCAGGTCGGTGGCGCAGAAGCTGCCCTTGCCGGGCTTGTCGATCACCACTTCGCCGGGCAGCGGCGCCAGCTCCGGGATGATCTGCCAGCCCGGCTCGCCGCGGACCAGGATCCGTCCGCACGGCCCGTCGTCGCCGATGCCAGCTCCGATCCGGCGCGAACGCCACCGCTTGTTCTCCGGCAGGTCGGACAGGTCGGGGCGATGGCCCTCGCGGGTGTGCATGACATGGCCGCCCCAGCGTCGGACCGCCGCCTGCACGCGCCGGATCGGCTCGATCGGCGCGCGGGTGAGCGAGAGGTCGTAGCCCATGCGGTCGACATAGCCGCCAACGCCGCAGAAATCCGCCTGCATGTCGATGACGAGCAGGGCGGTGCCGGCGGGGTCGAGGGCACCGTCGAAGGGCCAGGGATACGGGTCGGCGGCCACGAAGCGGCTCCCTGGCGGCAGCTCTGCAGGCTGCCCCGCGGCACGCGCCTGCGCCACGGCATCCATGGGGGCGCTCATTCCGCAGCCTTGGGCAGGGCCTGGCCGTAGCGCCGGTCCGGCGCCGGCAGGCCGCAGCCGGTGCCGTCCGTCACCTGCACCGTGTCCTCCCACGGCAGGCGGTAGCAGCCGGCGACCAGGTCTTGCATGTAGGTGTAGGGGCAGTCGCCGGCCCCGCCTTGCACCGCGGAGAAGCCGCGATGCCCGAACTGGTAAATGTTGTTCTCCGCCCCCCAGACCGCGCGCGCCTCGCGCACCAGGTCGGGGCGCACCTCCGCGGTGATGATCTCGTCGGCCCTTCCCGACGACCCGTGGGCGATCACGTCGCCGTCGAAGTTGCAGACCATCGCCTCGCCCATCGAGTCGAACGTGCCGTCCGATCCGGACATACACACGCTCGCCGTCACCATCAGATTGCAGAACGCGTTGGACTGGTTGGTGAACCGCCACGACGAGCGGATCGGCGCGGTGTAGCCGGCCGTGCGGAGCATGATCTCGGCGCCTTTGTAGGCAGCCTCGCGCGCCATCTCTGGGAACATGCCGTCGTGGCAGATGATCAGCGCGATCCTGGCCCCGTTCGGCCCGGTCACCACCGGCACGCCCAGATCGCCCGGCTCCCACGGTTCCACCGGGCACCAAGGATGCATCTTGCGGTAGTACAGTGCGAGATTGCCGGCGTCGTCAATGACCAGCCCCGAATTGTACGGCGCGCCCCCGGGATTGCGCTCCATGATCGAGAAGCAACCCCACACGCGGTGTGCGACGCACGCCGCCTTGAACGCAGCAACCTCCGGTCCGTCAAGGTCGCATAGCACCTCGTCGCGCGTGTCCATCGACAGGCCGTGCAGCGCGTACTCCGGGAACACGACGAGGTCGAGCGTGCCCATGCCGCGTTTCGCCTTGCCGATCAGGGCGACAATCCTCTCCGCCTGCCGCGCCACGTCGTCGCGGGTCGTGATCTCCGGCAGCTTGAGCTGCACCAGCCCGATCACCACGCCATTCGGTGACTTGTTCAGCCCGCCCAGCCCGTTCATGCCAGCCTCCAACCCTGTCCTGGTTCAAAGTCGAGAATTCTTGGCCACGAAAGGCGAGCCAGGCCCTGGTCGTGTCTCGGCCTGGAATCCCAGGGATTATACGAAGCTCACGAGGACAGCATCAGGCAAGGCTGAACTCTCCTCCTGCCGGCCACTCCAACGACCCATGCGGGTTATCGGACCCTTGAGGCCTGCGGCTCAGGCAGCCTGCGCCGCAGGCCGAGGCCAAAGACGCTCAAGCCCGGCGTAGACGACGGCGCCGACGATCATGCCGGTGATGGCTTCTCCGGGACCGGGAACGCCGACATGCACCAGCACCGCGGCCAGTGCGCCCACCGCCCAGCCGATGAACGCATTCGGCCGCACCGACGCCGCGGCGTCCGTCCGGGTCAGGCCGCCGAGCAGCAACTGGTCGGTGATCATCACCGCACCGATCGGCGGCACCAGCATGCCGAGGACGTTCAGCCAGCCGAGGAACAGGCTCCACACGCCCGCCACCGCGAGCAGCCCGCCGATCAGCCCGAGCACGATGGTCAGGACACGCATGCGGCTGCCGAGCAGATGGCTGTATCCGACTGCGCCGTTGTACAGGCAGTGGGTACAGACCGAGCCGAGATTGACGAACACGAACATCACGGCGAGCCCAGACATCAATCCGCCGTGTCCGGTCAGCAGCGGCAGGAAGTCGCCCCCATCGGTCCCGGGCGCCTTTGCGGCTCCGGCGGCGACCACGACGATGCCGAACAGCTGCGCGACCAGGTTCGCCACCGGAAACGCGGAGAACGTCGCGAGCACGGCCTCCCGCCCCGTCCTCGCCCAACGCGTGAAGTCGGACGTCATCGTGCCGGAGTCGGCGAAGGTCGCGATCACCAGCGTCACCGCGCCGCCGAACCCCATCGCCTGCGTGCCGCTGCCGGCATAGGAGGTGACGCCGGACAGTCCCTGGCTGCCGGCGACAAAGCCGAGGGCCACCAGGCCGAGCACGACGTAGAGCGGTGCGGCGATCATGCCGATGATCGAGAGCGCACGGATGCCGAGGAAGGTCACCCCGGTGTAGAGCAGGGTGGCGAGGCAGATCACGGAGGTGGTGTTCCAGCCGAACCCGTCATGCAGCGTGGAGCCGGTCAGCCCGGTCTGGAACGCGTACCAGCCGACGACGATGGTGGCGAGGAACCCGGAGGCGACCACGTAGCCGATGGTGCCGAAGGTGCGCTTGGCCTGCAGCGCGAAGTTCTGCCCGGTGCGGCCGGCCATGTAGCTGAGCGCGCCGACGTAGCCAAACAGCACCGCGTTGCCGACGACGACCGCCAGGATCGCGCGCCAGAAGCCCAGGTTGTAGGCGATGATGCCGCCGAACACGGCGTTGGTCAGGATCATCGGGAAGCCGAACCAGATCGCGGCCACCGAGGCCAGCGAGCGACGATGCGCGACCGGCACCGGCTCGTGCTCGAACTCTTCTTCCAGGCCCGAGGCCCGAGCCTGCGCGTCCGTCGTCAGGGTGCTCATGTGGCGTCCGATGCGTCGTGTCGAGGGTTGGAGGGCTTGGGTGGGCCGCCGCCTCAGGCGAGGGCCGCAACCATCGGCGGCACGCGATCGCCCCACGGCCGGGCCTGCTCGAAGGCGGCGGCCGCGCGCAGCACCGAGGCGTCGTCGAGATGACGGCCGACGATCTGCAGCCCGACCGGCAGGTTGTCGCGCGTCATGCCGGCCGGCACCGAGATGGCGGGCTGGCCGGTCATGTTGATCGGGAAGGTGAAGGCGAGCCACGCGGCGTTCGGCACCATGCGGCCCTCGATGCGCTCCGGTCCCTGCATGTGCACGGCGAACGGCGGCACCGCGAGCGTCGGCGTCAGCAGCAGGTCGTAGCGCCGCATGAAGCGCGCCATCGCGTTGACGACCGCCTTGCGCCGCATGTTCGCGTCGGTGAACTCCGTTGCTGTCCAGTTCCGCGTCACGAACGCCGCGAGGTGGGGCGACATGCGGGCGCCGAGGCGCCCGGCGATGGCGCGCATGCCGGTGAGGTCGGTCTCCATCGCCACCAGCGCCCAGAACGCGTCGAGCGAGTCCTCGAAGCCGGGATGGGCTTCCTCAACCACACAGCCCAACTCGGTCTCGAACACGCGCACCGCCTCACCGACGACGCGACGGACTTCGGGGTCCACCGCGGCGTAGCCCCAGTCCGCACTGTAGGCGACCCGCAGACCGCGCAGCGACCCGGACGCGGCAGCCGACCAGTCGGTCCCCTGGTCCGGCAGGGAGTGGCGGTCCCGGCCGTCCGGACCGGCGATGACCGAGAACAGCAGCGCGGCGTCCTGCACGCTGCGGGCCATCGGGCCAATGTGCTCGAGCGACTCCCAGCCGGATACGCCCGGGTAGCGCTCGTCGCGGCAACCGGGATAGAGCGGCACCCGCCCCATCGACGCCTTGAAGCCGACCACGCCGCTATGCGCGGCGGGGATGCGCACCGAGCCGCCGCCGTCGCTACCGAGGGTGAGCGGACACATGAAGGCGGCCAGCGCCGCGCCCGATCCGGCGCTCGACCCGCCGGGCGTGAGTGCCGGATTCCAGGGATTGCCCGTGGTCTCGAAGATCGGGTTGTGGCCGACGCCGCTGTATCCGAACTCGGGCACGTTGGTCTTGCCGAGGATCACCGCGCCAGCGGCCCTGACGCGCTCCACGACAATGTCGTCCTCGTCGGGAATAAAATCCTCGTAGGCGGCGGAGCCGGAAGTAGTGCGGATTCCTGCGGTGCAGATCAGGTCCTTGATCCCCATCGGCACGCCGGCGAGGGGGCCGACCGGCTCGCCGGCGGCGATCGCCCGGTCGATTGCGCCGGCCTGGGCGAGGGCGAGTTCCGGGGTCGGCGTGCAGAACGCGTGCAGCTGCGGCTCCAACGCCTCCATGCGGGCCAGGCAGGCGGTCGTGACCTCGACCGAGGAAAGACGGCGCGCGCGGATCTCGGCAGCAAGTTTGGTGGCGCCGTACGAACAAAGATCGGTCAGAACGACGCTCCTTTCGAGACAGGTCTGCCTGCAAGCAATTTTCTATTTTCTGGCAGCCCCGCTGGGGGACTGGCTGGTCACGGTGCACCGTTCTGGCCTAGTCGCTGCGGTCCAGCTACGCCATCCTCATCCTTGTCAGAATTGCAAGAGATGGGCCACCGTTAGCGCACGGGGCGTGGCCAGGACGCAGGCGAGCAGCGTCAAGGCCTCCTGACGGAAAAATGGTAGCCGATTGAGCAGGTTGCCTCCGTCGCAGGGTCGGCTGCGGGCACAATGGCGCAAGACTCCTGACGTGTCTGTCCGTCCATGCCCACCGGACAACCATCTGAGCGGGACCAGGAGCTATGCTGGGATCTGGGTGACGCGGTGATCAGGCACGTCTACAGGAAGCCCTCCCCCGCGTGGTCCTGGAACAGCTCGGCGTCGCGAACGTAGTCGGCGAGCACCTGCATGGATTTGTGTCGCGAGACCTCGCGCATCTTGAACACCGAGGCGCCTGCGCGTGCGGCCGCCGTCAGGAAGCCCGCCCGCAGCGAATGCCCGGCAAAGTCCGCCGCCGCATAGCCGGCCTGAGCGACGCGCGCTTGCACTAGCCGCGCCACGGCGCGGTCCGACATGGGCGAGGCGCTCGCGGCCCCGGCGGGCCCGGCCGCCAGCCTGCGGAACAGGAAGCCCTCCGTGATCGCCGCCTGCTCGAGCCAGGCGTCAGCGGCGCACGCGCGCCTCGTCGTCCTAGGCCTCGAGGCGGGGGAACAGCTCGGCGAGGCCGTCGCGCAGGCGCTCGGCCGTGCGCCGTGTGACCCCAAGCTCGCGCGCCATCTCGTTCAGGGTGAGGCCGGTGCGGGTGCCGGCCAGCATGAGGGCAAGGCGCAGCAGGCGTTGGGAGGGTTCGTAGCGCATCCGACGATGCTGCCCCGTCCCGGCGGGTGTGCCAATCGTGCGGAACCTGGCGTTCCGGCCGCGGTCAGGCGGTGCAGGACGATGGTCGCGGCGGTCAACACGGTGAGCGAACCGGCCATGCCCCGCATCGCGAAGGCAGCGGCGACTTCGGCGGGATCGAGCACGGTTTGCAAGACGCCGGCCCGCTCCGAGCCGAGCACGAGACGAAGGGCATCAGGGAAGCCACATCATGTCGCGACACAACTGGAGGGGTCTCGGCAAGCCACGCTGGAGCAAGCTCAAGAGCCGGGTGGAGGCGCTGTTCGCGCCCGGGGCGCCGCCAGTCGCTGGCATAGGCGCGCTGGGTGCTGGCGGCGCGCGAGGCGTCGGCGTAGCGCCGCGCGGTGGCGATCTCGGCATGGTGGAGGCTCGGCAGGTCGACGACGGCCGGATCCGCCGCGTCCGGCGTTGTTGAGGCGGCCAGGGCAGCCGGAACGAGGCTGTTGGACGGGGCTTCAGGGCTGCTCACGACCCCTGCTCTACCACCCTCGTCTCTGTCCGGGAATCGCGCATTAATGGACAGATTTCTGGCTGCTTCGCCAGACTCGAGCGCAAGCCCTCGCCTCCCTTACCGCGTACGATCCACCTGCAACACAAATGCGCCACTTTTGGCGGATCAGGTCCTGACGGCGCCAATGCCGGCAGCCGCCCACCGCGTCAGACCCTGAAAGCCCCCATGGCCGCATTCCTGATCCCGCCCTCCTCCGACTTCGCCAGCCCGGTGGGTGGCCGGAGCCAAATCGACCTGCAGGGCGGCGACAACGTCGTGTATGCCAATGGAGCGGACACGATCTATGCCGGAAACGGCTTCGACCAGGTCTATGGCGCCGATTTCGATACCGAGATCTACGGCGACAGCGGCTTCCTCTATGTCAAGGAAGGCAACGGCGACAACTATGTCGACCTCGGCTACGGACGCGGCGAGGTGTTTGGGGGCCTGGGGCGCGACACCCTCATCGGTGGCGGTGCCGGCAACAGCTATCTCGTGGCCAATGGGGGCGACGACCTGCTGATCAGCCGCAACGCCGATATTTCCTATGGCAGTAGCGGCGACACCGAGTTCGTAGGCAGCCAGACCGGTTTTGACACGATGGTTGGCGGCACCGGGCGTAACCTGTTCTTCCAGACCGGCGAGGGCGTTGCCTTTACCGGACCCGGCGCCAGCACGGTGGTCGGCGGCAGCGGCGGCAACACCGTGTTCTTCGAGAGCGGCAGCGCTCTCGCCTACACCGGCGGCGGCCCCACCGACTACATCCTCCAAAAGGGCGCCTCGGGCGGCAGTGACGCCATCGTCGACTTCCGGCCCGGCTTCGACCGGGTCGTGCTCGACGGATACTCCAGCGCCGAGATTGGCCGCGCCGTCGCCACCGTGCAGCATGGCGGTTACGGCTCGACCTTATCCTTCTCCGACGGCACCGACCTGACGCTGTTCAATGTGCAGGATGTGGGCAGGGCCATCGCCTGACAGCCCCTTATACGCCCGGCTTCATTGACTGACACATGCCCACTTGCGGGTTCCGATCGAGGTGATGCGCTCCGGCTGTGCGGTGAGCCGGTTCCAGGCACTGCAGCATGCGTCGACGATGTCGTCGTGGGTGTCGAACACCCGGTTGCTGAGCGCGTTGCCGCGCAGGTAGGCCCAGACATTCTCGACGGGGTTCAGCTCGGGGCTGTAGGGCGGCAAGTGCAGCAAAGTAATATTGCCGGGCACGCGCAGCCTGCCGCCGCTTTGGTGCCAGCCGGCACCGTCGAGGATAAGCACGGCGTGAGCGCCCGGTGTCACGGCAGCGCTGATCTCGGCTAGGTGCAGGTTCATCATCGCGGCGTCGGCAGTCGGCAGCACCAGGGCAGCACCGAGACCACGCGCCGGACAGATGGCTCCGAACAGATACGCCCAGTCGTAGCGCTGGTCGCGTGGTGCCGAGGGACGCGATCCGCGTTCCGCCCAGACCCGGGTGGCTCTTGTCGGGTTCCGGGGTGGTGAGGAGCGTTGTCATGCGACCAAGCCCGCGATGAGTGCGGTAAGGAGGGCTTTGCCGCGTCGGCGTGCGTTGTGCACCAACTGGAAGAAGCCGAGGTAGTCCGGAAGCTTCTCCTGCGAGATGCCACGGTGCGGGCGAAGCCACGAGCGCAGCAGCGACCAGAAGCCCTCGATCGTGTTGACGTGGACCTCGCAGAACCCGTCGCCATCCTCATCGCGGGCGTATTCGCCGCGCCCGTGGCAGACACTCTTGTGGCCATAGCCCCAGCGTTCCAGGCGGGCGTAGATGCCATATTCGTCGGTGTGGATCAGGGTGCCTGGGGCGACGACACTCGTGATGATCGGCCTGATTGTCTTCTGCTGCACGTTGGCCAGCATGTGCAGGACCACTTGGCCGCCGCGCTGGATCAGGCCGAGGATAGGTGGCTTGTCCTTCTCCAGCGTGCCCCGGCCCGGCGCTCCTGCCAGCCTGCGGCACCTGCCAAGCCGCCCCTTTTTGAAACCTCCTCGGGCTGGCCCTTGTGGCCGGCCACGACGTAGACTTCGTCAACCTCCACCTCGCCATTCAGCGTCACGGCCGGCACCCTGGCGACCAGGCCGCTGCGCAACTGCTCCGTCATGGCCTGCACGTCAGAAGCACACAAACCCAGTTCTGCTGCGATCTGCCGGTTCGAGAGGTTCAGGCCCATGAAGTAGAGGCACAGCACCCACACCCGTAGTGGCTGATGGTGACCGGCCAGCACTGTGCCGGTGAGGTCATCAAAACGCCCGGTGCACGCCTTGCATCGGTAGCGCTGCCGATGAGACTGCGTGTCGTCGTGACCGTCACGGGTGACTGCACTGCTCTCGCAGCCAGGGCACCGCACACCCGTTGGCCATCGATGCTGGCGAACAAGCGCGAAGCACTTGGCGTCGTCCAGAAGCCCCGACAGGTTGAGCAGGTCAGATGCAGCCATGATGGCGCAGGCTCCTCGCGACAGGGCAGTCGACCGCTCACGCCTTCATCACACCAGATGCCCCGTCGACCAGCTACTCAAACCCACCACCCCGAAACCCGACAAGAGCCACCTTGCTTTACCGCGGTCACTTCGCGCTCCACGGATTGATCACCTCGATCCCGCAGCCGTCGAAGTCAGGCACGTTGCGCGTGGCCAGGAAGGCACCCCGTGAACGGGCGATGGCGGCAATCTGGGCGTCGGCTTGAGAGATCGGCCGCCCCGCTCCTCGGCGGTCGGCAGCGATGGCGGCGAACGCCTGAGCGGCCAGGCGGTCGAAAGGCAGGATACGACCGCCGAAGTCCTCTTCCAGCATGCCCTCGATCTCGGCCGTAAGCGCCGTGCGTCGTTTGCCGCT
>JAABUQ010004575.1_pt1 | contig 23394 bp, 25 predicted proteins | sample 5560001 | NCBI WGS metagenome assembly JAABUQ01 (sample SAMN10711888, study PRJNA513371) | rock metagenome | isolation source: Antarctica rocks | place: Antarctica: Victoria Land, Finger Mt nord | collected 2015-12-18 | reverse complement strand
AGCCGTTCTCCGATGCGCCCACCCGCTTGATGGAAGTTACGGGCGATGATGCCACGCCGGAGGAAACCCTATAAGATTTCTGATCTGTTCGTATCTTTTTCGTATCTGTTCGTCCCGTTGACCGTCACGGATCGCCACTTGGTACAATGGAGAGGAGAGGGAGCAGCGTCGGCAACCAGCCCAGAGGATCGGGCTTCCCCGCCTACACGCGCTCCCTCTCCGTGCCCCACGCTGTATGATTTACCCGACCCGTTCGCATCAGATTCCACTTGGCACCTTTGGACCGCGCCTCCTGCGCATCCCGGTCCCTCTTCGCGTGACGGAGTTGACCAATCACGCTCATGTTACCGGCGCGACGAATAGCGGCAAGAGCCGCCTGCTCGCGCATCTCGCGCTCTCGCTGATCGAACGGGGCGAAGGCGTGACGCTCCTTGATCCGCACGGTGACGCTGCCCAGCTCGTCCTGGCGCACCTCGTCGCGGATGGCGTCTACGATGACCCGGATGCGTACAAGCGGATCACCTATCTGGACCTGCCTGCTGCGGCTCGTGTGTGGCGCTTTGTGCCCTTCAATATCCTTGACCAGTCCTTCGATCCCCCGACGACTGCCCGACTCGTCCTGGAGGCGCTGAGAAGGGCGTGGCCGGCATTAGACGATGGCGTCGCGCCGGCCTTTGAGAACGCGGTGCTCGCTGGGGTCAGCGTCCTGGTTCGCCATCAGCTACCGATCGTCTTCCTCCACGATCTCTTGACCGACGCGGGGTGGCGGAATCAACTGCTGAAAGACATCACCGATCCGACGGTGCGCGGCTTCTTTGGCCGCCTTGACCGGTGGACGAACCGAGAGCAGGCCCTCTACCTGGAATCCACCCTGCGGCGTGCGTTCCTGCTTTCGTTCAGCCCGGTCCTGCGCTACAGCCTCGGGCAGCAGGAAAACCGGCTCGGGTCGTTTCGCACCCGGATGGACCGGGGACAGTCCTTAATCGTCAACCTTGCCCTGCCCGATCCCGATGCACGGCGACTGGTGGGGGCGTTCCTCACGGTCTTGATGGAGCAGGGGGCGCTGCAGCGCGCCGATGTGTCCGCCGCGCAGCGCGGGAGGAACCACACCTTGATCCTGGACGAGTTCAGCGCCGTGAGCGCCCAGAGCGGCACGGCCCTCATGCACATCCTCGAGCAGTGCCGCAAGTTCGGCCTGGGTTTGGTCCTCGCGAATCAGAGCGGCGGGCAGTTGAGCGACCGGATGAAGAGTGCCCTTGCCGGTGTCGGGACGAGTATCGTCTTCCGGTTGGGGCGGACGGACGCGGAGGAAGCGGCGAAGCGCATCGGCATGACCGACCCGATGCGTGTCAAACATGCGGGGAGTGACGATGCGGTCCATCCCCTGTACACGTCGCTGCCCGAGCAGTGGGAGGGGTGGACAGCGGCGATCCAGCATCTCAAACCCCGCCAGCTGTTCGTGCGACGCCAGCCGCCAACGCAGTGGCTGGCGCGCCAGTTCCATGCACCGGTGGCGCGCTTGCGCACGCCGGACCTGCCCGACCCCATCGTGGACCCGGAGGCGCTTGCCCGCGTCGAGAGCCGCTACCTGCGGGAATGCTTCGAGGTGCAACCCGTCGTCGCGGCGGAGATGATCGCCCGACGACCGTCGCGGATCGTGCCGGTTGCCGAGCGGCGTGTCAAGATCGCCCGGTGAGAAGGCCGGGCGCACGCCGGGAGAAACCCATTCCCGCAGGCTGCGGCCTGCTCGAAGCCCCCGCCGCCTCATTGATAAGGCACCCTTCGTGCCTCTGCCGCAAGGGTAAAATGCACGCGCGTCGCGCGCCCTTGCAGCATTCACCTCCGCTGGCGCTGCGCTTCGGTTATGGGGCTGGCAGGCAGCCCCTGCCGGAAAGGAGGTGAATGCGATGCACGATCTGTATACGATCCTGAAATGGAACGAGGAGCATATCTACTGCGAGGCCGAGCAACTGAAGCAAGAGATCACGGCGTACCGGAGATGCCTGGCGGCATCCGATCACCCGTTGAAAGCGGTGAAACTGCAACAGCTGCAGGCCTTGCTTGACCGTCTCGCGGCATGATGGAACAGGGAATATTCACCAGCACTGTCAACGGCTATACCGTGCTGATCGAGTATGCGAGCGAGCATATCGTCGTCTTCAAGAGCGACGGCATGACGTTTGACCTGCGGACTGGTCAGACGGTGCCCGAGATTGCCGAGTTCGTCACAAAGGCCAAGGATGTACGACTCGGTTGGGGAGAGTTCCCCGATGGCGACGAGGTGATCTATCTCTACGATAAGGCAGATAACAACTTCGGGTACGCCGTCAACCTCGACGCCCCGCAGTGTTCCGAATGGGGATACGCACCCTTCTAACGCAGAAGCGGAGTCCGGATCATCACGATCCGGACGAGGCGGCTCCCACCCACCCCGCCTGCGGCAGCAAGGAAAAGAAACGGACAGGATCAGTCGAATCGTCGAAGCATCGAATCGAAATCTCCGCTCCCGCACGACCGAAATCCCATAGAAAAAGTGCATTGTTCTGATACAGAACATCCTCTTTTCTGTTCGTATATTTTTCGCTATACTTGATGTATCCCATGAATGAACATGACCAGTACCAGCAGGGGGCGTTTGACTTGACGCCTTTGGAAAGCGCCGCGCGCACAACGGACACGACCCCGCCTGCCGAGCCATTCACCCCCCGCGACGCGGCGAAAGCGCTGATTCGCGCCTACGTCCTGCGCGGCGACCCGCTCGACGACCTGAAGCGGGGTCAAATGGGGCAGGACGGCACGGACTTCCACGCGCAGATCGGAGGGCACATCGCCGTGGATGGGGTGCTCCGCAAGGTGCGGGCCGATCAGGTCGGCGTCTCCCGTATCGGCGCGGCGCCCGCCCATGCCATCTTCCCACTCGCCGCACTGTACGCGGAGATCCAGGCGGAGGCTGCGGCCGCGACACACGCCGAACCACCCGCCACCGACCCATCGATCACGCCTCCCGTGGAGCGGCCGCTGAACCAGTTCCACACGCTCACCTCATCATCCCGCCGGCTCGGCGATACCGACTTCTGGCCGGAATACCTGCACGAGGTCCACACGCGTGAGCGGCTGGACCTGCCCGACGTGAGTCCCGACGAGTTTGAGGACATGCGTGACTGGACGGATGGCTATCTCGCCCCGATGGACAGTGCGTGGCCCCCCGTGCCCGAACGACCCCCGTATGTCCGAGCCGCACAGGAGGAGTGGATCGAAGCGACGGAGGGAGAGGAAGGGGAACCGGAGGAATGGGCGGACGCGCCCCGTCGCGAGCGATCCATCAGGAGCGGGGAGACCGTTTTCGACGCCCGCCAGGCGAAACTCGACGCGACGATCGACGTCCTCACGAAGAAGGTCGAGGAGATCGTCACCGGGGAGGAGTATCGCGCCTACCTGAAGATGGTCAGCCGCTTCCACACCTACTCAGCGAACAATATCGCCTTGATTCTCGCTCAGTATCCCGACGCGACGAAGGTGATGGGCTACGGCAACAAGGCGGGCACGACGGGCTGGAAGTCGCTCGGACGCCAGGTCCGCCAGGGAGAGAAGGGAATCACGATCAGGCGGCCGATGCACACGGTGATCCGCGACGAGGAAGACCCAACTGCGGAGCCGGTGAAGGTGCTGCGCGGCTTCACGCCCGCCACCGTCTTCGATGTCTCCCAGACCGAGGGGAAGCCCTTGCCCCACGAGCCACGCCCGGCAGACCTCACGCAGGATGAGGTGCTGCGTTCCCTCGAACTGAAGGTCAAACTGCTCCGCTTCCTCGACGCGCGGCAGGTAATCATCGTCCGGGATCACCAGACCACGCACCGGGGCTCCTGGAACCCGGAGAAGCGGGAGATCGGCATCCGCGCTGACCTGAGCGGCGTGCAGGAACTGAAGACGCTGACCCACGAGACGGCGCACCTGCTTGCCGATCACCGCCGCGATGGTGTGGAGATGGTGGATGCGGAGACAGTGGCGGAGTCCGTCGCCTTTGTCGTCCTCGACCATGAGGGCATTGATACGAGCGCCTACAGCGTGCCGTACATTGCCGGGTGGGCGCGCGACCCCGCCGTGGTGCAGCGCAACCTCGACGCGGTGCGCACGCTCAGCCATGTGCTGCTGACAGCCTTTGGCGATCAGTGCCCACCGGATGACGAGCAGCCAGCGGAGGGAAGCGGGGAGGAAGCGCAATGAGCGAACGCTTGCGCTACCAGCCCCCTGAGGAGGAGTCACGCCCGCTGCCGAAGACGGCGGACTTTCGCTACGCGTATCGCGGGTATTATGACGATGGGGGCATCTGCCGGGTGCGGCTTTTTGGAGACACACGCCGTCCCCCGGTGATCCTCGTCAGCCAGCTTGAGGAGAACCGCAATACGAGCGTGACAAATATGGCCGAGTACTTGGCTGCCGAGATCGGCGCGAAGCACTTCCCGGAGCGGTTTGAGGCCCGCGATCCCTTCGTCTTTATCGAGCACTACCGCTATCCGGAGGAGAAGGATCCGACGCTGCGGGAGATCTGGAGCAAGGTGCGTTTTGACTCCTACACACCCCGCCTCGTGACGTTGGGCGGGGTGATGCGAACGAAACTGGGCACGCCGCGTTGGACGTATCTGCCGCCCACCGATGTGGCAGGACTGATCGGGGCGGCGGAGATGGCCGAGGGAGAGGAGGATGGGCGATGAGCGATGAGCGAGTGCGAACGATCCGTCTCTCCTTCAATCGAGCGGAATGGCGGCGCAAGCGGGACGCACGCCGCGTACTGCTGGAAAAAGTGCGGGCGCGGCGACGATTGATGATAATGCGGCGACCCTTTCCACAAAGCAACGCGGACGAACAATAGGTTGCCATTGCCTTGCTATGCTATAATCGGGTTGGACCAGAAAGGGAACACACGATGAACGTACAACCGCAACCCCACCAAATGAATCAGGACATCGAGCGCGAGCTCGCGCGACGCCTCACCAGGGCACGGGCCGACAACATGCCCGCCGAGGTCGAGATCGCCGGCAATCGCTATCGCCTCGTGCCGGTTGATGACGATATCCAGACGACTGACGAACCCAACGACAACTACGATCCGCAGAAGATGCGCGCGGCGATCCATGCCGCAGCGGGCACGATGAAGGGTGTGAACCGGGAAGAACTGCTCGCCGACCTGCGCGCTGAACGCGGGCAGGACAGCATCGGACGCCCAGCTGAATAATGCGCTACCTGATTGACTCAAATTGGATTATTGATAACCTTATCAACGAAGAGGCTGCAGTAGATCTCCTCGACACCCTCGCAGCAGACGGGTTTGCCGTCAGCATCATCACCTACATGGAAGTCTACGAGGGCACACTTCGCGCCCAAGCGACAGAAGAACTCAGAGAAGCATTCCGCATGTTCTTCACCGCTGCTTCTGTGCTTCCCGTCAGCCCCGCCGTGGCGAGACGCTGCGCAACCCTTCGGCAGGAACTCAGGCGGCAAGGCAAGCGGGTCAACTCACGCGCCTTGGATTTGCTCATCGCGGCAACTGCCCTTGAACACAACTTGGAGTTTGTCAGCAACAACAAAGACGACTACGACGATATCCCCGGGCTTATCCTGTACCAGCAATAACAGTCCCCTGCCCGAAACGGCAGGGACATTCTCGTTTTCCTCGCCGAGCACAGCGTCTATCGTGCGGAATGGGGCGCAGCCCCATCGAAACGCGAAGACAAAAAAAGCGATTACGGCACTTCATCCCTACCTTGCATCGTTTGGGCCTCTCACGATGATAAACATAACGTCTTATGACTTTTTGCATGTCCACTCATTTAATGTTACTATATCCAAAGACACTGACCGTTCAGGGCCAAGCGTTGATTTTCTGCCAATTGGCATCTATGGACCCTTCATCCCAGGGACGTATAAAGCGTTCGCAGAATTTAACCCTGGTAAGGAAACTCTTTACAGCATATTTCACCTTACATGTCTATTAGACGAAACGCCATTTTTATTGGAGCAGTAACACTTTTTCTTGGAACATGTGTCCCTGTTTCGTCTGCGCATTTCCTTGCGACTGATCACACGATTGGCGCAGTGCTTCATATGGATCCTGGTGACGATCCGATTGCCGGGTCTCAAACAGGATTTTTCTTCGAGATGAAAGATACGGCGGGGAAGTTTACGCCCGCAGCGTGTGATTGTACCTTTGTTGTTCTAGAATCGGGGAAACAGCTCTTCAGTCAACCATTATTCCAAAATAGTGATAAGCCAAGCCTCAGTAATGCAAGTGTCTTTTATACATTTCCTACGCGTGATGTCTACCAAGTTCGGATCATCGGGAAACCGCTGACGCCGAATGCCTTTCAGCAGTTTACACTGATTTGGGATGTTCGCGTTGATCGTACAAACGATGTGAATGCGACATCTTCACCGTCATGGTTCAGAGTGCATCTCCCGCTTATTCTCGGCATTGGCATCATCTTTGTCTTTTTTACGATCCTCGTCGTTAGTGATTTTCGTAAACCGAAACAGAGTGAACAGAAGAAGAGGTAAAGGAGGTGAATCAATGAAAAAAATGCTAATCAGTAGTATCAGTGGAATAGCACTCGCATTTGCAATGGTAGTTCCCGCATTTGCACACGTCATCGTGTCGCCAAATAGAGTTGGCGTTGCGAAATATCAGGAATTCTCAATGAGTGTTCCTGCTGAAAAAGACAATCCGACAGTTGGGATTCGACTGATGATTCCGGCAGGTCTGAAATCTGTCACACCAAATGTAAAAGCAGGGTGGATGATTGATGAGAAGAAGACAAGTGGAGACAGCGCGACTGTGACAGAAATTGACTGGACGGGAGGCAGTATCCCATCAGGGCAACGTGATGATTTCTTATTTCAGGCTCAGGTGCCCGCAACAGAGACGACTCTGAAGTGGAAAGCGATTCAGGAGTATAGCGACAGATCTACAGTCGAGTGGACGCATGATCCGACGAGTAATCCGGAAGATGACAGTGCGCCACCTCCGTACTCAGAGACGAAAATCGTCAATGATTTAAAACAAGGGACAGGGGAGAGTATGCAAAAATCTTCTCAGAGTGATAGCACAGCCAAAGCTGCACTAACATTATCTGTAGTCGCACTTGCCTTGAGTGTGATTGGATTGAGCATGAGCAGAGCGAAAAAATAGGGAAGAAGGGAGAGAATTATTGTAAAGAGGCGGCTCAGGCCGCCTCTTAAGGTTCTACACCAGTATCATTGCGAGGCGTGAAACGACGCGGCAATTGCATATAAATAGGGGTAGGACTAGAGAATCTGTCATCATCTATATGGAAGTCTACGAGGGTACGCTTCGCGCCCAGGCGACCGCAGCACTGAGCGAGGCGTTCCGAACGTTCTTCACCACCGCCTCCGTATTGTCGAGTAACGCCGCATAGCTTTCCCCTCCTACCCGCGTCTTACAAAATTCCTTGGGCGACGTACGATGTCGCTGTGAACGCATTGCCTTGCTGCGGTGATCCGACATCCCGCGAACTAGTCCATCCCTGCGCAGAAATAGTTCCTTTTCTGGCTCTTCCCACCCGCTCATCTCCCTCATCTCCATTCAATACGGGTTCTATACTCGGAGGAGCGCCGTCGTGGGGAGGCGATCCACCGTACACCTCCCCACGCTGACTATTGCGAAGGAGCGGCCATGTGCATCCAACCATATCGTCGCCTGCCGATCATCAGCCTTCTCGCCCTCGTCGTGGCGCCACTGCTGACCGCGTGCGGATCGGGGACGCACTTCACCGGCCAGGTGCTCAATCCCGTGCACCCAGCACCCGACTTCGCGCTTTCGGACCAGCGGGGTGCACCCTTCCAGTTGCGTCAGCAGCGTGGCAACGTCGTGCTGCTCTATTTCGGCTATACGCACTGCCCAGATGTCTGCCCAGCAACACTCAGCGTCTTCCGTGATGTCGTGAAGACATTGGGCCCCGATGGGCAGCGCGTGCGCGTCATCTTTGTCACCGTCGATCCCGAGCGCGATACGGCGGCGTACCTGCGGGACTATCTCGCGCAGTTCGATCCCGGCTTCATCGGCCTGACGGGGAATCTGGATCAACTGACGCCGGTGTACCAGGCGTACCATATTTTCCGACAGAAGATCGAGACCGGTGGCGCCCTCGGCTACACGATGAGTCACACCTCGTCCTTCGATGTGATCGACCCGCAGGGAAACTGGCGGCTGACGCACGACTTCGGGGACGAGACAAAGGATATCGCCGCCGACGTCAGGCAACTGCTGCACTGAGCGGACGCGGTGCGCCGACCAATCAGGACCGGCGTGCCTGCTGATCGAGGAGGATCGCCATGCACCCAACCCATTCCTTCCCCCGTTTGCGGCCGTGGCGTCTGCTGCGTCCGCCCCTTGCCATGCTCCTCGCGGCAGCGCTCGTCGCCTGTGGTGGTCAGGCGGCATCCGCGGCACAGATCAGCGTCTCCAACGTCTGGGCGCGGCCGATGATCGTCGAAAGCGGCACGATGCCCGCGATGCCGACAATGGGTGGCACCATGGCTGTGGGCGCGCCGGGGACGATGGCGACGAGTTCGGTGATCGCCGGGAGCGGGATGCCGGGCATGGCCGTGGACGGGGTGACCGATGCACTCTACGTGACGATCACGAACAAGGGCGGGACGACCGACCGACTGACTGGCGCGCAATCAGCGATTGCCACGGCGACCGAACTTCACCAGACGGTGATGCAGAACGGCATCGCGCAGATGCCGCCGGTGCAGGGAGTGGACATCCCCGCCCACGGCAACGTGACCTTCAAGCCGGGCGGGTATCACGTCATGTTAATCGGCCTCGCGCGCACGCTGAAGGTGGGCGATACCTTCCCCGTCACCTTGACCTTTGAGAAGAGCGGCACGATGACCGTCACGGCCACGGTGCAGGAGCAGTAGGGGTCTGGAATAGGCATGGCTGGAGGGACGATCACTGTGGGTCCTGCGCGTACGACAGCGGATCGTCTGCGGCAACGGTGGCTGACTCTCTTGGTCATGCTCACGATCGGGCTCCTTCTCCTCACGGCATGTGGCGGGGCGGTGCATGCGGACGGGCAGAGAGCGGAGACTGTTCAGGCGCCTTCCGATGCTGATGTGAGCAGCGGCGCGCAATCAGCGGAGATGGTGCAGCGCCATGACATGATTCTCCTGCTGCACACAACCACTGGCCGCGATGGCAGCGCGCTCGCGGTCAATGTCGTCGACAACACGATCTGTCCGGTGATACCGCTCGCCGCTGTGCAGCGGGTTCGCGCGCGGATCATGCCGGTAGGCCATGCGGATGCACCCGTTGCCGTGCCACTCCTGCGCGACCCTGATGGTCTTTATCGTGCGCGGGGCGCATTCATGCGGACGCCGGGGACATGGCGGATTGAGGTGCGGGTCCGGCGGCGCGACACCTGGCAGGAGACCGCGTGGCAAACCTAGACACGACCTATCCGACACATATTTGCTGCCGTCGTGGCGAGAAAACGGAACCGATGAATCATCGGCTCTGGCACGATTTTTCTTACCGCCGGGCAAAATCGGTCGTGCTACTAACGGGCCACACGTCGGAATGTCCGCCAGTGTTCCTGCAAACATAGGCCAGGTAGGCCACGGCTAGGTTTGCCGCGTGGCGCTTCATATTCACCACGTACGCGAACGGCTGAGCAATGCGTGCAAGACACCGCCAGCACGAACGGAACGCACGGCGGTCACCCGGATCCCCGCTGCGGCGGTGTGCGCGTCGGCGCTGGCTGCTCTGGCTGCTCATCGCAGTGCTCGCCCTGCTGCCAGCACCCGTCAGCGCGCATAGTGGCTCGACCTTCGGCGGCGGCATCATCGGACCGTGGATCATCAATCCCGTCGTCTGGCTCGGGCTGATGCTGGTGGGGACCGCCTACTTCTATGCCACCGGCGCGATTGAGGTCCACGAACCGGACGCGGTTGGTCCGCATCAACTCTGGTACTTTCTTGGCGGGCTGGGTGTCGTTTTCGTCGCGCTCACCTCACCGATCGACTACTACGCCGATAACGCCTTCTGGGTGCACATGATTCAGCATCTGCTGCTGATGATCGTCGCACCGCCCCTGCTCCTCGTCGGCACGCCTGCCGCGCTCCTTCGGCCTCTCACCCACCGGCCCGCGCTGCTCCGCCTCCTTCGCGTGTTCGTCAATCCTGGCATGGCGTGGTTGCTGTCCACGAGCGTCTTTCTGCTCTGGCATGTGCCGACGCTCTATGACGCGGCAGTGCTCGACGCCAAGGTGCATGCGCTGGAGCATCTCAGTTTCCTCCTCTCGGCGCTCCTCTTCTGGTGGACGATCTACAGTCCGCTCCCCGCACTGCCGCCGCTCTCGCGGGCGAATCAGGTGCTCTATCTCGCGCTGAGCTGCCAGCCGAATGTCATCCTCGGCGCGGTGCTCGTCTTCGCACCGCACGCCTTCTACGGTGTCTATGGGGGCGCGCTCCGCCTGGGCAACATCAATCCGCTGACCGATCAGCAGATCGGTGGGGCGATCATGTGGGTGCCCGGCAACGTCGCCTACCTCGGTATCCTCACGAAGATCTTCTTCAACTGGTTTAACGAGCATGAAGCGGCGCAGGCGGGAACGCCAGGCACCGCAACGGCGCGGAGGGAGTCATGAACGAGCGTCCCATGAGCGACCGCAGCGGGCACCGCTCGCCATGCCGCTCTCTCTTCGCGATGCTCCTTGCCAGTATCGCGCTGGCGTTACTCGTCATTCCGGTCGCCGCGCACGTCGTGCTCGTTTCCGCGACACCCGTGGCCGATAGTGTGATCGGCCAACCGCCGCCAGTCATCAAGGTGCGCTTTGATATGGCGCCAGAGACGAAGTTTGCCGCGATTCATGTCCTCGATGCCCGTGGCCAGGTCATGGCTGGCGGTGCCGCAACGATTGATCCCAGCGACCCGACGATCATTGCCGTACCGATCCCACATCTCCCTTTTGGCCTCTATACCGTCGCCTGGCAGGCGCTCGCACCGGACGGCCATCTCTCAAAGGGCAACTACGCCTTCACGCTCACCGCGAGCCCCGGACCGGCCGCGCCTGCGGAACCGGAGGCGGCTGGTGCGCCGACCACCTATCCAGCCGCACCGGCATCGGCCAGCGGTACGAGCGGGAATCCGTCCCTGCTCATGGTCGTTGTGCGCTGGTGGCGCTATCTCGCGCTCGCCGTCCTGCTCGGCACGTTCGGGCTGGCGGTTCTCGTTGTCTCGCCGGTGACCCGCGAACGCGCAGACGGCGATCTGCGCTGGCAGGAGGCGACACGCATGCTCCGGGGCGCTGCGCTTGGAGGGGCCGTGAGCTTCGCGCTCGCACACCTCGTCACGCTGCTCGTGCAGGCGGCGCGCGTGACTGACGTCTCCCTGACGGCGATCAATGGCGAGACAGTGCGATCCCTCGCCTTCGACACCGTGTACGGCGATATCTGGCGGTTGAGTGCCCTGCTCGTGGTAATTCTCGTGCTCGGAATCGCGCTCTTACTCTTTGCTGATCGGTGGCCGCATCTGCCGCAGACACGCCTGGGCATCGTTACCACCGCGCGACCCCGACTGCGGACGGTGCGGCGCGTGACCACCATGACCCAGTGGCCATGGTGGCTGGGCTTTGCGCTGTCGCTCCTACTCGCCGGGACGCTCAGCCTCAGCAGCCATGCGATTGTCGAGATGCACGGTCCCGTTCTCGCGGTGCTCGCGGACGGTGTGCATCTCGGGGCGATGAGTGTCTGGTTTGGGGGATTGCTCATCCTCCTCGGTGCGCTGCCGCGTCTCCTCCGACCGTTGGAACCAGCGGAACGCATCGAGTTGCGCGCTGCGCTGATCGCGCGCTTCTCTCCGGTGAGCCTGGTGTGCATGGTGGCGCTCATCGTCACCGGCATCTATGCGATGACGCTGCATACGAGCCGTGACACCATCCTCCATGCGTCATATGGACAGACGCTGCTCATCAAGCACGCCGCGATTGTGCCGTTGCTTGCCGTCGCGGCGAGTAATCTGCGCGTGATCAAGCCGCGATTGCGGCACACGGTGTGGGCACAGCGCTGGCTGCCACGGTTGATGGGCGTGGAAGCAGCGATCGGGCTCGTCGTGCTGGGGCTCACCGCGCTTCTCACCCAGTTACCGCCCGCGTACATGCAGATGGGTGGCAGTAACGGCGCGGCCGCCAATCTCACCACCCGTGCGGCACAGCCTGCGGCCCCCTTGCCAATCGGGACACTCGGTCCTGATGCCGACCTCACGAGCATCGCCCAGACGACGCAAACCATCCGCACTGCTCAGCTTGCCGCCGTCGTGCAGACAACAGACGGACAGGACGGCAGTGCCCTGGCCGTCACTGTTCTCGATCCCACGACCATTCCCACTGGTAGTGATCCCAGCACGTCGCCGGTTGGCCGGCAACTCCCTGACGTGCAGGAGGTGTATGCACTGCTCATCTTCACGGGCGCAGATCTTGGCCAGACGAGAGTGCCCCTGGCGCGGGAGCCCGACGGCTGGTACCGGGCGACGGGAAACTTCTTCCCGATCAAGGGGAACTGGCAGATGCAACTCGTCATCCGGCGCGCGAATGTCGCGGCGGACGCCCGACTCACCGCTGCCATCACGTCTGATTCCACGCGCGTCCAGCCAGCGGCGACACCGGCCACGCAGTCCGGGTTCCTGTGGCCCCGCTTCCTGCCCAGTGCGCTGACCGGGGCGCTGCTGGTGCTGGTGGGTAGTACCCTCTTGGCGCTCCAACGCTCCCGGCGGTTTGGCGCGGTGCGAGCGGGCCGGCGGGCCACACTGTTTGGCGCTTGGAGCGTTGGTGCGCTGATGATCGGCGCGGTCGTCTTTGGCTACTTTAGCGTGGCGCGCACGCCGACCACCGATCTGCGCAATCCAACGGCGAATGACGCGGCGACGCTCGCACGCGGGCAGCAGCTCTTCGCGCAGAACTGTGCGGTCTGCCATGGCGCGACCGGGCATGGTGATGGGCCGCTCGCACCGCAGCTCCATCCGCGTCCGGCGGATATCGCTGGGAGCATGGTCTCCGCGCATACGGACGGCGATCTGTACTGGTACATTAGTCACGGCATCCCCGGCAGCGCGATGCCCGCTTGGTCCGGCCCCCTCAGCGATCAGGAAATCTGGGCAGTAGCCCGCTACGTCCGTTCGCTACGCAGCGGCGCACCCTAGCGGAATGCAAGTACCGGCGCGCGATGCATCAGTCGTGCCGCACGATGACGGTATCGTCTGCTGCCTGTTCGGGCTGCAGGGCCGATCGTGACCCTGACGGCACGGGGCGGGGAGACAATCGCCGAGAGAGAATCGCACCGCCGCTGAGGATTGCCAGCACAAGGAGGATCGCCCCGATCCCGTAGACGAGCGTCAGCGCGGTGACGGTTGGCGTGGCGGGGTTGCTCGCCGGGGCGGGGACCGTCGCGCCACCGATCGGCAGTGTGAAGGTGGCGCTGACATCGTCCTTCGCGGTCCGCCGGACGATCACCCGCGTCTGCCAGTCGCCGGCGAGTGTCGTATAGGGGCCGGTGAGGGTGTAGTGCCCATCACCCCGCGCTGTGGCCACTTCCGCAGTCTCATCCGCGCCCAGCGCCGGGGCCGCGAACCGCAGTTCCACCCGTGCCGCATCCCGTACCGGCTGCCCCTTCGTCACGAACACGTCATAGGTGATAACCCCAGGTTGGAGGGTCGAGGGGGTGAGCGCGACGGTCAAATCACCCGCTTTCGTCCGCTGCGTGAGATGCGTTTGCCCGGTCTGCACGGCCTCACGGGAGGGCGCCAGGCCGGTGAGGATCGCGACGACTAGGAGCACTGCGGCGCCAAGGCAGACTTCCCCACGAATGGACTGGCGGAAATGGCGCACGACCGGCCGCACTCTCTCATACTCTGACTCCCTACGCGCCGTGTGTGCGAGGTGCGGGCGCACCCAGAGGAGGTTAAATGCACCGAGGCAGACGAGTCCGAAGACGAGTACGAGTTTGACGAGTAAGGCGTGCCCGTAGTCCGTGGAGCGCAGCGCGTCGAGCGAGCCGACATGGACCCAGGCGCTGTAGAGCCCCGTCAGGACGAGGATACCGACGCTGCCGAGCGCCATGGGAGAGAAGCGGGCGACCACCGCGCGGAGCAGCGTCTGGCCCGCCGTCGTCCGGCGGGTCAGCACGGGGAGCGTTCCGACCAAGCCGATTAGGCCACCAATCCAGATCGCGGCGGCGAGCAGATGGAGGCAATCCATCGCGACGGTGACGGGCGTCCAGAACGGCGTTGCCGCGCTGTGACTGATCAGACTGATCATGAGCAGTTCGTTCACCCCGACCGCGAGGCCGAGCAGGACGGTAATGAGCTGGAGATTCGTCTCGCGGGTCTGCGGCGTCCGCACGATCCGCAGGCGCGACGGTCCGAGCACGCACGCGGCAAAGAGCGCGAGGAAGAGGCGCAGGCACCAGATACTGCCCGTGTGTGTGTCCAGGAGATAGCCGTGGAGGACACCGATATCGAGCGCGCCGACGAGTGACCGCCCCGTCGCCTTAGCAACTTGCGCCAGGGCGCCAAGCGCGGTGGTTACAGTGAGAACGATCAGGGCGATCGCGGCGAGGATGCCAAGCCGTTTGTTCACCGGTTCGGCAACGGTCTCGTCCGCTTCGGCGCGTGTCCTCATTCCGGCAATTGCTGGCGTCCAGATGAACAGCCCGAACACGATGATCCCGAGGAAGGCGCTCACACTCAGATAGGCCAGCCACTTCGTCACCACCTCAAGCGGTGTCGGCCCGGAGAAGGTAACGGTGTTCTGGGTCGCCGCGCTTCCGGTGATCGATGCCGTACCGACCGCGAAGGCAAATGATCCACCGGTTGTGTGCCCGTCCACCGCCGAGGTCGTCTTCCAGACGACGGTGTAAATGCCCTGCGGCAGATCACGGACGCTGACGATCAGCGATTCCCGGTCGTCGGGCACGACGTGGAGATCGCCCTTGTCGAAGCGCTCGTGAGTCGCGTTGAAGATATCAACTTCGCTGTACCGCGGCTCGGGTGCTTCACTAAAATACAGTCGCACACTCGTCGGTGCCGTGGGGACGGACGCGCTAATGCCCGGCTCCGCCCGCACGAGGTTCGCGTGGGCGGAGACCGGGACCGTGAATGCGAGCGTGGCGACGAGACCACTGAGGATGCAGAGAATCCGTAGGCGCATATGCCCCATGCCTTATACCTTCCGAGCGGCCGGCTAACTCCTCGCAGCGCCGTTCGTGCCGCCCAGACGAGCTGGTCGCCGCGTGATCGCGACGCCCCCTGCCGCCAGCCCAAGGATGCCAACGATCAGCCCGGCGATGCCGAAGAGGCGCGCCGTGTTCGCGCTGGACTTCGCGCTATCGAGTTGCGACTGGAGATTTGCCGGGACGGTGACCTGGTTGGGGAACTGCACGCTCGCCAGTGAGTCGACATCGTTGAAGCGACCCGGACCGGACGTGAACGTCTCATCAATCGACTGATCGTTGATCTGTCCGAAGAGATGGTACATGTACGTGCCCGGCGCAGTTGGCACGAAATAGGCACCGTACTTGCCGGGCAGACCGAAACGTGCGGTGAGCGTCAGGTCCTTTTTCGCGCCGTTCGGCACCAGCACTTGCGCCTTCAGCGTCTTTTCCAACCCCATGACCGGCACGCCGTTGCCGTTGGCGTCTTTCTGGGTCAGGTCCGTGACGGTGAGATCAAGGCCGTTGGCCTGGCTCTCGATAGCGGGTTCATTGAGGAAGCCAACGACCGCTTGGTATTTACCCCCGGGGAGCGTGCGCCGCTCGTGCGCGGACGCCCCGCCGGGGGCGAGAAACAGTGCCATCACCAGAAGGATGGGCACGAGGCCCCAGGACACCATCCGCCGGATCTGCATCGCCGACCCCTTTCCTGACCAGACAAATTGCCAATGCCGCGCGTCGTGTGCGTGGTTCGCACCTGTCACCGTATCCTACGCTGTCACAGGGAGCGTGAATGGCAGCGCGGGAGCTATTTTTCGGATCGAAAGAGGAACTAGTTCGTTTCGGTATCCCCGCGTGCATCCTGCACTCCTCCGCGCTCGTCGGCCACCAGCGATGACGCGGTCCGCGCCACTGCGGTGCCCGATGCCGTACGCGAGCGCAGGATGGCGAAGAGGCCACCAACGACGACGATGGTCGTGACGGAGAAGATCGCCAGCCACAAGCCCCATGGCGCGCCGCCGCCTGTGCTTGCCTTCGCTACTGCGGCCGCGTTTGCTGCGGCAGGGTCCACGGTGAAGATGAAGGAGCCATCCACCTGGTGCCCGTCCTCCGAGAGGGAGGTGTAGGTCACGGTGTAGATGCCGTTGCCGAGGTTCGGCGTGAGGGGAATCGTCATCTTCGTGCGCTCGTTGAGGTCCACAGACCAGCCGGTGGAGACGACATTCCCCGCCGTGTCGGTCACCACGCCGTTACTGTGCGTGGCACTCGTCTCCTGTGAGAACGTAATGATGACCTGGGCGGGCACCGTGGCGATCGTTGCGCCGTTTGCCGGGACAGAGGAGCGATATTCAGCATGGGCGGTGACGATGAGCGCATGGAGCGAGAGGAACAGGAGCACGAGTGGAGCAAGGAGCCACCGGCGATGGTGTCTTGGTATCCGGTTTCGCATCATGGCGGAGTGCCGACCTTTCCCAACCGTTACCGGGATGGCGCACGGCGGCGCAGCGCCGACCACGCGGCAAATCCCGCTCCACCAACGACGATCACCGCGATCGCCACAACAAGCCAGGGGCCTTGCTCTTCGTACTGGTTTGGCCCGTGTGCGGCAGCGTGGTCGGGACACGCGTCGCCACGGCACCCCTACCCGTACCCGTCGCGACGATTGGCGCTGCGGCGCGTGTCGTCGTCGGGGCGGCTGTTGGCGCAGTCGTTGCGGTCGGCTGCGTGCTCGCGGTGACGGAACCGGCAGCCACCGTCTCGCTGGCCGGGGAACTCGTGGTCATCGTTGCGACAGCGGGCGTGCCGCCGATCGTTGCTGTGCCGGTACCCACTACCGCCTGCACCATGAACGTGAAGGCGCCATCCGCCACACCGTTGTCATCGTCGGTGAACGTGTTCCACGTGACGGTGTAGACGCCGTCTGGCAGGTTCGGCTTGAGATCAATCGTCATCTGAGTGCGCTCGTTAAGATCCACCTTGAAGCCGGTGGAAACGGGTGCGCCGCTCGGATCGGCGACGGAGCCGCCGCTCTTGAGTGGGTCCGTCTCCTCGGAGAAGATGATCATCACCTGGCGGGGCGCTTGCGGTACCGTCCCGTTGGCCGGTGGATTCGAACTCTTGTACAGCGCATGTGCCGAAACCGGTATCGTCAGCGCCAGTGTCAAAACGAGTGCCAGACCGCCGATGATGCGCAGGCCACGTCCATTGTGTCGTTGCATGTCCTTATCCCTCACACCGGATCTCAGGTAAGCCCTCATCGCCAGCCTTCATTCTACGAGGCAGCGGGCGGGAAGAACGAGCGTCCGCCGCGCGGATCAGGGCAAAAAAGGACTATTTTGCCGTGAAAAAGAACTAATCCCTTTCACCGATCAGCCCCTGCTGGCGTGCGAAGGAGGCGGCTTCATGGCGGTTCCGTTGGTGGAGTTTGGCGAGGATGTTGCGCAGATGGTTCTTTACCGTGAACTCGCTGATGAAGAGCGTCTCAGCAATGTCCCGATTGCGTTTGCGCGCCGCGACCATCTCCAGGATCTCTAACTCACGGCGGGTCAATGGCGTGGTCAGCGCCGCGCTCTGTTGGGCGAACTCCTGAATGAGGCGGGTGGCGAGACGGCGAGAAATCGGTGCCTCTCCGCGCGCGAGACCACGCAGCGCCTCCACGAGCTCCGCGCCCCGGATATCCTTGAGGAGATAGCCCTGTGCACCGGCGCGGATGGCGGCAAAGAGGTTCTCGTCGGCATCATGCACGGTCAGCATGACGATGGTCACGTACGGCAGCGTCGCTTTGATCGCCTGCGTCGCGGCAACCCCGTCGAGCACCGGCATGTCCACATCCATGAGGACGAGGTCGGGCATCAGGTCCCTCGTCCGTTCGATCGCTTCTGCCCCATTCCTCGCTTCGCCGACGACCTCGAAGTCCGGCTGCGCGTTGAGCAGTCCGGTCAATCCCTCGCGCAGCAGTGCATGATCGTCCACGAGGAGCACACGAACACACTCCCCGCTCATGCGACACCGCGGGCTTCAGCGGCGAATGGCAAGGTGACGGAGACGGTCGTGCCGCTGCCCGGTTCGGAGTGAACGACGAACTGCCCGCTGAGGCTCTCCACGCGCTCGCGCATCACGAGGAGGCCGAAGTGCTGTCGGCCGATGCGCGGGACGGTGTCGGGGTTGAAGCCGATGCCGTTATCCCGGATGGTGAGTTCCAGACGGTGGGCCTCAGGGTGTAGCGCGAGATGGACTTCGACCCGCGTCGCCTGTGCGTGCTTGCGCACATTCGTCAATGCCTCCTGCACGACGCGAAGCAGCTGGAGTTCGGCCAGCGGGGCGGGAAATGCCGTGCCGTCAAGATCACCCGCAACAGTCACCGCGATGTCCGTTGCGTCACTGAAGCGGTCCGCAGTCTGGCGCAGCGCGGCGAGCAAATCACCGTCGGTATCCGTGCGTAGCCCGATAATCGCCTCGCGGACATCGGCATACGCCGTCCCACTCGCCTCGCCGATCCGGTCGAGGGCAACCCGGGCGGCGTTGCTATTGCCATCCGCAAGCAAGGCGTGCGCCCGCTCACTCTGGAGCGTGATGGTGGCGAGCATCTGGGCCAGCCCATCGTGCATTTCGCGCGCGATGCGATCGCGCTCTTCGAGGACGGCAACGCGCGCGAGTTGAGCGGCGAGGCGGCGATTCGCAATCGCCACCGCGAGCACATCACCGAGGGATGTGAGCAAGCCGTGGTCAATGGACGATGCATCGTCGGAGAGATGCAACGTGCCGAGCGGCATGCCATTATGCGCGAGGGCATGATCGCCGGGACGGGAATGGTGTGCCAGTGGCGGGATTTCCGGGGGGCTGAATGTCACGCTGGCGACGCCGAGGGCATCGCGGATGAGGGGCAGACTGACGGCGAGCAGGGTCTGCTCATCGCTCTGCTGGTGCGCGACGGTCGCCAGCGCGTTGATCGCAGCATACCGACGGTTTTGAGCAATCAGATGCGCATCGAGTTGTTCGATGAAGTGAAAGATGATGAAGGCGAACGCGGCAGAGGCGGAAAACGCCACGGCGGCCGAGATGAGGTTGCCAAGCCAGACGGGGAGACTGTCATCGAAGTAGCGATGGCGGATCGTCTCACTGAGGAGAGTAAAGAGTGCGGGGACGATTACCGCGCTCCAGCGGAGGCGACGAAGGAAGGCGGCACGCGCCGTGTGATTCTGCATACCAACCTCGCAACGACGACCAAACGATGCCGATGGACCGATCACGTCATCATACCGCACTCGTAGAGTGGCACTGCTAAGCGCGGCGCATGGTGTGTGCGGTAACTCGCGTCAGCGATGGATCGCCTTCCCAAGGACGGGCATCAGTTCGGGAATGGCCACATCCCGCGCTGTTCGCGGATCGCATCGACGACGCAACCGCGAATGTGCCCTTCGAGAAGGTGCGCAACCATCTGAACGGCACATAACGGGTATTAGGGAGACCATCGTACGTGACTTTCCCTTGTGGCGCGGTGATTTGTGGTCACCAATAACGGCCAAATGGGTACGTTCTGTGTACCACTTTTCGCCGCCCGCGACGTGTCACTCGACCCGCTCTCCCCATCATACGGCGATGAACGACCCGGATCGCCGACCGGTTTCATCGAGGACGGATACATTCCCTGTTCACCGATTCGCAGGCCCCGCGCCCGGCGCCGCCGACGCATGATCGCCCCAGTGCCATTTACTCTACCATCCGCAGATACTGGTAGAGCGTCTCCCGGCTGATCCCATACGCCCGCGCCACCGCCGCCTTCCCCTCCCCCGCCGCCAGCCGCTGCCTTAGTTCCGCTCGTTGCTCTGCGGTGAGCGCCTTCTTCCGCCCCCGATACGCTCCCCGCTGCTTCGCCAACGCGATCCCCTCCCGCTGCCGCTCCCGGATCAGCGCCCGCTCGAACTCGGCAAACGCTCCCATCACCGACAACAAGAGCGTCGCCATCGGCGCGTCCTCCCCCGTGAAGGTCAGCCCCTCCTTAACGAACGCGACGCGGATGCCGCGCCCGGTGAGCGAGCGGACGATCTGGCGGAGATCATCGAGATTGCGCGCCAGGCGATCCATGCTATGCACGACCACCGTATCCCCCTCGCGCGCGAAGCGCAGGAGCGCATCAAGTTGGGGACGATCCACATCCTTGCCCGATGCTTTATCGGTGAAGATGCGGTCCACCGCAATCTGGTCGAGCTGGCGGTCCGGGTTCTGGTCGAGGGAACTGACCCGGACGTAGCCGATGCGCTGTCCATTCACAATATTTCCTCCATCTGTCAAGATAGAGTCTATAAGGTTCGGGAACAACTGTCAAGAAAGAGAAAAAGCGATCCTATATTGACAAGAAGAGGAGGAGATGGCTGACATCAGGCTGGGGTAGACCCCACCCTGACATCTCGCCACAGCCAGCACCCCGCTCGTGCCACCGCCTGGCTCTTCGCGTACTTTATTCGTCAATCGCTCCCAGACACATGGGTTGCAGGCGCCATCTCATTGCGAGCGTACGTGACTATCCGCATGCGCGTGGGACCACGCCGCACGAACACGACGATACGAGGGATGTCGCCGGACGTGTACTGTTTACGAATACACGACAAGCGAGGTGTACCGTGGTATCGTGTACGTATAGGGGAGGCTTTGCGGACGTATCACGCACGAGAGGAATGGAGGGGATACATGGACCCGACCGGAGCGAAACGAGGGGCGGTCGTTGCTCATGGTCAGGAAAGCTGTCCGGAGAAGCGCACCGATACGGGATCGCGAGCATTGTCGAGGCGACGCACGCAGGGTACGCTCGGTGCCGCGCTGGCACTGCTGCTCGGACTGGTCGGACTATTCGCTCCCCACCTCATGGTCAGCGCGGCGACCGCGCCCTCACTCGGTACGGCGCAGAGCTTCGCGGTGTTGGGCGGCTCGACGGTGACCAATACCGGCCCGACGACGATCAGCGGCGGCGATCTCGGCGTCAGCCCCGGCCTTGCGATCACGGGCTTTCCGCCGGGGATCGTCAACCCACCGGGAGCGACCCACGCCGGAGACGCGAATGCCCTTCAAGCGCAGAGCGACGTCACGATCGCGTACAACAACCTCGCGGGGCAACCATGCACGAGCGATTTGACGGGTCAGGACCTCGGCGGATTGACGCTCACGCCCGGTGTCTATTGTTTCTCCTCATCGGCCCAGTTGACGGGGACGCTCACGCTCGATGCCCAAGGCAACGCCGGCGCGGTCTTCATTTTCAAGATCGGCAGCACGCTGACAACCGCGAGCAACTCCTCGGTGCGCGTGATCAATAGCGGCTCGGCCTGCAACGTCTACTGGCAGATCGGCAGTTCCGCGACGCTCGGCACGAACACCGCGTTCGCGGGAAACCTGCTCGCGAGCGCGAGCATCACCCTGAACACGGGCGCGACGCTCACCGGCCGGGCCCTCGCGCGCGCTGGCGCGGTGACGTTGGATTCCAACACCATCTCGTCGGCAGGATGCACGGCGCCGACACCAGCACCGACCGCGACCGTCCCCGCCGCCACCCAGACGGCGATTGCCGCCACACCGACCGCGACCGTCCCCGCCGCCACCCAGACGGCGATTGCCGCCACACCGACCGCGACCGTCCCCGCCGCCACCCAGACGGCGATCGCCGCGACACAAACGGCGATTGCCGCCACACCGACCGCGACCGTCCCCGCCGCCACCCAGACGGCGATTGCCGCCACGGCAACGGTGATCGCCGCCACACAAACGGCGACTGCCGCGACGCCGACGATACCCGCAGCGACACAAACGGCGATTGTCGCCACGCGACCGCCGTCGGCTGCCACGCCAACCGTCCCCGCCGCAGTGCGACCGCCGTATGTCGTCGCCCTGACGCCGTTTGTCCCCACGCCAATCGTACCTGCTGCAACCCGACCGCCGTCGGTCGTCGCGCAAACGATGGTCGTCGCGACGCAATCGCCCGCAAGCGCCACCGCCGTTTCCACGGCTGCGCCCACACGGATGCCCTCAGCAACGGTCGTGATCCCGGACCACCTGCCGAATACCGGTGGTGGTGGCATGGCGACGACGTTCACCGAGACGCCGGAAACGCATCGTGGCGTCGAAATGGCGCTCTGGATCACCCTCGCGGCACTCCTCACGCTCACGAGCGTCGGTCTGCTGCGCGTCAGACGTGCCCGACGGTAGGTCGGCAGGCAGACAGGGACGGAACGGCATGCAGGGGAAGCGGTCCTCATTGTGCGGCAGGGACACAGCAGGAGACGCGATGCATCAGTATCGGCATCACGACCGGGAGACAAGGCGCCGACCGAGGAGCGGCATGATCGCCGGCTTGCTCGCGTGGCTCCTTCTTTCCCTCGGGGCGAGCGCCGCCGTCGCCGACGATGGTTCGCCGCCGGCACGCGAGGCGGGGGTGCCGGTGCGCCTCACGATTCCCGCGATCAACGTCGATGCCCGCATTGAGGCCGTCGGCTTAACGCCGGACGACGCGATGGATACGCCCAACGATTCCCTCGGTACCGCGTGGTATCAGCTTGGCCCGCGGCCCGGCGAGCAGGGGAATGCGGTGATCGCGGGACACGTCGATACCGTTGGCGGAGAGGCCGTCTTCTGGAATCTGCGCCGCCTGGCACCGGGCGACGCGATCATCGTGACGAGCGACGACGGGATCGCGCACCAATTCGCGGTGACGGGTTCGGAGAAGTACGCCCTCGGAAGCGCGCCGCTGGCCGCGATTTTCGGCCCGACCGACGGCGTGCATCTCACCTTGATCACCTGTGATTCGGACACGCCCTTCGACCGGGCGAGCGGTGCGTATGGCGGTCACGTGCTTATCCATGCCGCTGCCGTTCCCTAAACAGGCCCGGTGCGAGGCGATTGGCGAAACGGATAAGCGTGTCCGCGAAGGTCGTCACGGCGAGTGGCGCATCGCGTTGTGCGTGGTGCGCCGTCAGGCTCGGGCAGACTCCAACTGGACACTCCGTCGTGCTTACCCGAAAACGGTCTTTGTGCGCAGGCCGCCGACCGCGTCCCCGGGCCGTTCTAAAAAGGGCGCTCGATTGGTCCTTGTTCGCCTATGAACGCCGGGTGCGCGATCGGAAGGCAAGCCCGGCACCGACTGCGCTGACCCCTGCGATGACGATCAGCAGCAACCACGGGACCATC
>JAABUQ010004574.1_pt1 | contig 23395 bp, 21 predicted proteins | sample 5560001 | NCBI WGS metagenome assembly JAABUQ01 (sample SAMN10711888, study PRJNA513371) | rock metagenome | isolation source: Antarctica rocks | place: Antarctica: Victoria Land, Finger Mt nord | collected 2015-12-18 | reverse complement strand
ATTGCTCGTCGGTGACGTCGCTGGGATAGTGGTGCGTTCTCATACGCGTTCTACGACGTTCGGCCCCCCAAAGTTCCCCTTATGGGACAGACTCTAAGGCCGGAGGCTACTGCCTGAGGCTCCCGCCGAAAGATCCGCGATAAGCCATCATTGATACATCAATAGCCGTCGATCTAGTCCGCGATTGGCGAGTAGAACCCTGCGTGGCGGTGCAAACCACACCATAGCCACGCGAGGGTGCCGATGATCAATCTTGCCAACTCTCTCAGCCTGCCACAGGCCGCCAAGCGGCTCCCGCCCAGCAGGAACGGCCGTCCGGTCAGCACGTCCACCCTGGTGCGGTGGATCTTGCACGGGCTCCTCGGGCCCGACGGCGAGATCGTGCGCCTGGAGGCGGTCCGCCTGGGCTCGCGCTGGGTGACCGACGAGGGAGCCCTCCAGCGGTTTGTCGAGCGTTTGACCCCCGACATGACCAAATCACCACCCTGAAGGACCATGGCGGCCCGCCGTCGCGCCTCGGAGCGCGCCGGTCGAGAGTTAAAGAATCGCGGCTTCTGAGCCATCGCAACGGACCGACGGAAGACGAGCCCTGATGATGAAGTTCTTGTACGACGGGGCCTTCGATCTCGCCCTTGTGGAACCACGGCCTTCATATCCCCCCACAGCCTTCACACCCCTCACAGCCGGTCATCGTGCCGGGCGTGACGGGCGTGTGGGGTTGACCGACGAACACCGGAGAATCGCCGCATGAACCCTGACTCTCGCGCGATCGTCCCCGTGAACGGGACGTCCCACCCGACGGACCCCCCGAACGATCCGGGGCAAGAATACGACGACCGGACCACGACCGGCCGTTCCTCCTCGTCAAACCGCGCCTACGTCGATGCGCGATTCGCCCCGTCGTCGGCGCCCCCGCCGGACTTCCCGCCTGCGAGGGCCGTGTGGAACAGAAAGACCATCGACTGGTACGAGGAGGCCCCGCTGGTCGAGAACGCCGTGGGCCTCGGGAAATGCCTGGCCGAGGCCGGTGACCTGTACCGGGACCCCGCCCATGCCAACGGGCTCATCCTCGGCTCGGGCTTCCCCAACATCCCCCCCATACCGATCAAGGACGCCGCCCAACTTGCGGCCGTCATCGCCGATCGCCAGCGGGTCCGGGTCATCAAGAAGGGCAACATCACCGGCAACTCCGTCCCCACCAAGCACCTCAAGACGCTGCTGAAGAGCGAGGCGTTCTTGCAGCAGTTCCCGCCGGTCGACGCCGTCGAGCGGCGTTCCCGCTACCTCCCCGGCTTCATCCTGACCCGGCCGGGCTACAACGACGGCGGCTTCGGGCAGCGCGTCCTCCACACGGGCGAGGAGCCAGGGGTCGAGATGGCCCACGACGCCGTCGACATGTTCCTCGACGTGATGGCCTTCGCCACCGAGTCCGACCGCACCAACGCCGTCGCCGCCGCGCTGACGGTCCAGCTCCGCAACTACTGGCCGGGCGCCAAGCCGTGCCTGGTCGTCACCTCGACCAAGAGCCACGGCGGCAAGGAGACGGTCGTCGCCTTCGCCTGCGTCACCACGCCGTCCGTTTCGATCAGCTACCAGGCGACCGACTGGGCGCTGGAGCGGGCCTTCGTCGGGGCGCTCAAGCACGACCCGGACCTCGGGCTGGTCGACGTCGAGAACGCCCGGCTCCAGAAGGGCCAGTCGCAGATCCGCTCGGGGTTCCTGGAGAGGTTCATCACCGACCCCCGGCCCCTGCTGTTCAGCACGGGGACCGGCGCGCCGGTCCGCATCCGCAACGAGGTCGTCGTCGCGATCACGACCAACTCCGGCGACGTCTCGGAGGACCTGATGAACCGGGCCCTGCCGATCCGCCTGGCGCCCGTCGGCGACGTCGCCGCCCGCGACTCGCCGATCGGCAACCCCAAGCTGGAGTTCCTCCCCCGGAATCGCGACCGGATCGAGGCCGAGCTTCGGGGCATGGTCGAGCGATGGAAGGCCGCCGGCCGCCCCCTCGACACGAAGGTCAGGCACCCGTTCACCGAATGGGCGCAGACCGTCGGGGGCATCCTGATGGTCAACGGCTTCTGCCAATTCCTCGGCAACTATTCCGTACGCAAGACGGCCGACGACCCCGTCCGTCAGGGGCTGGGACTGCTGGGCGTCGCCAGGCCGGGCGAGTGGCTGCGTCCGGCGGAATGGGCCCGGCTGGCGGTCAACCTGGGCCTGGCCAGGACGGTCCTCCCCGAGGCCGACCGCGACAGCGACCTGGCCCGCGAGCGGGGGGTCGGGGTCATCCTCTCGGCACACCTCGACGAGACTTTCTTCGTCGAGACCGAGGACGTGCGCATGGTCCTGTGCCTGAAGAGGGCGCGTCGGCGGTTCGAGGGCTCCTCGCCCACGACGCGCTACTGTTTCGACGTGCTCGGCGAGGAGGAGATCCCCGAAGACCCCCCGCAGGCCTGAGGCCGAGCGCGACGCGGAATGCGACCGCCTGACCAGGCGAAGAGCACTCCCGAACCGGGCGCTGCCTCGCGCGACTTCTTCGGCCGATCCCTGCGGTCAGGGCCTGGGGGGGATCGCCCCGCCCCGGCCTTCCTTTCATAACCGATCATAACCGAGTGTGAGGCATTAACGATTTCACAAACTTGAGGAGCTGTCTCGATGGAACCGCCCCACAGTGGCCTGCTTTGGGCCCGACTCGCCGACCCGAAACTCCGCGAGCAGATCAAGGCCGCGACCGTGGTGATCGGCGCCGACGCCCGCGGTACCGGCAAGTTCACCGTGTTCTTCGGGTTGGCGACCCTGGCGCGGCACGCGAAGGCCGGGAAGGACCTGAAGGCCCTCATCGTGACGGTCGCGGTCGATTTCGCGACGGACGACGTGGAGGTCTTGTACGCCTTCTGCATGACGCCGAAAGGGTCGTGCTGCTACAACCGCGCGGAGGCCATCAACCCGAGATTCAATTGAACCTCCCGCGAACGGCCCCGGCCCTGCGACCGGCGAAGGCTGGGTGAAGGGCTAAGCCGCGGTGGCCGAGGAAGTCGTCCCGCGGTCCGCCCCGGCCGACATCGAGGTCAGTCGTCGCTGGGCTTCGGTTTATCAACTCATCAACGAGTGACGCCCGCCCAATTCGCAGTTGGGCGGGCGTCGATTTAGAGGGCGAGACGCATGGCCAACACCAATGATGTCGCCCCCCCGCCGGCGGGCAACCCCGCCCCGGGCGAGGCGGCTCCGCTGCAACCTCATCCAGCCCGCAATGTCGTCGGTGACCGTGAGGACGGCAAGCCCAAGCCGCCGATCAAGCTGACCAGGAACCTGCTGAAGGCCAGGGCGGCCAGCATGCCCACCATCCTCCCGTGTCCCCCTCGGAAGCCAGACTACGACGGATTCGACGACGGCGACGGCGAGGATCGCGACGACGGCTACGAGGATTACGCCGCCCTCAGGGCCGTGGCCGATGAGGAGCTGGCCGAGTCTGCCGAGGCCGAATCCCGGCTCCAATCCCAGGCTGCGGCCAGGGAGGCTCAGATCCAGACGGTGGGCAAGACCGACTCGCCGATGCACGAGCCCGTTCTCGGGCCCGCCGTGTTCAGCTTCACCGACGAGTCGCGGAAGTTCGCACTACGCTAGGAGTCGGCGACCCGGATGCTCGCCGGTCCCAGGGAGCAGCTCGTGGCGCACCTGGTGCGGCGGCCCAACGTCCTCCACCTGGCCCGCCCGCACCTCAGGCCCGAGAACTTCAACCTGCCGGACGAGAAGACGCACCAGATCCTCGTGCGGCAGCTCTACATCCTGCACGACGCGGGGGCGATCCCGCCGGGGGGGTCGACCTTCGCCGCGCTCCACGGCGTGCTCGCGGGGTTGGTCGAGGCCGACCACGGCGGGGTGAAGACGGGGTCGCTGTTCGGTCACCGCCAGGCCGAGATGCAGAAGCTGGCCGACGAGCTGTTCGGCGACGCGGGCGCCCCGGGGGGGCCGGGCCTGCTCCGGCGGATCTTCGACCTGCCCGCCGCGTCGCTCGACGACCAGCAGGGGTTCGTCCTGCTCCGTCAGTTCCTCGCGGAGAGGCGGGTGTTCGATGAGCTTGAGGAGCGACTCCGGGACACCGGGGGCCGCGTCCCCAAAGACTTGGCCGCGACGCTGGACGACTTCCGGGCGCGGGCCCGGACGTTCGCGGCGCTCGGCGTGCAGCGGCCGTCATTCGGGGAGGAGGTGGACGGCCTGCTCGACACCCTGTCGGAGGGGTGGGGCCGCGCGCTGCTGGGGCTGAGGACGGGCATGGACCGTCTCGACAAGCTCCTCGGCGGCCTCCAGGGCCTGACCGTGCTCGGTGCGCCGCCGGGGACGGGCAAGACGGTCCTGGTGACCCAACTCGGCCTAGGCGTCGCGGAACACCAAGGCGATAACGACGCCGTGGTCGTCTTCCTCGTCCTCGACATGGCAAAGGAGGTGGTCCAGGCGAGGGTCCTGTCGCACGTGGCGGGCGTCGACTTCGAGGTGATGACCAGGGGCTCGCGCGAGTTGCGGTCGAACCCCAGCGGCCCGTACATGACCGAGGAGGACTCGGAGAAGCTCCGGGAGTGCGTCGCCCGGCTCGAAGGCGGAGGGACGGCCGCTCGCCTCTTCTTCCTCGGCCGCGAGGACGTCGCCGCGGGCGTGTCCGCCGCGAGCCTGAGGGCGAGCCTCGACGCCTGCAAGGCGAAGGCGGGGGCGAGGCGGGCGCTCCTGATCATCGACTACCTCCAGCTGCTGCCGGGCCCTCCGACACCGCCGCCGTCGTCGATGGGTGCCAGGCAGGTGCTCATGAAGGCTGAGGACCCGATGGAGGCGGCCCGTCGCCTGATCGAGGTGGTCCAGGACGCGATCCGGCCGCCCGACGGGACCCCGGCCGCGGCGCGGGACGCGGCGCTGGTCGTGAGCGAGACCCGCAAGGCGCCCACCGGGGCCAACGGCAAGTCGGAGCAGACGATCGATGACCTGATGGGCACGACCCGGCTGGCCTACGCGGCCGACGCCATCCTGCTGATGCGGCCGATGACCGACCCCGACGTGGCGCGAATCTACAACGTCGGCAAGGACTCGGCGAAGCTCAAGCGGACCACGCTCAAGGGGCACAAGATCACCCCGCTCGTCCTCAAGATCGAGAAGGCACGCGACGGGTCCTACCGGGGCGACGTGCCGCTGGAGTTCGAGTACACGCGCTCGACCATGACGCCGGTCGACGAGCCGTTCGGGGGCGACCCCACCGTCGGCCCGTTGCACCCGGCGGGCCCGGCCCCGTCGCCGTCGCCGTCGCCCCAGGCGACGACGGGAGCGTCGGCCGGTGACCCCGCCGGGGACGAACATGCTGGCCCCGCGTCGCCGCCCGCCGGACCGGAGGCACCGCCGCAGGGGCCGCCGGGTCAGGCCGTGATGCCCTCGGGGGCACCTGCGACCGGCACGGCCAGGGCGAAGCTCCTGGCGGCCCTGGCGGGCTTCCCGTCGGGCGAGACGGCGAACGTGATCGCCAACGCGGCGAAGCTGTCGAACAAGAAAGCCAAGGAGGTGCTCGTCCAGCTTATCGCCGAGGGGATCGTCGCCGCGGTCAAGGTGACCAAGATCGGGGGCAAGGGGCCGAAGACGTTCGACGGTTTCGCGCTGGCGAGCGCCGGGGCACACCAGGGCCCGGCTGCGACCGAGCCGGGGTGACGATCACCCGGACACGGGCCACCATCAGCCGGACGACGCCATGAACGTCACCCGGACAACATCAGCCGGACAACTGCAAGTCCTTGTAAGTCCAGGAGATAAACCGGGCAAACCGTTGGTCGGACTGGCCCCTCACTGACACGACATTGGCACGGCTGGCCCGCTGTCCGGCTGAAGGGACGGAACGTAAGCATCAAACCCAGAGGGAGATAAGTCATTTTCCGCTGGACAACAACCCGAATTCCCGGAGCGTATCGTTGGCCGGACCGGCTCCCGGCCCCCTACGGGGGCCGGGGGGCCCGGTGCCCTCGGTCCGTGTCCGGCCAACATGACGCACGCGAAGGGACACAATTTCTCTTCGCGCAGCCCGAGGGGATCACCCCGCGCAGCCTTCGGGTGATCCTCACGCGCAGCCCGACGGGGATCACCCCGGTCAGCCCGGCGGGATCACCTCGCACCGCGGAGCCGCGAAGCCCACCTGACGACCCGGCGGCATCTTCACCCGCCGCCCACCGCGTGCAGCCCACCCGCCAGTCATCCGCTCCAGCCAGGCCGCCGACCTCTCGGCCGGCGCGAATCGCCACAGCCCTCTGCTGGTTCCTGGTGCAGCGACCTGAGGGACGGTCCCACGTGGCCCGTGGCGCGATCGCGACTTCTTTCGGGCCAGGTTGCCGTCGGCCCGACCCGGATGCGTCCTACGTGACGCCAGCAGCATCCAGCCGTGGCTTGCCGCCGACCCGAGTGAACCCGGTCAACGGAGCGTCTCCATGAGCGTCCATCCGCCCGCGCCGGTGGGTACTTTTCAGAAGAACGCCGTCCTCTGGGACATCATGGGCGCAACCGCCCGCGACCAGGCCCGGCTCGGCAAGTTGACCGAGTGGCTGGCCCGGCGTTACGCCGAAGTCTGGCCGGCGAGGGAAGACGACCTGCCCGGCGAACTCTGGCGGCCGATCCCCGGCGTCGAGGGGTTCGACTGCTCCTCCCAAGGCCGGGTCCGGCACTATCCCACCCGCGTCGGCAGGCACGCCGGGCGCGAGCCGACCATGAAAGAGCCCCAGCACCTCGTTGAGGTCCGCCGTGGGCCCGGCGACCTAGACGGCCGCGTGACGCTCTCCAGCTTAGCCGTCCAGCCCGAGACGTTCGTCGTGTCCGAGCTGATGGCGTTCGTCTTCACCGAGGTCGCTCGTCGGGAGTACCTGCGAATCGAGACCGGGGAGGCCCCCGAGCCCGCGCGGGAGCCCGCCGCCGACCCGAGGTACGCGCCACCGACGGCCTGGCAGACGGGGGCGGGGACGGTCGCGGTCGCCGGGCCGCCTCCGAACGGTGATGGCGCGCCAGCGGACCCGAACGCCTGGCGTCGCGTCGCCGGGTGGCCCTACGACGCGAACCGGGCCGGGCAGGTCCGCAGTTATCACGACAGGAAGGCCCGCGGGATCGCCCCCACCCCGCAACGCATCTTGCAGCCGGTCGAGGACCCCGCGCTAGGCCCGCGCGTCACGCTTTGGGACGGGAAGGGCGGGAGAGAGACCGTGGCCGTCGCCGAACTGGTGCGGCGGGTGTTCGGGGAGTCGGCGTCTTAACTTCCCCGCCTCGGTGCGTTCCATGATGTCCTTGTGGGCGATCTGGCCTAGGTCGCATTCCCGGCGAGGTCCGCGATCGGCCACGAGGGCCGAGATGGGCGCCCAAATAGCGGTGTCGGTACAGTTCGAGCCGGAAGCCACTCTGGATACCACGAGATGATTACGCGTAACTCCTGAAACGCCCCGGACGACATACCGCCGGGCCCTCGCCCTCGGGTAGAATGGGCAGTCGCGACCAACCGTCCGAGGGTCGAATTGCCATGACGGGGCAGCACGCGTCCCACAGCCGGACAGGAGGCCGACGTGGCCGGACCGATCGACGAGGATGACGACGACCCGTACGACTACGAGCCGCCGAAGGGGCCGAGCCCCCGCGAGGTCCGGGCCGAATGGGCCAGGAACGGCGACGTGGACGCCCTGTGGGGCCTGCTCACGCGGAGCGACTGGGACGCGGTCGACCAGGAGGACGTCTTCAAGCTCCTGATCCAGGCCCTGGAAGTCCAGAGCCGCAACCCGGAGCGGTTCGCGGCCGACGCGTTCGGCCGAATGACCGTCTTCACATTCTCGATCCTCTTGCGCTGCCACCTCTACCTGGCCACCTACGTCGAGGGGAGCGGCCGGGCGGTGCGGATGCGGGCCCAGCCCCCCGGCGACTTGCCCAAGCTCGCGGTCGAGACTTTGATCCCGCGTGTCGTCCAGCTCCAGGAGCACCTCTCGGCGCTGCTGCTCTCCCAGGCCAGCGTCGCACGACAGTGGGCCCTGGTCCGAAGGAACAAGAGCAAGGGCGACGAAGCCACGGCCGTCCGCCCGAACGCGGCCAAGGACAAGAAACGCCCGGCCAAGGGGCCGGACCTGGCCCCCGAGGGCCGCGAGAACGGCAAGGTCAACCACCGCCTGGCCGCCCTGCTGAACGGGCGCGGGCCGGTCGCCAACGGGGCCCGCCACGATGACTGAGCCCACGCCCCGCGCCCCGGGCCCGGCCCTCGAACGCCGGTGGGACGTTATCCGCGCCAAGCTCCTGGCGAACGCCGACCTTCTGGCCGAGCGGGGGAGCCTGGCCGCCAGCACGTCCGCCTCCGGCCGCCGCGTCTGGGCGGTCCGGTTCGCCGACGTCCAGGACGGTCGGCCGGTCCACCGGAACATCTACGTCGGCGGCGACGACCAGGCCGAGCTGCTGCGTCGCACCCACGACTGGCTCGCGCGGTGCCGCCGGGCGACGGCCGAGGTCGACCGCCTGGCCCGGCTCGGCGTCGCCATCGGCGTCATCGCCCGCCGCATCCACCCCAGGCTGGCCCCCGCCCGCTCGCGGGCCACCGCTGAACCGCCGTGCTGATGCAGGGCGAGGGCGGTCTCATGGTCAGACCGGTGCCCCCGTAGGGTCAGAAACCGGCACCTCAGCCCGAGAAATTCGAGGCCCGCCCCTCGCCGGAACAGGAGTCTTGGCATGGACGTGAAGGAGTCTGCGGCGAAAGCCGACCCCGTGGCGCGGGCGGTCGCGGCGATCCGCGGCGCGCAGGACCGGCTGGTCAGCCTGCCCGTCAGCAAGGAAGATCCGGTCAGCCGCAAGGCGGCCGCCGCCCTTCAAGCCCAGGACCCCCCGCCGATCTGGCCCCTGACCGAGGCCCTGCTCAAGGCGCAGGACGCGGGCTTCCGGCTCAGGCTCATCCAGGTCCAGGCGGCGATCGGACCGGCCGAGCCGATCCGCGTCGTAGTGGCGCTGGGCGAGGCGGTCAAGGCCGAAAAGGACATGACGATCAAGCACGCTATCCTCAACGCCATGGTCGAGGTGGGGACGGGGTTGCAGCAGGCATGCGGGGAACTCGATCGAGGAGACCGCCCCGGTACGCGATCGGCGGCGAGCCAGCGGGACCAGGCCCCGCCCGATCCTGGACCCGGTGGGCGAGGAGGCCGGCCTGAGCGGCGTGGACGAGGCCATCGGAGGACCGCTCTACAGCTACCAATCGTTCTCCTGTCGGTCATTGCCAGGGAGAAGGCGGCGCGTCGACTCCCCGATCGAAATCCCGTCCCTGGCCTGTGGAGAGGTATCGTGAAGCGCGTCATCACGCACTCGAAGGCCGACGGCCCCAGCCAGATCGACACGCCTGGGGCCCCAATCCCGACCGCCCGACCCAGAACCCGGGACCCTTCGGCGTCATCCCCCCGGCTGCCCGACGACTCCTCTGCGAGCACCTGCCGGCGCTAGCGGCCATGCTCGACAAGTTCACGATCCTCCGCTCGGTGGACTGCTGGCTCGGCAACCACAAGCCGAACAAGGTCTTCCAGACGGCTCACCTGGAGGCCGAACCCCGGGTCAACCGGGCGGTGACATGTACCCGGCGATCGGCTCGGTCTTCGCCAAACACCACGGGCGAACCGGCCCGGGATTCCCCCTTCGTGGCGTTCCAAACCTCCCGGTCCCAAGTCGCCTACGGCGGGCACCTGGGCCGGCGATTCGACCCGTTCCTCGACAACGGGGCAACCCGGCTGCCGATCTACACCAACGTCGGCGAGGGGCGGCGGGTGCCGGAGGTAGTCATTCCGTCTCGCGGCCTCTCCCGAATGGGTTGCGACGGACGCCGGAGGCCCACTCCCGTTTCATCCGCTCGGACTGGGCTTTCATCCAGGCTTCGGACTTCGGCCGCCTGGCCGCATCGCGGCCCGCCTCCCGGAACTGCGGGCAGTCCGGCCGATAGGCGTGGGCGGCGCTCATCTTCGCCCGCGACTCCGGGGAGCCGGAGGTTTCCCAGCCGATGGTGATGTAATGCTGCCTGAGCCTGGCCGAGCCGACGGTCTGGGCGGGGACCCCCAAGGCCCGACGCCAGCTCCGGACCGTTTCGACGCAGACGCCCCATCGGAACCGCGTCGAACTCGACGCAATGACCACCCCACATTACCTCGGCCGGCTCGAACACAAATCCGAGCCAGACCACGGGAAGGTGGTCTCGCGGCCGGAAGACATCCGCGAGACGATCGCCGACGTAGTGGATGGACAACTTCGCGATCGGATCACCGACGAGGTCTTGAGCGCGGCGGACTTCGAGGGACCAGTGGAGCGGGTCCTTCGTGAGCGAGAGCAAGCGATCCTCGGCGTCTTGCCGTCGGTCGAGGAAGAGATCGTCCGCCACCTGCGCGACAATCCGGCGGAGCTTTGGCTCGACCCGGTGCGGCGGCTGGCCCTGTCGATCGCCATCGAGAGCGGGGGCGGTCCGCGCCGCTTGATCAGGGGAAGGCGGGAAGCGAAGGCGAAACCTCTGGGTTCGTTGGCATGGGTTGTGTGTTAACTGGCGAATTTGACCCGAATCGACGCTAAAGCCCGACCTCTGGTCCTGTACCGGCAGGACAAGGCCGGGCTTGCTGATTTCGCCGACAACACACCGAGAGACAGATCGCAAATCGAACAGGGTGCGGAGGCTGGACTTTGAAGATGGTCCTATTCATCACGCTCCGAGGACCAGGCCACGAAGCCCAGATTAAGCGATTTTAATCGGATTTTAAGGTGACCCATCGGTCGGGCTCGGGAGAATGGCCACGGGGGTGAACGATGGCCCGCCTGCTCGTCGTCGAAGATCAGAAGAAGCTGTTGAGCAGCCTCCAGCGCGGCCTGGAGGAGGAGGGGTACGATGTGGTTGCCGTCCAGACCGGCGAGGAGGGCTTCTACGCGGCGACCACCGAGTCCGTCGATGCCGTGGTGTTGGACCTGATGCTGCCGGGTCGGGGCGGGCTCCTCGTCCTCCACGACCTGAGGGCCAAGGGGTTCTCGAAGCCAGTCCTCATCCTCTCGGCCAGGGATACGGTCGAGGATCGCGTCGTCGGTCTCGACGCCGGGGCGGATGACTACTTGGTCAAGCCGTTCGCCTTCGCCGAGCTTCTGGCGCGGCTCCGCGCCCTCCTCCGTCGCGGCTCGTCGGGGCGCGAATCCGTCCTCCGGGCCGACGACCTGGAGATGGACCTGCTCGCCCGCCGTGTCGTCAGGGACGGAGTCGAACTCGACCTCACCAGGCGAGAGTTCGAGCTGCTGGAATTCCTCCTCCGGAACAAGAACGCCGCCGTCACCCGCGAGATGATCGCCCGCGAGGTCTGGAAGGACGCCGACGGCGCGTTGACCAACTCCATCGACGTCTTCATCACCCTCCTGCGGAAGAAGGTCGAGCGGCCGGGCCTGAGGCAGGTCATCCAGACGATCCGGGGCGTCGGTTATGCGGTGAGGGACGGCTCATGAGGAGCATGAGCATTCGCTGGCGTTTGACGACCTGGTATGGGGCCGTCCTGGCGGCCACGTTGACCGTCTTCGGCGGGGCGGTCTACCTGGTGATGCGGCATGTTCTCCTGGCGAAGACGAGCGCGGGGATGTACATGGAATCGGTCGAAGTCCAGGAGGAAATCGCCCGGACCGGCAGCCGGTCGCTCCTCGGCAGTAGCCTCGGGCGTCGATTCGCGCGTCACCCGGGTTATGACATCCAGGTCGGCGACCCGGGCGGCAAGCCGCTCTTCCGCAGCGATCGACTCCAGGAAGTTGGGCTGCCCGTGCCTTCGGCGTACCCCGAAGCCGATAGGGACGCCTACGAAGACTTCCTTCGCGGTCGCGTGGGGCGGTCCCGGCTCCTCAGCCGGATCGTCCCCGGCCCCGGGGGGCCGGTCATCCTCCAGGTCGCCGTCCCGAGCGAGGGCGACGATCGGGAACTGGGCGAACTCCTGGCCGCCCTCCTGCTGGCCGGCCCGCTGGCCCTGGCCTCGGCGTTGGGCGGGGGCTACTTCCTCGCCCGCCGGGCCCTCGCCCCGGTCGATCGGATGGCGACCGAGGCCGACCAGATCACCGCGCTCCGGCTCGATCGGCGGCTGGACGTGCCCCACCGGACGGACGAGCTTGGTCGCCTGGCCGCGACCCTCAACGGCATGATCGCCCGTCTTGAGCGCTCGTTCGTGGAAGTACGCCGGTTCACGGCCGACGCCGCCCATGAGCTACGAACACCGCTCGCCGTCATCCGGAACGTCGCCGAGGTCGCCCTCCGATTCGTCCGCGACCCGGACCATTACCGCCGCGTCCTCGGGGACGTGCTGGAGGAAGTGGAGCGGCTGACCCGACTGACCGAGCAGATGCTCTTCCTGTGCCGCGAGGACGCCGGGCTTATCCCACCCCGGGATGGCGAGGTCCCGCTGGACCTCCTGGTCCGGGAGACCGTCGAGCACATGGGGATCGTTGCCGGCGCGAAAGGGTTGACGGTCGAGGTCGCCGCCCCGTCCCCGTGCCCAATCCGGGGAGACGCAGACCAACTTCGTCGGCTCCTGGTCAACCTCCTGGACAACGCGATCAAGTACACGCCGGGAGGCGGGGCGGTCCGGGTGGAACTGGCTTGCGAGGGCAGGCTCGCCCGGCTCGCGATCGCCGACACCGGGATCGGCATCCCGGCCGAGCACCTGCCCCACGTCTTCGAGCGATTCTACCGGGTCGATCCCGCCCGGGGACAGGACACCGAGGGCACCGGCCTGGGCCTGGCCATCTGCCGGGCCATCGCCGAGGCGCACGGCGGGCGGGTCGAGATCGAGAGCACGGCCGGCCGGGGGACCCGGGCCATCCTCACGCTCCCGGCGCGGCCGGAGGCGGTCGAAGCGTGGCGGATCGGGACGGCGGCCGTCGAAAACGGGCGGCCCGCCGACTTCTCCGACGAGGACATCCTCCCATGAAGTTCAGGTCTCGACGAGGCTTCACGCTGATCGAGGTCCTGGTGGTGATCGCCATCATCGGGCTATTGATCGCCCTGTTGCTCCCGGCCGTCCAGTCGGCCCGGGAGGCGGCCCGGCGTACCCAGTGCGTGAACAACATCAAGCAACTCGGCCTGGCCCTCCACCAGTACGTCGATTCGACGGGCGTGCTCCCGCCCGCGATGTCCCTGGCCGGCTCGGGCACGAAGGTCGCCTGGACCAACGGCTGGAGCGTCCAGATGCGCATCCTCCCGGCCATCGGCCAGGACCCGACCTACAACGCGATCAACTTCAGCGTCGCCTACCAGCAGCACGAGAACACGACCGCCACCGGCGTCGTGATCGCCACCTTCCTCTGCCCGAGCGAGGCCAACCAGCAGCCGACCAGCCACCAGACCTTCGGCAACGTCGGCGTGAACAACTACGGCTGGTGCATGGGCGACTGGTTCGTCTGGGGCGGCTTCGGCGGCCAATCCCCCAACCGGAGCGCCTTCGGCCCGAACCAATCCCGCAGGTGGGCCGACTTCACCGACGGCCTCAGCCAGACGATGCTCCTGGCCGAGGTCAAGTCCTACCAACCCTATCTCCGCGACTGCGGGGGGCTCTCGAAGATCAACGACGCGTCGAGCGTGCCGCCCCCCGGCGCGGACCCGTCGCTGGTCGTGCCCGAGTACAACGGGGGGTCCTGCACGCTCAAGCCCGACGGCCATGCGGAGTGGGTCGATGGCGGGGTCCACCACACCGGGATCACGACGGCCTGGACGCCCAACAGGGTCACGGGAGGCACCCCCGGCCGCGACCTCGACATCAACGGCCAGCGCGAGAAGGTGGGCGGGCCGACCTTCGCCGCGATCACCGCGCGGAGCTATCACCCCGGCGGGGTCAACGTCCTGCTCGGCGACGGGAGCGTCCGGTTCGTCAAGAGCAGCGTCGCCGGGGCCACCTGGCGGGGGCTGGGCACGGTCTCGGGGGGCGAGGTCGTCGGCGCCGACAGCTATTGATCGGGACGGGCCGGTCCGGACGTCCCGAACCTGACGCGGGGGGGTGGCGAGTTCCATCAAACGGACGATTAAGGGAGCCTGACGCGATGCGAAGCTGGCAGATGCTTGTCCTGGCCTCGATGATGGCGGGCTTCCCGGCCTCTGCCGGATTCGCCGCGCGGAAGACGTGGACCTTCGAGGACGACTCGCCGGGCGCGATAGCCAAGGGGTTCACCGTCGGGGGAGGCGAGTGGAAGGTCGTCACCACCGTCGAAGGCAAGGCGCTCGCCCAACTGGCCGAGAGCCCGAACTCCGATTTCAACGTCGCCTTGGTGGACGGGGCGAACGCCAGGGACCTCGACCTCTCGGTGAAGGTCAAGGCGATCGCCGGCAAGAACGACCAGGGCGGCGGGCTGGTCTGGCGGGCCAGGGATGCGAAGAACTACTACATCGCCCGCTTCAACCACAAGGAGGACAACTTCCGCGTCTACAAGGTGGTGGACGGGGTGCGGTCGCAGCCGTTCCGGAACGCCGACGTCAAGCACCACGACGGCTGGACGGTGGTCCGCGTGACCATGAAGGGCGACCATATCGAGTGCTCCATCGACGGCAAGAAGTATCTCGACGCGACCGACTCGACCTTCCCGGACGCCGGCAAGATCGGCGTGTGGTCGAAGTCGGACGCCCGCTCGCAGTTCGACGACCTGACACTCACCAGCGAGTGATCGCCCGATCCGACCTGGTCGGGCGTGCTCGCGTTGTGCCCCCCCGGTCGGCGACTTCCGCTTGAGGAGACGGCCGATGAAGATCAAATTTGGACGTCTCATATCAGCCGGGCTGTTCGCCCTGACCTCCCTGTCTACCGGGCCGGTTTCCTCGGCCCGGCCCGACGACCGCCTCGACACCGACCGGATCGCCGCCGCATCCGGAGCCAGGCCGACCGTAGCGCCGGATGGGGTGGTCCGCATCGCCTGGCCGAGGGCGGATGTTCGCGTCTTGGTCGATGGCGTGCCCTTGAAGCCTTTCGCCGGGCTCGGCTCCTGGGCGTCATTCACCAAGGCCCCGCACGGGGCGATGGTCATGGGGGACACGGTCGTCTTCCAGGACGAAGTCGCCCCGCGATGGACGCCGCCTTCGCCCACGGCCTGGAAGTGACCGGGTTGCACAACCATTTCTTCTACGACGAGCCGAAGGTCTACTTCATGCACGTCGGGGGCAGGGGCGAGCCGGAGGCGCTGGCGTCCGGGATCAAGGCGGTCTGGGATGCCATCAAGAAGGTCCGGGCCGTCGCCCCGATGCCGAGCATGGGCTTCGATGGCAACGGTCCCGAGGCGGACGAAGTCCCGGCGGCGATGGTCGAGGAGGTCATCGGCCACAAGCCCCAGGTCCAGGACGGGATCGTCAAGGTGACCATCGGCCGCGAGGGGACCATGCACGGGGTCAAGGTCGGCGGGTCGATGGGCCTGACAACCTGGGCCGCGTTCGGCGGCGGCAGCGCCCACGCCACCGTCGATGGCGATATCATCATGGCGGCCGAAGAAGTCCAGCCCGTGCTCCGGGCCCTGCGGAAGTCCGACATCAACATCGTCGCCCTGCACAACCACATGGTGGGCGAGCAGCCGGCTTTCTACTTCGTCCACTTCTGGGGCAAGGGGCCGGCGCGGGACCTGGCCAAGGGGTTCAGGTCGGCCCTGGACGCGCAGAAAGCCGTGCCGATCGCGACCGGCCACTGATCGAGGACGAGAAAAAACGGGGACCACCGATGATCCGACAAACTCAACACTTCGCATGCCTCGCCCTGGTACTGGCCGCCTCGTCGCTGGCCGCCGGGACCGCCATGTCCTTCGCGGGCAATTCGGACCCGCCGCCCCTGGAGCGTGTGCGGACGATCGCGCTCAAGGGACCGGTCGGAGGGTTGGACCATCTGGCCCTCGACGCCCGACGTGGCCGGTTATTCGTGGCGAACACCGTCAACGCCAGCCTGGACGTCGTGGACCTGAAGGCCGGCATGCTGCTCAAGCAGGTCCCAGGTCAGGGCCGGATTCGAGGGATCGCCTACGCCCCGGACCTGGACCAAGTCTTCGTGGGCAACGGCTCCGGGGGCGTGTTCAACGCCTTCGACGGCCGCGACTACGGGCTGCTCAAGAGCATCCCCCTCGGCATCGATGCCGATAACGTCCGCTACAACCCGGCGACCCGGCGCATCTACGTCGCCCACGCCGATGAGGAACTGGCCATCATCGACGCCAGGGACTACGCGACCCGGAGCCCGATCGCCCTGCCGAAGGACGTGGGTGCATTTCAGCTTGAGGCGGGACGTCCCCGGCTGTACCTGAACGCCAAGTCGGCCGGCCAGGTCATCGTGATCGACATGGACCGGGATAAGATCATCGACCGCTTCCCGGTCGCACCGGCCGGGGTCAACGCCGCCCTGGCGATCGACGAGCACAACCGTCGCCTCTTCGTCGGATGCCGGCGCGACCCATCCTTGGTCGTGATGGACAGCGACACCGGCAAGGTCTCGGCCCGCGTGCCGTTGCCCGGCGACGTCGATGATCTGTACTTCGACGCGAAGCGACGGCGGATCTACGCCTCGTGTGGCGACGGTGCGATCGCCGTGATCCGCCTGATCGACGCCGACCGATACGAGACGATCTCGACGATCCCCACCGCGAAGGGGGCCCGGACGTCCCTCTTCGATGCCAACACCGGCCGGCTCTTCCTCGCGGTGCCGCGTCGGGCGGACCCGCCGGATCAAGCAAACCCGGAGGTCTGGGTCTACCAGGCCCGCCCTTGAGCCCGCGAACTCGCCCCGATCGGCGGCGGGCCGGGCCCGTCGGCGGTCGGGGGGGACATCCCAATCGAAAGCCATCGCCCGATGAACCCGATCGCCTTCGCCATGCGCCGGCCGATCACCGTCATGGTGGCCGTCATCGCCGTCGGCCTCGGCAGCGTGCTGGCCGCCAGCCGGATGCCGGTCGACATCTTCCCGAACCTCAATCTCCCGGTCATCTACGTCGCCCAGCCCTACGGGGGCATGGACCCGGCGCAGATGGAAGGGCTGCTCACCAACTATTACGAGTACCACTTCCTCTACATCGGCGGCATCCACCACGTCGAGAGTCGGAACATCCAGGGCATGGCCTTGATGAAGCTGTATTTCCACCCCGGCACGAACATGGCGCAGGCCATGGCCGAGACGATCGGCTACGTCACGCGCTCGCGGGCCTTCATGCCTCCGGGGACGGTCTCGCCGTTCATCACCCGGTTCGACGCCGGCAGCGTCCCGGTTGGATACCTGGTCCTGTCAAGCGAGACCAAGACGATCGGCGAGATCCAGGACCAGGCCCTGTTCAAGGTCCGGCCGATGTTCGCCAGCCTGCCCGGGGTGTCGGCGCCCCCGCCCTTCGGCGGCAACCAGCGGACCGTCGTGGTCCGGGCCGACCCGGACCGGCTCCGCTCCTACCAGATGTCGCCCGACGAGGTCGTCAACGCCCTGACCGCCGGGAACACGATCAGCCCGTCGGGAAACGTCCGGATCGGGGACAAGATGCCGATGGTCCCGGTCAACTCCCTGGTCCGCCAGGTCAAGGAACTGGAGACGATCCCGATCCGGGTCGGCGAAGTTCCCGGCGTCTATCTTCGCGACGTCGCCACGGTGCTCGACGCCTCCGACATCCCCAGCGGCTACGCCCTCGTCAACGGCCGGAGGGCGGTCTACATCCTCGTCACCAAGCGGGCCGACGCCTCGACCGTCTCGGTCGTCGGCCACGTCCGCGAGGCCCTCCCGAAGATGCAGGCGGTCCTGCCCGACGACATCAAGGTGTCCTTCGAGTTCGACCAGTCCCCGACGGTGACGCGGGCCGTGGCCAGCCTGGCGACCGAGGGGGCGCTCGGGGCGGCCCTGACCGGGCTGATGGTCCTGCTGTTCCTCCGCGACTGGCGGAGCGTGATCGTGGTCGCCCTGAACATCCCCTTCGCCCTGGCGGGGGCCCTGGTCGCGCTCTGGCTCTCCGGCCAGACGATCAACCTCATGACACTGGGCGGGCTGGCGCTGGCCGTCGGCATCCTGGTGGACGAGGCGACGGTCGAGATCGAGAACATCCACCACAAGATGGAGGGAACGTCCTCGGTGGCCCTGGCCGTCCGGCAAGGAAACCTGGACACGGCGGTCCCCCGGCTCCTGGCGATGCTCTGCATCCTCGCGGTCTTCATCCCCTCGTTCTTCATGCAGGGGGCGGCCCAGGCCCTCTTCGTACCCCTGTCGCTGGCCGTGGGCTTCGCGATGGTGGCCTCCTACCTGCTTTCCAGCACGTTCGTCCCCGTGATGTCCACCTGGCTCCTCCGCCACGGCCGCCTCTCCGAGCAGAATGGGCACCGGCGACGCTCGGTCTTCGATCGATTCCGGGATTCGTACGGGCGAACGATGCGGGTGGTCGTCCGGTGGCGATGGGCGGTCGTGCCCGTCTACCTGGCCGGCGCGGCTTTGATCGTCCTCGGGGTGGGCACGGGCCTGGGGCTGGAAATCTTCCCCAAGATCGACGCCGGGCGGTTCCAGCTCCGGATCAAGGCCCCGGCCGGCACCCGGATCGAGGAGACGGAGAAAATCGCCGTCGCCTCCCTGGCGGCCATCGACGAGGAGGTCGGGCGCGACCGGATCGACATCTCGGTCGGCTACGTCGGCCTGGTCCCGTCGAGCTACCCGATCAACGCCATCTACCAGTGGACCGGCGGGCCGGAGGAGGTCATCCTCCGGGTGGCCCTGAAGCCGGGCGCCGGCATCCCGATCGAGGGACTCAAGTCGCGGCTCCGCGACACGCTGACGGCCCGGATGCCCGGGGTCGGGTTCTCCTTCGAGCCGGCCGACATCGTCAGCGAAGTGATGAGCTTCGGGTCGCAGACCCCGCTGGAGATCGCCGTCACCGGACCCTCGCTAACCGACGATCGGGCCTACGCCGCGAAGCTCAAGGCGGAGTTGGCCAAGGTCCCGTCCCTCCGCGACCTCCAGTATCTCCAGACGCTCGACTACCCCACCGTCAACGTCGAGATCGACCGGGAGCGGGCCGGCCTCGGCGGCGTGAGCGTGGCGGAGGTCTCCCGCTCGCTGGTCGCGGCCACGTCATCGAGCCGGTTCGTCGTCCCCAATTACTGGCCCGACCCCAAGACCGGGATCGGCTACCAGGTCCAGGTCGAGATCCCCTACCAGCAGATGGCCTCGATCGCCCGGGTCGAGACCATCCCGATCCAGCGCCCCGGGGCCGATCCGTTACTGCTCCGCGACGTGGCCAAGGTCGTCCCGGGGTCGATGCCGGGCGAATATGACCGCTACAACATGAAGCGGGCCGTCAGCCTGACGGCCAACATCGCCGGGGAAGACCTCGGGCGGGTCGCGGGCCACGTCGATCGGGCGATCAAGGCGGCCGGCGATCCTCCCAGGGGGGTCACGGTGGACGTGCGAGGTCAGATCGCGCCCATGAAGGAAATGCTCCGGGGCCTGGCGATCGGCCTGGGAATGGCCGTGGCCGTCATCCTCCTGCTCCTGACGGCCAACTTCCAGTCATTGCGCCTCGCCCTGGTCGTCGTCTCGTCCACCCCGGCGGTCGTGGCCGGGGTGGTGCTCGCCTTGTGGCTGAGCGAGACGACGCTCAACCTCCAGTCGTTCATGGGGGCGATCATGGCCATCGGCGTCGCGGTGGCCAACGCGATCTTGCTGGTGACCTTCGCCGAGCACCACCGCCGCGACGGGATGGCCGACGCCGACCGGGCCGCCGTCGAAGGGGCGATCGGGCGACTCCGACCGATCTTGATGACCAGCCTGGCGATGGTCGCCGGGATGACGCCCCTGGCCGTGGGCTGGGGCGAGGGGGGCGAGCAGTCGGCCTCGCTGGGCCGGGCCGTCATCGGCGGGCTGGTCGCCGCGACCCTGGCGACCCTGTTCGTCCTCCCGACGGTGTTCGCGATCGTCCAGGGGGGCGCGGGGAGGCATTCGGCCTCGCTCGACCCGTTCGACCCGGCCAGCACCCACTTCGTCCCCGGGGCTTCCGACGCGGCCGTGGGCCTCACCGATGTCGGGCCGGACCGGCCTGGCGCGAACGGCTACGAGGAGTATGACGACCCGTCATTCCGAGGGGTCGGCGACCACGACGATGAAGGCCAATGAGGGAGACCGCGCCATGTCGATTTCCATCTCACGCGGCGAGATCGTCGCCACGGTCGCGGCCATCCTCGTCGCGCTCGTCGCGGGCTGCGAACGTCCCATCGTCGCGACGACGGGCGCCGGGACCGAAAAGCAACGCCAGCCCATCGCCCAGGTTGAGGTCGTCCGCCCCGCCAGGCAGGCGATGCGCCGGGCCGTCGAGCAGCCGGGTCAGGTCGAGGCGTTCGAGATCACCGCGATTCACGCCAAGGTCGCCGGCTACGTCCGGTCCTGGGGCGTGAACATCGGGTCCAGGATCACCAAGGGCCAGGTGATGGCCGAACTCGACGTGCCCGAGGCGGAGACGGAGGTCGAGCAGAAACGGGCGATGGTCGAACAGGCCCAGGCGAGGCGGACGCAAGCCGAGGCGGCCGTCGAAGTGGGTCGGGCGGAGGTCGTGGCCGCCGACGCCAAGCTCGTCGAGGCCCGCTCGGGCATGAAGCGGGTAGATGCCGACCTCGCGCGCTGGCAGTCGGAGTTTGTCCGCGTCGAGCAATTATTCCGAGAGCGCGCCCAGACCGGCACCCTGGTCGATGAGACGCGGAGCAAGCTCCGGGGGGCCGAGGCCACGCGCGAGGAGATCGAGGCGCAGGTCAAGACGGCACAGGCCGCCGTATCGCAGGCGAAAGCCGCGCTGGACAAGGCGCGAGCGGACGTGGCGGCTACCGCCGCCGGCATTGCGGTCGCCCGGTCGGAACTCCGTGGCGCCGAGGCCCTGCTCGCCTACAACCGGATCATTGCCCCCTACGATGGTGTCGTGACCCGCCGCAACGTGGACACCGGCCACCTGACCGTCCCCGGCGGTCAGGGCGAGCCGCTGTTCGTCGTGGCCCGGTCGGACCTGGTGACCGTCGTCGTCTCCGTGCCCGAGATGTTCGCCGCCGCCGTCGAGCCCGGCGACCGCGCCCTGATCCGCCTCCAGGCGATCCCAGGCCGGCCCTTCGAGGGCAAGGTGACCCGGACGGCTTACGCGCTCGATGCGAAGTCCCGCACCCTCCGGGCCGAGATCGACCTGGCCAACCCCGACGGCAAGCTCCATCCCGGGCTGTACGCCTACGCCTCGATCATCGCCGAGGAGCACCCCGACGCCCTGACGCTGCCGACCTCGGCCGTCGGCCGGGACGGTGAGAAGGCGTTCTGCTTCGTCGTGCGGGAGGGGCATGCGGCGAGACGGCCGATCGAGGTCGGCCTGGGCGACGCCGCGTCCACCGAGGTCGTCTCCGGCCTCAGGGGTGACGAAGACGTCGTGAAGGCGGGCATCGCATCGTTGGTTGACGGGCAGCCCATCGCGGCGACGAAAATGGCTCCCCAGCCACCAGTCCCGCCCAAGCCTTGATGATTGCGCGGGTTCTTCCGGCCGGTTATTTGAGCCCGTTGAGACATCGGTGAAGCCATCCGCCGGATCTGACGACCTTTGCGGTAGGAAGGCCCGGCGGAGCCGGACCGATCGGGATCGTCCGCTGCGGTATCGAACCCGGACGGCTCGGACCAGGAGGGTCATGTCATGGGTCGATCGACCACTCGTCGTCACATTGGTTTTCCGCGCATCCCGACGGCCTGTTGCCTGGCGATTGCTTCGGTCGCCCTCGGAGCGGGGCCTCCCGAAGCCCCATCCCCCCGCCCGGCTCGATTCGCGGCGACGACCGATGACCGGCCCACCGCCCCCGGCACGACGAGAGTAGAGGCGACTTCGCCCCTGCCCCCGCCGCTGCCCGATCCTCCTCCCCGACCGCCGGACGAGCCGCCCTCGGGAACCGTGACGATCGGCGAGCCGCTGATCCCCGGCCAGGCCATCGAGCCGATCGACCTGGCCGGTGCGCTTCGGCTGGCCGGTGCACGCGACCTCGACGTCGCCCTGGCCAGGGAGCGGGTCTGCCAGGCCGTCGCTGAATTGGATCAAGCTCGCGTCCTCTGGCTACCCAGCCTCTTCGTCGGCCCCAGTTGGGTCCGCCACGACGGCCAGGCGCAGATCGTCCAGGGCCAGGTGCAGTCGATCAGCAAGAGTTCGCTGTTCCTGGGGGCCAATGCCGCGTCCGGTGCCAGCGGCTATGGGCCGAACCCGGCCGGCGGGCCGGCCCCCTTGTCGGGGCTGGCCACGGTCCTGCGGATCTCCGACGCGATCTTCGAGCCCATGTCCGCCCGCCGGGTCCTCGCCGCCCGGAAGGCCGGCATCCAGGTCGCGACCAATGACGCCCTGCTCGGGGTCTCCGACGCGTACTTCGACCTCCAGCAGGCCGCCGGGACCCTCGCAATCGCCCGCGAGGCCGCCGCCAACGCCGAGGCCCTGGCGGAGATCACCGCCACTTTCGCCAGGAGCGGGGCCGGCCTGGAGGCCGACCACCGCCGCATCCTGGCGGAGCGAGAACGTCAGCGCCGGAACGTCGAGGCCGCCGTCGGCCAACTCGAAGTAGCCTCGGCCGAACTGGTCCGACGGGTCCGGATCGACCCCCGCGTGGTGGTCTCCCCGGTCGAGCCCCCTGAGGCGGCGATCCGGCTGGTCGGCGACGACTGCCCGCTCGACGAACTCATCGCGACGGGCTTGCGCAACCGGCCCGAGTTGGCGGAGGCCCAGGAGACGGTCCAGGCGACGCTCATCCGCCTCAAGCAGGCCAAACTCCGACCTTTGATCCCCAGCCTGGCCCTCCAGTACGCAGGGGGTGGGTTCGGTGGCGGAGCTAACGGCTTTTTCGGCAACTTCGGGGCGAGGAGCGACGCGGCCGTCAGCCTGTACTGGGAGGTCCAGAACCTCGGGATGGCCGACCGCGCCATTGCCAGATCCCGCGCCGCCCAGCAGCGAGCGGCGCTCCTCGAACAGATGAAGGTGCAGGACCGCGTGGCGGCGGAGGTCGTCCGGGCCGAGAAGTCCCGACTCGCCTCCGCCCGGGCGATGGGGGAGGCAGGCAAGACCGTGCCCGAAGCGATCTCCTCGCTCACGCTCAACCTGACCAATATCCGCCGGGGAGCCGGCCTGCCCGGGGCGACTCGCCCGATCGAAGTCCTCCAGCCGATCCAGGCGCTGGCGCAGGCGCGGGCCGACTACCTTGACGCCGTCCTCGCTTACAACCGCGCCCAATATCGCCTGTTCCACGCCCTCGGCCGACCCCCACTGCCGTCATCGCCACCCGGTTAGAGCAATTTCCTATTGAGTCTGGCGGTATCCACAGGACCTGAACCAGCCGGCGATGTCCGAGGCGGTCACGGTCCGCAGCCCCTCGCCGATGGCGTCGCGCACCGCCTCGATCGTCCGCGCCTTG
>JAABUQ010004572.1_pt1 | contig 23398 bp, 21 predicted proteins | sample 5560001 | NCBI WGS metagenome assembly JAABUQ01 (sample SAMN10711888, study PRJNA513371) | rock metagenome | isolation source: Antarctica rocks | place: Antarctica: Victoria Land, Finger Mt nord | collected 2015-12-18 | reverse complement strand
GCTCGAACCCCCGGTCGCCGTTGTTGTGAAGGCCACGACAGAGGATTTCTACACCAAAGCGAGGCGAAGCGCAAGCCCTACATCTTTCCAGGATAACCTACAAGTGCGCGCTAGCCCTGGGTCTGATGGGCAAGCTCGACGGCAAGGTGGCGGTGATCACGGGCGGCAACAGCGGGATGGGCCTGGCGACGGCCCAGCGGATCGCCGCCGAGGGGGCCCGCGTCTTCGTCACCGGCCGCCGCCAGGCCAAGCTCGACGCGGCGGTCAAGCTGATCGGCGAGGCCGCCACCGGCGTGCGGGGCGACGTCTCCGACCTGGCCGACCTCGACCGGCTCTACGCCACCGTCAAGGAGCAGGCGGGGCACGTCGACGTCCTCTTCGCCAACGCCGGCACCGGCAGCTTCCTCCGGATCGGCGAGATCACCGAGGAGCACTTCGACGTGACCTTCGGCATCAACGTCCGGGGCCTGCTGTTCTCGGTGCAGAAGGCGCTGCCGCTGTTCCGCGACGGCGGGTCGATCATCCTGAACGCCTCGTTCGCCTCGATCAAGGGGTTCGAGGCGGTGAGCGTCTTCAGCGCCAGCAAGGCCGCGGTGCGGTCGTTCGCCCGGAGCTGGACGACGGACCTGAGGGGCCGCGGGATTCGCGTGAATACCCTGAGCCCCGGCCCGATCGACACGCCGATCCTCGGAGGCGGGGCATTGTCCGAGGAGGATCTCGCCAAGCTCAAGGTGAACCTCGCCTCGCAGGTCCCGCTGGGCCGGATCGGGACCGCCGACGAGATCGCGAAGGTGGCCCTGTTCCTGGCGTCGGACGACAGCAGCTTCGTCACGGGCGTCGAGCTGTTCGTCGACGGCGGGATGGGGCAGATCTGACCGGGGGGCCGGGGGGCCTGGCCACCGGCCGGCTCCGCCATGATCCTGGGACGGCTCCCGCCCCGGATCGACCCCAGCGGAGCCATCCCATGAACGAGTGGTCGGCCCGGCCGCGAGCGATCGCCCGCTCGGCGGCCCTTCATGCGACGCCGATCGAGGGGCGGGGCGGCTCCTTCGCCTGTTCCGCGGGGGCTTCATTCCAGCGGTCCAGGTCCCGGCGCTGCACCTTCAATCGGCGGTTCAGCTCGGTGTTGATGCCGAGCTGTTCGGCCATCCGCCGTTGGTTCCGTCGGAGTTCCTCCTCGAGCTTGCGCCGCAGGGCGATCTCGGCGCGGAGTTCGATCTCGGTCGTCACCGATGCGGCCAGGTCTCGAAGCAGTCCGATCTCCTCCTCGGTCCATTGCCTGGGCTGGAAGTCGATGACGCAGAATGAGCCCAGGACGTTCCCATCGAGGGTCCTCAGGGGGATGCCGGCATAGGCGACGACGCCCAGTTCGATGAGCGCGAGGTTGTGCTGGACGACGGGATGGACCCGGGCATCGGAGACGATCAGGGGGGCGTTGGCGCGGACGACCTCCTTGCAGAACGAGTGCGAGAGCGGGGTCTCGCGGCGCGAGCCCAGGTGCTCCTCCAGGCCGTAACCGCTCTTGAAGAACTGGCGGCGGTCGTCGACCAGGGAGACCAAGGCCAACGGGGCCCGGAGGAGCCTGGCCGCGAGCTGGACCGGGCGCTCGAAGGGGACCTCGGACGGGGTGTCCATCAGGCCGGTCATCCGCAAGGCGGCCAGTCGGTTCGGGTCGGTGATCGGGTCGACGAGCCGGGCGGCGGGGGCGGGGGCGGGCGGTCGCGCGTCGCGGGGGCCGCCCTCGGCCATCTTGGCGGCAGCCTCGTCGGTCGCCGATGACGAGGCGAAGGACGGGTCGAGGAAGGCGGCCACGACGGCCGGGTCCAGGTGCGTCCCGGAGAGCGAGCGGAGGTGGGCCCGGGCGCGGTCCTCGGGCCAGGCGGGCCGGTAGGGTCGGTCGTTGGTCAGGGCATCCCGGATGTCGATGATCGCGAAGATCCGGGCCGCCAGCGGGATCTGCTCGCCGGCCAGGCCGCGCGGGTAGCCGGTGCCGTCCCACTTCTCGTGGTGGCACCGGGGAATATCCAGCGCGGGTCGGAGGAAGGCGATGGGTTCGAGCATCGTGGCGGCGAGGTCGGGATGCCGCCGCATGACGGCCCACTCCTCCTCGGTCAGCGGGCCGGGCTTGAGCAGGATCGCGTCGGGGACGCCGATCTTGCCGATGTCGTGCAGCAAGGCGCCGCGGCGGATGTGGACGAGTTCGGCGCCGGAAATGCCCATGGCGCGTGCCAGGCGGAGGGTCGACTCGGTCACTCGCTGGCTGTGCCCCTCGGTCTCGTGGTCGCGCAGGTCGAGCGCCCTGGCCCAGCCGACGATGGTCGCGTCGTAGGCGTCCTGCAACTCGGAGTGGAGCGAGCCGGCGAGTTCCTCGGCCTGCTTTCGCGGGGTGATGTCCTCGACCTGGGTGACGAAGTGCAAGGGCCGACCGGCCTGATCGCCGACCAGGGACATGCTCAGGCGGACCCAGAGCGGCTTGCCGCTCTTGTGCAGGAAACGCTTCTCGGTCTGGAACGAGCCGATCTCTCCCGAGAGCAACTTTCTCATCAACTCCCGCTCGGATCGGCGGTCGTCGGGGTGGGTCAGGGCCTCCAGGCCCGATGCCAGCAGCTCGGCCTCGGAATACCCGAGGATCTCGACGAGCGCCGGGTTGACCCGCAGCCACCGCCCTTCGGGGCTGGCCAGGCCCATGCCGATCGCCGCGGCCTGGAAGCCCCCCCGGAACTGCTCCTCGCCCCGGCGGAGGGCCTCTTCCATCCGCTTCCGCTCGGTGATGTCGGTCGAGATGCCGCAGATCGCCAAGGGCGCCCCGTCGGCGTCGAACGTAGGGACTTTGATTGAAATATATGTGTGGATTCCGTCTTCGTGCGGGGCGAATTCCTCCAACTCGACGGGATGTCCGTCGGCCATGATCTTGAGGTCGTTGGACCGGAAGCTGTCGGCCACCTCGGCGGAGAAAATGTCGTGGTCGGTCTTGCCCACGACCGACTCCTGGGAGATCCCGAAGAGTTCGGCCCAGTGCCGGTTGATGAACTGGTATCGACCTTCGTGGTCCTTCATATAGATGACAGCGGTCGAGCTGTCGATGATCGTCAGGAGCAGGTCTTCGCGGCAGTATCGATTCTCGCGAGAGGAGGGCGAGAGGTCCGGTCGACGACCCTGAGGCCACGACGGCCGGTCTGGCGCCCATCGGGTCGCGGTTCTTTGGGATGAGTGGGTCATCTTCGACCTCCTCGCAGACGTGGGGATGATGGGAACCGAAGTCTACCTCCAAAAGCATAGGATTCGTTTCGAGGGGGCGTGGGGATCTCTTCGACGCGATGAGAAAAACCCTCGACTCGGCCTCACCTGGTGCGACCATGTCTTGCTAACCTGCCAGCCTGCATCGCATTGGGGCGGCGAGCGTGGGAAGCGCGGCGGTCGGACCGATGTTGAGAAAAACCGGCGTCGACCCGTCGAGCTGGACCATCCCGAGGTTTCGGTCGAGGGCGACCGGCTCCGTGGGCGGCCTTACCCCTGATGGCCCTCGTCGGCGGGCGACGTCGTCGGGGTGGGGGATGTCGGGCTCATCGGCGACTCGGGGCGGGTCGTCGGCGGAGGAGCGCCCATGAGGGAGGAATCGAGGACGCCCGAGTCGCGAAATCGGGATCGACGGACGGTCAGAACTTGCCCGAGCAACGAAAGCGGGGATGCCGAAGCATCCCCGTACTCTCGATCGGCGATCGGACCAGGGCCCGGTCTCGGGCCCTGAGATCAGGAGGACTTCGGGGCCTTGCCCGTCCCTCTGGACTTGACCTCGACGTTGCCGGCCTGCTCGACCTTGACCTCTTCCTTGCGGACCTGGCCGGTGACCTTCTCGGTGTCGTGGACGACACGCTTGCCGACCTTGACCTCCTCGGTCACGACGGCATCCTTGGTCACCTTGACCTGCTCCTCGCTGACCGGGATGCGGATCTGCTCGCCCTCGCGGAGGTCGCCGGCGCCGACGCCCTTGGTCGAGGCCCGGCCGAGCACGGCGGTCCGCTCGATGACGACCTCCTCGCGCTCGACGGGGACTTCGATGGTCTTGGTCTCGGTGTGAACTTCCTTGCGGACGGTCACTTCGCCCGTCTTGACCGGGCTCTTCTCGGCGTGCAGCCGCTCTTCCTTGACCTCGATGGTGTCGCCCGCCTTGCCGGCCGAGCGGGTCGCGGCGGCCACCTTGGTGGTCCCGGTGGCCGCGGAAGTGGCGGCGGTCGCGGTCGAGGCTCCCCGCGTGCTCATGTCATAAGCGCCGTTCTTGCGGAGGACGAGGACCGCCTCGTCGGCCCGGCCGTCCGCCGTGACGGTCACGATCGTGCGGCCCGCGGCGAACTCCTGATCGTAATACTTGGCCTCGTGTTCCGGCACGCCGGCCCCGATCAGCGCGCCGACCAGGCCGGCGATCCCGGCCCCTGCCGCGGCGTTGGACAGCACGACGCCGAGGGTGCCCGCCGCGATGGCCGGCCCGACGACGGGGATCACCCCGGCCAGGACGCCCAGGCCCGCCAGCGCGCCCAACCCCAGGCCGGTCAAGACCCCTGCCGTCGCCCCCGACCCGGCGTGCGAGCCTTCGTCGTCCGACGCCGAGGTGGCGCCGGCCTCGCCGTGCTGCATGGCCACGCCGATCTGATCCTGGCGGAATCCCCCCTTGAGCAGCTCGGCGACGGCCTTGTCGGCCATCGCGCGATCTTCGAAAACACCAACGATCGTGGAGTGTTTCTTGACGCTCATGTGAATCGTCCCGTGTGCGGGCTACGCTTCGGTATCCGGCTCGAATTGAGTCGTCGAATCACCTCGTCGCGGTGATCAACGATGAGCAAACTCTATGCCGACACCCGAACGGGATGGATCGAAATATCAGCGGTGCTTGAAAGAGATATTGGGGTCGTTGATCCCTCCGTCCCGCCTCCGATGCGGCCGGGGGCGCCCGGCTCAGCGGGCGGTCTTGCCCTTGTTGGCCATCGTCTCGGCCATCCTCCGGCCCAGCTCCCAGACGCCGAGGGTGCCGAGGTGGACGACGTCGTCGGGGTGGGGGGTGTTGGGCTCGTCGGCGAGGTGGGGCAGGTCGTCGGTGAAGACGGCGAAGGCGTTCTTGACGGCGAAGGGGCTGCCGGAGTCCTGGTCGATGGCGCCCTGGGCGGTCCGGACGGTGTCGCGCCAGGGCCCCTTGCACGGGGGCTGGAGGACGAAGCCGTAGACGAAGACGAGGTCGGGGGCGTGGAACTGCTCGCGGACCCGGGCGATCAGGCGGGACAGGTTGGCGGCGTAGCTGACGGCGGCGGCCTCGGTCTCGGCGTCGGACTCGCCCTGCTGCCAGATCATCCCCCGGATGGTGGGCTCGAACCCCTTGGCCCGGAGCGCCTGGAGGCCGGCGTCGACGGTGCCGTTGAAGGCCTCGAACATCGGGCCCCAGTGGGCCCGGTCGTTGGCGTCCTTGCCGGGGTTCCAGCCGACCTGGAGGCTGGTGGCGGTCACCGCGTGCTTGATCAGGGCGACGGGCCGGTGGTTGGTCCTGGCCTGGATCTGGTTGCCGAAGCTGACCTCCGGGCCGAGCTTCCCCTCGGCCTCGGAGGCGGGCCGGAGCGGGGCCCAGGTGAACGGCTCGGCGGTGCTCTTGAGGGCCGAGGAGTGGTAGAGCCAGGCCCGGGGGTCGGCCGCCGAGCCGCCGGGCAGGTTGGCGAGGACCCCCTGGCCCACCATGTTCGACTGGCCGGCGACGAGGTAGACGTCCACCGGCGGGCCGGCGCCGAGGCCCGGCCCGGCCGCCAGCAGGAGCCAGCCCAGGGCCAGGGTCAGCGGGGCGGTGGCGAGGCTCGACGGGTTCGGGCGGGTCATCTCCGGGCGCTCCCTCCGGTCAAAGCCGGGCCGATCCGATCCTCCGGGCGGTCCGCTCAGGCCAAGGCGGTTCGGACCGCCGCGCGCATCTTCGCCAGGCCGGTGCGCGCCACGGCCGCCGGGTCGTCCTTCCAGTAGTCGCGATTGAAGAGTTCGAGCGACAGGTGGCCGCGAAAGCCGATGTCGCGGAGCGTCCGGAGGATCGCGCCGAGGGGGGCGACGCCGTCGCCTGGGTAGACCCGGAGCGAGTCGTCGAGCTGGGCCCGGGGCCGCCCGGGATAGTCGTTCATGTGGATGACGGGGATGGCGTCCTTCGAGAGCAGGCGGAGGCCGCCGAAGTCGGAGCCGCCCTTGTGGAGGTGGTAGACGTCGGGCAGGATCGCGGCGTCGGGGTGGCCCGACTCCATCGCCACGAGCGCGGCCTCGCCCAAGCGGCTGATCGGCCTGGAGAAGCCCCAGACCTCGACCAGCGGGGTGACGCCGAACCCCTTGCCGAGTTCGAGCAGCGCGCGGTAGCGGTCGGCGACCTTGCGGAGGTCGAGGTCGGCCTGTTCGGTCGCCCCGTACGGGGGCGCGGCGATCCTCGAACCGCCGACGGCGCGGACCATCTCCATGTTCCGCCGGGCCTCCTCCAGCCCCTTCTCGCGGCGGGCGTCGTCGTCGACGGCCCACTCGAAGAAGCCGATGAAGTCGACGAAGGCGAGGCCGAGGTCGCGGGCCTGCTTGCCCAGGTCGAGGAGCGATCCGCCCCCCTTGACGTGCTCGTCCAGCTCGCGAATCCAGGGCTCGATCCCGCCGAAGCCCGCCTCGGCGACGAGGTCGATCTCGCGGGCGATCGGCAGCTTCTGCCCCGAGATCGTGCTCGTGTTCAGGGCATAGCCGAACGGCTCGGTAGCCGACCGCTCCTCGGCCCGGGCTCGCCGGGGGGACCACGCGGACCCGACCGCACCGGCCGCCGCCACCGCCATCCAATCGCGCCTCGAAATCGTCGCCACGATGTCACCCCTTCGACGCCCGCCGATGCTCCCGGACCTCCCGATCGGGCACGATCCTAGCAGACCCGGAGGGCCGGCGATGTGGGCGCGCGGAACCGATGGACTCCGCCGACGCCGCGGTCCCAGGCGGATCGGCCGGCGAAAGCGTCATCTTCATGGATCTCAACTTGGCGAACTCGAAGAGACACCGGGAACATCCAAGCGCCTCTGGTCCCGGCCGGCGGGGCTTTGATCCCCGCCGGCCGGGGCATTGTGCCTCAAGGTCCTCCCTCCCCGGCCTTCGCCTCGATCAGGCGTCGCCGCCAGATGCCGGGATCGGCCTCGATCTCGTCGAGGAACCGGCTGGCCATCAGGGGGACCGGGCGGGCGGCCTGCTCCCAGTTGCGGAGGGTGTTGCGGCCGACGCCGAGGAAGCTTGCGAAGACGGCCTGGCTCGCGCCGAGGGACTTGCGGACTCGCCGGACCTCGGCCGGGGCGCGGGGCACGGTCCGGACGCGGAGCCGGAGCGTCCGGACGTTGAACCGCCCCTCGATCGGCTCGCCGGCCTCCATCGCCTCGCAGAAGTCGCGCATGCCGGCGACCATCTCGGCGACCATCGGGGAGATTTCCTCCCCGGGGTCGCCGCCGGCCGCTATCGGATCAACGATCGCCTCGCCCTCACGCTCGTCGTGCATCATCTTCTTTCTCCCGGTCGAGGACCTGTTGAGCCCGGGCGTTCATGGCCGCCAGGGCGTTGAGTTCCGCCCGATTCCAGTTGTCCCGATCGCCCTTGCCCAGGACGGACCAGGGGAGGACCGTGCCGTGGGCCGGGAAGTAGCTGTAGACGACCCGGAACGCCCCGCACTTGCCGACGCCGGGCGGGGCGAAGCGGAACTTCCGGACCCCGTTCGTCCCCGGCACGACATCGCCCGATTCCGGGGCGAGCATAATCTGATATTGCAGCCCGAGCAGGTCATCGTCGCCGAGCCCGTGCTTCTTCCAGAGCCGGGTGAACGGCTCGATCTCTATGAATCGGAGAAGTTGATCCGCTTCGATTTCGCCCAACCGTTCCTAATCCCATCGCTTAGCCAGGACTCGTCTCCAATTTTGGGGTGCTAAAAGGCTTATTTTATCGGACGGACGAATTGTGCCCCGGCGGGGTACGGTGGACAAGTCTGAACCGTCAGGAATTCCGATCCCCCAGCTTGACAGGTCGATCGACCCTGCTTCGGCCGGGCCGTCGGCCTTGCCGGCCGGGGGGCCCCCGGGGTAGAGTCCGAAGGGCACTCGGGGGGCGATCGAACGAGGCGGAGGGCGGGGCCTTGGCGTTGCTGGCGACGGATTTGGGGCTGCCCGCCCGGCGGGGGAAGGTGCGCGACGTCTACGACCTGGGCGATCGGGTGCTCCTGGTCGCCACCGACCGGATCAGCGCGTACGATTGGGTCCTGCCCACCGGCATCCCCGACAAGGGGAGGGTCCTGACCGCCCTGAGCGCGTTCTGGTTCGCCAGGCTCGGGGTGAACCATCACCTGATCTCGACCGAGATCGACGACGCCGGCCTCGCCCTCGATCCAGAGGTCCGCGACGCCCTCACCGGCCGGGTGATGATCTGCCGGAAGTGCGAGGTCGTGCCGTTCGAGTGCGTGGTCCGGGGATACCTGGCCGGCAGCGGCTGGCGCGAGTATTGCCAAAGCGGCACCGTCTGCGGCATCCCCCTGCCGGGCGGGCTGGTCGAGGGGTCCCGGATCGAGCCGATTTTCACCCCCGCCACCAAGGCCGAGGAAGGCCACGACGAGAACGTCCCGTTCCCCCTGATGGCCCGGGCCCTGGGGGCCGAGCTGGCCGAAGGGCTGGCCGCGGCCAGCATCAAGCTGTACCGGGACGCGGCCGAGTACGCCCGGGAGCGTGGCTTGATCCTGGCCGACACCAAGTTCGAGTTCGGCCGCGACCCGGCGGCCGACGACATCGTCCTCGTCGACGAGGTGCTCACGCCGGACAGCTCGCGGTACTGGCCGATCGAATCGCACGAGCCGGGCGGCCCTCAGCCGTCGTTCGACAAGCAGTTCGTCCGCGACTGGCTCGACGCCTCGGGCTGGGACAAGGCGAGCCCGCCCCCGGAACTGCCCGAGGACGTGGTCGCCCGGACCCGGGCCAAGTACATTCAGGCCTTCGAGACCCTCACCGGCCGCACCTTCCCCTGGACCTGACCGCAATGCTCCGCTACCTGACCGCCGGCGAGTCGCACGGGCCTGCCCTGACCGCGATCGTCGAGGGGTTCCCCTCGGGGATCGTGCTCGACCTTGAGTTCATCAACCGCGAGCTGCGGAGGCGGCAGGGGGGATACGGCCGGGGGAAGCGGCAGACGTTGGAAACCGACCGGATCATCGTCGAGTCGGGCACCTATCAGGGGGTCACCACCGGTGCGCCGATCACGCTCCGCCTGATCAACAACGACGCCAAGCTCGAACGGTTGCAGGAGCCCGCCGCACCCCGGGGGGGGCACGTCGACCTGGCCGGCTCGATCAGCTACCAGACCGGCATCCGCCAGGTCCTCGAGCGCGCCAGCGCCCGAGAGACCGCCATGCGGGTGGCCGCCGGCGCCCTGGCCAAGCTCCTGCTCCGCGAGCTGGGGATCGCCGTCTTCGGCTACGTCCGCGAGGTCGGCGGGGTCGTCGCCCCGGCCTGGCCCGAGGTCGCGTTCGACGAGGCGGCCCGCGACGCCAGCCCGGTCTATACCCTGGCCCCCTCGGCCGACGCGGCGATCACGGCGGCGATCGACGCGGCCAAAGGCGCCGGCGACACCCTGGGCGGCGTGGTCGAGGCGGTCGCCCTGGGCTGCCCGGTCGGCCTGGGCAGCCACGCCCAGTGGGACCGCAAGCTCGACGCCCGCCTGGCCCTGGCCGTGATGAGCATCCAGGCGATCAAGGGGGTCGAGATCGGCCTCGGGGTCGAGGCCGCCCGCCGGCCCGGCTCTCGGGTGATGGACCCGATCGGCTACGACCCCGACCACGACCCGGCCGACCGCAGGCTCGGCTTCCGCCGGCCGACCAACAACGCCGGGGGCATCGAGGGGGGGACCTCGAACGGCGAGGCGATCGTCGTCCGGGCCTCGAAGAAGCCGATCAGCACCCTCGCCGCTCGCGGCCCTTCGGTCGACATGGCGACCAAAGGGGCCAGGCCCGCCGCCTACGAGCGGTCCGACGTCTGCGCCGTGCCCGCGGCCAGCGTGATCGTCGAGAACGTCGTCGCCTTCGAGGTCGCCTCGGCCCTGGTCGAGAAGTTCGTCGGCTCCAGCCTCCCGGCGATCCGGGCGGCGATGGCCGCGATCCACGACCTCAACCGCCGCCACCTCGCCGAGCACTGGGAGCCCGCCCCCCCCGGCTGACCGGGCCGGGCGCCCGGACGGGCCGTCGCCGGAAAGGGACGCGAATCGGCGATTGCTTGCATCTCGGCGATCGTCGGTTATATTTTAAGGTTTGACCGTGCCGGGGTGGCTCGCGAGCGAGCGAGGATTCCCCATCTTGCCGGCTGGGCGAGGTTTTCGGCCCGAGACCGGGGTTGCGGTCGCGTTCAAGGAGGCTTGCCGACCATGCGCTTTTCCTTGCTCGGTCTGACGGTCGCCCTGGGGGTCTCGGCCCTGGCGACGGAGGCCCGCGCCCAGGTGCCGTTCACCAACATCAACGACCCGTTCTTCGCCTATTATTCGTTCTACCTGCCCAGGCAGCAGGCCCTGGCGAACCAGCCCGGCCCCGAGGCGACGATCAACGCCATCGCCGCGAACCGCCAGGCCTACGCCGCGACCAACCGCAATGACATGTTCGACCCCGGCGCGGGGGCGGACCTGTTCGACTCGAACGGCGACGTCGTGCCCAACTCCGGCGCCAGGCGGCGGACCATCTCGCTCCAGCAGGCCAGCCGGATCGGCGGCAATACCAACGGCCTCGGCCCGCAGGGGTTCTATAATACGCCCGCCACCCGGCAGTATTACCCGACGCTCCGGAAGGGGCAGAGCAAGAACGCCAACGTCAGCGTGGTCCGGTCGCGAGGCTTCTCGGGCGGCGGCAACTTCGGCGGCAGCGGCCTCGGCCTGCCCGGGCCCCGCTGATCCCCCTCCGCGTCGGAATCTCGCCCCGATCGCCAGGGTGAATCGCTCGCGTCGTCGCCTCCGACAATCGACGTCGGATGCGGCGACTCGACGACAATTCAAACCCGCGATCGGGCCGGTCGCCGCCGAGCGAAGTCCCGAGAGGGTCCCAACGTGGTGCCGGACCAGCAACGACTTTCTCCCGAAGAGCGGGCCAACCTCGTCGCCTACCTCGATGGCGAGCTGAACGACGCCGAATCGCGGTCGATCGCCACCAAGCTCACCCAGAGCATGACCGCCCGCCGCGAGGTCGAATTCCTCCAGAAGACCTGGGAGATGCTCGACCTGCTCCCCAGGCCGAAGGCTTCCGAGGACTTCGCGTCGCGGACCCTCACCTTCGCCGGGGATTCGGTCCCCCCCAAGCGTCTCATCCCGGCTGCGGCCGCCCGCGCCGTCGGTCGGGCCGCCCGCGTGCTGACCTTGGCGCTGCTCTCGGCCCTGCTGTTCGCCGCGGGCTATCTCCTGATCGTCCGGGTCTGGCCCAACCCGAGCGCCCGGCTCGCCCGCGACCTCTCGATCGCCGAGTCGCTCGACGAATATCGGGCCGTCGGCGGCATCGACTACCTCAAGCAACTCGACACGGCCCCCGAGTTCAACTGAGGCGGTCGAACCGGCCGCTGGCCGGTCGGCCCGGCCCGGCCCGAGGATGCTCATCCGATGGACATCGCCGCTCGCCTGATGGTCCCGGTCTTCGTCGGCATGGTCGGGCTGGTCGGGGCCCTGCCGGGCACGCCGGACGAGGGCGAGGCCCATCGCCGGCTCGAAGCGATGCCCCGCGAGCGCCGGCTGGCCCTCGCGGAGAACCTCGAGCGGTTCGACAAGCTCGGGCCGGCCGAGCAGGCCGCGATCCGCCGCCTCGACGCCGAGCTCGCCAAGGAAGACCCGGTCGACCGGGGCCGGTACCGCGACGTCCTCCGCCGCTACCACCTCTGGTTCAACGGCCTGACCGACGCCCAGAAGCGGAAGCTCCAGGAGGCCGAGAGCGACGACGCCCGGTTCAACCTGGCCACCCAGTTCCGCCGCGACGAGATGGCCAGGAAGCCCTATCCCGGGCCGAGGATCTCCGGCATCAGGACCGGCGATCTCGGCCTGATCGGCCCCTTCGAGGCCGCCCACCTGCTCCGGATCTGGCAAAAGCTGCCCGATCACATCAAGGCCGACCTGTCCAAGCGGCCGGGCGCCCGGCTCCGCAGGGACCTCGATGCCCAGGGGAAGACGTACGGGGTCGACCCGGAGCGGCTCTCCCCGCTCGACGAGGCCCGTTACGACGAGGTACTCAACAAGGATTCGGAGTTCAAGGGGCTGCTCGGGCCCTGGGCCTACCGGGTGGCCACGAAGAAGGCCGCCGAGCTTAGCAGGAACGGCGAAGCCGGCCCGAAGCGGTTCCTGTCCGCTTATCCCGCGTTCCTCTACTTCGAGGAGCACGCCCCGATCCCGGTCCGGCCGGAGAACCTGGCGAAGTTCGCGGCCTCCTGCCCGCCCTGGCTCATGGCCACGCTCGACCCGCTCTCGCCCGACGACGCCCGCCACTACCTGACCACCTTGTATCGCCTGCTGTATCCCATCCCCAACGAGATCGAGTCGCCCTCGGACAAGGCGAAGGGGGATTCGAAGCCGCCCTCGCCGGCCAAAGTCGGGCCCAAGCCCCCGACGAAGAAGACGCAGGGGCCCATCCCTTGACCGAGGCCCGGCCCGAGCCGTCCGACTCGTCGTGGATGCTCCGGGCCCTCGCCGAGGCCGGGCTCGGCCGGGGGTCGGTCGAGCCCAACCCGATGGTCGGCGCCTTGGTCGTCCGCGACGGCCGGCCCGTCGGGGTCGGCCACCACGCCCGGTTCGGCGGGCCCCACGCCGAGGTCCATGCGCTGGCCGCGGCCGGCCCCCTGGCCTGCGGGGCGACGCTCTACGTCACCCTGGAACCTTGCTGCCACCACGGCAAGACCCCGCCCTGCACCGACGCGATCCTCGGCTCGGGCGTGGCCCGGGTCGTGGCGGCGATGCGCGACCCGTTCCCCAAGGTCGACGGCGGGGGCCTCCGAATCTTGCGGGAGGCCGGGGTCGAGGTCGCCGTCGGGGTCGAGGGCGAGGCCGCCCGGCGGCTCAACGCCCCCTACCTCAAGCGGCTGGCCACCGGCCTGCCGTACGTCCTGGCCAAGTGGGCGATGACGCTCGACGGCAAGACCGCCGCCGCCTCGGGCGACAGTCGGTGGATCTCGGGCGAGCGGTCGAGGGCGCTCGTCCACGAGGTCCGGGGTCGGATGGACGCGATCGTCGCGGGGATCGGCACCGCCCTGGCCGACGACCCCCTCCTGACCGCCCGGCCCCCCGGCCCGAGGGTCCCGACCCGGGTCATCCTCGACTCGGCGGCCCGGCTCCCGGTCGGCTCGAAGCTCGCCCGGACGGCCCGCGAGGTCCCCGTCCTGGTCGCATGCACCGACCGGGCCCCGGCCGATCGGCTCGAAGCCCTGGCCCGGCTCGGCTGCGAGGCGCACCGGTTCCCCGGGAGCGGGCCGGTGCCGATCCTCCCACTGCTGGAAGAGTTGGGGCGACGAGGGGCGACGAATCTCCTGGTCGAAGGCGGGGGGGCGGTGCTCGGCTCGTTCCTCGACGCCGGCCAGGTCGACGCCGTCGACGCCTTCATCGCCCCGATCGTCGAAGGGGGGACGCACGGCCACGCCCCGGCGCGAGGGGTCGGGGTCGGCTCGATGGCCGAGGCCCTCCGGCTCGATCGCCCCGAGGTATCCGTCATCGACGGCGACGTCCGGGTCCGGGGGACGATCCCCCGCCCCTGGATGGAGGCATCCGGGGCCCTTGACGAGCCCCGAGCGGCGTCGGTATCGTCATTGCGAGGTGGCGACGGTGCGGCCGTCGACATTCCCGGGCCTGACTCCTCGGAGCCGAGCGCTTGAGGGACCCTCGACGCGACCCTCCGGGCGACAAGCCGGCACCCAAGGCGGTCGTCGGCCGGGTCAGCCTCTACCTCAGGCAGCTCGAAGCGTTCGGCAACCAGGGGCTCGCGACGATCTCCAGCAGCCAGCTCGGCACCGCCCTGGGGATCAACGACGCCCAGGTCCGCAAGGACCTCGCCTTCTTCGGCCAGTTCGGCTATCCCGGCATCGGCTACCGGATCGACGAGCTGGGGGCGGCCCTGAGGCGCATCCTCGGGATCGACCGCGACCAGCCGCTCGCCCTGATCGGCCTGGGCAACCTCGGCCGGGCGCTCCTGAAATATCGGGGGTTCCGGAACCGGGGGTTCCATATCGTCGCCCTCTTCGACAACGATCCCCAGAAGATCGGCACCCAGTTCGACGACCTGGTCGTCCGCCCGATCGACGAGCTGCCCGAGGCGATCGCCGCGCTCCACATCAGCCTGGCGATCCTCAGCGTCCCCTCCGACGTCGCCCAGCGCGTGGCCGAGCAGCTCGTCGCCGGGGGCATCCTCGGCATCTTCAACTTCGCCCCGATGCCGCTGGTCGTCCCCCCCGCCGTCAGCGTGGTCGCCGTCGACCTCTCGGTCCAGCTCGAACACCTCGCCTACAAGATCCAGGCCGCCCAGGGCGGGATTTCTTTCCTCGGCTAGTCTTCCCGATCACGAACGCCGCCGTTAAAATGCGATTGGTCGCCGCGACCCCCATTACCCGATGGTGAAACGGTATCACAACAGGTTTTGGTCCTGTTTTTCCAGGTTCGAATCCTGGTCGGGTAGCTCCGAAGGCCATGTCGGTACCTGCCTGGTCGGGTTCCCCCCCTCTCGGCTCGATCAGGGGCTTTGCTCGGGCAAGTCGTGTGGTAGGAGGCCGGCCTGCTCCGCGAGTCGCCTCGACCTGCCGTCATTCGAGTAATAGTGAGCGACACCGCATGCCTTCAAGGTCGCGATGATCAAGACGTCCGACTTCAAGACGAGTCGGCCCAACTGCTCGGCGGCGGGGATTGCTCCGTGGGTTCGCCAGAGCTTGGCGGCGATCGATGCTGCCTTCAGATCGAAACACGGCATGTCGAAACTCTCGCGGAAGGCGGTCAAGGTCGCCTCGTGGTGGTCGGGGTCGATCCCCGCGAGATACTCGCTGGCGACAACCGTGGGGACAACGATCGTCACCCCCTCGATTTCGAGGCTCTGCATAAGGATCTTGGCGCCGCCGGCCATCTCGACCTCTCGGTTGGGATTCGACACGCCGGGGATCAGCTCCTGGAACGCATGGATCAGCGTCACGGAATCGAGGCCGGCAGTCTTCACTGGTCGTCGTCCCCACCCAAGTCGAGGTATCCCCGGACGTCGCTCACCCTATCCCAATCGCTCCCCCCGGCTTCCCGGATCGCCCGAATCTTTTCGGAGAGGGAGCCTTCTTTGAGCGGGCGGACGGCCTCGACCCGGAACGCGAAGACACGCCATGTCGACTTGATCCAGGCCGCTTCGCCGGAGACGGCCACTCTTTTGTAGAGATTTTCGCCCAAGGTCCGGGCATCGGCCGGATTGGGGACCTGACAAATCAGCATTCGTTTTTGGAAGGCCACCCTCAACCCGCAACGCGACCGGGTCGCCCCGCCCACGCGCTCGACCTTCCCGCCGAACTCGGTCTGGCCAGTGATCAGGACCGATCTGGTCAGGTTGCCGTAAGTCTCGGGCCCGATGTTGGCGAGGACGGCGCCGCCGGGTCCGGGCTCGCGGATCGTGATTCGGCACTCTAGCTTCGACGCGGCTTGGCTCAGGGCTCCGACGGGATGCAAGACGTAGTCATTCTCGCCGATCTGGTCGGGCCGCTCGATCACGCCCCCGAGGACCCGGAGGTGGACGCCGACGACTGCGGGCGAAGGCCCGGCTAGGGAATAAAGGGCCGAGCCGCGGCGGACGCCGACGAGCCGGAGCTTCTCCTCATCGGCCAAGGGGGCGGAGTCGTCCGGAATGCGGCCGGTTGCCAGTCACTGGACGGCGCGGATGACGAGGGCGAGGTCGGCCACCGGGATCTTGTCCGGCGAGATATCGCCCCCATCGAACCCGACCTCCAGGGCCGGGGGCCGAGATACCTGGCCCCCGTGCCCCTCTCCACGCGGCCCGGGTTCCCTCACGACCTTCTCCGCGATGGAGCCCTGGTCTTCGCCGGGGTCGAGGGCTTCGGGCATGTGAGCCACGGGGCGGTGGAGCCCGGTGAGTGAGCAGGTTATCGCGGAAATTGTAGCACGGGCTACCTGGGTCGGGCCATCCGTTCGGCGAGCCTTCCTCAAGCCTGCCCCTGCCACCTGCGAGTCATCAGGACGCCCCAGGCCGCCAGGGCGCAGGCGGAGAGGCCGAGCCCTAGCCAGGCCGAAGTCGGGCGATACCGGTAGACCAGGCGGTGAGGGCCGGACCCGACCAGGGCCCCTCGCATCGCCCGATTGACCCGGAGGATGGGCGTCGGGCGGCCGTCGACCTCCAATCGCCAGCCGGGATAGTAGATGTCGGCCAGGACGACGAGGCCGGGGGTCTTGAGGGTGACGTCGAGGGTCATCCGGGTCGGGTCGTCGCCCGGGTCGACCCGGACGGCCTCGCTCGGGTCCGGGCCGAGGCCCGAGGGGGCGGGACCGAAGGCGGGCAGGCGCCCGGGGCTCTGCTCGACCCAGGCGACTTTCCGGGGGTCGAAGACGGGCATCCCCGGTACTTTCCAGAGGGCGTCGTCCTGGTAGAGGATCTGGGCCATGATCCGGAGCCGGGCGGCCAGGTCGAGCCCTTCGGTGGGGCCGACGGCGCGGACCTGGTGGACGACCCAGGCCCTGGGGAAGGCGGCGAGGTTGCGGAGGACCTGGATGTCCTCGTCGCGGGCCCAGCGGTCGAGCCGGTCGGACCGGTCGGGGCCGGCGAAGCGGTCGGGGTCGGGGTAGATGACCTCGGTCTCGGGCAATAAGGCGGCGAACCCCCGGTAGAAGCTCCCGGGCTCCAGGCGGCTGGGCAGGATGAAGTAGCGGGAATTCCACAGGTCGAAGGCCCGCCTCGGGTGATACACCACTGGCGCCCCTCGACTGAGCCCCAGCTCGGACGCAAGGGCGGCGTCGGCGGCGACGGTCCAGGGGTTGAACAGCGCGGCGAGGTCGGCCTGCTCGGCCGAGCCGAGCGTGAAGGCCGTCTGCACCCGGTACGGCAGGGCGTGGTGCGGGCGGAGCGAGGCCCGCTCCCAGCGGAGCAGCCCCTCCAGCCGGTCGGGCGAGCCGGCCAGGTTGAAGGCCAGGGGGGCCCAGACCTGGAGCCGGTGGATTCGGAAAGGGCCGGGCGAGGGGTCGCGAGCCTCGGCCCGACGGATCGCCGCCAGGGCCGCCGGCTCCTCGTCGAAGGCCGATTGCGCGACCGTCCCGACGTGCCTGGGGACGGCCAGGGCCAGGTCGACCGCCATCACGCCCAGGGCGATCGAGCCGGCCAGGGTCGGCCGGCGCGGCGCGAGCCTGGCCAGCGCGAGGAACGCCGCCAGGGTCACGCACCCCTGGATCAAGCCTCGACGGAGGTCGGCTGCGGCCAGGTCGACTTCGAGCGGCCCGTACACCGAGGTCGCCAGGACCGACCGCCCTTCGAGGAACCGTCGCAAGGCATCCCCGAAGGCGACCGACGCCGCCAGGCCGGCGACTCCGGCGGCCCACCAGGCCCGGACCAGCGCCAGGGCGACCCGGTTCCGGCCCCCGGCGACCAGCCGGTCCCACCCCATCCCCGCGAGCGCGGCGAGGGCCAGGGCCGCGGGGATCACCAGCTTGCCGGGATAGCGGAAGGCCCGGAAGCCGGGCAGGGCCGAGGCCAGGAACCAGTACGGGCCGCCGTCGCCGTCCCTGAGCCGGCCGTCGGGCCGGGTCGGGCCGGCCTCGGGCTCCTCGATCGAGCCCAGTCGGGCCGAGGCCCCGGGGATCGATCGGGCCCAGAACAGGGGCCCGCCGTGGTAGCCCAGGCCGGCCAGGGCCCCGACCACTGCCACCGCCGCCAGCCACCCCCGGCCGGCCCGGGCCCCGCCCGGCCCCAGGGCGAACGCCGCCAGGCACGCGGTCAGGCCGCCGAGGTAGAGCGAGGTCATCCAGATGTTGTAGTCGTGCGACGGCGGCAACGCGGCCAGCCAGCTCCGGCCCCGCCCGAACGGGGCGCCGAAGACGTCGGGCCAGATCGCCTCGACGACTCGGAGCGGGTGGACGCACTGCGGATAGATGTCGACCGGCCGGGCCCCGGCCACGCGGGACGACTGGCCGGCGAACTCCAGGGCCGGCACGAGCTGCGCCCCGGCCAGCGCCAGGCCCAACGCCCCCGCCCCGACCAACCCGAGCAGCCGCCCCTCGACGCCGAGGGCCTGCCGGCGCCTGGTCCACCATCGCCGGACGACGACCAGGCCGACCACCGCCCAAACGCCCGACGCCGCCGTCGAGGGGGCGAGCCGCCATCGCCCCTCGGCGGCCAGCCTTGCGGCGGCCCCGCCGCCCGGGGGGAGGCCCGCCACCTCCAGCCCGAGCAGCCCGGCATAGCCCAGCGCGAGGCCCCCGGCCGCCGCGACGAGGCGTCGCGTCCGCCCCTCCGGGCCGCCCCAGAGGCCCAGGCCGGCCGCGTATCCCAGGCCCGATCCGACGGTCAGGTAGGCCGCCTCGGGGTCCCCGCCGAGCGTCTGCATCGCCAGGACCGCCGCCAGCCAACCGAGCGATCGGGGCCGGCCCAGCCGGACCCAGGAGTCGGCGAACCGGAAGCCCAATGGCATCCACGCCGCGCCGACGAGGAAGACGACGTTGGCGTACTGGGTCAGCACCGGGGCCCCGAACGCATAAGCCAGGGCCGCGAGCACCGATCCCCGGCTCGACACCCCCAGCCCCCTCATCAGCCCCACCATCGCCCCAAAGGCCAGGAGCACGTGGGCCACGATGTACGCCTTGGCCGCCCACGGGTACGGCAAGGCGGCGTAGATCAGCTTGCCCGGGTAGAGGACCGCCGCCGTCGGGTTGCCCAGCAGCGGCATCCCGCCGTTCTCCTCGGACGCCCAGAGCGGGAACCGGCCGGCGTCCCACTCCTGCTGGACGCGGAGGTAGAGCGGATAGTAGAAGTTGGAGAAGTCCCGATGGGCGAACTGGCGACCCGGCGCGAGCACCGGCCCGAAGCAGGCCAGCGCGAGGCCGACCACGCAGGCCGCCACCACCGCCAGCCGCCCCCCGCTCGCTCGCGTCATCCCGGTCCGCCTCCATCGCTTCGATCCGCCCCGATCCGCCGGGGTACTCTAAGCGGCTCGACGATCGAAGTCACCCGGGATCTCCCTCCCCGTGCGTGGGGATTCCTTCGGCGATCCGCCGGGCTCGGCAATTTTCTTGAGGGAGTCGAGCGGCCCGCCGGATACTACCTCATCGATCCGACCGACGACCGGGAGGCGCGGCGATGGGGATGGGAATCCGGGGCGAGGCCGTCCGCCAGCTCCAGGCCTTGCTCGACTCGGGGCCGATCGGGGCGCTGGATGACGGCGAGTTGCTCCGCCGTTTCCTCGGCCGCGACCCCTCGGCCGAGTCGGCCTTCGCCGCGCTGGTGGCCCGGCACGGCCGGATGGTCCACCGGGTCTGCCTCGACGTCCTGGGCGACCCGCACGACGCCCAGGATGCCGCGCAGGCGACGTTTCTCGTCCTGGCCCGCCGGGCGTCGACGATCGCCCGGCCCGAGGCGCTGGCCGCCTGGCTCCACGGCACGGCCCGGCGGATCGCCGGCCGGACGCTCCGCGACGCGATCCGCCGGCGGAAGCACGAGCGCAAGGGGCTCGAAGCGGCGGCCCGATCGCCCGGTCCGGCGCGGGACTGGTCCGACCTGCACGAGGAGATCGACCGCCTGCCCGCCCGCTACCGCGAGCCGATCGTCCTCTGCGACCTCGCCGGCCTGAGCCACGACCAGGCCGCCAGCCAGCTCGGCGCGCCGCTCCGGACGCTCCAGACCCGGCTCTACCGAGGACGGGAGCAGCTCAAGGGCCGCCTGATCCGCCGGGGGGTCGCCCCCTCGGCCGCGCTGGCGGGCCTGGCCTGGGCGGCCGAAGCCCGGGCCGAGGTGCCCTTGGCCTGGGCGGTGGGGGCCTCGGCGGGCGGATCGTTCCACCCGGGCGCGGCGGCGACGCTGGCCCGGGCTTATCTGAAGGAGATGCTCATGGTGAAGCTGAAGGGGATCGCCGCGGTCGGCGTACTGGTCGGGGCCGCAGCCGGTGAGGCCTGGTCGTTCGGCTCGGCCAGAGGGACGGGGCCTCGGCAGGGCCCCGCGGCCGAGTTGCGTGCCCCGCTCGGCGGGCCGCGTGCCCTCGACGCGTTCGAGCGGACCTATGCCCTGGCCGACGGCGAGGACCTGAAGTGCATCACGGGCGCCGCCATGCGGGCCAGGGCCGATCACTTCCGTGACAAGGCCGGCGAGATCGGCGTCGGCCAGGGGAGCATCGACGACCGCGCCCCCCTGAGCGTCGGCTTCGATTGGGACGCCGGCCGCTGGGGCTGGATCGGGACCTCAAGCCCCGGGAGCGTCGAACTCCGGTCGGTCACCTCAACCATCCTCGGGCTCCGAGAGCAGCAGATCGAGGGCGACCCGAAGCTCCTGGAGACCACGCTCCTCTTCGACTTCGTGGCCCGCAAGGGTGCCCCCGTTGAGAGGCTGGTGGCGGCCTGGGAGGCCGCCCTCCGGCGCGACTTCAAGGTGCCCGCCCGATTCTCCTTCGCGGTCGAGAAGCGCGACGTGATCGTCGTCCGCGGCCGGTTCCCGGGACCCCCCGAGGTCCGGCCGCAGCCCTCGGGCGAGCCCGATCGGCCCAAGCAAGAGCTGCCGCCGATCGAGGTCTTCACCCGCGAGGTGGGCCGCAAGGGGATGGCCAACTACAGCGACAACTCGGGGATCTTCGTCGGCTTCCTCCGGTCCCTCGAACGCCAGACCGGCCGCCTCTTCGCCAACGAGGTCACCGAGATACCTGACGGGGCGTTCCGCTGGCACGTCACCGGCGACGCCCGGCAACCGCTCGGGGCGGAAGACCGGGCCTTGATGCTCAAGAATCTGACCGCCCAGACCGGACTGACCTTCTGGGAAGAACCCCAGGAGGTCAAGATCCTCAAGGTCGAGCGGGTCGAATGAGTCGCCGACTCAGGCCGGGATCGGCGTGAGCCACGCCGGCCGGCCGGCCTCGTGGGCCGTGATGGCGGGCTCGTCGAGCAAGGTCTCGGCGACGGCGTCGAGGCCATTGAGCAGGCGGTGACGCTGGGCCTCGGGTACCTCGATGGGGAAGGTCCGGGGGTCGCCCGAGGCGGGGTGGAGGGTCAGGGTCAGGGCTTCGAGGTCGATGGCGACCTCGGCCCCCCCTTGGGCCAGGCCGGCGGCGGCGATGGCGTCCCAGTCGGCCTGCGGCAGTTCGAGGGGGAGGAGGCCGTTGCCGTAGGCGTTCCCCTCGAAGATGTCGGCGAAGCCCTCCCCCTTGATGGGGGCGATCACGGCCCGGAAGCCGGCCTGGGCGACGGCCCAGACGGCGTGCTCGCGGCTCGAACCGCAGCCGAAGTTCTTGCCGACGACCAGGACGGTCGCCCCCTCGGCCTCGGGCTTGTTGAGGGTGAAGTCGGGGTCGAGCGGGCCGTGGGACTCGGGGGCGTCGGCCACGGGGGCGCCCCCGGGGAGGTAGCGCTTGTCGGCGAAGAGGAGCGGGCCGTAGCCGATCCGCTCGACCCGCTTGAGGTAGCGGGCGGGGATGATCAGGTCGGTGTTGATGTCGGCGCGGTCGAGGACGACGACCCGTCCCCGGTGGTTGGTGAAGGCTTGCATCGGTCGCTCAGCTCCCCGGGGCCAGCATCTGGCGGACGTCGACGAAGTGGCCGGCCACGGCGGCGGCGGCGGCCATCGCCGGGCTGACCAGGTGGGTCCGCCCCCCCTGGCCTTGACGCCCCTCGAAGTTGCGGTTGCTCGTGCTGGCCGAGCGCTGCTGGGGGTTGAGCTTGTCCGGGTTCATCCCCAGGCACATGCTGCACCCCGACTGCCGCCACTCGGCGCCGGCCTCGGCGAAGACCCGGTCGAGCCCCTCGGCCTCGGCCTGATGGCGGACCTGCTCGCTCCCGGGCACGATCAGGGCCCGGACGCTCGGGGCGACCTTGCGCCCCCGGAGGACCCCGGCGGCGGTCCGCAAGTCCTCGATCCGGCCGTTGGTGCACGAGCCGATGAAGACGACGTCGACCGGGATCTCGGTCATCGGCGTGCCCGGCGTCAGGCCCATGTATTCGAGGGCCCGGCGGGCGTCCTCGGCCGAGGCGAACGGCACGTCCTCGGGCTCGGGAACTCGCCCGGTGACGTCGACCGTCATGCCCGGGTTGGTCCCCCAGGTGACCTGGGGGGCGATCCGGCCGGCGTCGATCGCGACGTGCCGGTCGAAGGCCGAGGGGTCGTCGGTCCGGAGCGTCCGCCAATCGGCGATCGCGGCCTCCAGGGCTTCCCCCTTCGGTGCGAACCGGCGGTCGCCCGACGCAACATAGCGGAAGGTGGTCTCATCTGGCGCGATCAGCCCGGCCCTGGCCCCGGCCTCGATCGACATGTTGCAGACCGTCATCCGGCCTTCCATCGACAGGCTTCGGATCGCCTCGCCGTAGTATTCGATGACCGTGCCGGTCGCCCCGCCGGTGCCGATCTGGCGGATGATCGCCAGGATGATGTCCTTCGGCTCCAGCCCCGGGGCCAGAGTCCCCCGGACCTCGATCCCGAACGAGGTCGGCCGCATGCCCTGCCAGAGGGTCTGCGTCGCCAGGACGTGCTCGACCTCCGACGTCCCGATCCCGAAGGCCAGGGCCCCGAACGCCCCGTGGGTGCTGGTATGGCTGTCGCCGCAGACGATCGTCGTGCCGGGCAGGGTCAGGCCCAGCTCCGGCCCGATCACGTGGACGATCCCCTGGCTCCCGCTCTGGACGTCATAAAGGGTGACGTCGAACTCCCGGCAATTCGCCCGGAGCGCCTCGACCTGCCGCCGCGACATCGGCTCGCGGATGTCGAGCTGGTTCTCCGTCGGCACGTTGTGGTCGACCGTCGCGAACGTCAGGTCCCGCCGCCGGACCTCCCGGCCCGCCAGCCTGAGCCCGTCGAACGCCTGAGGGCTGGTCACCTCATGCACGAGGTGCCGGTCGATGTAGAGCAGCGTCGCCTCGTCCGTCGCCTTGACGACGTGGCGATTCCAGATCTTCACGAACAACGTCTCGGGCACGGACGGGCTCCTGGACAATTGCAAGTCACGACGTCGGGTGGGGCATCACTTTCCCGACGGCGGTCAAGAACTCATCCCGAAATGCCGCAGCTTGTGGGCAATGAGTATAAACCAGGTCGAGCGATCTTCGCATCTGTTCGACTAAGAGGCTATCCGGCAAAGAGTTCGTTGTCATGTAAGCACTTGTGGCAACGAACTTATTAGTTGGCTTGGAGCAAGCCCCCTTCAAACAAGATCGAAGTCTCTGGGATCGCCGTTCGTTGATGAGA